>Ga0207421_10004785_pt1 | contig 15438 bp, 12 predicted proteins | sample SodLakKL_010_SED_4_FD_187542 | JGI IMG/M metagenome (GOLD analysis project Ga0207421, IMG submission 187542) | Alkaline sediment microbial communities from Lake Tanatar, Kulunda Steppe, Russia - 8KL_010_SED (SPAdes) (version 2) | ecosystem: Environmental > Aquatic > Non-marine Saline and...
AGGTAAAATATATTCTTTGTTTACTAAGCATATCAAATAACCGCATATTTTGCAATACAAAAGAGGAGGCCAGAATCCTCCACAGTTCTCTGGCCTCCCCTTATGAACAGGAAGTTATTCTTCTTTTACCTTTAGATTGAGCTCATCAAGCTGCTCTTTTTCCACCGGTCCCGGAGCTCTGGTTAGGGGTGAGGTGGCCTGCTGTGTCTTGGGAAAGGCAATGACATCTCTTATCGATTTCCGCCCGGTAACGAGCATCGTTATCCTGTCCAGGCCAAAAGCTATACCCCCGTGAGGCGGTGCACCGTACGATAGAGCATCCAGCATAAAACCGAACTTTTCTTCGATCTCTTCTTCTTTGAAGTTCAGCAATGAGAACACCTGACGCTGGATTTCGGGATCCGAGATTCTCACACTGCCACCGCCCACCTCTTCTCCGTTAATAACCATATCATAGGCATTTGCTTTTGCTTTTTCCGGCTCTGTATTTAAAAGATGTTCATCACCGGGCTTGGGAGCAGCAAAGGGATGATGTTCCGGCTCCAGCCTGTCCTCCTCTTCATCATATGTAAAGAGGGGAAATTCTACAACCCAGAGACAGTCAAATTCATCTTCCGGAATCAAGTCGAAATCGGAGGCAATTTTCTTTCTCAAATCGCCCAGACTTTTGACCACAGTCCTGAAATCTCCGGCCACCACAAAAATCATATCTCCTGATACGGCATCGAGTTCTTCGGCCATATTTTTCAGTTCCCCATCTGATAGGAATTTTGCCACAGGAGATTTTATTTCATTCTCTTCCAGGGCAAACCAGATCAAACCTTCAGCACCTCTCTCCCTGACATAATCTTCGTATCTGTCGATCTGACTTCTGCTCAGATCGGCTCCCCCGGAAAATTTAATGGCTCTGACGGTTCCACCTCCGGACACTGTACTGCTGAATACGTTAAAATCACTGTCAGCAAAGATATCCGAAAGGTCATTTATCTCCAGACCATATCTCCTATCAGGACTGTCAGACCCGTATCTGGACATGGCCTCCTGATAGCTCATACGGGGAAATTCATCGGGAAGCTGGATATCAGCCACGGCAAAGATGTTCCGGATCATCTCTTCCATCGATTCCAGAAAAGATTCCACCTCTATAAAGGAGATCTCAATGTCGATCTGAGTAAATTCTGGCTGCCGGTTTGCCCGCAGATCCTCGTCTCTAAAACACTTGGCAAGCTGAAAGTATTTTTCAACTCCCCCTGCCATCAAAAGCTGTTTAAAGAGCTGGGGGGATTGAGGCAGAGCGTAAAATCTGCCTTTATGCAGGCGGCTTGGAACCAGATAATCACGAGCTCCTTCCGGTGTGCTTTTGGTCAGAACCGGTGTTTCTATCTCCCAGTAACCCCTCTCAGCGAGAAAATTGCGGGTGGTCTGCATTATTTCGTGTTTTGTACGCATGATCTCCAGCATCTCGGGGCGGCGAAGATCCAGATATCTGTAATTCAGGCGAACATCTTCACTGGCCCTGGAAGCATCCTCCACGATAAAGGGAGGGGTCTCCGCCCGGGAGATAACTTCCAGCTCCACAGCGGCTAATTCGATTCGGCCTGTGGCCAGATCGGGGTTGATATTCTCCTCCGGTCTCTGGCGAATTCTGCCGGAGATGGCAACGACATCTTCAGAGCGAAGATCTTCGGCTTCTGCAAACATATTTTCGTCATCCGATTCGTCAAAAACAGCCTGAATAACACCCGATCTATCCCTTACATCCACAAAAAGCAGGGAACCATGATCTCTGCTTCTCTGCACCCATCCGTTTATGACAACTTCTTCCCCGATGAAATTTTCATCGATATCATTGCAGCTGTGTGTCCTGCGGGTATAATCATTATACTCTGCAGTCATGATTAAATCTTCACCTCAGATCTAATAAATATTTTCTTTCAAGCTATCGATTACTTCATCTGCTGGTATCATATGTTCGTCTCCGCTCTCCATATCTCTTACGGTTAGCTCACCCTGATTTATTTCATCTTCACCTATGATAACTGTATGCCTGGCATCTTTTCTATCGGCATCTTTGAACTGGCTTCCCACACTGCGCTCCATATAGTCCGTATCAACACTCAATCCAGCACCGCGAAGATCCCGGATTAGCTGCAGTGAAAATCTCTCAGCTCTTTCACCGATAGTTATCACATAAACATCCAGCTCTTGAGAGAAGGACTCATCTTCTTCATCCAGGAGCAGAAGCAGCCGTTCAAGTCCCAGTGCCCAGCCTGCTCCGGGCACATCCCTCTGGCCGATCTCCTGTACCAGACCATTATAGCGCCCACCTGAGAAAATGGCATCCTGAGCTCCCAGATCACCGGACTTCACTTCAAAAACGGTATTTGTGTAATAATCAAGCCCCCTGACCAGAAGCGGACTTATCTCATAATTAAGATCAAGCTCATTTAGGCCTTCTTTTACCACGGCAAAATGTTCCTGACAGTTCTCACATATATAGTCAAGGATGCTGGGGGCATCATCAATTATTTCCTGACATTTATCACAGTCAAGAATTCTGAGGGGATTTTTCTCCAGACGACGCTGACAGTCAGAACAGAGGCTCTCCTCGTATTCCTGAAAATACTCCTTAAGGGTCTGAACATATTGCGGCCTGCAGTCAGGACAGCCTATGCTGTTAAGCTCCACGAAAAAGCTGGAAAGCCCGATCTGCCCGAGAAAATCGATACCCATGGCCATTATTTCAACATCCAGAGCCGGGTTGTTGCTGCCCAGAGCCTCTACCCCGAACTGATGGAACTGTCTGAAGCGACCCGACTGCGGGCGCTCATATCGAAACATGGGACCAATATAATAGAGCTTGGTGGGCTGTACACCGCCATAGAGCTTATTTTCCAGAAAAGATCTGACAACCGAGGCTGTCATCTCGGGCCTTAAAGTTATGCTCCGCCCGCTGCGGTCGGAGAATGTATACATCTCTTTTTCCACAATATCCGTAGCCTCACCTATTCCTCGGCTGAATAGTTCGGTGTATTCAAATATCGGTGTGCGAATCTCTTCATAGTTATATCTGCGGCCGATATCATGAGCGATCTCTTCAACATATTGCCATTTAAAAGAAGCGGGGGGCAGTATATCCTGTGTCCCCCGCGGAGAATTTATTGACATATCTATATCACCTTTTTGTTTTAATCTTCGATGGAATCCTCTTCACCTGGATCAATTTCAACTTCATCAGGATCTATCTCTTCCAGCTCTTCAGTCTCTGTAGGCACACCCTCAGGGGCTATATCCTGTCGCTCCTGCTGAATATCCATGAATTTGTTCATCTCTTCGCTGGCCTGCTCCTCGGCTCCAATCTGATTAAAAGCCATATTGAGCTGATAGCGGGCCATCAAATTTCTGCCTGCATATTCTGATGCTTCCTCATACTTCTCTATAGCTCTTTCTTCCTCACCGGCTTCGGCGAGAACCTCACCGTATTCATAGGCAATCTCCCAGTCTTCGGGCCGGGCTTCCTGACCCCTGTCCAGAACACTATAAGCCTCTTCGATCTCACTCAGCTCCTTATGGGCACGGGCTTTATAGATATAAATAGCTGGATCCCGGCTTCTTTCCAGAGCTTCTTCAAAGGTATTTATAGCGGCGGTATAATCTTCATCCTGGAAGTAGCTCATACCCCGCAGAACAGGATCATTTATAACAATATCAGCTTCAGCTCTCCTCTCCTGCAGCCATTGATTGAGAGCTTTATCCGCTCTTTCCTCTCTTAAATTCTCCCTGATATCAGCCATTGCCTGCTCCTTTTCATCCGCATCATGTTCATCATCTTCATATTGTTCAGCATATTCCTCTTCAACCTCTGACTGCTCTACTCCCACATCTGCCTGTATCGATTCTACAGCTTCTTCCATCATCTTCTGCTGGCTCAATGAATGCCTTATGCTCTCCTGCACCTGGTTTAAGGTGATATTCTGCTGGGCCAGCATCTCTTCAAACTCTTCCAGTTCCATATTATTCTGCTCCAGAATATCATCGATGACCTCATCTATCTCATCCGGGCTTACTTCAGGGTCTATGCCCAGTTCTTCAGCCTCCTGAAGTATAATAGTTTCTTCTATGATTGAATCGACAACACTGTATCGGAATTCCATCATCTGAGCACGTGTGAAATTCGCAGTCTGTTGGGCATAATTCTGCAATACCTCATTATACCTCTGTCTGGAAATCTCCTCACCGTCGATCTCAGCCAGAACATCCATAGCTTCCCTGTCCTGTGGTGAGGGTTCTCCTCCACCACCAAAAGCGCCATAGCCCATAAATCCGGCGCCGAGTGCAAAAGACACCACGACGATATAAACTATGACCCTGCTGACATTGCGCAATTTGTTAAACATGTAAAAATAAACACTCCTTTACAAAACTTATTGCTGACATCTTTCACTCAATTAAATTTTATCTTAGCCACGGTCAGATGTCAATAAATTTTGGAGAATACTCCCTCATAAAAAGCCTGTAGTGTGGTAGGTCTGCCGTGCCCTGGATATACTTTTACATCGCCAGGAAAAAGTTTTTTCATCCTCTCCAGGGAGTTTTTCAGCTTTTCCCCGCTCCCCCGGGGGAGATCGGTCCTGCCCACACCACTGCGAAAAATAGTATCTCCGCTGAACAGAACTCCCTCTGACTGTTCGTAGATAACTATTCCACCAGGACTGTGGCCGGGTGTATGATAGATTTCGAGTTTACTGCCGGCAAACTCAATTACATCCCCTTCTTCCAGCAGGCGATCGGCAGGAGGGCTGATCACTTCAGTGCCCAGCAGACTTGATGAATTCAAATCGGGATCCTCAAGGGCATCAGCCTCATCATGATGTATGGCAATATCTGCCCCGGTTTTATCCTGCAGAACCTCATTGGCCCCTATATGATCGAAATGACCATGTGTGTTGATAATATAGCTGTACTCGATCGAATCTAGATCCATTCTTTCCAGGATTTTATCTGCTTCTTTTTTCGAACCGGGATCAATAATTATCCCTTCAGTTTTGCCCTGTATAATATAACAATTTGTTGCATTCCTGCCCAGCTGAACTGTTAATATTTCCACCTAATATTACCTCCATTAGAACGTTTAGCAGTATATTAAAAATTTTTATCGCTGTCCACAAGAAGAGTCACAGGACCATCATTGCAGAGATCCACTTCCATATACTCCTTGAATTCTCCACTGGCTGTATTGAGATCTGTCTTCTCCAGTTTTTCCACAAAATAATCAAAGAGCTCTTCGGCTTTATCAGGATGAGCGGCATTACTGTAGCCGGGCCTTCTGCCCTCCCGGCAGTCACCATATAAAGTGAACTGGGGCACGGCCATGATATCCTTATCAACATCCCGGGCCGAAAGATTCATCTTACCCTCTTCATCTGCAAACACCCTAAGGTTGAGAATTTTATCAAAAATATAATCAGCATCTTCCCTGTCATCATTCTCCCCCACAGCCAGCAAAACACAGAGACCTGCGGATATACTTCCAACTTCTTCTCCCCCGACAGATACATTACAGTATTTCACCCTCTGCACAACTGCCCGCATCTAAAAACCTCCTGATATATAATGGATTTAAAAGCCTGACTAAAAGATCAATCAGCTGGGTTTTGCTCTGCTCACAGATAGCACACCTGATACATTTTCTATTTTATTTATCAGGTCATTCATATGCTCTTTACTGCTCAACTCCACATCTATTTTGATATAGGCCTGATTATATTTATCCGTATCAGCCATTACAGAATGAAGTTCGATCTTCTCATTGTCAATTACGCCTGTAATTTCATTGAGAAGAGCGGATTTATTTACAGCCTCTATCATCAGTTCAACCTGATAGGATTCCGAGCCAGAGGAACTCCAGTCAACTTCAATTAACCTTCCTTCTCCCTTCATCTTTTTAACATTGGGGCAGTCCTGGCGGTGAACAGAAACACCCCTGCCCCTTGTTATATAGCCTATGATCTCATCGCCGGGTACGGGTTTACAGCATTTGGCTATTCGTACGAGAATATCATCCATCCCCTTTACCTGAATTCCACCACCGCGGGATTCCTGTCTTTCTTTCTCGGTGATAAGATCCTCCAGCTCGACAGTTTCTTTATATTCTTCGGGAATTTTGTTTATAACCTGTTTGGTCGAAATCTGATCATAGCCTATACCCTCATAGAGGGAATCTACATCTTTTCTGTTTAAATCCCGGGCGATCTCTTTCAATACCTGGTTTCTTTCGCCGTCGGGAAGATCCACCTTTTCCCTCTCCAGAGCTTTATTGAGTGAACTTCTGCCCTGGGCGATTATCTTGTCCCGGCGCTGTCTTTTAAACCAGCGCTTTATCTTGCTGCGGGCTCTGGAGCTCTGGACAAATTCCAGCCAGTCTCGTGAAGGTCCGCTTCCGCTGGAGGTTAAGATCTCAACTATATCACCGTTCTCAAGTTCATATTCCAGAGGAACCATTTTTCCATTGGCCTTGGCCCCCACACAGTTATGCCCCACCTCGGTGTGAATATAGTAGGCAAAATCCACGGGTGTGGCACCACGGGGCAGATTTATCACATCCCCTTTGGGTGTGAAGACATAAACTTCATCTTCAAAGAGATCAACTTTGAGAGCTTCCATAAATTCATGGGGTTCCTGCAGGTCCTTCTGCCACTCCAGCAGCTGACGCAGCCAGGATAGCTTTTCATCGAAATCCTCATCACCGCTTTTCCCTTCTTTATAGCGCCAGTGGGCAGCGATACCGTATTCAGCGGTTCTGTGCATCTCCGGTGTTCTGATCTGCACCTCCAGAGGATCTCCGTTGGGGCCTATAACGGTGGTGTGCAGTGACTGATACATATTCGATTTAGGCATCGCTATATAATCCTTGAAACGCCCGGGCATCGGATTCCAGATCTCGTGAATGATACCCAGAACTTCGTAACATTCTCTGACTGAGTTAACGAGAATCCTGACAGCCGTCAGATCATATACCTCATTGAAGGAAATCTCCTTCTCCTCCATCTTCTGATATATGCTGTAGAGGTGTTTGGGACGGCCATAGATATCGGCCTCGATATCGTTCTCATCCAGAGCTTTTTCCATCTCCTCGATAGCCTCTTGAATATATTCCTCTCTCTCCTCGCGGTTGGCCGCTACCCTGCGCGAAAGCTCATAGTACATCTCAGGTTCCAGATAGCGAAAGCTGAGATCCTCCAATTCCCACTTGAGACGTGACATCCCCAGCCTGTGAGCTAAAGGTGCGTATATTTCCAGCGTTTCCCGGGCCTTTTCTTTCTGCTTATCCTCATCCATATAGCCCAGTGTTCTCATATTATGCAATCTATCTGCCAGCTTTATAAGCACAACTCTAATATCATCTGACATGGCCAGAAACATCTTGCGCAGGCTTTCTGCCTGCTGTTCTTCTTTTGATTTAAAATCCATGCGTGTAAGCTTGGTAACCCCATCGACCAGTACCGCTATCTCCTCGCTGAACTCCTCAGCAATATCATCACGGGTATACCCCGTGTCCTCAACAACATCGTGGAGTATGGCAGCGGCTATGGAGGTTAGATCAAGCTCCAGCTCTGCCATTATATAGGCAACACCCAGGGGGTGTTCTACAAAGGGTTCACCGGATACCCGATGCTGGCCCTCATGTGCATCTCTGCTGATCTGATAGGCCTTTCTGATCTCAGAGAGATCGGGGTTATCAATATAGGTGCTGATTTTTTTCTCGATTTTATTCAGTTCCATGCTTGTAGCTCCTAACTCAAAAAGAGAAGATTTTGCTTTAAGATTTCCCTTATTCCTTCATTATAGTGAAAATATCATACTCTTGCAAGCGTTCTCTTCCATTGAGATCAACCAGCTCTATGAGATAACCTGCCCCTATAACTTCGCCACCCAGCCTCTCGATCAGCTCAATGGCTGCATTGGAAGTGCCACCGGTGGCCAGCAGATCATCGATCAGCAGCACCCTGTCACCTGAATCTATGGCATCGGTGTGAATTTCCAGTGTATTTTCGCCGTATTCCAGTTCATAGGTGGCAGAAATCTTATCAGCGGGAAGCTTGCCCGGCTTTCTGATGGGAATAAACCCCCTGTCCAGCTCCCGGGAAAGAATGGGACCCAGTAAAAATCCTCTGGCCTCAATAGCAGCTATATAATCGAACTCAACCTCACTGTATTCCTCCATAAACCTATCAATTATCTCGTTAAATGCGTCTATATCACGGAGCAGAGGGGTAATATCCTTAAAAAGTATTCCTTCTTCAGGAAAGTCAGGTATTTCTCGCAGAATCTCTTTTAAATTCATTGCTTTTCCTCCTCGGCTTTGATTTGCTGTTTAATTTTATTAAAAAAAGATGTTAAATTCCACTGTTCAAGCCGGTTTTTCAGGTGACAAAAATCGCTCCTGACACCGCGTATTTCATCGAATTTTGCGGAAAGAGTGAGCTCAGGTTTCTCCACCCTCTGCAGAATCTCAAACACCTCGCCCTCTTTCTCAATCACGTTGCACTCACAGAATATCTCCAGAGAGACCTGCCAGAACCTGGCTGACCGCTCCTCACAGCAGCTTAAATCAGGTGTAATCCTGTCTTCCTCCGCCTGCAAAATCTTCTCCCAGATGGTTTCTATGGACTCTCTATCCGGCAATCTATAATCCAGAATTCTCTGATTGGTTGCCAGCTCCTCCCGGGAGAAGAGCAGGTGCAGCTCTGTTTTTTCCCTCTCTGCAGATAGATTTTCGATTCCCCGAACAATCTCTGCATGAGAAAAGGGCGGCTCAAAAAATACTATCCCGGCGTGCTCTTCTCTTAAATCCTCCAGAGAGGTGACGGGATCAATGCCGGCATATTTTTCCCGGAATTCCTCTGTCAGATTCTTTCTGTTAAGATAAAGACAGAATCTGCCATCAGCCCTCTCGAGCCGGTTTAAATATTCCCTCTTATCACCATCTCTGACATCGTATAATTTAAGAAGATCATCCTCGTAGAGCACAGGTGCCAGATGGGAGGATTGAGAGGTGATAATATCCTTGAACTTAAACTGCAGCCTCTCCTTTCCCTGCCAGCTGTTGAGAGAGAGCTTGTAGAGAAGTTTCACCCTTTTCCCGGCAGGTCCTGAGGGCAGATCATCCATTACCTCCCCCAGGCCAAAACCTATGCCCTCGAGTCCGGATTCGGTCTCAATTTTGAGATGTTTTTTATCGCTGCCAACCCTGTGGGCGGATTTCAGCCTGATATCACCTGTCATGAACACAGGTTCCGGATTCCCCACACCAAAAGGCCTCAGCCGCTGAATATGATCATATAATGTTCTCGTCACATCTTCATCATCAAGTATGGCATCTATTCTGAAATGGGGCAGATAATCCTCAGCACTGAGCATCCTATCAGCCCTTTCGCTGAAAGAAGAGCTAAAAGAGCTGATTTCGTCAGCTTTTATGGTCAGCCCCGCCGCCTGACTGTGCCCTCCGTAATCCAGCAGATGATCCGAGCAGCTCTCGAGAGCACTGTAGAGGTCAAAACCTGTAATGCTGCGGGCCGAGCCTTTGCCTTCATCGCCTTCCAGGGCTATCATCACAGCAGGGCGGTGAAATCTCTCCACAAGCCTCGAAGCTACAATTCCTATCACACCCTGATGCCAGTCCTCATGGGCCAGCACAATTGCTTTTTCATGCCGACCTTCATTTTCCTCTAACAATCTCAGGGCATCCTGAAATATTTCCTCTTCCAGTTTCTGTCTTTCCCCGTTCAAACCATGCAGTCTATCTGCCAGCATCTCTGCTCTTTTACTGTCCTCTGCCAGAAGCAGCTGTAGGGCCAGATCAGGATTCTCCAGCCTGCCGGCGGCATTAAAGGGAGGAGCGAGAATATAACCTATCTGCCCTGCTGTCAGTTCCTCACAACCGTCCAGGCCCACCTTTTTCATCAGCATTTTCAATCCCGGCCTGTTTCCGGCTTTAATCACCTCCAGGCCCCGGCTGACAAATATTCTATTATCTCCCCTGAGGGAGATAACATCTGCCACAGTTCCCAGTGCCACTAAATCAAGTTTCCCGACCAGAAATTCACTCATATGAAGATCATTGACTTTCTTTTCCAGGGCCTGGCAGAGTTTAAAAACCACGCCGACACCGGCCAGGCTTATATCAGCTCTATCAATTTTATCGCTGCAGGATGGATTCAAAATTGCTCCTGCCCGGGGATAGCAATCACCGGCTCTGTGATGATCGGTGACGATCACATCTGTCTCCTGCTCCTGCAGGTACTCGATCTCCTCTACAGCTGTAATACCACAATCAACAGTAATGACCAGGTCAAAATCCCCCGATCTTAATCTATGTAATGCTTCTTTATTGAGACCATATCCATCCCTGAATCTGTCGGGCAGATAATAGGTGACATCCATATCGAGCCGCTGGCACAGATATTCCCACATGAGGGCGGTAGAGGTGATGCCGTCCACATCATAATCCCCGTAAATAAGAACACTCTGCCCCTGGGCCCGGGCCTGCAATATTTTCCTGACAGCAGTCTCCATATCGGAGTATATCTGAGGGGAGCTCAACCTGGCAGGATCATGCTCCTCCCCCGGCAAAAATTCATCAGGTTCTATTCCCCTTCTAAACAGAACTCTATCTGTTATATCTCTATCCTTCTGTCCTGGATATTTCAGCCTCCAGTATCTCTGCATATATATTATCACCACTTCTACACTTCTAAATGTACAAAAATATAAAAAGCCCCGATATCAGCTCAGGGCTAAAACCTCCCGGATCTAAAGATGGAGATCACAAGCCAGACCCCCAGAACACCAGCTATGGAGAATCCCAGGAATCCAAAAAGAGGGATACCTCTAAAATGAGGCTCGACCCCTGTCTGTATTATGAGCGATGAACCGATAATCAGCGATGAGATTATGAGGCTTATAGAAAGCCGGTTTGAGGCAAAATCTATCTTCTCTTCCAGCTCATCCAGATTTTCATGTTGAAAGATTATTGAGAGATCATCCCGGCCCATCTTTTCAATTACATCGGCCAGATCGCCGGGCAATCCCTTTATATCACGCCGCAGCCTCCACAGCCCCAGGCTAAAGCGCTTGAAGAGGCTGTCAGGGCTGAATCTGTCCTTCATGAGCTCACGCAGGAAATCATTGCCGACTGAAACTATATTGAAGTCGGGATCCAGTGTGGATCCCACTCCCTCGCTCACTCCTAAAGCCCTGAAGAGCAGGAAGAACTCCTGCGGGAGTTTTATGTGATGTTTGAATACTATATGCTGCAGTTCTTCGAAGAGAACTTTTAGATTGATATCCTCGAGTTTGCGGTTATAGTAATTGTAGATGAATTCCTCGATATCGATCTTCAGCTTCCTTCTGTTGATCTCCCGGGGAACCTCTCCTATTTCAGTTATAATATCTGTTATTATCTCCACGTTTCTCCTGAGCAGGGCGGCAAAGAGCAGGGCAAAACGGTCCCTGTCATCACTGCTTATCTGTCCTATCAGACCAAAATCGATATAGGCCAGTTTATCGCCATCGACCACCAGCAGATTGCCCTGATGGGGATCTGCATGGAAAAAACCATCTATCATAACCTGTTTGAGCAGTGACTCTGCCCCGACCCGGGCCAGCTTTTCTCCCTCTATATCTTTGCGATCGGATTCCTCAAACTGACTCAATTTTATGCCCTCTATTTCCTCCATGACCAGAATGCGCCGTGAGGAATATTCTTCATATACATCAGGACATATTATTCTCTCATCATCGGCAAAGTTGGCTTTAAATCTCTTGATATTATAAAGCTCACGCATGAAGTCCAGCTCTTTATAGAGGCTTTCCTTGAATTCATCTACAAGCCCCTTAACATTGATGAATTCAGGGAGCACTTCCCTTTCGGCAATCATCTCGGCCAGATTTTCGATCATCTCCAGATCTGTTCTGATCTTCTTTTCAATACCCGGGCGCTGAATCTTTAAGATCACGGACTTTCCATCTTTTAACTCCGCCCTGTGGGTCTGGGCTATAGAAGCTCCCGCCTGTGCTTTCTCCTCCACATAATTGAATACATCATCAACATCACCCTCAAGTTCCTCCTCCAGTATAGGCTCGATCTTGGAGTAGGGTACGGGAGCTACATCATCCTGCAGTTTGCGGAATTCCTGTATATAATCAGGTGGGAGTATATCAGGCCTGGTGCTCAAAAGCTGACCCAGCTTAACATAGGTGGGGCCCAGCTCCTCCAGGACTTTGCGCAGCCTGGAGGGCAGTGAGGCCCGGGAAATCTCCTCGCTTTCATCACTGATGCGCTTTTTCAGGGGAACAAATCTGGTCAGCTCAAAATATTCCAGGAGAAAACCCAGGCCATTTTTGATGAAAATCTGGCTTATCTCCCTGTATCTCTGAAAATGCTCGTATTTCTTCATCACATTAAATTTCATTATATTAATCTCCGCAGAAGCAATTAATTGCTGCTTTCAGATTTGAATTCCTCGAATTCCCGGGCAAGCTCTGACAATTTCTCCCGGGTCTTTTCCAATTCGTCTTTTAGCTCTTCAACTTTCTCCGCTCTTACCAGACCCATCTCGTCAATTTTCTCTTCGAAGAATTCCTCTAAATTCTCTCTTGTAGCCTCTTCGCCTTTCTGCCATTTTTCCTGCCATTTTTTCAGGACCTTTTCTCCCTGCTGCTTTGTCAGCTCATCGTCCTCTACCATACTCTCAACCAGCTCTTCCAGCTTCTCCCTGGTCAAATCCAGTGTGCCCAGACCTTTTAAGAGCAGATCCTCCAAAATATTGCTCATAATTTCCCCTCCTTTTTAACCTTGAGCCTTTACCTTCTCCCGCTTATCCCAGCTGACGAGAAGCGGGCTGGCTACGAAGACTGAAGAGTAGGTTCCGATCGCCATCCCTAAAAAGAGAGCCAGCATGAAGTTTCTGATGGCGGCTCCGCCGAAGAGATAGATAGCCAGTACGGCCACAAGTGTGGTCATCGAAGTATTTATCGATCTGGGAAGGGTCTCCACAACTGCTTTATTGGCCTGGTAGATAAAGCTCTCCTTGCGGTGCAGCTTCATATTCTCTCTGATTCTGTCGAATATGACTATTGTATCATTTAGAGAATAACCAATTATAGTCAGAAGTGCAGCTATAAAAGCTGTATTTATCTCCCGCTGCAGAAGGGCAAAAGCTCCTACGGTAAAAATGACATCATGGCTCAATGTGGCCAGAGAAACGATGGCGAACTTGAATTCAAATCTAAAGCTGATATAGGCGACGATGCCCACCGCAGCAACCAGCAGGGCCAGCAGAGCCTGTGTCCTCAATTCCTGACCGATGGTCGGACCTACCATCTCGGTGCGCATCACGTTTGTGTCTGTAAACTCCGTTTCCATCAGCTCAGTCACGGAGGTGATCTCCTCAGTTGAGAGCTCACTGGTTCTGATCATAATCCCATGCATTCCATCATGCTCCGTCTCCTGCAGGGCAGCATCTTCTGCTATGCCCAGCTCAAGCGTGGCCAGTGCCTCTCTAACCTCATCTGTGGAGACTTCCTCATCAAAGGTATATTCCATGATAGTACCACCGGCGAAATCCAGCCCCAGGTTGAGACCGCTGAAGAGCAGAAAGAAAAGGGAACCGATTATTATTACAGCAGATATTATAAACCAGTACTTTCTTTTATTCATCAAATCCAAATTTTCGCTGAAATTATACATGACTTACTGCCTCCTGACTCCGAATGATCCGGCCTTTTTTAGTACACCTGTAGGTGAGAAGAGATCCAGTATGGTTTTTGTCACGAAAAAGGCGGTGAACATGCTGAGCAGAATACCTATTATCAATGTTATAGCAAAACCCCGCACAGCTCCGGTCGTGAAGTAAGCGAGAATCAGTGCTGTGATGAGTGTTGTTACATTGGCATCGACTATGGTCAGATAAGCACGTTTAAATCCGGTATTGATAGAGGTCCTCAGGGGTTTGCCATTCCTCAACTCATCCTGTATCCTCTCAAATATTATTATATTGGCATCGACCGCCATACCTATTGAAAGTATCAGGCCCCCAATACCTGGCAGTGTCAGTGTAGCCTGAAGCCCCGAAAGAACTCCCATAAATAAAATACCGTAGATTAGCAGTGTAACGGCAGCAATAATGCCCGGAAAGCGGTAGTAGAATATCATATATATTCCCACCAGCAGCAGACCGATGAGACCGGCTCTGATGCTCTGCTGCAGGGCAATAGACCCCAGTGTGGGTCCTACAGTTCTGCTCTCCATAACTTCCACATCTACCGGCAGTGCACCCTCTCTGATCAAAATTGCGTGCTGTTCCGCTTCTTCCACACTACCATAGCCGGTGATCTGTCCCTGATCTCTGATAACTGATTGTACAGTGGGGTTTGTAAGCTGTTCATCATCCAGATATATCCCGATGGGCTCTCCCATATACATTCTGGTTATCTCTTCAAAACGCTGAGATCCGGAGCTGGTCAGCTCAAAAGATACCACCGGTCTGCCATGTTGATCGTAGCTGGCTCTGGCATCAGCTATCTCCTCACCTGTCATCAAAACCTCGCCTGCCTGATTTTGTATCGTCAGCATGGCGGTCTGACCTATGGTTTCGATGGCATCATCGGGGTTGTCAACGGCCGGCAGCTCAACTATAACCCGGTCAGCACCCTGACGTTGAATCACCGGTTCTGTCAGCCCCATCTCATTAACCCGGCGCTCTATTATCCTCACTATACCGGTCATGACCTCGTCATCGATCTCTCTTCCCTCGGTGGGCTGAGCCTCCATAACAACATGGGCTCCACCCGCCAGATCAAGGCCCAGATTTACACCATAATTGAAATAGAGAAATATTCCAAAGCCAAGCACCACAACCAAAAATAGTGCTTTGAGTTTTCGTCTCTGCTTGTACCTCATTTTTTTTCCTCCCGCACAAATTTTACCCAGATCAACTGGAGTTATTATCTATAGAGTATTCTTCATGGTCAACCAGCCGCATTTCAGTTGGAGGCCAGAAGACCCAGAGAGCCCTCCCGTGTATATTATCTCTGTCAACATATCCTACCAGATTGGGAAAGCGGCTGTCAGCACTGTGATTTCTATTATCTCCCAGCACAAAATAGCTGTCCTCGGGAATCTCGAAGGGCCCGGATTCCCCCACCTCTCTCATCTCCTCCTTGATATAATCCTCTTCCAGTGGTTCGCCGTTGACAAAAACCTCTCCATCCTGGATATATACAGTATCACCTGGAAGACCAATTATGCGTTTAATATATCTGTTGTCCTCAGCACCCTGGGGGGTGAAGACCACAATCTCACCCCGGTCGGGATCGCTGAATCTGTAGACGAGCTTATTGACTATCAGCCTCTCACCGTGCTGGAGCGTCTCCTCC
>Ga0207421_10004786_pt1 | contig 15437 bp, 15 predicted proteins | sample SodLakKL_010_SED_4_FD_187542 | JGI IMG/M metagenome (GOLD analysis project Ga0207421, IMG submission 187542) | Alkaline sediment microbial communities from Lake Tanatar, Kulunda Steppe, Russia - 8KL_010_SED (SPAdes) (version 2) | ecosystem: Environmental > Aquatic > Non-marine Saline and...
CACCCCTTTCGTTCCAGTTTATATTATGCCAATAACCCATGCTCATGTAAATCGCTGGTTTTATTCTCTCAATGCACAGTGCTCCCCAACACCACTGAATATTAGCGTCATATACGACACCTCATGTTCGTCAACGGTAGATCGCGCAGGGGACCAGCCTCTGCCTGCGCCAAAACTCGAAATCTGGAAGGGAGTTCAGGGGGCTCCAGTCATAAACCAGGGCCCCTTCTGCTGTCGGCGGTCAGAGAAATATGCTCTGGATCTCTACCATGCAAACTTCATCCCTGGGCCTCACCCGGTGGTCAACTTTGACGGCAGCGGCATGCCCCTCCTAAACGTCTTCATTTTCCACCTGCACGGATTCGACGGTCTGCTGAGAATCCGTTTGGTTGCCGACTATGCGGATGGATTCACCCATATGTGCCCCAGTTTAACAGGTTTCGGCCCCAGGTTCGCTGCAACGTTGGCAGGGCTGATGACCTCCTGTGCCGCACATCGCAGCGCTCGTCATGGAAGACAATGCACTCACAGTGAGAATACGTTCCTGTCATCCGCCGACGCACTATCTCCGCGGTCCCGGGACGCAATACCTCCCCTGCAAGGTACCGCTGCACCGCAAACAACATAAACAGCGGCAACAACTGCTTACCGCAGAACACCGGTGGCCTCCGCAGATGGCATAAATGGGGAAGGTTGCTGTGACGTGCTATCGCCCGGAAATACTGCTCCCGATCCGGCAGCAGATCATCGCCTATTCCCAGGGCCTACAGCTCATGACCCGGGGGCGGCCGCCACGAACTCCTCCCCAGCGGGGATCCTCCAGGAGCATATCGTGGATCTGCCTCATCCCGGAAGGGACGCGGAGCCTTGTGGGCAGCGACGGGGAAAGATCACCACCCGGCGGTACTGATAGTCTACTGCCGATCCACGCCGTGTACTTGTTCGATGAAGCGGGGGATTTTCCGTCTTTTTTTGCCCCATCCCCGCAGGCGCCTCGCCTTCAGATGAGTTCTCAATGACGGGCTTCCATCACCAGGCCATGATACATGCCGGGCGCACTGTCCAGGCGGAGAGGGCCCCGGGCGGGGCCCTCTTCTTTCGCTTAAAGCAGGTTATCTCAGTGGGTGAACCGGTGATTGCCGATAACCCTGATCACCGGGCGAGACCACATGAAAGCATTGCTGGTCTTGGCGGGATTAAAGAAGTAGAGTGCGCCCCAGCTTGGATCCCAACCGGAGAGTGCATCCTGGACTGCACGGTGGGCAGATGCATCTGCTGGCTGGTATATGGTGCCATTCATGACCGGTTCAAACTGACCCGAATCATAGATCACTCCAGAGACGGTCGAGGGGAACTGTTGCGATTCCATCCGATTCAACACCACAGCCGCGACGGCCACTTTACCCTCGTATACTTCTCCTTCCGATTCAGAGTGAACCAATCGAGCCAGAAGATCCAATTCGGAAGAGGAAACGGTCCCGTTTACCGCGCCCTGTCCATACGAGGTCGCAGTATAAGCCGTATCGCTTCCGTTTGTCGCTGCAGAGGTGCTTCCATTTGTACCGGCGGCCGCGTCTCCCCTATTGACCGGAATGGCCAATCTCTGCCCCGGATATATCAGGTGAGTGTGGTGCCGATTCACGCGCTGGATCTCCTCGACGGTGACCCCATACCATCCTGCAATCCTGTAAAGGGTTTCACCATCGCTGACCACGTGCACCGGCCCCTCATAGGGGATGTCGAGAGTTTCATCGATGTAGATGGTCGTGCGGGGAAGAGAGTTATATCCCTGAATCTCGCTGATGGACGTATCGTAGCGGGCCGACAGCCTCCACAGACTGTCTCCCGGCTGCACCGTATACTGAAGGGCGTCACCCGCCTGTGCTCCAGTCGACAGCGCAAGAACGAAGAACAGCGCCAGGACCGGGATCACCATCCATCTGACCACCTTAACGGTCCGCCGGTACGGATCTGCATTTTCGGCATTCATAAGTGAGCAAGCCTCCTCCCACTTTCAGTAATACTCTATTTACTACTGTCAATTCAGTATACAAAGGTCCATTGAGCGAATAAAGAGCTTTGCAGTGCCTATATATTCCATCCCGGCAGGGCATACGAGAGGATCTGCTTCCTGGAGCTGACCGGTCGGATCATATAAAGCTCTCAGATATGGTCGTTTTCGTGCACCAGGACTGCATTTGTCGCCTGAGCGGTATGAAGAGCAGATCTGAATGTGCCGACATACTCGAAGACTGAGATTGCTCAGGTGGCAATTCCGGCCAGGAAGATGTAGACAAGGGCCGCCGGGGCGACATAGCGCACGATAAATATCCACGTTCGAATGAACGGCGAGTCCAAACGATCTCCCGCAATCTCTCTCGCAGCGGCACCTGCACCCCACACCCAGCCCACGTATAACACCGTTATCAGACCAGATAGCGGAAGTATTACGCTCGAAGTCAACGCATCCACCGCGTCCATGATGTCCCTGTCGAACAGGATGACCTGCGCCAGCGCGCCCTGAGCCAGGGCACTGGGCAGACCGACAAGAATGATGGCTATCCCGACCATCGGTACGACCCTGCGACGAGACCACCCGAACTCCTCCATGAAAATGGCATTGAGAACCTCGAGAAAGGATATCAGGGACGTCATGGCGGCAAAGGCCAAAGAGACAAAGAAAACCGCATTCCAGAAAGGACTGAATGCGAGCGTGTTAAAAACCGCCGGGAGTGCGACAAATACCAATCCGAATCCAACCTCAGGATCGATATCAAAAGCGTGCAGCGCGGAGATGACCACCAGCCCTGCCAGCACCGCGATGGCCACATCGGCTAAGGTGATTACGAAGGAATTCCTCGAAATGTCATCATCACGGGAGAGGTAGCTTCCGTACGTCAGCACAGCACCCATACCGAGACTGAAGCTGAAGAAGACCTGACCCATGGCTTCAAGGGCTACCCCGAGGGAGAGCCTCCCGAAATCCGGGCGGAGGAACCACATAACCCCGTCAATTGCCCCAGGGAGAAACAGGACCCTCCCGAGCAGGAGCAAAAGTAGAATGACAATGCTGGGTATCAGGATCTTCCCCCACCGTTCAATTCCGTCTGTAACCCCGAAGTAGACAACCCCTGACGAGAGAACAATGAACAGAATCTGTCCGGCAACCGGAAGTAGAGTCCCACCGGTCACCTGGGCAAAAAGCTGCTCGAGACCCTCCACGTCCAACCCCTGGAGATCACCCGCGGCGCCAAACGAAGTGTACACAAGCGTCCAGCCGGCAATGACTGAGTAGTAGGAAAGAATAAAGAACACCGCAGCAGCCGCCACGATACCACCCAGCCACCAGCCTCGCCCTGGCTGCAGGCTGCGAAAGGCTCCCACCACCCCGCGACCGCTGCGCCTTCCCATCGCCAACTCTGCCATCATCAAGGGGATACCGATGAGGAGGACGATTCCCATGTACAGAAGGAGGAATGCTCCTCCACCGCTGCGCGCAACAATGGTCGGGAAGCGCCAGACATTCCCGAGTCCCACAGCTGACCCCACTGTCGCCAGGATAAAACCCACACGAGAACCCCACTGCTCCCGATCTGAAGATCTATCAGGCACGCGCGACACTCCCCCGCCCTATGCTCCGCCTTCCAGGTAGAATGCCGAAGCAGCCCGCACCTCATTCAACCCCCGATCCAATATCACTGCAGGGAGCAAGCGGCAGCACCGCGAAAGAAGATCTAGGTCTGCCACTACCATCACTACCAGGGCCGAAGGGGATACTGCGAAGTGGAGTATACAAACTGAGGTGAGAGCCGTGTACAGAATGCGCCGCACAGAAAAAGCGATGTCACAGCAGGAGGCCGAAGACTTTTTACGAGCACAGCTGGTAGGTCGACTGGCCGTGATCTCCGATGGTGAGCCCTACGCAGTTCCGCTGCACTACGTCCTGCACGATGGGGTCATCTATTTTCACAGCGCACGCGAGGGCAGAAAGACCGATGCCATAGGTGAGAGTGCGCGAGTCTGTTTTCTGGTCGATGAGCTGATTGCGGTTGAAGAAGCATCCGATCCGTGTGCTTCCTCAACCTGGTACCGCAGCGTTATGGTTTTTGCCAGAGCTGAAGTCGTCCGGAACCCAGCAGAGAAGCAGAAAGCCCTCATGGCCCTGCTGGCCAAGTACGCCGATTATGACCGCGGAGACGACATGCTCAATCGCACTGCCGTAGATGCCACTGCCGTGGTGCGGTTGGCAGTTGACGAGATTTCTGGCAAGGAGAATCTGCCACCCGGAGGTAGTGTCCCGGACAACGAGAGGAGCGAGCAAGATGCCTGAAGAGAAGAAGGTACTGCTGCAGGAGTTTACCCGCCCAGCGTTTGAGGAGTATCTGGAGTCAGAACCAAACCCCGTTGCCCTGGTCCCTCTGGGGTCCATAGAACAGCACGGACCTCATCTGCCCCTCGGAACCGATTCATACGTCGCCCAGGCAATGGCCGAGAGGGCTGCGCGTCGGACCAACTCCATCGTGGTGACGCCGTGCTGGCCGGGCTATTCGCCGCACCACATGGGTTTTCCCGGCACGATCACCTTCAGCGCCGAAACCCTGACCGGAATCATCCTTGACACCGTTCAGAGCCTGGCCGATCACGGCATCAAGAAAGTGGTACTTCTGAATGCACACGGGGGAAACACAACGATCGCCAATGATGCTGCCCGCAAGGCCCGGCGCGAAACTGGAAGCATCGTACTGACCCCCGGTCCTTCATCCGGAAGAGATCCGAAAGACACGCTGCGTCACGTTGATGTGCACGCCGGAGCGGGGGAAACGGGAACCGCACTCGCTCTATTTCCCGAACTGGTAGAGATGGAACGGGTCGAGGAATTCGAGCCCACTGCAAAATTCCCGGAGCAGGTGGAAAAACTCCGCGATCCCGACGGTCCCGATGCTGAAATCCGCCTGCAGCTGGTCATGGCGTATATCGGGGACACTCATGAGTTCACCTCCTCGGGCGTATATGGATTCACCGACCCCAAAGACGCTGATCCGGAGGCGTCAGAGAGCGGACTGCAGACTCGCCTCGAACAGCTGGTAAAGTTGATTGAGTACTGGAAAGAGATTGACCTGCCCTGAGCAATTTGAAGGAGGAGCCATCACTGCACCAGTACGCCGATCTGACGGGACCTGAACTGCAGGAGTTAGATGGGGACAGGACAGTGTTTCTGATGACTGTGAGTCCACTGGAAGCACACGGGCCCCACCTACCTCTTGGCACTGACCCCATGATTTCGGAGGAGCTGCTCCACCGCTACGCCGGGATCCTCAAAAAGAGGCACCCGGACTTTACGCCGGTGCGACTGCCACCGCTGCATCTGGGAGCTGACGTCCTTCCGCGCACCGGGTCTCTCGCAGTCCCTGCCAGGACGTTGGAGCGGGTTCTTTTCGCATACGCCGACTCCCTGGCAGGACAGGGGTTCCGGTACCTCTTCATTGCAGATAATCACGGAGGACCCCGGCACCTGCTGGCGGCGGCTGCGGCAGCTCGCCGCGCCTACAGGCGCCATGGGTTTTACCTGGTCAATCCATTCTGTCGTGAATTCGCCCTCATGACAGCAAAGGATCCTCATTTTCTGCAGATAAACGGACCGGTGGAGGAACCCGCAGGGGACATCGAGGACCTGCACGGCGGGACGAATGAAACTTCCCTGATGCTGGCACTTCAACCCGATCATGTGCGGAGTGGCTATGAAAAGCTCAACACCCGCAAACCCCCTCCCCCTCCCCTCCTGACGCGCATCGCATCCAACCTTCTGCAATTACTTGGGGCGGTGGATTTGGCCCGGGATGTTCACAATCTGGGCAGCATTATGCGCTGGGCCGCTGATGGTTCCAACGGGGATTATATCGGTGCCCCATCGCGGGCAGATCCCTTCCGGGGCGAGTGGATGCTCCAATGCCGATTGGCATTCGCAGCAGAAATGTTCGATAGTACGCTCACCGGTCAGTTTGTGCCCCTGCAGCCGCCCCTCTGGCCTATCCGGGCACTCCGCTACCTCCCCTGAGAACAGCGTGATCTTGGCCTCGAGGCCAGACAGACCCAACGCTTGCGTGCGCGGTGGCCGGCTCCAGTATCCGGGCCGACAGGTAATAGCCTTCACGAAACCCCTACCCACATTAGATGGGATTGCCGCCGGTAGCAGTACAGGGTTATCCTTAGAAGGAGTTGCCTGCGGTCAGTTTGCAGTCCGCATCCCCCAGACTCCGGGCGCGAGAGGAGAGATATCAATGCATCTCGTCGAGCTTTCTGATGGAGCTGTTGGGCGCGTGCTGGGTGAGAACCTGTACGACGAGATCGGGAGGATCCTCCTGCGTCGCGGAGTCAAACTTACGGCCAGTTACGTCAGACGGCTGCATACCAAGGGATTCAAGAGCGTCTATGTCTTGAATGAGCTCGCTCCCGATGTGGAGCCGACGCAGACCATAAGCAATGAGACACGTCGCGCTGCCACAGGTGCTATCCGCAACTTCAGCGAGAAAATAGTGGACGGGCAATCAGTCGACACCAACTCCATCAACAATGCTGTCACAAAAATACTGGACGAGCTGCAAGGACAGGAAGATTTGATACTCAACCTCACATCCATCAAGAGCATTGACAACTACACCTTCGAGCACTGCGTAAACGTGTGCGTGCTTTCTCTGGTTATCAAGGAGAGCACCCCCGCCCGGGACAAATTCAGCCGGTTGGATGACCCGCAGCTTGGACACGGTGCCATGCTGCACGATGTGGGCAAGCTGGTGATACCCAAAGAAATCCTATGCAAACCCGATTCACTGACATATGAGGAGTTCGAAATTGTCAAAAGACACCCGACGGCGGGTCACAACATACTCAACGAATTCGTCTCTGAATCTCTGGCCCCGGAGATCGCACTATACCATCATGAAAGAGTCGACGGAAGTGGATATCCGGAGGGAATCTCCGGCCAGGAGCTCGACCCGGCGAGCCGGATCGTGGCCGTGGCAGATGTCTACGACGCGGTGACGAGCGATCGGGCTTACCGCAAGCGAATGAAACCCGCAGAAGCTGTCGAGATTCTCGAATCAGTGGCAGGATCCCACCTGGACAGTGATCTGGTGCAGTACTTCACCGAACGCGTGGCACACTACGAGGAGGGCAGTATCGTTCGCCTCAATACCGGCGAGCTTGCTGTAGTGGTGGCACAGGATAATAACTCGGTGCGAAGCCCCCTGGTGCGGGTGGTCGTGGACCCCGAGGAAAGAATTCAGGATGAGCCTTTCGAGGTGGCCCTCGTGGATGAACCCGACATCCAGATTGAAGAAGTTCTCGACGACTACCCGTCAAACGTCATGAAGCAGATTGACAATTGAGTCCCGACCGGACAGAACGGTGCGGCGCGACACACAGGTGAGGCTGCCGGTGGTGAGCCGCGCCGGGGCACTATTCCAGAGATACTATGGCTCGTACGGACTCATCTGCCGTCATGATTATGCCAATCTGGGCACCTGTTTGAAGGTCGCTGAGACCTATTTCCTCGTTCTCCCCGTCTACCACCTGCTGGTGAACAACCACGTCATCCGCCAGGTTGATTGTTGCCGTGGTGGGTTCACCCACTTCCCGGATGACTTCCACCTCAACAACGCGAGCATCCACATCAACAGAGCGAACATTGCCTTCGAGAAAACGTTCTCCCCGGCGCGGATCCGCTGGTGCTATAGGGCGAAAATCCTCCCGTGCCACCAGCGATTCATCTCGCTCCAGAGGCTCTTCGATGTAAGAGCGGCCAGCCAGTGAGTACGATCTCTCGCCATCAATGAGAATTTGCACAGAATTGATCCCGTCAATTTTCGCAAGTGAGTTCACCAACGATTGCACAATCAAGCCCTCATACTCGATGTCCATGTCCTCGATCGATGTACCGAAGGACACATTGGCACAGTCTCCCTCCGTCCACAAGTCAAGCTCCACCGGAGGAAGGAACTCGGCGTACTCGCGCCACGCACGCAGTGCTGTTTCCACCTCGTCTTCTGCAGCATCAATTTCTATCTCGTATTCTTTCACCTCAAGCCATAAACCAGAGTCATCCGGCATGTGCAGCCGCACCAACACATGTTCCACATCATCGCCCGGAGCATCATCCACGGTGCCCGGGTCGTCACCCGCATCTTCGGAAGGTTCGGAGTCCTGCACATCGGAAGCATCCTCCGGCGCTTTCTCGTCAGCGGGAGCCTCTGCAGACAGCATACACCCGGTCATGAGAACCAGCAGCACGGCAACAATCACACAGAAAACTCGGGGATTGAACATCATCGCAATCGACCTCCTTTCGTTCTGCACATCTCACACGATACCCCACATTTATGACGAAAAGGTACAGCCTCCGGTTACGAAGATGTTACAGATGATCCTGGCGCACCAGGACGCCTCCACCATGAACAGAACTCCCCTCAGTGCACCGGGACGGCCTGTTTCTCAGACCAGGTCAGATTGCAGTGTCTGCGACCGCCTCACGCACCCTGCGTACCGCACTGGCGCAGCTCGCTCCTTCACGTTCTGCAGTCTCGACGAATCCATTGATATAGCCGGGGTATGCGCGGGCATAATCCAGAGCCACGCTCCCTGCCTCGAGCCGCTGATCAGGATCGGGACAGAGTCTCACCCAGTAGAGTGGCCACCCCAATTATCGCAGTCCGCAGTCTCCCAGTCACTGTCTGGAAAATGCCCAGTTCTCCTTCCCCGCCGGCGGAGAAAAACCTGTCAGAAGCATAGAGGAGCCACTTGCGAAATCGAAGGGAAATCTGCGGACTGAGGGATGACGTCATAATTGACCTCGATGGGCATTCCTGGTTTACTAGGAGTGCGTGATATGGAAAATGGCGAATCTCTCGGCGCTCAATTGCCCTGCGCAAGGTGTACCATCGACGCTGCCGGAACACCGGGGACCGCAGAAATTGAGAACATCTTGGATGATACACCTAACGAAGGCGCGGTGATGACTTATGAGATGGCATCTCAATCATCTTCCCGGGTTTGCCGTGTCGGCGCATGAACGGACACTTACACTAGACGGCGGACAGACTCAATACACCTGGACTCCGTGGGATGACGAGACGGTGCAGCAGTGGGTGCAGGAGGCGAGCGTCAGGGCTGACGATCCGGATGAGGCAAAAAGAAGATTTGTCGAGCGGCGACCGCACTGTCTGCGAGAGGTGGATGAGGACGACTCAGTGGACGCCATGATGTCATTTCTGCGCGGGTCACACCACCGTGATCCGGCAGGCCACCCGATGGGTAGATGGCACGGGGCGCCGCATCTGTCCCAACAGATGGACGTGCGGGGACGCGGGATGCGCACCACGCAGGGAGAATCGCCTGTGCATTCGGACGAAATGGATGAAGTGAGTGAACACATTGGGAGCTTGTTGTCCCGACTGTTTCGGAGGGCGAAATCACTGCTCAGGAAGAAGCCACGGGACTGATGGAAGGCGGGGATCCTCTCTTGCCAAGAACGCCGATTGTCATTCTGATTGCAGTATTTCTGGTCGCATCAGCACTGACTGGTGCGACCTTCGCCCGGTGGATGCTATCTCATCAGGCGGTCCGCGGGTTTGAAGCCAGCTTCGTACAGCTGTGCCCTGGCGCCGATCCCACGGACTTCAAGGTACAGCTTCGTTTTGAAAACGCGAGTGAGACCGAAACTGATGTCCGGAACATATCCCTGCTCCTGGACCTGGAAAGCAGCCTCATCGCCTCAACCACTCACCGCCCGGAGGACGGCCGCATACCACCGGGGGAATCCCTGGAGGTCACCGTGCCGCTGAGTTCAAATTTTCCCGAATATCGCCTGCCGAGCATGGATCAGTGCATCGAGGCTGATGCCGACTGGTCAGTGCGCATGGAAGTATACCTGAGACATCCCATACGCGACGATACCTTCACTCTGCGTCGTATTCGCACACTGGGTAAACAGGATGACGGGGGAGGTTGAATCACATGGAAACAGCGAGGAAGCACCGGGAGAGAGAAGCAGAAAGAGACCGCAGGCAGGTTGCGATCAACTGGTGGCTGTGTGCAGCATCCACGGCTATCATGACCTACCTGATGGTAAGTGCATCGGATACATTCCGGGCGTTTTCTCCCATACCATCCAACCATGTCATCCTGTATTCAGCGAGTTTTGTGGTCTGCGCACTGCAGGGGTGGTTCTCCGTCAACCCTGTTGAGGGCCTTGTGAAGATACCGGTTATAGTACTGCTGCCGCCGCTCATATATGGAGCCGGCAGGACACTCCTACCCTCAATTCTCTTCGACGGTGGACGAACTCTGATGGTAATGCTCGCATCCTGGGTCCTGCAGCACGTGATACTGCACGTGCTGGCGCTGGCTTTTCTCGGGTGTGCAGGGTTCGTTCTGGGCATGCTGTGTGCGTCATATTTCATAACCTGGTCCTGAAGAATCCGGATGCCTGGGTGCCCGGACATAGGTGAGGCGTTGGCCAATCCCTGGATCTTTTGCGCATAAGAGCCCGTGGAACACGTCGAAGATAGAACCCCCGCATCATCACCCACTCTGCGACGGGGAGGCCGCAGTCCCTTTCAGATCCCATTGCAAATGCTGTGGTGCGGCGGCATAATTCATCCAGTGTACAGACCGCAGACAAAAGACAGCCAGCTGCAGGCACAAAAGGCAGGACAGATTTTGAGTGCAGGGACCTTCTATCACTGACCCGCGAGGAGCCCCTTGCTTCGTAGAATCCCCTCTGCGCGCTTGAAGTCCTCGACCTTATCGAATTCCACTGTGTGCAGGTGGACCCCATCGCTCAGTGATGAAAGGAGGGGTGCATCCATTTCACTCAGCTGGCGTATGAATCTCCTGACATCTTCCCGTGTGCTGAGCATGAGAGCGCCGGTCAGATCCCCGTACAGGGCGTGTTCCACAATCACATCGACCACCCGTACCCCACAGTCAACAAATGTGTTGAGTTCCTCTTCTGTTCGCTCGGGCGGATGGTCCACCGCGATGCGAGCACGGTGTGGAACAGCAGCGCTGTCGACCTCGGGAGCGATCACATATCCCTGCGGCGTGGCCAGCACCTCGTGCCCCTCAGCCCGGAGCAGGGCCACGTCCTGAACAACAGCCTGCCGGCTGACACCGAGCTCCCGGGCCAGCTCCGTACCGGTCACGGGCGCATCCGCCTCTTCCAGGCGCTCAATTATCCGCCTGCGACGCTTCATCGTCCCTCCCTTCAAACCAGGGCAAACATCCGTTTCAGGGCAACCCGGGCATCCCGGATAACCTCCCGGGGCACTTCAATCCGGTTCACTACCCGCCCGGAGACGAGCTCTTCCAGCACCCACAGCAGGTGCGCGGGGGTGATCAGGTCCATGTCATCACAGACGCCTTCCTCGTTTATGGACAGTATTGTCTGGTCCGGGTTCCTGCGGGCGAGCCGGGAAACCAGCTTCAGTTCTGTGCCCACCAGCCACTCCGTACCTGGAGGGGATTCAGAAATCGTCTTTCTTATGTGCTCAGTCGAGCCCTGCTCTGTGGCGGCATCTACCACCTCGGCCCGACACTCAGGGTGGACGACCATTTTCGCCTCGGGATAAGCCCGCCGCATACGGGACACTGCATCCTCGGTGAATTTCACATGCACCGGGCAGTGCCCATCCCAGAGAATCAAACGCGGCGTCTCACTCCCGGAGATCAGCTCCTCGTCTTCGCGCCGCCAGAGTGCGATCTCCTCCGATGCGATACCCAGATTGTGCCCAGTGTTCCGCCCCAGGTGTTGGTCCGGCAGAAAGAGGACAGTATTCCCCTGTCTTAGGGCCCAGGCCATGACTTCATCCGCAGAGGAGGAGGTGCAGACCGTACCGCCGCGCGAGCCACAGAAAGCCTTGATATCGGCTGAAGAGTTGACATAGGCAACAGGCACGATATCGTCACCCAGCTCACAGCACAGATAGTTCCAGCACCTCTCCACTTCGTCCAGTTCTGCCATATCCGCCATTGGGCAGCCCGCAGACAGGTGCGGTAGAATCACCGCCTGATCCTTCTCGGTCAGTATGTCAGCAGTCTCTGCCATGAACAGCACCCCGCAGAATATGACGTACCGGGCATCAGGTTGCTCTCCAGCCAGCCGGGCCAGCTGCAGCGAATCACCGGTGTGATCAGCATATTTCAGGACGTTGTCCTGCTGGTAGTGGTGCCCCAGTATCACCGCGTCAGAACCGAGCTTCTCCCGGGCGCGTCGTACAGCGGCATCCACCTCTTCACCTGTCATGTCCGCATATTCCTGCGGAAGATGAGATTGTGCCTCCATTGTGCTCCCCCCTCAAGCGTCGTCCTCTAGCAAATTTAGACTGATATCCGGGGCAACCACAGAGTGTGTCAGGGAACCAACAGAAATGACATCCACACCGCTCTCAGCTGCCTCTAACGCCGTTTCACGCGTTATGCCTCCGGAGGCCTCGACCGTAGCGGCACCACTAATGATGCGGACAGATTTCCGCATTGTGGCGGGATCCATATTGTCCAGCATTATGACATCCACACCCGTCGCGACGGCCTCCTGCACCTCATCCAGGGTAGTGACCTCGACCTCAATCATGACCATGTGGCCAAGCCGTCCCCGTACCTGCTTCACGGCCGCTGCCACCCCCCCGGCGGCGCTCAGATGATTGTCCTTCAGGAGCACAGCATCATCCAGGCCGAAACGATGGTTTGCGCCTCCACCCATGCGCACCGCGTACTTGTCGAGAAGTCGTAGGCCCGGGGCGGTCTTGCGGGTGTCAACCACCCGCACTCCCGTTGAGTCCACAGCCCGCACTATTCCGCGTGTCTGAGTGGCTACACCGGACATGCGCTGCAGAAAGTTAAGTGCAGTTCTCTCCCCGTTCAGAATGGTCCGCGTCCGACCCTCAATCCGGGCTATTTCGCTCCCGGAAGATACTGGATCTCCCTCTTCGACTGCCGGATAAAAGACCGCATCGGGATCAACAGTGGCAAATACCAGTTCTGCTACACCGAGTCCGGCTATCACAGCCCGCGACCGACAGTGGATGACAGCAATCGACCGGTCATCCGCGGGAATGACTGCCTCGGTGGAAACATCTCCGCGGCCAACGTCCTCTCGCAGGGCGCGCTCGACCACTTCACGTACAAGCAAATGATTCACCGTATTTCCTCCCCCAGACGCTCACGGTGTGTCTTTTTGTCATTTTGACTTGCTTACAAGTGTAGTGTCAAGTGTAAGGAGAGGTTGCTCCAGGAAGAGACGCAAAAATCCCGACCATAGCAGAATCGGCGACCCCATGTACCCGGGTCGGCAGCTGCGCGACATGGGCATGTTATGACAGCTGCTGTGAGTTCACCGTACAACCCGTCTGAACCTGAGCCGAGCGTTCATGTGTCCATGCGTGGTATGCCTACCGGGCAGTGCATCTGTATCGACGCGCACCACAGCATCACTTGCTGATCCGCCACGCACCCGACATCCTGTCAACCGTCGGCGGACAGGTAACCGGAGATCTCTCCTGTCATGCTCTGGATTGGCATTGTCTGGAGCCATACCTTTCCGGGCCCGGTGAGAGTTGTCAGGAAGAATCCCTCTCCTCCCAGGAACATATTCTTCATCCCTCTGACTCTCTCAATGTCCATTGTGACGCTCTCCTGAAAGGCGCCAACGGAGCTGGTTTCCACCTTTATGGTCTCTCCCGCAGAAAGCTCTTTCTCCACGCATTCACCATCGATTTCGATGAAGGCCATCCCCGTTCCACTGAACCTCTGCAGAATAAAACCCTCGCCACCGAAGAGTCCCGTTCCCAGCCTGCGCTGAAGCGCAATATCATAATTCACATCTTCTGTTGCACAGAGGAAGGAGCGGCGCTGACACAGCATGGTACCTTCGGACATGTCCAGGGGAATTATGACCCCAGGATAAGTGTGGCCAAAGGCCACCTGCGCACCGTCCTGTTGCCCCGTGAAATAGCTGAGAAATATGTCCTCCCCCGACATCTTCCTTTTCAGGGCGCCAAACATGCCTCCCTGCATGCCGGTGTCCATTTTGATGTTGCCGTCCATCCACTGCATGGCACCGGATTGAGCGTATAGAGTCTGACCCCGCTGCAAAGTCACCTCGAGCATAGGCATGACGGTGCCCAAAACACTGTATTTGAGATCCGGCAAGGCTCAGCACTCTCCTCTCGTGAGTCTATACAGGTTACAGATGCGGTCACAACGTCCCGCGGACCACCCGTCTTAAAACGAGCTTCGCCGATGACGTCCCGCCTCCTTCCAGGTCTTTGCCGCGTTGGGCAACCTGGCGATCAGCGTGTTTCCGCTCTGCGGTCTTGCCAGCATTGCCGCGAGTTGAAAAATCACGCGTGGAATCCGGAACAGGCTCTGCACCTGGTGAGTCTGTAAAGGACGGCAAAATCTAATATGACCGACTCCCCGGCAGCAGTGTGCCGCATTACTTATATAATCCCATCATGAACAATATATGCCCGTTTTGCAGTAGTCTAGCATACCAACTAACTATATCGAACGCTATATGCATATTACGGCCGATTACTATGGTCACGCCCTGGAGCACGTGCCGGGAGGGGTGGACACCGGGGGCAAACTGGCGATATAATATTTTATTCAAAGGAGTTGGTATTAGATGAGATCAAACCGCAGCTATGTGGTATGGGGTGTCATTGGATTCGTGGTTGCGACGTTGCTATTGTCGTCCCGCATTGCTTACTATTACACGGAACTTCTCTGGTTTGGAGAACTCGGCCTGGAAAGTATCTTCTTCACGGTGCTTTCCACGCGTTATCTGGTTGGGGTGGTGGCAGCCCTGCTATTCGGGGGGTTTGTGTACCTGAACCTCCGCATGGTTCGTGGCATCATCGCACAGCTGGCGGAACAGATTGATGATGAGTCGGGTACGATAAATCGCTGGTTCATTCCAAGGACCATCAATCGAGTGATCCTTCTGGTCTCGGCAGTTTTTGGATTGCTGTCCGGGATTTCCATGTCGAGTGAGTGGGAGACAATCCTGCGCTACCTGAATCAGGTGCCCTTCGGGGTAGCTGACCCGCTTTACGGGCAAGACATTTCATTTTTCGTGTTCACACTTCCGTTTCACCGGGTCATCTTCAATTCGGGCGGCTTTCTTCTCGTTTTGACCACGGTTGTAGTTGGATTGATCTACTTTCTATCCGGTTCGATCAACTTCCTAGGTAGCCGCCTGAATGTGCATCCGCGGGCGCGCCTCCATCTCGGCGGCCTGATTGCCACGTATCTCTTCATGAAGGCTTGGGGATACTGGCTGGATGCTTACGAACTGGTCTACTCGCCCCGTGGCGTGGCTTTTGGCGCCAGTTACACCGACATGCACGCGCACCTGCCCGTATTTCGCATCATGACCGTCC
>Ga0207421_10004787_pt1 | contig 15437 bp, 8 predicted proteins | sample SodLakKL_010_SED_4_FD_187542 | JGI IMG/M metagenome (GOLD analysis project Ga0207421, IMG submission 187542) | Alkaline sediment microbial communities from Lake Tanatar, Kulunda Steppe, Russia - 8KL_010_SED (SPAdes) (version 2) | ecosystem: Environmental > Aquatic > Non-marine Saline and...
AGCTTCTTGATGAATCGATGCCTGTTCAGGTTCAGGTAGGTGCTTTGCAGGGTTTTGTCGAAATAGGAGCCGACGGCACAGATGAGCGTATTGTGGACATAATAGGCAGCAGAAGTGGCCGCCTTCAGATGGCCGCTATTATGCTTTCGGCAAAAGTTGAAAGTGAGCAAATAGTTTCTTTGCTTGGTGAACTTATACCTGAGACTGACGAGCAGACGCAGATTACTGTTCTGGCTGCGCTTTCTGAGAGAGCGGATATCAGCGCGATGCCCTATGTCAAACAAGCCGCTCAAAGTGACAATTTATCCGTAAGGGTAGCCGCACTGGAAGCATTGAAAAACACCTGTGACGGATCGGCAGTAGAATTTCTGGCAGAGAGAGCGGCAGAAACTACCGGTCAAGAACAACGAGCAGCGCGCGAAAGCTTATATACGATACCCAGACAGGATGTGAATTCGACAATTATTGGCCTTGTACCGGAGGCTCCGCAACGAGTAAAAGCAGAGCTACTGACAGCTATCGGTCAGCGGTATATGGATAATGGGGTTGAATTGCTTCTCAAAAATGCTGCGTCTGATGAAGCAGAGATTGCCTCTGCCTCGATGGGCAGTCTCAGGCGAATCGGCAACCAGGAGCAATTTCCCCAGTTGGTTGATTTGATGCTAAATGTTGAATCTGCCAGGCAAGGGCAGGTTGAGCACACTATCCTGACAGTTCTTAACCGTTGCGGCGGCTCTGACATATTAACGGATTCGGCGTTACAGTATTTACCGACCGAGGATGTTGACTCGCATGCCCTGCTTCTTAATTTGCTCGGACATTCAGGACACAAAAAAGGTTTGGATGTGATTCTGGAAGGGCTTGAAAGTCAAGACAATGTGATAAAGCGGGCGTCGATAGACGCTGCCGGTAACTGGCCAGGTTGTGAAGTTGTCGAGCCTTTGCTGAAGGTCGTCTCGGAAACCGATGAAAGAACGCACCGAGTCGTAGCGTTCCGCGAGGCGGTCAGTCGGGCTTCAGAGTGCGGAGAAGTTACTAACCGACAACGCCTGCAATTGTTAGGCAAGTGCATAAATCTGGCCCCAGACGCCAATGAAGCCCGTCGCATATTACCCGCGCTTCGAGAAATTCATCTGGTGGAATCTGTGAAGCTTGCTTCAAAACTTCTGAACAAGCCGGGGCTTGAGAGCGAGACGGCGAGTGTTATTGCTAATATAGGCAATAATTTATCAGATGATGACTTGTCCAAAGTGTCTGATATTTTAGAAAAATCCCGCGATAGAGCAAGTGGGGAACTCCGGCAAGAGATTGATATGCTTTTGGTAAATATACAATAGTTGCCGATTTTAGATATTTATTGCACAGGAGATTAAGTTATCGGTGAGGGTGATTTCTGGTAGGTTGATTTGTAATCGTGTTTTAATTAGTTAACTTTCGCACTCTTGAAACCTGAAAAATCGGCTGTTAAACCCTAAAAAAAGCGTTTATGAATTAATGCCATTTTCGGAAAAAGACCCGAAAGTGATAAAAAATCATAAAAGTAACTTTATAGGCCATTTTGCTTATCTTTATATTTTGATGAATTATTGTTCTGGCGCAATATGATGTGCCGCACCAGGAAAATTAGCCATTGACAACTATTACACAAATACTGTACATTATATTGGAATTGTAAATAGTAATAGATTTTAAAGTTTTGTGATAAAAAAGGATACTACATGGGTTCTACTACTCTTGCAGAGCGGAAACGAAGCAAAAATGAGGCAATGGCTACGGCCAGGAAATACCTGATGCATGTAATCAGCGGTACTCATTGGGATCGTGAATGGCGTCATACGGCTGAGCAGTCCAAGCCGCGTCTTGTCGATTTGATTGATTCTATGATGGTTACACTGGACAAAAAGCCTGAATATAAAACTTACTGCCTTGATGGCGGTATGGTCGTAATTGAGGATTATCTTACTATCAGGCCTGAAAACAAGCAGCGTCTGAAAAAATATATCGAAGATGGCCGTATTCAGCTTGTAAACTGGTATACTCTGCCTGAGTCATTTACTGTAGCCGGCGAAGCGTTAATTCGCAACCTCAAGCTTGGTCAGGATATGGCAGCCGAATACGGTGGAGCGATGTCCAGCGGATACACAGCCACCGGCTATGGCCAGACTTCGCAGCTTCCTCAGATTTACAAGGGCTTCGGCATAGAAAACGCGATTTTCTATCGCGGGACCAATAAACATCTGCTTACGCCTTTGTTCCACTGGCAAAGCCCTGACGGCTCAAAAATTCATGTTTTACGGACATTTGACGAGGTTACCAGAACGAACTGGTTCTTTTATGTTCACCAACCACTTGTTGCTGATAAGCCGGCACGGGATTTGACATACAGATATGACCCGAAGCATTTGCCTGTCCATATGTGTGATGAGCAGCTTTATGAGCGGGGTTTTAAAGTGCTTCGCGATGTGGCGCGGTTCAGCAAGGACAAGGACTCACTGAAAAAGGCGCTGAACACGATTGTTGAGCAGGCAAAGCCTTATGCCGTTGGCAAGCATTTATTGGCACTGAATATGGAAGATAACGACAGTCCGTTTGAATTGCTGCCTGATATGATTGAATCTTTGAATAAGGTGTCTGGCGAAGTTGAATTTGTTCAAAGTTCAATGGACGAATACATGCAGGCTATTATTGCCGATGCTGATATTGATGGGGATGTCTTCCACAAAGGTGAGCTTCGCTACCCGGCGGTCGAAGAAGGCTTTAACGGTCTTTTGGGAGCTACTCATTCATCCAGAGTCAAACTGAAGATCCTTAACGAGGACACCGAAACCTGTCTTCTCTATCAGGCCGAGCCTTTGGCGACAGTTTCCTCTTTGCTGGGCAGCGAGTATCCCCGTGCGTTCCTTGATCGAGCCTGGCGTCATCTACTGCTAAATCAGGCTCATGACAGTATTTGCGGCGCAGCCGTTGACCAGGCTCATGAAGACATGCTTTATAATTTTTCAGTAGCCAGCGCAGTAGGGCAGGAAATAACCGCAAGAAGCTCTGCTCAGTTAATAAGCAATATTAAAACCTCAGATTCATTCAAAGAAGGTGACCATACGGTAACTTTCTTTAATAATCTGCCGTTTGAACGCAAAAAGGTCATAAAGGTTGTGATTGATTTGCCTAAAAATGCTAAATCTGACGGCGTTGTCGATCCGTGCACCGGCGTGGGGGCATCCGAGTCAGAAAACACCGATATCGATTATTTTGACATTATAGATTCTCACGGCAAAGCCGTGGATTATGAAATTCTGACTAAGGAAGACATCAATATCGCGGTTGAGCGGCCTTATGACACCAACGGCATCAAGATGCCGGCTGTACGCCGTAAAATGCTGGTCGAGGTAAGTGTGCCGGCTATGGGTTACGGCACCTATGCCTTGAGGCCAAGAGAACGCAGATATGTCGCGCATCCGCAACCTGGCCCTGACAGGCCTCTTATCGCCCGAGGTAACGGCCTGCTGGAAAATGAACATATCAGGGTCCAGATCAATCCCAACGGAACTTTCAGTCTTCTGCACAAGGCTACTGATCATTTGATGGAAAATCTCCATTACTTCACCGACCGGGGCGAAGTGGGTTCTGCTCATATTGACGCTCAGACTCAGTTGAACACTACCCAGCAGAGCCTTGGAGCATGTTCAAAAGTTACGCTGGTCGAGTCGAATCTTCTGCGAGGTATTTATCGGATAGACCTTGAGATGACCATCCCGGCAGGAGCCACGCTGGACGGTAAATATCGTCTGCGAGAAGAGAAAAAACTTCCTATCACTACATGGTTGACGCTGGAAAAAGATTCGCCGTATCTGAAGATAAATACCAGGCTGACAAATGAGGCACGCGATCATAAACTTCAGGTAAACTTCCCCAGCGGTATTTACACTGATTTTGTGGATGTTGAAAGCACCTATGCGGTTGAAAGCCGTTCGATTAGATATCCGGAGGCCGGAGACAATTTTGAACAAGGCTATCCGTTCCAGCCTATGCAGAACTTTGTTGATTTGAGCGACGGCAAGGTCGGTCTGGCGGTTTTGAACAAGGGGTTGCGTGAATATGAGGTTATGGACGATAAGCAGCGTACAATCGCTATTACGCTGTTGCGTACTCACAGGGCATATATGACAGCTAACAGCGATATGACTCCTGATGAGCTTGATAAATACACCGGCCTTCAGTCACTGGACACTCTTGAATACACATACGCGCTTTATCCCCATAGCGGACGCTGGAACGATGGTGATGTACTACGACAGGCATATGACCACAAAGTTTCTTTCTCGGCTATCCAGGCGTTGCCAAATAACCAAGGTGAATTGCCGCCGGAAAGCAGTTTCTTTAAGATAAATCCCTCTGACAAATTGATGCTTTCGGCCTTAAAACAGGCCGATGACGGAAGCGGCGTAATTTTGAGGCTTTGGAATACCAGTTCCGATGATTTGACGGCATCGGTTAAGACCGCATTGCCTGTAAAGTCTGCGGCTATGCTCAAGCTTGATGAAAGCCTGATGTCAGATTTGGACTTCGAGGACGGCGAGGTTAAATTCAGTTGCGGAAGACACAAAATAATAACGCTTCTTCTGAGAACAGCTTAACCGCAAAGCAAAGGATTGTTTTTATAAATAAGGATGTTTCCAGTGGATTTAGCAACAAATGCCAGAGATTTATCTGAACCATTTATTTTTGATGGGCAAGGCCTATTGACTCTTGAGACCGGCGGTCAGGGCAGATTTAAGGCGGGTAAAAACGGTGTTAAGAAAATTCTTGGCACGGCCGACAAAAAAGCTGAGTTTATATTTCATGAAGATGAGAATATAACAGCCTATGTCCATTCCCAGATGGGCTATCCGGCTATGTACCCTCTACTGCCCTGTACCGTGGAAAAGCCTGTTCAGGCGGTGCTTATGGATCTTGACGGAACAAGCGTTCGCAGTGAGGAGTTCTGGATTTGGGTCATTGAGCAGACGACAGCTAAGTTGCTCGACAACAAAAGTTTTGAGCTTGAGAATTCTGATTTACCCTATGTGTCCGGCCACAGTGTCTCTGAGCACCTCCAGTACTGTATAAACAAGTATTGCCCGGGTAAAAGCATTGAGGAAGCGCGGAAGCATTACTTTGATATAACCGCTTTTGAAATGCGTGAAATAATGGAAGGCCGCGGCAGAAAGAACGCGTTTGAACCTACACCTGGTCTGAAAGATTTCCTTTACACTTTGAAAGATAAAAAGATAAAAATCGGGCTGGTGACTTCGGGATTATATGAAAAGGCCTGGCCTGAGATTCTGGATGCTTTCAGGCAGTTGGAGATGGGTGATCCGCGTGAATTTTATGACGCTATAATTACCGCGGGAACCGCCCTTCGCAAAGGACAGACCGGTACCCTGGGAGAACTTGAGCCTAAGCCGCATCCCTGGCTTTATGCCGAAACTGCACGGGTGGGCCTGGGCATAGATTTCGCTGACCGTGCCGGCGTAGTTGGTATGGAAGACAGTGGAGCCGGAGTTGCCTCGGTTAGGCTGGCAGGCTTTGCCTGTATCGGCCTTAACGGAGGAAATATAGAGCAAAGCGGAACTAAAGGATTATGTTCTTCATTTTGTGATACCTTAGAGGAAGCGCTGGATGTGATAGATTAATGTTTTAAGGAGTAGTTAATGCCGACCAAGTGTAGTTGTGAAAGTTTGTATAGGATGTTTTTTTCAGGACTGTTTCTGGCAGGGTTGATTTGTTCATTGGCATTTTCAGGCTGTGCAGCCAGTGATAGTTCCGGCAGCAGGTACTGGCCAAATCAGGAGCTTCCGACTGGCCTTATTCGTACGGTCCCTCATGAGGATTTTGAGCCATTAACTGGCCCGGAAGGCAATAAAGTGCCGGGTTCTTTTGCGGCAGAACATGTAATGGTTCAGTCGATATCCGGCCTTGCCGCTAGGGCTGTCAATCAAGGTAGGCTTGATGAACTGGTGTGGATTACAGTTGGTAGTCCCGACGGTGGACTCAATATAGAATATGACAGGTCATTCCAATGGATGGTTAACAAATTCGATATTGAAGACAGGGGCGTCTTTAGTAGCTGGGAGTTGATTGACCGATATTCTGGAAAGGGTATTATCAAAGGCTATGTACTTTACTCTTACGATCATTCTGAAGGAGATGCATATGAGCAGCGTCGTGAAAATATTGATGAATCGGTAAATGCGGCCACGATGATGGCCAGTTTGCTCAATGGAGTGCTCATCGAGGAAAGCATGGAAGAACAGGCTAAGGAACATGGCCTTGAACTGCTTTATGACGCAAGAGGAGTATCTGTTTCCGAAGTATTCGCCGAGCACAAGGATAAATTCAATCCGCGAGTTGCCGTAACTGCCGACCCCAAAGCCCCTAATTTAAGAGACACAGCTATTGCCTATAACCTTGCTGTTAGTTTTGATACCGAAGAACAGACCGATCAGTTATATGATTGGTTGGAACCCCCGGGGACTATTTTGGGCTGGAACTGGGGTGCCGAGGTTAGGCATACGGACCTTGTCAGCACTTACGGCCATTTCCATACGGCATCAAATTGGACATTGAATTTACCTTTCTTCCTGGCTTGCCAGAAGGAAGATGTACCACCGGTAGAGCCTCTTGATCCGCAGAAGATAGATTTTAACTCCGATGAAATAAATGTTTCATTTGTGATGAGCGACGGTGACAACCTTAGCTGGATGCTGAGTGATTTTACTGACCATCATTACTGGGCCAATGAGCACAGCGGTGAGTTCCCCTTTGGCTGGGGGATAGCTGCTGCTAATCTGCGTCCTGCAGGATCAGCGGTGCTGGATTATTTGAATCGAAACCGCCCGCAATCGGCCAGTTATATTGACTTTGCAGGTGGTTATTTTTTTCCTGACAGGTTTGCCGTAAAAAGAGGGAGCGAGGAAAGAGAGCGGCTGCTTCGTAAAAAGGCCCGACGCATTTGGGATGAAATCGAGCCAACAGGCATACGGACAATTAAGTTTATATGTCTTGATATTGACAGCAAAGAGGCTATGCAAGCATATAAGATTTTTGCCGAGGAGATGGACGGTCTGATAGGTATGTTTGCGATGCAGTACCATCCGTATGAAGCTGGCGCGGGTAAAACTTATTGGGTTGAGAACCGCAAGGGTATGGAGATCCCTGTGGTAACCCCAAAGTTCGCAATCTGGGATACAACCGGCACTGGAAGAGGTGATCCTCTGCTTACTGCGGAGCGCATTAATAACCTTGCTAAAGGAGAAAATGCAGGGAAGAAAAATATCTGGACTGTTATACATGCATGGTCGGAATTCCCGCAATTAGAAACAAATAGGGGTTTAGATGCAGTTAAACTTTGCGTTGATAAACTTGACGACCAGGTGCGGGTAGTAAATCCTGAGGAGTTGCTCTGGCGGATAAGGATGGAAAAAAGGCCCGAGCAGACAAAGATTCTGGTTAATCAGCAATAGATAGTATGCTATGAAGGGGTTATCGTGTGAAAAAGAATACTGTTATGATGATGGTTTTTATCTGCCTGTTCGGTGGTCTGGTGTTAGCAAATGAACACGCTGGAGGCAAAATCGGCGTTTTTTATGAGCCTGAGATGCCGATTTTTTCTGCTCAGGTTGCATGGCAGCCAAGAATGGCGATGCATTTACTTGAAAAGTATGGCTTTGACGCTCAGTTTTTATCTTCCATAGAGTTGAAAGACACAGATGCATTCAATAATGATAAGTACAGCACTTTGGTAATACCATATGGCAATTCTTTTCCTCTACCTGCTTTTGAGTCAATTCGTAATTTCCACAGAGCTGGCGGCAATCTGGTTGTAAACGGTATACCATTTTGTCATCCTGCGGAGCGGTCCGGTTCAACCTGGCGTGACATGGGGCATACCAACTATTACGATTATAAAACCGGTATGGGCACAGGCGGCTTTGGTAATGCTGTCACGGGTATAGCCAAGCAAAAGGCAGATGCTGATAATCCCCTGGGTATTAAGGACAAGATGCTGCCTCGTTCTGATGAGTCTGTTCAGTGGTTGAGAGTGGAAACACTGGCTCCGGGTGACCAAGCTATTCCTTTGATATTAACAAAGATTGGTTCAAACGAGTATCGTCCAGCTTCTGCTTTGATACGGCATGGCTCGGACTTTAATAAAGCGATAACACTGTGGATGGGCCAGTTCCCCAGTCAGCTTGAACCGACGGATTTGTATCTGCTGGAACAAATATTTATCCGCGGGCTTTCCTGGGGTCTTCATCAGGCAGGACATATATCAAAGGGCGAATATGAGAGCCTCATTGAGCTTGTTGGGGCAGAAAAGATGCCCCAGGGTTGGCCAAGGGGCATTGTCGGAAAGATATCTGAACGCCCATGGGGCGACAGTTTCCTTCCTAAGAGTGGCAAGCCTGCATCAGATATTCTAGTTATTGATGGTCGGCGTTTTTCAGAGTGTGAAAAAATGATAGCTTCCTGCCTGCAGGGGCTGACAAGCAGGGATAAGCCGCGTATCTGGCTTTGGTTCAAACCCCAGGACCGGTTCTGGCTTGATGTGCATATTGACAAGGGGATGATTACCGATACTACAGTCACTTCTGAACTTGCGGATGCTCTGGAATTATTTAAGGATTATTATAATGGTGCTGTGGCATTTGATGAAAATCTTTACCGCGGCAACCTTATCGCGCTTAATGTTGGCGCTGTTGAAGATTTGCTTGTGATGCCGTCAGATTTGGCGGATAAATATGGTATTCCTGTAAAAATTGACCTACGGGATAAGTTCGAATATTATCATGAAGGTATGCAGTGGGTCTGGGACAATTATAGTTCACAGCTTAACCATCACCTGACACATTACATGAGCCCTCACGGTGCTGGTGCTCATTCGATGGCTTATACATATCAGTGGAAGGGTATAATTTTCTGGATAACAGGTCCCCGAGACGCGATGATGCTGGGTGCTATGCCGGTAAAAGAAGCTGCTTTGATGGCGAAAATATTTTCTCAATTGCCCGCTAATGTTCCCATGCTGGGATTTCCCTATGCCGGCAAAGGCGTTGGCTTGGGAGAAGTTGGGGGTACGAATTTCGCAGGAATGTACGGTAAGTTGCTTATTCCTTCAGATCATATAAGTAATCTTCCAATTATGAGCGGCTTTTCTGTCGAGTCATTCAAGCAGAATATTCCTGATTTTGTTGCTGAGGATGTCAAGAGCGATAAAGCTTATGTCTCTCTGGTATATTCTGACGGGGATAATATATGTGTATGGTATAATCATATGCACCATTTTTTTTGGAGTGACGATATAGGAAGGTATCCTGTTTCGTTTGGGATTGCTCCAGCTATGTATGATGTGATGCCTGCCATTGCTAAATGGTACTATCAACGTTTGCCGAAAAACGGTGAATTTATCGCTGATGTTTCCGGTATAGGTTATATACGTCCCGAAACATTTGCTGAGGGGTATTCGAACCGTGAACAGATATACGAAGATTTCATGGAGTGGACTGCCAGATATATGGAAAAGATGGATTTGCATACATTTCGGACGGTTAGCGGAAGTGATGGTGACCTCAGAAAGTATATTGACAGGATTGATTTTGTTCACTCGGTATTTGCAGATATGGGCAATATGGTCAGCGGTGGTTATGATGCGTTTACCTATGACCTTGATGGTTTCCAGGTATTCAGATCCATTGTCGGCTGGGGCGGCGGAAGAGATGGCTTTGTAAACGATATTGAAAGAGTATTGGGCGACAGAAGGCCTGTCTTTGTTAATGCTTTGGTGCATCTTTGGACATTCAGTGAATTGCGTTATCTCTCTGAGGCACTGAAGACATTGCCGGATGATTATGTGTTAGTTACGCCTGCGCAATTGGCTGTATTACGCAGGCAGGCAAAAAACGAGAATATGAAGTAGTAGATCATGTTGGCTTATATCGTAAGGTGAAATGGCATGGAAGGTTACTTTGCTCCTTTAGATTATATGGTTATTGTAGGTTATTTGGCCTGCATGTTAGGCGCCGCCTTTTATCTTAAAAAGATGGCTTCTTCAAGCTTAGAGGATTACTGCATCGGTAACCGCTCAATCCCATGGTGGGCTCTTGGCGCATCTGGTATGGCATCGTGGGTGGATGTTGCCGGGACGATGTTAATCGTTTCCTGGCTCTATATGCTTGGTCCACGAGGGCTTTTTATTGAATTTCGAGGTGGGGCGGGGCTTCTGTTACCTTTTATGATGCTTTGGACAGGTAAATGGCTTCGCCGGTCAAGATGCCTGACGCCGGCTGAGTGGATGCTGTTTCGTTTCGGAGACGGCTGGGGTGGGCGATTTGCCCAGCTTGCCGCTGCTGCTGGAATTGTTGCTACCACTATTGGTATGCTGGCCTACCTTGTTAAAGCTGTAGGGCTGTTTTATTCTATGTTTATACCGCTCTCGCCTATAACTATTGCGCTTTTACTGGTAGTTTTTGCTACCATATATACGATGATTTCCGGTTTTTATGGCGTAGTTTTTACTGATGTATTCCAGTCGGGGATTGTTATAACTATGGTAATTGTGGTTGTGGTTACCGCTGTTTCAGAAGGTCTTATTCGCACCGATTTTACCGAAATTGCGACCAGTGTAACCGGACAGGAGGACTGGGCTACGGCCGTTCCAAGCTGGGATGCTTCGATGCCGCGAGGGTATGAAATGTACCAGAATGTTTTTATGTTCGCAGTATTCTACCTCATAAACAACGCTTTTCGTGGCATGGGTTTTCCAGGGGATCCAAAGTATTTTGGCGCCCGCAATGACAGAGAGTGCGGGACACTGTCGTTTCTATGGATCAATGTAATGACTCTTCGATGGCCTTTGATGATGGGCTTTGCGATTCTCGGTATTTTTCTCGTTAATGATATGTTTACCGATTTGACGGTTCTGGAAGAAGCCTCAATAGTGATAAAAGATTATTTCCCCGGTGTAAGCCGTGCCGAATGGACCACTGTCCTGTCCAACATTATAAACTATCCTGAGCGATACGCCGATCTGCGGGCGCAGCTTCAGGAGACATTAGGCGGCGGTGAAGGCTGGATGGCTCAGCTTCAACTGGTCAGTTATGACGGTACTGTCAATCCAGAAAGAATAATGCCTGCTGTTTTGCTTCATTCTATTGGCAGAGGTTTTAGGGGTCTTATGATAATTGGGTTGATAGCGGCTACAATGTCAACTTTTGACAGCCATGTCAACTTGGCTGCAGGCGTGTTTGTTCGCGATATTTACCAGAAATACATCCACCCTGACGCCAATAACCGCAGACTCATTTTTGTTGCCTGGGCCGCTGTTATTGGTATTGTAGGATCCGGGATACTTTTTGCATATACCCTTGAAAGCGTCAACGAAATATGGGGCTGGATTGTTATGGGGCTCGGTGCCGGAGCATTGGTGCCCGGATTTTTGAGGATGTATTGGTGGCGATATAACGGTGCCGGTTTTGCCGGCGGTACGTTCTTCGGTATGGTTATGGCTTATTTCCAGAGATTATTTACACCTTATCTGATCGAAATATCTCCGTTCTGGGAAATTCTAAGGGATGAGAGATGGTTCTTCGTGATTATCGCCAGCCTTACGATGATTGTTTCAATAGCCTGCACATATCTGGCGCCTCCGACGCGCAGAGATGTTCTTGAAAAGTTTTACAAAACCACCAGGCCGTTTGGTCTGTGGGGACCGCTAAAGAACTCCTTGTCTGAAGAAGTTCGAAAGAAGACTAACGAGGAGCATTTTTATGATATTGTGTCTCTGCCTTTCGTTTTAACCTATCAGGTATCGCTGTTCCTTTTACCGATGCTTATTATGTTGCAGAATTACCAGGCGTTTACTGTCACTCTGGTGGTCTTCATTATCTCGGCCTTGGGCGTATATTATTTCTGGTACAGGACCCTGCTGCCTATTCAGGAAACCGCCCAGAAAAAAGCAAAGGAAAAAGAATGGCCTGTAGTGCAAGAAGACAATTCGTAGATTATGTTCGCAATGGCGGTGATAAACCATTTATATCCCTGCAAATTGGTAGCGGCGCAGGGTTCGAAAAAAAATTAGCGGGTAAGAATTGGCATAGTGAAGGCTCTCTGGATGACCTTATAGACGCCTATGAAAAGGTCGGTTCGGTTCCTCTTTTCAATACAGGGTTGGCCAATATTGAACGAGTAGTTCCTAAAATTGGTAAGAATTATATAAATCTTAAAGCAGCTCCAAAGGACAATGTTTGTGCTATGGTTGAAACAATTCAAAATTATTCTGTGGCTCACCAAATTTAATTGAAAAGAAGCTCAATGCAGTTTGTTCCAAATTATCGAAATATTATGGCTGCAGCCAAAAACACCAAACCTCAAAGGCTACCTTTGTATGAACATATTATATCACCTGAAATTATGGAACGGGTCCTTGGAGAGAGATTCGCTCAATTCGAATACAGCAATGATCAACATGAATTGCGTCATTTCTTCAAACATTATTGTAGATTTTTTAAAACGATGACATATGATACAGTTTCATATGAGTTCCCTATTGTTTATATCCTTCCGGCTCAGGGGGCTGGTATTTTAGGAAAAACCCCCGGGCCTATTCAAAGTCGAATTGATTTTAATTCTATTGACTGGGACTTGTTAGTTGAGAAGTATATTCAAAATGCTGACGAGAAATTTCGCATGTTGGGCAAATTTATGCCCGAAGGCATGAAAGCGGTTGGTGGAGTGGCAAACGGCGTCTTTGAGATTAGTGAGGATCTCGTAGGCCTCGAACATTTAGCTTATATGCAAGTTGATGACCCACAACTTTTTAATGATGTATTTTGTAAAATAGGTGATTTAATGTGCAGTATATGGGACTGGTTTCTCAAGGCACATGGTGATCTATATTGCGTTTGTCGTTTCGGAGATGACCTCGGGTATAAAAGCGGTCTGCTAACATCGCCCAATGTCGTACGGAATAATATTATTCCCCAGTATAAGCGAATTATTGACGCTATCCATAACGCCGGAAAACCTTTTTTGTGGCATTCCTGTGGAAATCTCTTCTCAATAATGGACGAGGTAATTGATGCGGGTATTGATGCAAAACATTCAAACGAAGATATAATAGCTCCGTATTCAGAATGGATAAGAAGGTATTCTAAAAAAATAGGACTTTTTGGCGGCATTGATGTTGGCCTGCTCTGTCAAGAAAGTGAAGATCATATATACCGCCATGTTTTTGAAATGGGAATCACCTATCGAAATAGTGCGCAAGGATTTGCCCTCGGATCAGGCAATTCAATTCCGAACTATGTTCCGGTTAACGGATATTTGGCTATGGTAGGGGCTGCGCAGGATATCAGAAAGCACGAAGGGCAAAATTAATTTCTTTAACCAGAAAATAGTACATAAAGAAAACATTTTTGAAAATGATTCAGAAAGGGTTTATATGAAAGGTCCATTTTTTTCATCTTTGATGATGCTTTTTTTTATGATTAGTTGTATCTTCAGTAGTGAGCAGGATTATAGATGGTGGCCGGTGCAGAAAGCCCCAAAAGCTATAGTTACAACATCTATTGGTGATATGGAGCCGGCTTTGTATGGTGGGCGCAAAAATTCACCGGAGCATATGCTCGTTCAGTCGCTTTCAGGCCTTGCCGCCAAAGCGGTCAACAATGATATCATCGATGAACTCATCTGGATCAAGCTGGAAGAACAAGACTTGCATGCTCCGAGTTATAAAATCTGGTTAAGAGAAATAATGGAACAGAATAATTATGAAAATCGAGGCGACTTTACCACTTGGCAGTTGCTCGATCGCTATAAGAATAAAGGTCTCGTCAAGGGTTATGTCCTTTACAGCTACGACTACTCCGAAGGTACTATGCCGTACCTTAGGGAAGGTATGGATCGTTCCGTAAATGCGGCAACAGTAGCCGCAGGAATTCTGGATGCTGTACTGATCGCTGAGGAAATTGAGGACAAAGCAAAGCAAGCAGGATTAGAAAAGCTTCTGGATGTTCGCGGCAAAGACGAAGCATGGGCGTTTGAGCACTTCAAAGATCAAATTAATCCTGCGCTTGCACTCGCGCAGGATCCTCGTGCTCCTCAGCACCGTGCAATTGCCATTGCGAATAAAACAATGGTAATTTTTGGCATGGATGAGCCCACTCCGACTTTTTACAGATGGCTCGAACCGCTGTCTCCTATAATGGGATGGAATGTCCCGGGTGAAGGGGAGTTCATTGAGCAATTGTCTGTTTATGGCCATCACCTGCTGCCCAGCAATTGGGCAATGAATCTGCCGGTAACTTCAGCGGGCTCGCAGAGTCATACCTTTAAACCATTAAAATCTGTTGCTCCTGAGAATATTGATTTTGACGCTGCTAAGGCTGTTTCTTTCGTCATGAGCGACGGAGACAATGTCCAGTGGTTCATGGGCGACTTCAGCCATGGCATAGATTATTATTGGGCCAGTGACGACCATGGTTCCTATCCCTTGGGCTGGGGTGCTCCTTATGCCTGCCTGATGCAGGTAAGTCCTGTGACCTACGAGTATTTACAAAGAACTCAACCAGATAAAAGCACTTTACTCCTTCATGCCGGCGGCTATTTTTTCCCTGACCGCCTCGCAGAAAAACTCGGTACAGAAAAACGAATCGAATTATTGCGGAGACACGCAAGAAGAGTAAGTCATTATATGAAAACAACAGGTTCCACAACATATATGTTTCTCTGTTATGAAAACGGCACAAAAGAGGCGATTGAAGCTTATCAAATTTTCGCCGAGGAAATAGAAGACCTTATCGGTATGCTGACGATTCAGTATTCACCCTATAATGCAGAAGAAGGGAAGGTTTTTTGGGTAACTAACAGCGACGGAATAGACATCCCCGTATCAACATGCAAATATCTGATATGGGCGAATCTTGATTTACGCAATACCGGTACGCCAACCCGCATCTCACGCAAAATAAACGAAAATGCCGCCGCAAGTACCGAAGATGGGGAACCCTACCTGGCTTGGGCAATGACACACACATGGAGCGGCTTTTATGAAATTGATACTAATGATGAAACAGCTGAAAACGCACAGTTTATGGAGGCAGATACTTATGCGGGTGTGACACCAACCAAGTGGTGTGTTCAACAGCTTGATCCTGATATTAGGGTTGTAACTCCAGAAGAGCTGCTCTGGAAAATAAGAATGGCGCACAGGCCTGAACAAACAAAAAAGATTTTAGAACAATAAATTGTTTTACAACTATTTGTACTGTGTAATTTCATTTTCGTTCTTTAAGTCTTAGTGGAGCCAATAAGTCATGTTACTTGTAATGATAGAACCGAGCAAGTTCTCTGCGTTTGCTTTTGCGTTCGATGCAACGCGTCGCCCAGCCGGGATAAGTGCG
>Ga0207421_10004788_pt1 | contig 15429 bp, 27 predicted proteins | sample SodLakKL_010_SED_4_FD_187542 | JGI IMG/M metagenome (GOLD analysis project Ga0207421, IMG submission 187542) | Alkaline sediment microbial communities from Lake Tanatar, Kulunda Steppe, Russia - 8KL_010_SED (SPAdes) (version 2) | ecosystem: Environmental > Aquatic > Non-marine Saline and...
ATCATATCTAATCACCCAACTTAAATAAAATTGCTACACCAACTGATAAATATATTCCAAGAAACACACCAATTGCAATTTGAATTATTAGCATTTATTTTCCCTCCCTTAATATGCCAATCAAAATAGCAATACCAATTAATACTAAAATAATAGGATAAATAGGATACAAATTATCACTCTCTTTCTAATATGTCATTTAATTTAAATCTTTTGCCTAAATAATAACAATCATCAGTTTGCTCTAATATTTCAAATACTATAATATCATTATCTTTTTCAAAATCACACTTTCCTTCTCCATAATTACAATATAGACAGTGATGGTCTAATGCTCCAAATGAATGAATGCATTCTCTGCACTTTTTCATTGTAGCATATGGAGTATAAAGACCACCTTTAAAGCTTTGTTGATACTCTCCTTTAGGTCTTTTATAATATCTCATTTATATCGCTCCTTCATAAAACCTCTAGTAAACAAAACATCAAAATCTTTTTTACCTGTATAACCCGGCAACCTTTGCTCCTTTAAAGCTTTCCCAAACTCCCGACTAATTCTAGAGGCATAAGCAAATTTGCCAGCGTGGAAAACTAAAGCAATATCCAAATGCCTAGAAAGAAATACATTAGTTTGAGCAGTTGTTATAGCTTGACCTGCAAGTCCTCCAAATCCACAAGCAGTAGAACCCCAACCCTGAGGATGCGAATATAATTCTAATCTATATTCCAACATATCTTCGTGATAAGGCTCTTCTTCTTTTATCCATTTTTTTAATATTTCTTTAGAATAATCATGCATTTCCTCGAAGTTATAATTACCTCTGTAATCTATTTTAATCACCCTCCTTCATACTTTTTCTCATCTGCTCCCTGCACTCCGGACAAGGCAACCTATTAATATTTTCTGTATAAAATATGCTACCACAATAGTAGCAAGCTTTTTTATGCTTCATAATATTAATCACCTTCTTTGTTTATAATTTAATTGTATTACTTTTTTTATTTTGTGGAGGATATAAAACTAAATCAACTTCAACAATTTCTTCCATAATGTCATCAAGAGTAATAGTTTTATCAACAATATATCCATTTTCACTTACACAAACATAATCAATTTGAAATCTTGTAACATTTCTAACAATACCGTAATAACTATTATAGTCTCCATTTCCAAATAAAGCTTTAACTTTAATAATTGATCCAATTTCGATTCTAGTGTCAAAAACTCTTTCTTCTACTGTTAACCCCACTTCATCATCTCCATGTAAATTATATATTTTTATTTCTGAGTCTTCATATAGCTTTTTCATAGATTCTTCATATTGTTTAGCCTCTTTTTCAGTTATACCTCTACGAATTTCCCAAATATCATACAAATCCATTTAAAATACACCTCTTTCTTTACATTTTACTTATACAATGGCCATCTTCATCGACAATTGGGTCATTAATATTTTTATATATAGAACAAACAAATGCACTCTCTTGGTTTTTACAGCTAAAGCAAAAAGCCCTTATATGACCTTTTTTATAAACTCGATCTAATTCTTTTTCTGAAAAACGCCACTCTTTTTTATATTTGTTTTGAGTTTTTTCTGCATTAACATAATTTCTTCTTATCATTCCATATAATGCATTATGACTTACATCTAAATACTCAGATGCTTCATTAATTGTTAATTTTTTATCTATTTGTTCTTTTCCATTCATTAGCTTCCATCTCCTTCATTAAAGCAAAATAATATAAATTATTAAACTCATATCTAAAATAACTTAATAAAAGAATTATAAAAACTGACCAATGAGTAGTTTTGAACACAAAAGCTAATAAAGTTATCATAACTATAACTCTAATTATTGGAAATATTTTTAGTAATATTTTCATTTGTATCATCCTTTATGATTAATATCTCACATTTTGGATTAAGACAAACCACACAATCATGGACTTTTGTTGCTTTTCTTTTACATTTTGGACATCTCATTATTTATCCTCCTATTAATTAATTAACAAAAGCCTATCATGAACTTTTTTGCCGTCTAACACATTTCTTTCAAGAATACGTGACTGTTGGAAATTTAAGAGTTTTTCATATGCTTCTGGAGTTGTCTCAAGTAAATTAATTCTTTCCATCATTTCACGATAATTACTTACTCTACGAGGATCGCTTGCAAGAGTTGTCAAATTATCTTGGTCATATTTTTCATCAACAAAAGGAATTACATTATACCGCAAACATTCAAAAAATCTTTGTGTGATAAAATTATTATCATTATATTTTTTGTCTGCAATAACGATAGAATATTTTGTTCGCTTTAATATATCTAAATATTCATCAACTGGAAGTCTATTATCATCGAATTTATAAAACTTTGATCGTCCATATAACTCAACATTAGGCCTCCAAACATATTCAGTAAAATCATCTAATCTATTTCTTTCAGTTCCACCAAACACAATCATCTTGTCTTTTTCAAAACCATTAAATAAATCATATGCTTTATATAAAATTGACTCTGGCATATAATTATATTTTTGTTTTGCATCAATAAAATCAATATGAGCGATACTTTGAGTAAGCACATAATCAAATAATTGATGAAATGATGATGTTAAGCAAATTCTTAAATCAGTAACAACAAAAACTGATTGATCAGAAATATCAATAAGCATTTTTAAAAACTTAAATTCACTAAAAATATTATCAGGACTCGGTCCATTAAAAACAATTAAATTATCAAGTGTAACATCTGCAACATCATCAAAATCATAAAAATCTTGTCTATTTTTAAAAACATAAACTGAATGGCCATAATCTTTTAAAAGTTTAATAATATTTACAACTTCAGTATAAGCAAAATTTGTGTCTCTATGATACTCTCTTAGTGATGAACCAACTTTATAAATTCCAATAAGTTTTTTATTTTTCATTAACAACACTCCTATTATTTAAATATTTTTGAATTAATTGAACTTGTGAATCAATATCAAATTCATTATTATTCTTTTTATAATTTGAAGCATTTAAAAACAATACACTAGTTTTAAGTGATAATAAATATATTCGATAAAGCGCTTTAATTTTTTTATATTGATTTATTTTTATAATATTACTGTCATCAACTAAAAAATCATCAACATCTTTTTCAACACAAATAATTACTCCATTCATTTTATAAAGCTGTTCATCTAAAATATTGAATAGCGAAGCAAATGTCGGACGATTAAAGATTTCACTATACACCATTTCGCTTATCCAAAACCTATCAAAAATAGCTGAAATACCAGTTTGTTCTAAAAAATCTTGTATATATGTCGCTTGATATTTTAAAGCTACAGAAAAGTCATAATTTGCAATTTTTTCATTTTCATTTTTAAAATATTTAATATTTGTTCGTCTAGCTAACTCTTTCGCAATTGTTGTCTTTCCTGACATATCATGTCCTTCAAAAATAATTACTTGTTGCTGATCACCGTCATGAGATGTTTGCACTTAAAACACCCCATTGTCTGACTTCTTCAGTATTTTCTTTTAAAATATCTAATAATAAATCATAATTATTTTGTAACATTTCTAAATCATTATTAAGCTTATTATTCATTTCTTGCAAATTATCAATTTTTATATCTTGATATGCAATTACTGCTCCAACAAAAATAAGAAGCATTAATAAGAAAACAACAAGAATAAATTCTTTGTTATTATTAAGCATTATTATCACAGCTTAATTTTTCTACATTTATTCCATTATCCTCTAAAAATTCATTTTGTGAAGAATAGCCAAAATATTCAACTTTATCATCATAATAGTCATTAATATAGTAAACATTTTTAATTTCAGCTTGTATTATCGTTTTGCAGCAATCAATACAAGGCAAATGTGTACAATATAAATCAGCTCCATAAGCTTTTTTACCAGCTTGAATAATTGCATTAACTTCAGCGTGAACTGCTCTTTTACAATGCCCATTAATTATAATGCATCCTTCATCGAGGCAATGAGGCAAACCTTTCGGCGCCCCATTATAACCTGTACTAACAATTTGTTTATTTTTTACAATAATTGCTCCAACAATGGCTTTTGGACAAGTTGATCTTTTCGCTGCTGCTTTAACGATTTCTGTAAAATATTCTTGCCAACTAATTCTTGAATAACTCATTTCGTAAATCACTCCTTATATTTTTGATTTGGCGATTAATCGATGCTTGAGAAATATTAAACTTTTCAGCAATTTCTGATTGTGTATACCCATCAAGTAAGAATTCAACAATATCAATATCATTTTGAATTAATTTCTGCCGACAAAAATGCAAAAACTCAATATCATAAAATTGGTCATCAGATTGCAAATATTTTTTTAAATAATTATTATATTCATCTGACATCTCGACAGCTTGCCAATCAACAGTCACGTCTTTGTTTTTGTTAATATTTTCAAAAAGCGCATTAGTGACTATAACCCTTGCATATGATGGGAATTGCTCTAAATCATAATTATCAAAATCAAATTTATTTGCAGCAATAACTAAATTATATAATGCAATTGAATACCGTTCTTGATAATCAATATTTGGAAACTTTTTACAAATACTTTTAGCAAGCGGAATATATTTAATTGCTAGCTTTTTACGTATAAAATTCATTTATACCTCCTATTATTTTGAGTTAATAATTATTAAACTTGTTTGTATGCTTCGTCGATCGCATCACGAATATTTTTTAATCCTTCCTTATCTACTTGAATTGCATTTTTAACAAAGAACTTAATTTCTTGACCATCAGTATTCGCAGTTATTTTTTGAGCAATTGAAAATTTGCCATCTTCGCGTTCACTGACAACAATACTTTTATTTTCACCAATATTTTTTGATGAAAGAACATTAAATTTCATATTAACTCTCCTTTAATTAATTTTTAGTGTTATTTGATATATAGATATACACAAACGAATAAAGATGGGACCCAGAGGGCTTCTTACTTCTTAACAATTGCACATATTTGTTCATAAGCTGCTGCTTTTTTCGATTTTAATAAATCTGCATTTACTCTGTCATCTTTACATTTCCATTGTTGGTTTTCTTCAACTTCTTCTACAATCATTTTAATTTGCTGAAGTTTTGCTCCCATAATTATACCTCCTAATTTTATTGATTATTTTATTCGTTAGTAGCTTTATTTTTTCTATTATCATCAAAACTACCCATAGAAACGCAATGTCGGCAATAATAGAAATTGCCACTCTTATCAACAAAAACTTCTTTATTACATTTTGGACAATTAGCCATTTTATTCCCTCCATTCATTATTAGAGTTAGACTTTATTTGTCTTTGGATATAATTTCAAGAATATAGTTGATAAAAAGTATTGTCGGTATGCCGATAATTAATAATACACGAAGATTAATCTTTTTCACCTCCTTTTGCAGTTTTAATATCGCGTAAAGCAGTTAATGTTATTGCAATTGCATCTGCAACATCTTTTTGGACAATACAATCAATATTAAAAAAATCACAAATATAATCATTAACTTCATCTTTCGATGCACGTCCATTTCCAGTAACAATTTTTTTAACATGTGATGGATGATAAAATTCAAAATCAAAAAGTTGAACAGCTATTGCTTGCGCTAAAATAATTCCAAATAAAATATTCATTGTCTCTAATGACTGTCTATTTGGGCCATATGGTTTTTCAATTGCAAGATGATCGATATTTTTTATTCGATTAAATAATGTTTTAAAATCTTTTGATACATTTTTAAGTCTTTCTACACCAGTTTGGCTATATTCAAAATACCCATAATCAACAAGTTCATTATTATTTATTAATGCCCAACCGCATTTATTACCAGGAGTCGTGCCAGGGTCAATTCCTAAAATTTTCATTAACTAATTCCTCCAATTTAGCAGTATTGAAGCATAATTTTGTACATGCACAACTATTTGCTCTACCAGTTGAATCTGAGGTACACCTTGCATGCTTAGGTGGTAATCTATTTTCATTGTAATATATTTTTATACCATCTTTAATTTCGTACTGCCTAACCACGTATTCTTTAACAAACTCAATATCATATTCTACAAGATAAATTTCAAAGTCACTATCATTAGTATTTTCATAAATTACAATCCCATTCGGAATTCCTGTTAGATACATATAATACATTATTTGCCGTTTTGTCCCAACTGGCAATTTTGTCATTGAAGAAAAACTTTTATCATTTGTTGATTTGATTTCAACAATATATTTTGTGTTATCTAAATTGATAATTGAGTCTGGTGTCCCAGTAATAACACATTCATTAACAAATTGTTGTTCGCTGCAAATACTTACACCAGAAGCTTTAAACAAATCTTGCCACTTTTTATGAACTGAATTACCATTAACCATTCTGCGTATTACTTTTGCTGGTAAATAATGGTAATCATCAGCTTCTTTAAAATAATTAATAATTTGTTCACGTGGGCACCAACTTCCAGATGGCATAATTAATGATGAAGCGTGTACCCCACCGCGAGACCTTTCATAATGCTTGCGTTTGTTTTGTTTTTCAAACATTTTATTAAATCGATCTTTAATTAAATTTGTCATAATTTCTGACATTTTAACACCTCTTTAGTGGATTTCAGTATCTGAATTATTTAAATATGAATTATATTTGATAACACGTCGCCAATAAGTTTGATTATCAAATAACATTGCTCCAGCTTCATCAAGTTTTTCAATAACACGCGAATTAACAATTCTCTTTTCATTCTTTTCAATTACTTCTTCTTTACTTTTATATGGACGATTAGCTTCAATTGCTTTTGCAGTTTTTGCGCCAATTCCTTTAATTGCAATTAAGCCAGTTTGAATTGCTTTTTCACCATCAATTTCTTGAAGTGAAAAGTCTGCTTCACCATTAACATGAGCCAATAAAATTAAAATATCATTTTGTGTTGCTGAAGCTAAATATTTGGCTATTTTATAATCAGCATTCTCGTTTTTTAATACAGCGTAATAAAATTCAGTTGGGTAATAATACTTAAGCCATGCCATATAAAATGATGTTAACGAATATGCAGCACCGTGTCCTTTATTAAAAAGATATGCTGTCATCTGATCAAACATTTCTCCAGCTTCTGCTCTAGACAATCCGTGTCGAGAAGCTCCATCAACAAATTTTGGTTTGATTTCTTCAGCTTCGCCTAATGATTTCATAACAGTATCAGTTTCATCCCAATTTAATTCTCCAATATCTCGACAAATTCTCATGACTTGCTCTTGAAATATAATTGCTCCATAAGAGTCTTTTGCAAAACTATAAAATGGCTTATCACTATTATCAATTTCACCATTTTTAGCTCTAATATATTCATCTAATATTCCAAGATTTTTTGGAGCTGGTCGATTTAATGCGTTACATGCAATAACTTCTTGAATATTTTTTGGCTGAACTCGCTGCAAAACATCAATTGCTCCAGGCTTTTCAAATTGAAATATTCCAATAGTATCACCAGAAGATAAAAGTTTATAAACATTTTCATCTTCAAGATATTCTTCTTTCCATTCAGCGCCAGTTTCATTTTCAATATCATTAATTATTGATAAAGTAAATAAGCCAAGAACATCCATTTTTAATATGCCTAAATCACCAAGTGCATCTAAGTCATATGCTGTTTGCATGTTTCCGCGATATTTTTGTAATGCAACATAATTTGTGATATCATCAGGAGTAATTGCTATTCCAGCAGGATGTTTTCCAATAAATCTCGTTTGATTATATAGCCGTTGAAAGTGTTCTAAATAATTATATTCTTTGTCGTATTTTGCTAATTTATTATTTTTAAAAAGTCTTTCTAATTTTGGACGTGGGCCACCATTAATAATAACAACTAATTCAGTTTTTATTTCATCGCGAATATTTTCAGGAATTTCAAGAATTTTAGCTAAATCATTCATCAAGTTCTTTTCTTTATAATAGCCAAAAGTCGATATTTGCGCTGATTTTCCTTCATATTTTTTCAATAAATAATCAATCAATTCTTCACGACGATGAGCATCAAAATCCATATCAATATCTGGCATCTTTTTCTTTTCTTTTCTCATAAATCTCTCAAAATCAGTTCCAAATATAATTGGGTCGACATCAGTAAGTCCAAGCGAATACGCTAATAATGATCCTCCAACTGATCCTCTACCAAATCCATATCGAATTCCATTATCTTTAGCATATTTAACAATGTCATAGCATAATAAGAAATAATCTTCAAAGCCTTGACTGTATATTACTTCAAGTTCAAACTCTAATTGTTCTTTATATTCTTTACTGTATTTATTTTTGTCTTTCAAAGTATTAATTGCTAATTCTTCAAGTTTTTCTTTTGCTGGTTTATCCCATTTTTGTTTTGGCATCATGTTATCAAAATCTAAATTAACATCACATTTATTGGCAATCTCTTCAGTCATTTTTATCATTGGATCGATATTAATATTTGGATGCATATCATACCAAAATTCTTTGAGTTCTTTTTCCGTTGGCATAAATCTATCTTCATAAACTTCAAGCACTTCTTTATCTTTCATTTCAAACATGACTTGATAAGTTCCAAAAGCATCTTTTTCAGTATAATGTGAATCATTTGTAACAATAATTTTAGTCTTTGTTTTACGAGACAATTCAATAATCTTTTTATTTGCTTTTCGCTGTTCTGGTAAATTAACTGGCATAACTTCTAAATAATAATCATCACCAAAAATTTCTTTAAATTTATTAATTTCTTCAATTATATTATTTTCAGGAACTTCATCATTAATAAGACGTGAAATATATCCTTGCATACATGCTGAAGTAATTATTAGCCCTTCATTATATTTTCGTAATTGATTAAATGTAAAAACTGGATTACGATAATAAGTTTCACGAGTAGCTTCAGTTTGTATTTTCATCAAATTTGAATACCCAGTATTGTTTTTTGCTATTGCAACAATATGATATTTTTCAGCATCTTTATCAAATTGAGGTTGAAAATAGCCTTCAACACCAAGAATTGGCTTAATACCAGCCTTATTGCATTCATTGTAATGATTGATTAGTCCTGCAACAGTACCATGATCAGTTATTCCAAGTGCATCCTGATTAATCTTAGCTGCATATTCTGCTGATTGTTCACAGTCACCAAACCCATCCCAACTGCTAAACATTGAATGGCGATGAAGATTAATCCAAGTCATTTTCTTCCACATCCTCATATAGTTGCTTTGCCCATTTATTACCTTCAAGTAAACTTAAATCTTTATCAATTTGATTTTTAAAATTATAAAAATTAAGAACTTGTAGAAGTTCATCTTTTGGTGGAGTAATATCGAAATAATTGTCAGCATATCTATATGATTTTTGAGCTATATCAATAATATCTTGGTAATTATGATTTATTGAGAATTCTATTGACTCAGCTTTGCTTAAATGCTTAATTGTATATTCCCAATAAGGTTCATATATATGAAAGCTAGTTGCTGTATGATAATATTTTCCAAGTTCACAATTTAAGCTGTTGGCTATCATTTCTTGAAGCATTGTGAAAGCAAATACATCATATTGAAATCCCCAAATTATATCATTACTTCTCATAAACGTATGAAGATGTAATTTCCCATCTCTAATTTTAAAATCAAGAGCAATTGTGCAAGGTGTATCTAAAGTATTTTCAAATGCATCTCTAGTATCAAATATAGTTAATACTGCTTGTCTAGTATCAGGACTTTCACGTAACTTATGAATAAGTTTTGGAATATTTGTTTTTAAACGCTCACCATAAGACCCATAAAATACTACTCCATTATCAGAGAAATCTGCAACTTTATCATTAAAATGAGAAATATAGTGTGTAGAATTTATTCCGCTAACATGTGCTAAAAATTCAGCTATATTAAAAGCTAAATTATAATTTCTACCAGGTATTTTAGCTATTCTAGCTCTAGGATTTTCAATCTCAATTTGAACATTTAACAACTCTCTAGTTCTTTTTCCTCTAGGGCTTCTAATAGGTGCATTTCTTAATTTCTCTAAACCAATTAACATTGCTTCTTTTAAATTTTTTGAATTGATTAGCATTTTTATTCTCCTTTCAATTTACAGATAATTGTCAAAAACTCTGGCGTCTTACTTAATGCTAAGTCAAAAGTTGATAATGTGATTTGAGCCGGTAAAACTTGATTAAATAATTTATAATACTGATATGCTTTTGGATTACTTTCACGTAATTTCTTTTTAAATTGTCTGCTTTTAATATTAAACCCAAATGTTGTAACAATCTCAAATCTATTTAATACCAATTGATATAAATCACTAATAAAGTATTCATTAATATGGTCTTCAGGGTAATACAATTCTTCATTTCTTGAATAATGTACAGGTGTCGAAATTACAAAATAACTATTTTCTTTCATATTGTCAGCAATTTTATTAATTAACCAATTATGCTTATCGAATGGTAAATGTTCAATAACTTCCATCATAACAACAAAATCATATTTAATACGAGATAACTCATTCCATAAAGACTCAAATAAAATGTTATGGCAAATAAATTTTGTTTGATTATAAAAATTTCGATTATTATTATTCTCTAAAAATTCATTTGCTTTTTTAATAAATTTTTGTGAAGCATCAACACCAATATAATTCGGGTTATTGAATAATGGCGACCGAAAATGATTTTGATAAAGTTTTAATAATTTTCCATTACTACACCCAAGCTCAAGCATATTTGGATTATCGCGATTTTCAACATTTGTTTGATAAAAATTTAATACCATTAAATATCTTAATATAATTTTCATGCTCCAAGTACTTCCAAAATCAAGTTTGTCTACAGTATATAACTCGCCATCATTTAATAAATCTTTATCAATATCTTCAGATTGTGTTGATAACTCTCTATGAACATCATGAAAGTTTTTCATCTAATCACTCCTTTTAGAATTTAAGGGGCTAAATAAATAGCCCCATTTTTATTAATAATTATTGTCTTGTCTTTTGTGATTAACTTTATTCTTATCAACAAATTCATTAAAAACATCTTCAGCATCCATATTTAAAAATAACGTTAGATTTATAACAAAATGCCAAAGATCAGCAACTTCCATTTTTAAGTGATTAATATCTGGCTCTTCTGGATTTTCCTTCCAATCTTTCCAAGCTTGCTGACTTTCTAATATTTCACCAAGTTCAGCAATAATTGATGTTACAGTCATTGGAATTCTATTAGGTTTCATTTCAGGAAGGTTATCATTATTAATACGTTTTTGCATCTTTTTTTGTAAGTTAAACATGTCTTGTAGCATATCATCAGTATCAAGAAATTCTGCAATTAATTGATAATAATTTTTCTTAAATCGATCTCTTTCAACAAGGCACTTAATATATTGTCTAAGACGTAATTCATCTACATCAATATTACTATTCTCAATGATGTATCTAACTTCATCAACAGGCATTTTTAATTTTCTAGCAATTGCTTTGTCAGTTTTAAATGGACATTCTTTTATTTCGTTAATAACTTTTTCTTCTTGTAAAAGCAACATTATTCGTCATCTTCCCAAGGAGCTTTCATATTCCCAGGTACATTTAAATCATCATCTTCAAGTTCAGCTTTCTTTTCAGATTTACTAACTTCAAATGATACATTGTGAATATCAGCTAATTTTTCAAATATTTCTTTTTCAGTATAATTTTCAACTTCTTTATCAAATTCTGACTTATCCATTGGAACGACCTGATAACTAATATCGAATGAAGTGCCAGAACGACTTATTTGAAAATCGCGATCAAGAAGTGTTCCATAACTTTCGTACATAGTCATAAGCTGTGGAATTGGTGTGTAACTATTTGCAGCAAATCTAAATAATTGAACCATGTCTTCATCATAATTATATATAGCCCAAACAAAAGTTTCGCGTGTTCTTAAATCATCAACTGCTCCATTGCAATATTTACATTCTTGACCATAATATTCTAAGCATGGGGTATCAATTTTCGCTTTATATTTATCATGCCATTTAATTCCTACAGCTTCTTCAAAATCTCTTATAAATCTAACTTTTGCTTTGTCACCGTCTTTAAGATAAAATTCTTCATTAAATGAACTTGAAGACCTCTTAATTTCTTTTTTAATTTTATCTAATATACCCATTTTTATTCCTCCTATTTTGAATTTAAATAATCAAAAATCATATTAATTGATTTACGAAACTCGTCTTTATGCAAATCGTCAATGTCAGATATTTTTCTACCAACGTCATTATAAGGAAATGAAATTACATTTTTGCATTCTTTTTTCAAATATTTTGTACCATCCTTTCCAGCGCGATCATTATCTAATCCGCTAATAATAATGTTAGCTTCTGAAATCTTTTCTAATTGATATTCTGACGCTTTCCAACCTAAAATACTTACAACATTTTTATAACCAAATTGGCAAGCTTTCATCATATCAAATATGCCTTCGACAACAAGAACTGGAGAAGTCTTCTCTACATTACCAACAATTGTCGTTTTTCGTTGAAATCCTTTGTTATACAAATATTTTGTAAATTTATTATTAAGCCTCCTTTGAATATAGCCTTTAAAAACACCATTGTCGAAGATTGGAATAATAATTGGATATTGTGAATGTTGGTTAAATTTCAAACCAAATTTATTAATAATATTTTTTGTAAATCCTCGATCTAATAAATACTGCATTGCTTCTTCATCGACTTCATCAGACAATTCATCATAATATTTAAAAGCTTTGTCTAAAAGCTCTTGTTTTGTTTTTTCAGTTTGCTTAAGCATTTCAAGAATTTCTTCTTTTATCTTTTCGTCACCAGTAACAATTTTATTAATTTTAATCATTGCTTGAAGTTCATTAACACCTTCAATTTTTTTGACAAAATCAACAATGTCTCCTTTTGCCCCGCAACCAAAACAAAAGAAGATATCATTCTTTAAATCAAAATTAAGCGATTCAACAGTTTCATCATGAAAAGGACATGACATTTTGACATTGAGTGTTGGTGAGAAATTAGTGTATTCATCAATTACCCCATAATATTCAAGAACTTCAATAGAGTCCATGGCTAAGCCTCATTAAATTTTTTCGCACGATCATCAATTTCCTTTTTTTGTTCATCAGTTAAATCAAGAATATCAGTCACATCGCAATCAAGCAAATATGCAACACGCAATAACGTACTTAATGAACCAGCTTCTCGATAACTAATTTTATAAAAAGTTTGCCGACTAAAACCAAGAATATCAGCAAGGTTAATCATTGAATATCCTTTTTCTCTCGCTAATTCTTTAAGATTATTTTTTAATTCCATAAAACCCACCTCCTTAATAAAGTAATTAATATTATTGATTAAAAATATTTGTTAAATCTGAAAAAAAGTATTTGTGTGCATCTTTCCATGAATGATAAATTTGCCGTTTTACTTCATTAATATTTGACAAATCATATCTCAATATTGGACGTATAACATCAGGTACTAAATTAAACTGATCATAAAGTGATGAATGTGCTCTAACTCTAATACCATAATTAAATATTGCAAAATCAACGAATGAAATTCCAGTAAAATCATCATATCGACTAGAAAGCATTTCATTGACATCAGCACGCAATTTGCGAAGTATTTGCTTATAGTTTACTGGCAATTTACGTTTTTGCGGTAAATAATCTTGATTATTGCCAATAGTATATTCTAATTCTATTCTACCAGTTTTTTCCATTAAATCATCAATATAAATATCTTTAAAACTATCAAACCAGTTATATATTGTCTGTGGATTTGGGACATTATTATTTTTTTGATTAGTATCTTGCCAATATTGTTTATATTTAGTATATGAAAGCGGCCAGCCATGAATAGAGATACACTGAAGCAAGTTCTCACATATTTCTTCAGTTGTATAATGTTTATTATTAATGAATAAATCAAGTTCTTCTTTAGCATGATTCCATGACCCAAGCCGACGAGTTACAGATGCTGCTGATGGAGCCCACGAATAATTTCTGCGCCAATCATCATATTCATGATAGCGAATATCTTTGCCAACTTCAATAGATGCTAACCAAATTGCATGTAAAATATCATTATCACTATAAATAATTGAATGCATAATAACCTCCTTTTTTATTCATATTCTAAAATTGTTATATAACTAATAACATTTTGAAGATCAAGTGCTTTTTCATCTACTTGTTTCATTGACACCATTCCTTCCATAGCCATCTTGCTCCTAAAAACATTATTATTAATGTGCCGAATGTCGCTATCTCATTACCACCATAAGCTATTAATATATCAGTCAATTTGAGCTAACACCTCCTCAACAATATCATCTTTATTTTCTTTTAAATAACTAATAATATGAGCATGTATTTCTTTCATTGCTAATTGCCATTTCTTCGCTGCTATAAAATCTGTGTCATTATTCTCATCAATAACCTTTTCCATTATTAAATCAATATTTTTATCGATATCATTTTTAATTTCATTTCTATACTTTTCGCTTTTCTGTCTTTCGCGATATAATTTAGTAAACATTTCATCTTTCATTATATCAACTCCTTAAATTTTAATTTTGCTGTATGTGTCCAATCATCAACTTCATTTAATACTTTTGGATTTTCCCATAACCATATCATAGTTTCAGTTAAATTTCGCATATTATTTTCGTCCATTATATATTCTCTTATTCTTTTGAGTAAATGGTCTTCTTGTATATCAAAAACTCTTCTAGCTTCACAATCATTGCCCCAAAATAAATGTAATGTAGCTTCAGTTTCGTCAAATTGTCCTTGCCAATATTTAACAAAATTCTCAACACCTTCGATTATCATTTCTTTTTGTAAATTGTGCAATTTTTCTATTTTATGCTCTTCTGCCCATTTACTATTAGTCATTTTCTACCTCCTCAATATATAATTTTTGGCCACAACATTTTGAGTGATAATTATCTATATTTTTTATAACTCTCGATTTACGCTTTCTTTTTGTAACAACTTTGTGGCAAAAACTACAATGAACAATATATTTATAATCTTCAGCTTTTTTAAAATTAATAGTATGCTTAAATCCAATGTCAAGTTTATTACATAAATGTTGGAAATAATTATTGTCAGAGAGTAATGTAATAATATGAAGTGCTTCATGTCGGAGTGTGTCTACAATTTCATCTTCAGGAAGATCAGCATGAAGTTCAATTCTATAGTCATCATTACCAATATTCCAAAAAGCTCTACCAGCACTTACTCGTAATAAATTATTGATTTCTAAAGAAACTTTATCCCAACGATCATAAACTTCTTCTTTTAAATATTCATAATTATAAAGTTCAAATTCAAATTTATCAAAAATATAATTAAATGCGTGGTCCAGCATAACCTCTAATT
>Ga0207421_10004789_pt1 | contig 15426 bp, 9 predicted proteins | sample SodLakKL_010_SED_4_FD_187542 | JGI IMG/M metagenome (GOLD analysis project Ga0207421, IMG submission 187542) | Alkaline sediment microbial communities from Lake Tanatar, Kulunda Steppe, Russia - 8KL_010_SED (SPAdes) (version 2) | ecosystem: Environmental > Aquatic > Non-marine Saline and...
GGGACGGGGCCCATTGGCCGGGCCGGTGGTGGCTGCTTCCGTTATCATGCCGATGGGATGCATGATTCCCGGGCTCAATGACTGCAAGAAATTGACCCGTGCGGGGCGGGGCCGTGTGTACCCGGTCATTGTCAGAAAAGCTGTGTCGGTGGGAGTGGCCGGCGCTGATCCCAAAGCGATTGATGAGATTGGCATCAGGGATGCCACGCACTCGGCCATGCGGGAAGCTGTGGACAGGCTGCTGTTATCTCCGGAAGCGGTGATTGTGGACGGCACCGAGGTGATACCGGGTCTAAACCTGCAGCAGTATCCCCTCATTCGCGGTGACCAGAAGTCCAATTCTGTGGCCGCCGCCTCAATAGTGGCCAAGGTAGTGCGTGATAGAATAATGTGCTGCTTCGATGAAATCTATCCGGAGTTTAGCTTCTGCACCAATGTCGGGTACGGGACCAGGGTGCACCGGTGTGCCCTGCGTGATTACGGGCCCACCCCACTGCACCGGATATCTTTTCTCGGAAATTTTGACGCGCGGCAGATCGACCTGTTTTCGCGCAGAAGATGAGGCAGAACTCATCTTTTGCGATCAAACCACACCTTTTCCAGCTTATCCCCTTCAGGCAGGATGGCCGGGTGATAATCCCGGACGAACGGCTGTACCGCCAGACGAGTGCGGGCGAAGTACAGGGGGATTGCGACCAGCTCTGACACGGCCAACTGTTCCACTTCCCACAGCCGAATGAAACGTTCCGCCTCGCCTGTGACCCGCGATCCGGCGTCCAGCAGAGCATTCATTCTGGAGCAGGAGAATCCGCTCAAACTCCCGACGGTACCCCCGAGTGAGGAGTGCAGTAGTGGATGTAGAAAACCCTCCGGGTCGGGGAAGTATCCCACCAGTTCGGTGTGCAGGATCTGTGCGTCGGCTTCTTTTGCGCCGATATCAGGCGGTAGCTCGGCGGCCGGAGTGGTCACGAAATTCACATCGATGGATATGTCCGCAAGGTCATCTGCAATAGCTGCTGTCAACTGCTGCGCGCAGTCCGAATCGGACCTCTGTAGGGTCAGATCCATGCCATCAGGATAGCCGGCCTCGTTCAGCTTGCTTTCGGCCACCTCCGGGTCATACTTGCACTCAATGACCGGACTGTATCCGGGCACCGACGGGGGGACGAACCCTCCTGCAGGAATGTGTCCCTGCACCAGCACGGATTCAAGTGTCGAGGCAGTGTCAATGCCGCTCGAAAGCGCCTCCCGCACGCGCCTGTCACCCGTTACGTCATCCTGGTGGTCCAGGGCGAGAAATGATACGATCCCAGCAGAACCAGTAAGCAGCCTGCTGGAAGGCGGGCGAGGTCGCGACTCGACGAGTCGGGCCACGGTCAGCTGTCCGGCGCCGAACAACTCCCATGCCTCTTCCGGATCGGTACCGGTTCTGATCTTTACGGCATCCAGGTGTGGTCCCGGACCGTGATAGTCCTCATTCCGCACCAGGTGGAGCTGCTCAGCATCCCGGGGGCTCTGCAGCCGGAATGGGCCCGTGCCCACGGGAAAGAATCCGGTAAATCCACCTTCTGCCGCGGCGGGGGTGGGGGACTCGTAGCTCTCTGTCGTCCGGCGGTCCAGGATGTATGCGGCGGGGGTACACAGCAGGTACAAAAATGCAGCCCTGGGGTGTTCGAGAGTGATGACGATAGTGTAATCGTCCTCGGTGGTTATGCCTGCAACGTCGTTGCTTTTCCCCGCAGCGTACTCCCGGGCGCCGAGGATGTCCTGCAGGATCCAGCTGCTGGGTGATTCTGTTTCAGATGAGAGCAGGCGGCGGAATGAAAATGCAACGTCATCTGCGGTCAGTGGGCGTCCGTTGCTGAAATATACATTTCGTCGGAGGTGAAAGGTGTACTGTCGTGCATCACGGCTGATGCTCCAGGTGTGGGCAAGATCACCCGATACATACCCACGTGAATCATAGCGAACGAGCCCACTGTACAACAATGCGGCAACTCTTCTCTCCTCAAAGTTTGATATATATGCGGGGTCGAGACTCACGAGGGAGGAGGTCAGGGCCTCGATCCACGTTCCTCCGGATTCGGGATAGTCACCCGGTGGGGCAGGGTCATTGCGCTCGAGATAATGCTGCCGCAGGCGTGCCGCACTGCCGCTCAGCCAGAGAATTGACACCGCGAGCAGACACAGGATGCACAGCGGAATGAGATATCGGAACATAACGTAACCCCTCAGCTGATTCTCTTACCCCATGACTATGATGGAGCTGGCAGGTGCAGAACCAGGAGGGGGGCGCAGGTCATTGCATAGAGTCCCCATCTTCACCACAGTCGCTGCTGCCCTCGTCTGCCTCTTTGTGCCGCTGCTTCTGCCTTTCGCGCATGCGTTTTTCAAAAATCTCCTTCCGGGCCTTATCCTCTTCTCGCGATGAGGAGTTGATAAGCATCAGGCCGACCACCCCGACCCACAGCCCGAGGATGAACGGCCAGTTGACCTCCAGATCCAAAAGGGTGGGGGCGAGCATGAGTGCTATGGCGATGCCGATGATCATGAACCCGAGTACCACGCGTGACAAGAGATACACCTCCCGACCACTGGTAGCATTCCTTCTACCAGCTGATTTCTACACCGGCCGTCCCATACCCTCCAGGGGGTACCGGTAAAGATGAGAAGGTGCAGCTGTGTTTCTGACGTCAGGGGTACTCCACTATTCCTTCAGTTTGTCGGAACGAGGCGCGTTCTCCGGTATCAACCTTGGTTCTGAGAGAGCGCGCACACCGGGATGTTCCGTTGATCTGCGCTCATAGCAGGTGGCCGAGCAGCAGGGCGGCGATACTGAAGTAAATCACCAGTCCCGAGATGTCCTTGATGGTTGTTATAAATGGATTGGATGCAGCCGCAGGATCTGCCCCAATGCGGTGCATGATCCACGGTACGCCAAAACCTACAATGGAAGCTACTGTGCAGGTCAGGGCCATGGACATAAACACGACCAATCCGACCATCACATCGCCCTGCCAGAATGTAGCCACCGCACCGGCCCCGAACCCGGTAAAGAGACCTATGGTCAGTCCGATCGCCGCCTCGCGCAGGGTGTAATAAGCTATCTTGTCGCGGTCAATGTGTCCCAGCACAATACCTCGCACGAAAATCGTTGAGGCCTGTGTACCAACGTTGCCCCCCATGTCCATAATGACTGGGATGAAAAATGCCAGCACCAAAATGCTCTCCAGCATTGCTTCATATTGACCGATGACACCGCCGGCGACCAGCCCACCTACGAGGACTACCAGAAGCCAGGGCAGCCTGAGGAACAGGATTTGCGCAAGGGGCGCCCGGATTATTCGCTCACTCCGGCTCATTTCAGTAATGCTTATACCGCTCTGCCGGAATATATCTTCTGTGGTTTCTTCTTCTATGGCCGAAATGATATCATCGAAAGTGACAATTCCAACCAGGTTCTCGTCCTCGACCACCGGGAGGGCCAGGAATCCGTACCGCTCCAGGGCCTGGGCCACTTCCTCCTGGTCGTCATGAACTGAAACAGAGATGACATCGGTGTCCATGACATCGGCTATAGTTTCCTCATCTTTACTGGCGAGAAGCTCCCGCAACGACAGAATCCCCACCAGCTTCCCCTTATCATTACACACATACAGGTAGTAGATTGTCTCTACGTCTGCTTCGGAACTGTTCCGTACCTTCTCGAGGGCCTCACCTATGGTCAGGGTGGCCTGCAGCGACATGTATTCGTGTGTCATTATTCCGCCGGCGCTGTCCGGGGGATACTTCATCAGCTCGCGGACCGAATCGGCATCGGCAGTTTCCATGCGATTCAGCAGTTCATCTGCCACATCTTCTCCCACGGACAGAAGCAGGTCAGCGGCTTCGTCCGGGGCCATATCCTGCAGGTTGTTGACGAGGCGTTGGCGCCGCAGCACCTTGGCGAGGTTGGCCTGCGCAAAATCATCCAGTTCCTGCATGATCAGTACAAGATGTTCGTCGTCAATCATTCGGCTGAACTGCCTCAGCTCCTCGGTGTCGAGGAATTCGAGGTGATCGGCCAGATCCCCGGGGTGCTGTGCTTCGACAATGCTGTGGACCTCACTGGTATCCGCTGCTGATAATGCTTCTCGCAATCTTTGCAGGATTTTATCCGTCATTGCATTTCACCTCCATCTTTTAACCAGTATTTTTCAGAGGTGCGCTGGTGCGCCGTCCGCCAAATGCGCCTCGCCCAAGGGAATAATTTCAGTTTGGGCCGGAGCCCGCTCGCAAGAAGGCCTCCCGAACAGGGAGGCCCAGAGCACAGATATGCACAGAATAAAACACACATTATCTCTGCCTGTAAGCCGTCCCCTCGTTGAGTTTTGGCACTGATCGCGGTAGGTGGCATGGCCCTCACCCACATTAGGCAAGACCTTAACCCGATAATGCCTGTTGAGCCCGTTGGTGTCTCTCGACATTTCCGGGCAGTGGGTGATCCGCCGATCAGGAGCCTCACTTAACGGGACTGCGCATTCAGCACTATTCTTTATACCACTCACCGGGATTAACTGTCAAAGACGCTCGGTGGGCCGGATCTTCCGGCCGGCAGGAGAACAGCGCATCATCTGAAAGGCTGATACAGGGGTGTGAGTGTGCTGTGCATGGAGGCGTTGCGGTGCGACACTTTTTGGACCGGGTGGGGAGGCCTCGGCGGTGTGATGGTTGTGGTGGCATCGATTGACGAGTCATAAAGGGTGTCTGTATAATTACTTCGACCTTCGAAGGGTTGCACCTGGAGGATGGTGATGAATGAACACAATTTGGCGGTTGATGAGGTACATGGTCAGGTACCCTCGTTGGGTGTTGTTTTCCATGCTCGGGATGATTGGTATGGTCGGTATGCAGTTCGTGGTGCCCTGGCTGACGCGGTACGTCATTGATGTGGCAATAATCGACCAGCACTGGCACCTGCTCCTGCCGCTGGGATTGGCTGTGGTCGCGGCGGTAACACTCCGAAGCGGGTTTGTTTTTGCCCGGCGTTATGCCTCTGCCTACCTGGGCCAGAGCGTGATTTATGATTTGAGGAACGAGATGTACCGCCATCTTCATCAGCTCCCGTTCAGCTTCTACGACAAGGCGCAGACGGGTCAGCTGATGTCGAGAGTTACTGAAGACGTAGAGACAATGCGGCGCTTTCTCGGTTTCGGCGTGGTGAACATCATACGATGCATATTCATGTTTTTCGGTGTGCTCCTATTCCTTCTATACATCAACTATCAGCTCACCCTGTTGGTTCTTCTCACCGCTCCACCGCTGGTGATTACTGTCCGTATGTTCTCCGGAAGAGTTCGCCCCATGTACCGCGAACTCCAGCGTCGTTTTGCCGGATTGAACACCGCCCTGCAGGAGAATGTGGGGGCTGTGCGGGTGGTTCGGTCATTTGCCCGGGAGGATTACGAAATTGAAAAGTTCGATTCCCATAACCGGGGCTACATGACGCAGAATGTGGCCACAGTGCGCAACTGGGCCTTCTTCTTCCCGGCCATGCGGACCATCAGTGAGGTGGGGACCATTATTATCCTGTGGTACGGTGGCCGCCAGGTCATTATAGGCGTGATGACGCTGGGGTGGCTCGTGGCCTACAATCAGTATCTCACCATGCTGCTCGGTCCCCTGCGAATGATGGGCTGGCTGGTTAACCTCACCGAGAGGGCGATTGCCTCTGGTCAGAGGGTTTTCGCGGTACTTGACACCGAATCAGAAATGGAAGAGAAAGAAGATGCGGTAGAACTCGAATCGGTGGAGGGGCATATACAGATCGAGGATCTGTGGTTCCGCTACGATGAACATGGCAAGTGGATTCTCTGCGGCATAAATCTGGAAGTTGAGCCGGGCCACAGGGTGGCACTTCTGGGAGCCACGGGATCGGGCAAGACAACACTGATCAACATGCTGCCGCGATTTTACGATCCCTCGCGCGGCAGAGTCATCCTGGATGGGTGCGACCTCCGCGATGTAACCATCAACTCCCTGCGCACAAACATCGGTATGGTGATGCAGGACACCTTCCTTTTCTCAGCGCCGATCCGGGAGAATATCGCCTACGGGCGTCCGGGTGCCGACCTGGAGGCAGTCAAGACTGCGGCCAGGGCGGCGCAGATCCACGACTTCATTGAGGATCTACCCGAGGGTTACGACACTCTTGTCGGCGAAAGAGGAGTGGGGCTGTCAGGTGGGCAGAAGCAGCGTGTGGCCATTGCCCGCGCCCTGCTTCTGGATCCCCCGATTCTGATTCTCGATGATTCGACCTCCAGTGTGGATGCAGAGACGGAACACCTCCTGCGGGCGGCGCTCGACACCCTGATGAAAGGACGTACAACATTCATCATAACGCAGAGACTGTCATCCATCCGCGATGCCGATACCATAATGGTGCTGGATGGGGGACAGGTGGTGCAGAGAGGCAGGCACGAGGACCTCGTCTCGCACGCCGGCATTTACCGGGAGATTCACGAGCTGCAGTCCAAAGACCAGGACGAAATTTCCGAAGAGCTCTTCGAGCGGGCCCGTGAGCGGGCCATTGCCGGGGCCCAGGAGAAAGTAGGGGGGGTGTGAGAATTGGGTCACATACATATGCACGGAGGCTCGGACGAGGTTAAACCTTTTGACCCGCGTACTTTCCGGCGCATGGTTTCATACATTTTCCCGTACAAGCGATTCGTGGTCATTGCCCTGGTCGCGCTTATCATTTCTTCGCTTGCGGCACAGATCGGGCCGTTCGTCATGGCCCGGGCCATCGATGAATACATAAACCCGCAGACGGCGGGAGACCTCGAAACAGCAGAGCGTTTCCGCGGGTTGACAATGTATGCCCTGGTATTTCTGGGATCCCTTCTTGTGACCTGGATCGCCGATTTTGGCCAGACATATTCCATGAGCAGGGCGGGACAGTGGGCCATATATGATCTGCGCAAGCAGCTGTTTGATCACCTGCAGAAGCTGGGGCTGCGTTGGTATGATGCGCGTCCCGCGGGTGTGATAATGTCTCGGGTTACCAATGACGTGCAGACGCTGAACGAGCTGCTGTCCGCTGGACTGGTGGTAGTGGTCGGTGATGTGGTGCGAATAGCGGTCATTGTGACTATCATGATTTCCATGAACTGGCGCCTGGCCCTGGCAACGTTCACAGTAATTCCCCCGCTGGCGGTTATGATGTTTGTGTTCCGTCCGAAAATTCTTTTGGCTCATCGAAAGGTGCGCAATCGAGTCGCCGCGATCAACGCCAACCTGCAGGAGAGCATATCTGGAGTGCGAGTTACCAAGTCCTTCGCGCGTGAGGAGGAAAACTTCGAGGAGTTTGATGAGCGCAATTACAACAATTTCGAAGCCACCGTAAACGCCGAGTTTCTCATGTCGGTGTTCCAGCCGATAGTTATGGTCATAGGTGCTGTGGCTACGGCTATTGTGCTCTGGTATGGTGGCACTTTGATAATGCGCGAGGTGCAAATGGGCATGCAGAACGGGACGCTGGGCCCCGGAGTGCTGGCCGGATTTCTTATTTACGTAGAGCGGTTCAACCAGCCACTTGTGGAGCTGAGCAACTTCTACACCCAGATGCAATCAGCTATGGCTGCCTGCGAGAAAATCTTCACTGTTATCGATACAGAACCTGAGATTAAGGACAGCGCGAATGCGGTTGAATTGCCCGAAATGGAGGGCCACGTTCATTTCGATAACGTCAGCTTCTCCTACGGGGGCGATGAGTATGTGCTCCGGGATATCGAGCTCGAAGTGGAGCCGGGTCAGCGGATTGCGTTCGTTGGCCACACCGGGGCCGGCAAGACCACAATGATCAATTTGCTATGCCGCTTTTACGATCCACAGAAGGGTCGCATTCTCATCGACGGCCACGACGTCCGTGATGTGACCACGGAATCTCTGCGCAGGCAGATAGGAATGGTCCTGCAGGATACTTTCCTGTTCAGCGGCAGCATCAAGGACAACATACGTTACGGCAGGCTGGATGCCACAGATGAAGAGATCATCGAGGCGGCAAAGCCTGTTAATGCTCATCGATTCATTATGGAATCAGAGGACGGTTACGAGACAGAAGTACAGGAGCGGGGAGGGAACCTCTCGGTTGGCCAGCGGCAGCTGATCTCTTTCGCACGGGCTTTACTCCGGAATCCCCGTGTTCTCATACTCGATGAAGCCACTTCCAGCGTCGATGCCTATACTGAGCTTCTGATTCAGGACGCCCTTGAGACCCTGTTGAAAGATCGGACATCGTTTATTATTGCCCACCGGCTGTCCACTATAAGAAACTCTGATCTCATCGTGGTGCTGCGGGACGGGGAGATTGTCGAGCGTGGGACACACGAAGAGCTAATCAGTCGGGATGGGTATTATTCCGATCTGTACAGGACCCAATTTGAGGAGTCGGCTGACTGATGTGACAGCGGCCGCCGATTTGCAGGCACGGGCGGGTCCCGCCTCCTATGCGACCGTGTTCCCGCATGGGCCAGTGCGAGCTGGGTCAGCCCGATTCAGGCATGATTCTGTTTGTCCTGTGTCTGAAAATGATATTCCCCCAGCAGTAAACGCCAAGCGACGGCAGTTTTACCAGAGGACCGATAATCAACGTGCGGGCAATGAGTGGGAAGAGAAAGGCGGTGCCATCCTCGTAAGAGAACCCCTGTTTTCTGCTGAAGATGCCCCCAGTGTAAGATTGAGGATGTGAAAGGAAACTACGCGAATGAAATGCTGGTATTGATCCAGCATAACCCTCCCGTGGGAGGCAAACAACGGGGTAATGGCCAGGCAGAGCAAGGCAAGCTGAACCTTTTCGGCCCCAGGATATATTGTGGTTTTCAACCAGGTTCTGCTCTTGATCGTAAACAGCAATTTCCTGGCGATTAGCGAGGCTGCAAATGGAATCAACAGTACCACGTCCAGTCCCACGCCGAGGATGCCTGGCTCGATTCTTATCACCCTTCCGATGAACATGTGGAGATACAGGGCAGCAACGCCAGCCGGAGCAGCAGCTTCCACAGAAGATATTGATATACTTTGAGCGGAAAGAGTAAAGTGAGCGGAAAGAGTAAAGTGGCGTGTCTCGGCCGGGGGTGAATCTTACAGAGTTGGGAAAGGAAAATTAAGGACTAGTCGTGAATGGGTCACCCCAAGCCCGTCCTTGCCGGGTCGTGTTGCCGTTTCGCACGGGTGTGTTTCTGAAACAGTATTGAAGCACACGTACGGTGGTGTGCGTGGACGGGAGGCGACTCCTCCCATCCGATTTTACGACTTTTCACCGGCCGAACAGGTACATGTGTTTGTCCTGCCGGTGAACGGTTGGAATCGCCTACGATTTGTGTTGACCCGGCACAGATGGTAAGTTAGATTGCGAAGCAGGGTTGCCTGGTGCCGCGTAGTCTCCGGGCGGAATGCTCGGTCTGCGGCCCCGATTGCAGATACTGACTCTGGACGTAGAGGTGATGAGGTTGTCGAAAAACCTGATTATTGTTGAGTCGCCGGCCAAAGCACAGACGATCGAGCGTTATCTTGGAAAAGAATACAAGGTTGCCGCCTCCATGGGGCACGTGCGCGACCTGCCGAAAAGCAAGCTCGGCGTCGATGTGGACGACGGCATCCAACCCAAGTATATAACCATCCGCGGCAAGGGGAAAATTTTGGATGACCTGAGAAAAAAGTCTCGCTCGGCTGAGCATGTCTTCTTGGCCACCGACCCCGATCGTGAGGGGGAAGCCATAGCGTGGCATCTGTGCCACGCACTCAAGCTGTCAGAGGAAGATTCGGTGCGGATAGCCTTTAACGAGATCACAGAGGAAGCAGTGCAGGGATCGCTTGAGTCTCCCCGGTCCATTGACCGTCACCTCGTGGATGCCCAGCAGGCCCGCAGGGTCCTCGACCGTCTGGTGGGATACAAGCTCAGCCCATGGCTGTGGCGTAAGGTGCGTCGGGGACTGTCGGCAGGAAGAGTGCAGTCCGCGGCAGTCAAGATGGTGGTGGATCGCGAACGGGAGCGGGAGGCCTTTGAACCGGAGGAATACTGGACTCTTGATGTGCAGTTTGCTCCGCATGGGGAACGGGGTGAGGAGAAGGAGTTTCTTGCGGCCCTGGCCAAATACCGCGGTGAGAAGCCGGAAATTCCGGACGAGAAGAGTATGGATGCGCTCCTGCAGGAGCTGCCGCGGAACGGACATCGAATTCTGGAGATCAAGCGCAAGGAGGCGAAACGCTACCCGGGAGCCGCCTTCAATACCAGCAGCCTGCAGCAGGCTGCGGCTCGACAGCTGCGGATGAATGCCAGCTTTGCCATGCGGGTGGCGCAGGAGCTGTACGAGGGATTGCCCCTTGGCGGAGATTCCGAGCGCACCGGACTCATAACCTACATGCGGACAGACGCGACCAGGGTGTCGCAGAGCGCGGTTGACCGGGCACGGGAATTTGTGATCAGCACGTACGGGCAGAAATTTTCTGAGCCGCGGACGCGACGTGGTCGCGGTCGAAAAGACGCTGAGGAGGCACATGAGGCCATAAGGCCCACCGACGTGGCTCTCACCCCGGAGAAAATTAAGGGTAATCTCAGCAATGTCCAGTATCGCCTGTACCGTCTCATATGGCAGCGCTTCGTCGCCAGCCAGATGAAGCCGGCCATATATGATGAGATGACTGTTTCGGTCGGGGCGGCCGAATTCGAGTTCGCGGCCAAAGGACGTCGCATGAAATTTCCCGGATTCCGCATCATTTACGGCGGCGCAGGAGACAAGGATAAGCTGCTGCCGGAGATGAGCGAGGGAGATGAGGTCGATCTCCTGGATCTCGTACCCAAACAGAACTTCACCAAGCCCCCGGCCCGGTACACCGAGGCCAGCCTGGTCAAGGCTCTGGAGGACGAGCGCATCGGGCGTCCCAGTACCTACGCGCCCATTGTGGAGACCATTCAGAAGCGCAACTACGTCGGGGTGGAGGACGGCGGATTCTATCCCACCGAACTGGGACGGGTGGTGAACGACCTACTGGAGGAGCACTTTCCGGAAATTGTTGATCTCAGTTTCACAGCTGAAATGGAGGATGAACTGGACAGTATAGAGGGCGGCGAAGTTAACTGGCAGGAAATTATCACCGAATTCTGGGATTCCTTCGCTGATGAGCTGGAAAAGGCAGAGGAAGCCCCGCGCGTGAAACTGCCCGAACAGGTAACCGATGAGATTTGCGAGGAGTGCGGGGAGAATATGGTGGTTCGCTTCGGCCGTTTCGGGAAGTTCTTGGCATGCCCGGCGTATCCGGACTGCAAGAATTCCAAACCCTACTTTGAAAAGACGGGTGCTTTGTGCCCTCAGTGCGGCGGCGATATTGTCAAAAAGAGCAGCCGGAAAGGAAAAACCTTCTATGGCTGCCTGAACTACCCGGACTGCGAGTTCGTGGTATGGCATGAGCCATCCGAGGAGGAGTGTCCCGAGTGCGGGACATTCATGGTGAAGAGGAGAACCAAGCGTAAGGGAGAATTCCTTCAGTGTGGCCGAAAAGAATGCAGGGTCGAGGTGGCACCGGCGGAGGATCTGGACAGTGCGGAAGCGAGGTAAACACGTTGAGCTCCGGCAGGCTGCAAGCACACCAGAGCGTCAGTGCCTACCTGCGGCACCTGCGCCGACAGCTGGGTTACTCGGAACATACTGTGAGGGGGTACGCTGCTGACCTCGAGGGCATGATCGAGTACTTCTTTCCTGCGGAGGACGGCAGCGAACGGTTGCTGGCCGATCTTGACGTACGGGATATGCGGGGATACCTCGCATACCTCCTTTCCCAGGGATATGCCCGCACCACTATTTCCCGCAAGCTGGCCAGTATGAGGTCCTTCTGGCGCCACCTTGCCGATGAAGGTGCGGTCATGGACAACGTTCTTTCGTACTTATCATCGCCAAAGATTCCGCGCCGACTGCCCAGATTCTTTTATCGAGAGCAGATTGAGGATGTACTGTCCGCACCGCCCGGCGACACTCCAGAGGGCATCCGGGACCGTTGCATCCTTGAGGTTCTGTACAGTACCGGAATGCGGGTGGCGGAGCTGGTACAGATGAACATCACCTCCGTTGATGCCGACGAAGGTATGGTCAGGATCTACGGAAAGGGGGGACGGGAACGGATTGTGCCGGTCGGAGGTCATGCGTTGCGAGCCCTCAAGCATTATCTGCGGGAGGGAAGACCGATTCTGGCTTCCCGCTGCAAATCGGGTGCGGGACGGGCGCTTTACCTCAATCATCGGGGCGTGAGGCTGACTGACCGGGGGGTCCGATGGCTGGTTAATAAACACGTGGTGAAAGCCGGGGCCAGCGGCAGCCCGCACACTTTTCGTCACTCCTTCGCCACCCATCTTCTGGATGGGGGTGCCGACCTCCGGAGTGTGCAAATGATGCTGGGGCATTCCAACCTGTCCACCACGGGAATTTACACACACGTCAGCCGGGCCACGGTTCGACGCGTCTATGATGAGTTTCACCCGCGATCGCGCGGCGAGGGAGGTGTCGGAGTTGAAGGGGACGACCATAGTGGGTGTGATTGATGATGGCCATGTGGCGCTTGCCGGGGACGGCCAGGTAACTATAGGTGAGAACATGATCCTCAAGGCGGGTGCGCGCAAGGTTCGCCGTCTGCACGATGATCGTGTACTGACGGGATTTGCCGGGTCACTGGCTGACGCGGTAACATTATTTGAGAGGTTTGAGGGGAAAGTAGAGGAGTATCATGGGAATCTGGAACGGGCGGCAGTGGAACTGGCCAAGGATTGGCGCACCGATCGGGTCCTGCGCCGCCTGGAGGCACTCCTGGTTGTGGCGGATGTCAGTAACCTCCTGGTGATATCGGGTGCAGGTGAGGTGATAGAGCCGGATGATGGTGTGACCGCTGTGGGGTCGGGGGCTGGGTACGCCCTGGCTGCTGCCCGCGTGCTGTGCGAACACTCCTCCCTGACAGCACCAGAGATAGTCCGGGAGGCCCTGTTGGCGGCTTCGAAAGTGTGCATATATACTAATGACAGCATAATTGTGGAAGCGATGGAGCGGTAGAACCGCTGCCACCGATCATCTTCGGGCAGAACGCGGGGAGGCGATGTCATATATGAGTGAACTGACACCCAAGAGTATTGTCGACGAACTGAGCAAACACATCGTTGGGCAGGGCGATGCCAAGCGCTCCGTTGCGGTTGCGCTCAGAAATCGCTACCGGAGGAGTAAGCTCTCCGAGGAGCTGCAGGAGGAAGTTTTACCAAAAAACATCCTCATGATCGGGCCCACAGGTGTGGGAAAGACGGAAATTGCCAGGCGCCTGGCGCGCCTGGTGAAGGCTCCCTTCCTCAAGGTCGAGGCCACAAAATTCACAGAAGTGGGTTATGTCGGCCGCGATGTGGAGTCAATGATCCGTGATCTGGTCGAGACGGCCATTCGCATGGTACAGTCCGAGGCGCTCGCCGAAGTACATGAGGAGGCTGACCGGGCAGCACGCAGGCGGCTGCTGGATATCATAGCCCCGGTGGGCGGGCGGAAACGCCAACCGAAGAACCCGTTTGAAGCACTCTTCTCCGAATCAGAGGAGGAAGAGGATGATGAGGAAGAGGATCAGATCACTGAGCAGCGCAGGCGCAGGCGAAAGATCGCTGAGAAGCTCGATGCAGGGGAGCTCGATGAACGCGAAGTGGAGATCGAGGTAGAGGAGCAAACGCAGTCCATGGTCGAGGTCTTCGGCGGCAGCGGCATGGAGGAGCTCGGGGTCAACCTGCAGAATATCTTTGGCAACATGTTTCCCGGCAAGAAGAAGAAACGGCGGGTTCCCATTCGCGAGGCACGGGCCATCCTGCTGAATGAAGAGGCCCACAAACTCATTGATACAGATCAGATCCAGCGTCAGGCAGTGGAGCGGGTGGAAAACCATGGAATTATCTTTCTCGACGAGCTGGACAAAGTGGTCGGGAGAGACTCGCGCCATGGTCCGGATGTATCGAGGGAGGGCGTACAGAGAGACATACTCCCCATCGTCGAGGGTACCACGGTGATGACCAAGTACGGGCCGGTAAAGACAGATCACACCCTGTTTATCTCCGCCGGCGCGTTTCACATCAGCAAGCCCTCCAATCTCATACCCGAACTGCAGGGGAGATTTCCTATCCGGGTGGAGATGGATTCTCTGAGTCGGGAAGACCTGCGCAGGATCCTCGTTGAACCAAGGAATTCGCTCACCCGCCAGTATGCAGAGCTTCTGCGAGCCGATGGCGTACGCATCGATTTCACCGATGATGGACTGGATGCCATTGCCAGGATATCGGAGGAGATCAATGATGCCACGGAGAACATCGGGGCCCGGCGCCTGCATACAGTAATGGAAAAACTCCTGCAGGATGTTTCTTTCGACGCTCCCGACGATGTCTCCGGCCCAGTGGTGGTGGACGCAAAATATGTGCAGGATAAGCTCGCCTCCATAGTCGAGGATCGCGACCTCAGTCACTACATTCTGTAAGAGAGTTCCACCAATGACCGGTGTGGTAAGCGAGAAGTTTACGCATTTTCCGATCCCGGGTCCGGGGCTGACAAGCTCACTGATCCGGGATCTGTCTGGATATGGCTCCGCACTCAGACGATAGATAATCGTCACAGCAGTAAGGCAGCAGGAGCGAAAGTGCTTTGATGTCCCGAGAGAAGAGTTAGCGAAAGAGGCCAGCTGAGCGTTGCAACGGCCATAAGCGCTGACTGGAAAGCGCTCCCGGACATCCCGCGGGAGCGGGCTATCAGTTGAGAAGCAACAATCCCTGGTGTAAAGTGCGGATCAGTACATCCAGTTACCGGAGCACGGGCCATTCATCCCCGTCAGGATGCATCCAGAAACAGACCTCTGTACCATCCTCCCCTGAGGCTACCCAATCTGTCAGCATTATTTGCCTGTGCGGGAATCCCCGCCGGATGGACTTGTGACCGCGAGAGGTATGGGTTTCTGAGAGCACGTGTTCGTCGGCGTCGAGTTCCCACCTGAACCGGCCCAGTGGAGACTTACCCATCTCCAGCATATGGTGTCTCTAAGGTATGGTCCGTAGGCGAACCCCCAGCTCTGGCGAATCCACATCTGGTCCCTCATGATGTCGAACCCGTTCAGATCTCCCGGGGTGTACTTGATCGCCTCAATTCAACAGGACCACACTCCGGCCTCTCAGGCAGTTTCCCCAACTGTATGTGATAGCCCCACTGACTTTCAGCTGTTGACTCGAAAGATTTGAATCTGTGTTATTCGGTATTGCGAGCGAGCTGTGGCAATTCGAGGGGAATCCCTGACGGACAGCTCCGGGATGTCAAACGAGTTGTACCTGCTGCCGCGCCGGGCGAAAGGAAGACTAACCTACCAGATATGGCGGCCGATCAGTCTCGTGTGCCTGTG
>Ga0207421_10004790_pt1 | contig 15425 bp, 14 predicted proteins | sample SodLakKL_010_SED_4_FD_187542 | JGI IMG/M metagenome (GOLD analysis project Ga0207421, IMG submission 187542) | Alkaline sediment microbial communities from Lake Tanatar, Kulunda Steppe, Russia - 8KL_010_SED (SPAdes) (version 2) | ecosystem: Environmental > Aquatic > Non-marine Saline and...
ATTAGCATTATCACGATTAGTTTCTACCATAATTTTCCCAACACAATCCATTAATTCTGTTCTTGCCTCTCTTTCTCTTGTTCTTTTTGCTCTATATAAAATGTATGCTTTTGCAGTTTTTGCATGACCATTTTCAATTAAAACTTTTTCAACAATATCTTGAATTTCCTCAACTGTCATGCTATCTTCAATTTGAGAAAAAACTTCTTTTGCTAATTTTTTTGCTATGTTTTTGTCTTTTCCTCCAACTTCTTCAGCTGCTCCCCATATTGCATCTTCAATCTTTTTTAAATTAAACTCTTCTTTTCTTCCATCTCTTTTTATTACATACAATATTACATCTCCCCTTTAGGTTTTTTCTTCTTTCGGCTAGGCTGCTCATTTTCCATAACTTCAAGTTGTAGTTCTAATTCTCTTACATATTCTTTTAGCTTTTTGTTTTCTTCTAATAATTCTTGATAGCTTTTTTCTTCTTTACTTTTCAAATTTTCCCTCCTATTTTTTATTCTTCTGCAACTCTTTCAGTTACAACACTTATTTCTCCATTGGGTTTAATATCATCTATCAACATTACTACATGCTGATAAATTGAATTTTTATATCTTTTTGGCATAAAAGTATCTCCTTGTCTTATTCCAGTAATGATTAATTTATTACCTTTTTGAAACCATGATTTTTCTACTACTTTTTTCTTACCTTCAACATTAGGATCTGGAACAGATATTTGTTTATCATAATATGCAAACTGATTTCTAAAGAACTTGACATGTACTACACCATTTAAAGTTAATAAAGTAACTATATGCCTTGTTTTTTCTTTTTCTAAGACTGTTCCCGCAATACGATGTAATTGATACATTGTTATTTCTTTTCCATCTTTATAAAAAGTTTGATCAACTATTGGTTTTCTTGGGAGTGAAAAGAAATCAGTGATATTATAATCTTTTAGCTTTGCTTGTTTTAACTCATGGTCATGGTAATAAAAACTAATAGCTTCCATTTCCCAAGCGGAAACACTATCATTTCCATTGTATTTTTCCCATTCTTCTTGAAAAATAGCATTATTCAATTTTTCCAACAATTCTTCTTGGTTTTCTTTAAAGTATTTTCTAATATCATTCATATATTGGTTATATATTTTTTCCCACTTGCTTTTAGGAATCATAAGCTGTTCATTTTGTATTTCTAATAAGTTTGAATCAAAGTCATTATTTTCATAAAATTGTTGAGCATAATCATCAAATAAATAATATTCACCTGATTTTTGCTTTCTTAAATACTTAGTAAAATAATATATTTTTTTATGAAAATCAAATTTTTGTGGCATTAAATCATAGTTACATAACATATTAAAGTTTTGTAATGTTATTTTATTTTTTTTGCCGCAAATTTTACTTATATAATCAGCCAATATATCTTTTCTTGATCTTTCTTCAACTTCATCAAAAGCGCCACTTTTTATTAACTGTATTGCATGTGTTTTATTAACTTTTACTTTTTGTAAAAAGTCATCTAATCCTTCATATGGACGGTTATCAATAATTGTAAGCGCTAAATCATCACCTATGCGGTTTACAGCTTTTAAACCAAAAAGAATTTGATTATTGGTAACATCAGGTGTAAAACTAAACTTAGCTTTATTTATATTAGGCAAACCAACTTTAATTCCTTTTTCCTGTAACGTTCCAATAGCAGAAGCTATTTTACCATAATCTGTTGATGTGCCGGCACCTTCATCACTTGAACCTGAGTTTACAGTTAAACAAGCAGTACTCCAATAGATGCTAGGATAATAATAACATAAATTTAATTGTTGTAGCGCTATTAGTGAGTATGGCATACTATGATTGCGGCTAAAGCTGTATCCAAGCTGTCTTTTTATTTGTATATTCCACACATAGTTTAGTAGATTTTCACTAACACCTTTCTCTTTACCTCTTTCAAAAAACTTTTGCCGCACTTCTTTCATTGTCTTTTCATCTTTTTTTCCTATTGCTTTTCTTAGTTTATTAGCTTCTACAACGTCAAAGCCAGCTATATTTTCATCAATTACCATTTCCATAACTACTTCTTGAGTGTCTGCTATACCATAAACATGACTAATGTGTTTACTTAAAAGTTGTTGCTCTTCTTCTGATAGCCCGGCCTCTTCCATCTCTTTATACCATTGACTAATGTCTTTTTTATGTTGTATATATTCTTCAATAGGAGTTTTACCATCTCTTTTCTCTCCTCCTGCTAACCTCATAAGACAGTTAGCTGCACATAATTCTTCTAATGATTGTGGTTTTACAGCTTTTACTGCCTGAATTCCTACTTCTGAATCAAATTGAAAAAGATCAATAATTTCATTGTTACCCACCATTTCCCACATTTCTTTTGAGTTGTAATCTAAATTATCAGGGTGGATAGAATGTTTGTATGTTTCTAATAAGTTTTCTTTTTCTTCAACATATCCATCATGAATTAAATGATCTAATGTGATACGGATTTTATCTAATGCTTTGATAGTTAAAAAGTCAAACTTCATACCACCCATATAATCTGAATCTTCCATATCAAATTGAGTGGTAAATTCTCCACTTGGCGCTCTCATTTTAGTATTATAATTAAGATAATTATCGTTATAAATATATATTCCAGAAGCATGCACACTTCTTTTGTTAACTAATCCTTCAATTTTTAATACAGTTTCTTTTAATTGAGGATGTTTTTCTATTTCTTTTTTAAAAGCAGGGATTGGTTTTCTACCTTTTTCTTCATTACCTTCTAAACAATCCTGAATTGTCCAGTTGAAACCTCTGTCTACAGGGATTAAAGATGTTAAATAAGTTCCTACATCAACATCTATACCTAGACCACGACAAGCCGTTAATACTGCACTTTTTGTGCTTTCTGTACCAAAAGTTGCAATAGGTAATACTCTATCGCTACCAAAAAAGTCTTCAACCGCACCATGTATAGCTTCTCTTTTGGTTGCTTGAGAATCAATGTCAATATCAGGCATTTCAGGGCGTTCTTTAGAAAGGTGTCGCCAATGTGGTAGTCCCCAATCAATAGGATTCATTTGTGTAATATCCGTTAAATAGCAAATAAAAAATCCTGTTACTGAGCCTCTTCCAGGACCAACTAAACTATCTCCTTCACTCCATAATATATCTATTAATTTTTGAGCTGTATTATAATAAGCAGAAGCCCTTGCATTAATTTTTTCACTTACGTGCCACAGCTCTTCTAATTCAGTATTAATCCTGTCAACCTCTGTTTCAGTAAAATTATCATTATATTTTTCTGTTAAACCTTGTTCAATTTGATGCAATAAAAATCTATCTTGTTCATATTCAGAATATGCAAAGCTTTTTATATAAGGATAGCTATCATAATAATTCTCAAGTATGTGCTTTAAGTTAAAATTAAACGGTTTAATTTTAGTAACTGCAATATCTTGTTCTAACTCATATCCTTCAATCATTTCATGAATTTTCATTGTATTTTCTATTGCTTGTTTTACATCTTCTGGGTGTAAATAGCTTTCTTTTAAAGCGGAGTGTATTTCATCTATTTCCATCATATAAGTACTACTATAAAACTCATCTACTTCTCTATCTCCCTGTTTAGATTGCAGATAATTACGATGTACACCTCTATCTTCTTTGTTAATATAATGACTATCTGTTGTTACTATAAATGGAACATTCTCTTCATTAGCAATCTGAACAGCATGATAGTTATAAATTTTTTGATCTGTTTGTTCTACGTTGGGTTGTATTTCAATAAAAAAGTTTTTTTCACCAAAAACATTTTGCATCCATTTAATATAATCTTTAATACGCTTTCTCTTGTCATCTACTCGTTTACTATCAGAATCAACTTGTGCATATTCATTAATAAAATTAGCAAAAATACTGCTTATACATGCACTACTTCCTATAACATGTCCTTTATATTTTGCTATAACTTCTTGTAAATCACTATAATGAGTAGGAGTCCTAATAATTCCCTTGTGCCAAAAACTATTTTCCCACGCTTTAGCTGATAATTCTTTTAAAGCTTCAAAACCTTTATTATCTTTAGCAAGTAATAAAAAGTGAGGGAAAATAGCTTGATCTTTTGTTTCTTCTGTTGCGTTTGTTAAATAAATTTCATTGCCTAAGATTAATTTAAAATCTTCAGGATATTTTTCTTTATTTTTTTCATAATGTTTGACTGCTTTAACCGCACCTGATAATATCTCATGATCAGTTAATGCTACGCCTTTATAACCTTTAGCCGCAGCATTATCAATTAAATCAGTAGTTTTTATAATACTATCAATAAGTTTAACATTTGAGTATTCTGAGTGATTGTGCAAACTTGTAAAATTCATCTATTACTCTCCTTCCTGATATTTTTTACTAATGCTTTCATATTCATCGCAATTTACTTTAAGTTTAAGAGGAGTATCTGCTAAAAATGTACTGATTTTTTGTAAGTTGTCTTTATGTTTACAAACATTACCATGAACACAATAATTGCATAACTGTTCTCGTAACATTTCAATCCTCCTTTAATTATTCTATGTCTCCATATATTATAATTATATCACAGAATTGCAATTTTGTCAAGTCTAATATAGCCAGTCAATAGATGGCTTTTCATTTTGTGGTTTTTGATGATTCCATATAAACCAAGCAAAAGCAATTTTACCACTTCCAACTTTTGTTTTTTCTTCATCTGTCATCCCTTCTCGATGCATAGTTAGTCTTTGACTAAAAACTAATACTTTATCAAGAGAAGAAGTAGTTAAAAATTCGTGCCTTGTTTTACTTTCTAAAAAAGCTAATCTTAATAGTAAAGCAATTTTGTGATCAGCCAATGTTAAAAAATGTTTAGACATATTTAGTAGTTTTTTTGTAGTTAAATATGGTGGGTTTGTTATTAAGTTATTTGCTTGAATACCTTTTAAACTCATACAATCTATTCCTTTTTTACCATAAACATCTTCATCTTCTCTTAAATCACTTGAGAAAACTGTATACCCCTTTTCTTCAAAAGTTTTAGATATTTTTCCATTTCCACTACAAGGTTCTAAAATTGTACCTTGAAAATCTTCATATTCAATTAGCTTGTCTATTGCATATTGCGGCGTTATAAAGTAATCAATACCGTCTGCAAATTCTACTTTTCTTTCTCCTGTGCTAGGATCGCTCATTTTACTACCTCCTAATGCCATTTTTTATAAGGATCATAATCACTATCATAAAAAATATCACTCATTAATATTCTGTAATTATGCTCTCCAACTAGTTTTTCTATAATTTTTAATAATGTTCTTGCTTTTCTTTTTTCTCCTGTTGTAAAAAGATAAGTATATGTATTTTTTATTTGTTCTAAAAACATTTCATAGTTAAAATTTCCATTATTATCAACAATTGTAATACCAAATGATATTAGATTATCTGCAATAGCAGGATTAGTTCTAGCATTTTTAACTATTGTTTTGTATATTTTATCTCCTTTGAGTACCTTTTGTAATTGTTTATTATCACAATTTTTTGATGTTGATGGAATATTAAATAAATTATATAAAGTGCAATATCCAACAACTGTATTAGAAAATACAAAGTCATCACATTCTCCACATCTTCTAGCGTCATAAGGTTGTGCCACTTTTATTCACCTCTTTTACTTAAAATGACCACTCCTCTTCCCATTCTCCTTTTATTTCAAAATCTGTAATTAAAATTTGATAAGTAGTTGTTCCATTCCAAAAGTTTAATTTAGCTCTACCTACTATTTCAATTTCTTTATATCCTGTTCCAGGGTTAATTTTATCAATATCATCTTGTTTCATTCTAAATTTAATGTAATCTATTTCATTGTATCTAATTTTTATTGTGTCTTTCTTCTTCCCCATTAAACTAAAATTGCCTTTGTTATAAACTATATTAGTTACAGCAATTAAAGGTTCGGGAATTCCTTGTCCCCATATAAAATCTAGTTTTGCAATATTGCTTATTAGTGATTTTGTCATATCTTTACCTTCAACAATAAAATCAACATCATAAACTTCTTCAAATACAGTTTCACCTATCTGTTCGTTGCTATATTTTATAAAAGCATCAACATCTTCTTGTGGTAAAGAAGCTCCAAAAGCACCACTATGACCTTCAACAAAATTAAAAAATTCAGTACCTTTAAGAAAATCTCTTAAACTATCAATCCCACTGTTGCTGTAATCTCTACCACTTCCTGTGTATTCTCCTTCTTCACCTTGTTTAAACAACAGGCACGGTCTTTTATATTTGTTAGCAATTTGATTAGCACATAAACCAACAAACTCTCTATCTAATAAATCTGTTACATCAACAGTAATAATTGCATTCTGATCTAAGCCTTCTTCCGCAATAATTTTTTCAATTTCTTCTTTTGCAGGCTCAATTAATCTATTTTGCCTATCTCTTGCATTTTTACACATTCTTGATGCTTGAGCTGTCAACATTTCTGTATCTCCTTCTTTATCACCTTTTTTACTACTCGGCACTTCATGATCTTCTTCTATAAAAGCTCTAAATAAAATTTGTTTTTCTTCTATTGTTCCCACTCTTGTCATAGCGTTAATTAAAGGAGCTATATAAAAAGCAATTCCAATAGGTGTTATTTTATTTCCTAATGAATATGACTGTTCATCTACCATTCTTTTGAAAAATGGATTCTTTATTTGTTTTAATCCTTTTTGTATATAGTATTTAGTTTCTTTTGATCTTAAATCCATCATATCAGCTATCATACCCAAAGCTACTAAATCAAGATAATTGTCAGCTTTTTTTACGTTTAACTTATCATCAAGAGCTTTTAAAAATTTATAAACTACTCCTGCTCCTGACAGTTCTTGATTTGGATAAAGCATTGATAGCTTATTATTAACAGTAATAGCATATTGACTTTCTGTTCCTTCGTGATGATCTATAATAATTGTATTTATATTTCTTTCCCATAATTTTTGATGCTCCTCATGTTGGTTTGTACCTGCATCAGGAATAACAACCAAATTAATATAATCAGGAACATCATCAGCTACAACACCTCTTTTTCTTCCCTCATAAACATTCCATTCAATATTAACTTTTGGAAAAAGTTCTTTAGTATAATTATAAAGCATAGCTGCGCTAGTATAGCCATCTACATCAGGATCAACCTGTATATAAATATTGGTATTATCGTTGTTTACAAAGGTTATAAAAGCATCAGTAGCTTTATGAATATTGCTTAACAAGCTATAATCACAAATAGAATTTTCATCATCTTTCAAAAAATCTTTATAATTAACTATACCTCTGTTTTGCATAATAGTTTTTATAGGATTGTCAATATTACTAACAACTTCAGGATCAATAGGTCTGTATTTCATTTTTACCTCCTTTTAAATTGCAGTAGTAATTTCTTTTTTATTTTTTAATAGCTCATTAAAAATAAAATAACCTCTATCACACGGAGCTTCACCTTCTTCAAGCAAATCTTTATTATCCACAATAGCATAAGTTCTCATATAAGGAGAAAGCATCATTCCACATTTCTTAATTTTATTAAAACTTTTTCGTTTTGTTTCAATGTCATTTTTATCTTTCCACATTTTATCAAAAGCAATAATAACTTCTTCAATTTGTAAAGATAATATTAGCTCCCTCTGATGACGGCTTAAATTACTACCACCAACAGCAACGGAAAAATTTTCAGGTAATAAGTGTTCACACTTCATTACACTTTTTTCACCTTCAAATATAATTATCTTATTATTTTTAATAATATTATCTTTATTAAAATTTAATCCATATAAATTAAAACTTACTGGATGATTGCATAATTTATTTTGCACTTTAACAGGTGCATACTTACGTTTTTCTGCTTCTTGAGGATCAAGAGCTCTTCCTCTAATTCCTACTAAATCTCCATCTTTATCGTAATGAGGAATGATAATTTTATTTTCTATAGGACAATGTTTAATTCCAAATTTTTTCATTGTTTCAATAGAAATTCCTTCTCTTATCCACTCTTCATTATACCTGTCCATAAATTTATCTAATAAATTTTTATTTAAAGATGGCAACTTTACTAGACCATTTTGCTTTTTTTCATATCTTTTAATAAACTTCCAATCATCTATTCTTGTAATTTGCGGAAGATTGCTTTGAAAACTACTGTCATTTGATTTGTAACTATAAACATAATGAACACAATCTAAAAAACTATAATTATTATATATTTTTTTAACTAATTCATAAATATCAAAGCTTTCGCCGCAATCAGTATAACAAGTAAACATTTTACTATTGTCATAGTAATATAGTTTAAACTTACCTTGGTTTGGTGGGTTATGACAAATTGTATTAAAAATTAAATTATCATTGTAATCTTTACTGGGAGGAGAACCTCCCAAATCTAATACAATTTGTTCAATGTCTTTCTTTGTTAAGTTATTTTTTAAGGCATCTTTATCTATCAATGGGAGGTTTCTACCCTCCTTTTCTCGCTCATGTATTTATTTTCCATATGCTATCAGAATCAGTTTAATCATCGTCATCTATTATGATATTTGTTTCTGTAGCGGACATTATTTCACAATTTTGATTTGTTAAAAATAAATTTCTCATACGGCATGTGCCTAAATCCATGTGTGAAAAAACTTTAACATTATTATGTTTGCCTCTTCTAACTTTGTAAATATGAAATACTATGTTAGGTTGTGGCATGAAATGCTCTTCTATTATTGGAGCAATTAAATCCAGTTCTTCTTTTGTTGGCTCTAAAGCAATCATGCCCACATCCAATTTGTCCGCAACGCTTTTAGCGCCTCTAATTAAATTTTGATTAGGATTTTTCTTACTTTCCCAATCACTACTCAACTGAGTACCTGAGTACACAAAAATTCCTAATTCATTGCTGAGATCTTTAATTGTCGTAGAAAACATACTTAATACTGTATCTTCTCTCAATTTTTGCATTCTTATCTCTTTTCCTGTTTCTTCTAACATTTTTAAAGTAGTATGTATATAATCAAAAAATACATATCTAATTCCATACAAGTTGTGATATTTTTTAATTGTTTGAGCAACATCTGAAACACTGTAGTTCGGGAGGTGTTCTATCCACATATTACTTCGTTTTTGTGCTTCTATTGCATGATCTACTCTTTTTTCTTGACTTTCTGTTAAATCACCATCTAAAATAGCTTGTTCATTGACTCCAGAAATAAATGACCACATAAGAGTTTGTATTTCTTCAATTTCTAATTCTGAAGTTATAAATAAAGTTGGAAAAGCTTTGCTATTAGGTATCCATCCTTTTTCATAGCTATAGTATTCGTCTGTTGCCACTAAAGTTGCGTCACCTGCGGCTAACCTTGAATTATGAGTAACAATATAATCATTTGCTAAAAATAATCCATCTTCATTTTCTACTGTAAAACAAGTCATTTTTGCTTTTTTATCTGTTGGTCTAATGTCAGTAATAGCTAGATGAGTTTTATGTTCTTCTCTCTTATTGTTGTTAACATATGTTTTTGCAATTTCTTTTTTTCTTTTTAGTCTAAATAATTTTGGCTTATCTTCTTTTTTACATTGTATATTAATATGATAACACTTTCCAGTTGTGTATTTTTCTGTTCTTTTGTCTATCAAATAAGTTGCTACCATTCCTAAACTTTGACATAAAGAAATCACTTGTTTTTTCAATATTGGCGAAACAGTAGTATAACTAACTCTACCTTTTCCTTTATTATCAATGTGTCCATCAGCATCTAACAATCCTTGCAATAAACTATATCGTTGTTCAATACTTCCTTCAAAATATTCTTCGGGGATAAACTTTTCTTCTGATTTAATATTCCAAAGACTAGGGTATGATTTTAATAATGTTTCAACATGTAAGTTATTATAATCATTAGTTTTAAAAGTATAACTATAATTATGATTACTATTTTTTTTATAGTTTACACCTAAAGCATAAGATATTGTTTCCACTAATTCTATATCATTACCACTAAAAGTAAAAGCTTTATTACTGTCATAACGAAAAGAACCATCACCTAAAATTAATCCCATAATATAAGGATCAATATCAAAATCTTTTTCTTTATAATTTAAAGGTTCATTAAGCTTAACATGAAAACGATAACCTTTTCCTTGCCAAGCATTTTTAAAACCATTTTTTAATTTTTTAGTTCTTTCATAAATTTGTTCAGTTGTTTCCACTCTATAAGAGTATTTACCACCGTCTTTATGACTATGATATCTATATTCCCACAAGTGTTCTCCGCAACATTCAACCCTTCTCCCATCACTAAAAGTAACTTCCCAAATTTGTTGTTCTCCTTGAGGATACACTTGTAAAACCTTAGTAGGTTTGCCATCTTGACCAAATACATAGTCTCCTATTTTAATTTCTCCAACTTGTTTAAAGCCTGAAGGAGTAGGAATAATAGTCGTATTAGGCAACGCTTTTCCTACACCTGTCGGAGCCGATCTAAGATAAAATTTCTTTAATCTTGCTCCTCTAGTGATAGTATTTAATATCTCTCCTTGCATTGGTAAACCAAGTTCGGGGTTCTCTCTAAGTTCTTCTTTAAGTTCTTCAGCTCCTTCTCCTGCATGTTTACCTGTAGCATTATAAGTATGAACATAATCATCTTTTATTTCAATAATAATTTGATCCAATAAATCTAGCAAATCTTTTAGTGTATATGAATCAAACTTTTCTTGCATTTCTTGTTGTTTTTTAGGATCGGTTTCATTTTCATTGTAAATAAAAGATACATCTATTCCTTTGGCTTTTGCTTTTCTTAATAATGAATATTTTTTTACTCTTTCATGGAAAAAAGTAAAATCAGCAGGATCAGTAATTTCTTCAGCTTTTTGTAAATACTCTAAACCATCATTTTGAGTAAAAATATTGTATTGCGCTTCATAATTCGCCAGATAACTATCAATATTAACAAAATTAACATTAACTCCACGTTCATATAAATTTTTAATGCTAGCAAAAATAACTTGATGAAATCTCTCAGGAAAATCATCAAGTTCAAAATCATAATTTAACAGGAGACTAGGCTGTTGTATCAAAGAACCAATAACTTGTAAAATTGCTCTTTTATCGTTCACTTAATCACCTCACAGTTCTTCAATGTCAATATCTCCTTTTTTCCTATGTCTTTCTCTTAATTCAGGATCTTTTATTCTTATGCTTCTTTGCTTGACTGGTTCATCAACTTCTTCTGCAGCTTTGTTTGCTTTTTGTTTCATTATATAGTGATGTTTTGCATCATTATAATAATATGGTACAAAGCTAAGACCTTCTTGTGCATTTAGTTCATATCCCAAAAGCAAATAATATTCAATCGTAAGTTGTATGCCTTTGAATTTGTAGCCGTCTCTTCCAAACTTTTCCACTTGATTTGTAATTTTTTTATTAACTTCTTGTCCTATACATTTTTGAATAAATTTAATTAATTCTTCTTTATCATTTTGTAATTTTTGTTTTTCTTCTGCACATTTTTCATGGTAATATCTATTATTGATTTTGACAGAATTCACAACACTTCTGTCAAACTTGTTTTCGCATACCGGACATTTTACAAAGTAACCTTTTCCTGTCATTTTTTTTACCTCTCTTTTGTATAAAATAGGGGTATATAGTAATATATATACCCCTCTTTTAAACTCTTAACGCCGCATTTACTCAAGTTCTGATATTCTTTCTTGTATTCGTTCATTTATTTCCTGAACAAGTTCAGGTTTATCTTTAGGAACATCTGAAATACGCTTATTTGTTCCTAAAACTTCTTCCATAATCCTATAAACTTCATCTTCACCTTCAATATTTTTCAACCTACTTGCCACATTTTTAAACTCGTTTATAGCACTGTCATAGTCAATAGTGGCTGCTACATGTGGCTTCTCTTTTTCCTCTTTAGTCATTCCTTGCGTTTCTTCTTCTATTTTTAATAATGCTTGATAAACATCATTTACAATATTTTCATAAGTAAATGGAATGTATTTAGAGCTATATTTAAAGCGTGAACCTGCTTCAAATCTTACTGTACCCCTTTGATACATGAAAGTTGCTTCTTCACCAGTTTCAGGGTCTTTTGTAATGCGAACATAACCAATTATATCACAAAAACGATTTACAATGTTCCAAGCTGTTGCAGGAAGTGTAGGAACAATCTTTTGATATTCTGCACCCTGTTCATCTTTAAATACTTTATCTTTTGCGTGAGAGATTAACACAATAGCATAATCATAACCCGCAAGAGTTTGCAAAACATCATCCATTTCTCTTGAAACTTCTGCATATCCTTGTCCATAAGGAATATCTTGAATGTTACCTACATCATGTTTACTACATATAAATTTTTCACAAGAAATATATGCTAAATCCATTGTATCAAAAACAACAGTTTGATATAAATTTTGCGCTTCTGGTTTTTTAAGTTGACGAACTACTTGTCGTAATTCATGCCAACTATTAATCGGCTGTATTTTTGCTCCTGGTAAAGCATTGTAACCTTTTTCAAACGCTAATATTAAAGCATCTGGAAAACTTGCGGCAACAGTTGTTTTACCTGATTTGGGAGCACCATAAATACAGAAAGAGTAACCTCTTAAATCTTTTGAAACCTTATGAGGTTCTAAGTTTAAAATGTCAACAGCCATTTACATCACGCTCCTAAAATGGTATGTCATCACCTAGTTTTTGTGTTTGTGATTGTGATTGCTGCGATTCTTTTTCTTGTTTTAACCTATCAATTTCATTTTGTCTTTCCTGTGCAGCAGCTTTAATATTTTCTTCTTTCCAGGCAGTTGTTTCTTCAAAAGGAGCGCTACCTTGTATGGCTACTAATTCTTTACGAGAATTGGTGTAAGTTCTAACAATGTCTTCACCAAATTCCATTTCTTCTGTATAAGTTGTTTTTATTTGTCGATTAACTAGTTCTCCTCCCAATTTTACTGTATCTCCAGGAGAATAGTTACTATTTACGTAATTTTGAGCTTTTTCCCCATCAACATAAAAACGCAATCTATACACTCTACCAAAGAAATTAGGAACTAATCCTACTATAACCAAACGACTGTTTTCAGGGTTAATTGGATCTTCTTCTTCATCAATAGAGTTTATATATGTTTCAACTTCAAAAGTACCTTTGCCCAGTTCTTTTTCTTTCGCTCTGTTAACAAAATTAGAACTAATTCTAAATGTTGAAATAAACCTTAAATCTTGAGTAAAGAAAAAGTTTTCTTCTATTCTTCCACCAGTAATACTAACATAATCAGCGTTTTCTCTACCAACTTCTGCCGCAGATTTATAGTTGTTCATTACTGATGCCAATGATTGATAAATTTTGTTTGGATTGCCATCTTTTTTAAACTCAAAAGCAAAGAAGTTGACAGGAACTTGACTTACTCCATCTGCAACACTTGCATCATTTTTAACTTCTACAATTAAATTACCACCAATGTAATTTTTACCATTTTTTTTACTTACATTAGCTACTAATGAATTTTCAACTAGCAGTCCATGTAAATTTACATTATTAATTCCTTCTGTAATGTTCATATAATTTACACTCTCCTTATAATATTAGTACTAAAAAAGATAGAAAAGGGGTGTTAAATTGAATAAACACCCCTTTTGTAAAAAAGGATAATGAAGCGATTAAAAGTTTAATTACTCATTTACGTCTGCTTCCCATCCTGCGGCAGTAAGGCTCAAAGCTTTGTACTTTTTAGTTTCACCATCATCAGTTTCATACTCTCTTTCTTCACTTACAACATAACCGTCTTTGATTAGTTTGTTGAGGCTTCCACGAATAGAAGCTTGCTTCAAATCTTGAGCTTCTGCGAGTTCCTTAACAGTACATTCTGCATTATCACCCTTTGATGCTAAATACTCCTGCAATGCACCTACGACATTTTTGCCTGCTGCTGTTAAACTCATTTTAATTCCTCCTCTTAATATTTTTTTTATTTTATGATTAACACCTTTAGTGTTATCCCCTCACTGTATATATATTATATCATAAATATTGAAATTTGTCAAGCAAATCTTAAGTTTTTTGAAAACTATTTAAAAATTTTATCCCAAGTGCAATCTTGAATATCTATATCGTCTCTAAACTCTATAAAACTTGGCTCTCTTAATTTATAATCTTCTGTTGTTTCCATACTTTTTACCTTCATAGGTTTAAACAGATAATCATTTGGAGATTGTTTAATTTCCTCTAACACCTTTTCACTTAACCCTGAAGAAACAGAGCCTATATTGACAATTTCTCCAGTACTATAATACACTCCCATTTGAATACTTCCTATCCATCCAAAATAATATGGTTTTGTTACTGGTGTATCACCTTCCCAGTATTCCCATTTATCAATTTCTTTTCCTGAATACTCTTTTACAGGTTCATTGAAGTCAATAGCTATAACATCATGCTGATCTTCCTTTTTAATCCGCATCCACTCCCATGCTTTTCGTTGATCAGGGTGATATATACCATTTATTTTTTTCAATACAATTCCCTCTTTTCCTTCTTGGAAAATCTCTTCTAAAAATTGTTCTTTATTTTTCTCAGTTGACATTTTCAATGTTTTTATGTGAGGTGTTTGTTCACTATTTTTTTCTATTAATTCTCTTAAAAATTTAACCCTATCTAACGTAACCCATTTGTTATAAATTTCTTCTCCATCATATACCAATATATCAAAGGGATAATATAAAACCCATCCATTTTGTTTTTGCCTTTGTATAGCTCGATCTTTTTTACATCCCATAATCGTTCTTACTTCTTTAAATTTATCACCAACTACAATTTCACCAACCAATACTGTATTATTAGGTAAAAAAGATAGTTCTTCAAATAAATGAGGAGTATTTTCACCTTTTTCTGTTAACAACCCTGTTGCTTTACTTGTATTTCTACTGAAAAGATAATTACCTTTTTCTGTTTTTTCCAACATATAAAAGTTACCGTCTATTTTTTCTTCTGCAAAATACTCTTCACTATTTAAAATTTCTTTCTTCATATGCTGCCTTTCTTTTGTAAAGCCAGCTACTTTCATCGCAGGAATCATATATGCTCCAGGATAATATTTTTGAACTTTTTCTTGTGAAAATACCATGTTACTCCTCCCTTTTACAGTCTTCGATTGTATTCAGCATATCTTTAGAAATTGCAATTGTAGAAGCATGTATTGCCTCTTTAGTAGATATTTCAATTTCTTGTAAATGACTTATTAATCTTATTGCTTCTTTTGGATTTTCATCTTCTAAAGCTGTTAATATATCCTGTAATAACTTATAAATATATTTATTTACTTCGTTTAATGATAATGATAATGGATTTTTGTGTTCACACATATTTTCTCCTCTCCTTTCATTCTATGTACATTATA
>Ga0207421_10004791_pt1 | contig 15424 bp, 34 predicted proteins | sample SodLakKL_010_SED_4_FD_187542 | JGI IMG/M metagenome (GOLD analysis project Ga0207421, IMG submission 187542) | Alkaline sediment microbial communities from Lake Tanatar, Kulunda Steppe, Russia - 8KL_010_SED (SPAdes) (version 2) | ecosystem: Environmental > Aquatic > Non-marine Saline and...
GAATGCGGGTCTCAGACAGGTGTCTGGGTGTCTCTGTGGTACGGACCCGTCGTGAACAACGCTGTGACAAACAGTCGGCGGATCGTGGCGCAGGAGTCCGGCCGTCATGAGTGGTCAGTCATCGGAACGACAGTGGATGTGATGACGGAATGAAGATTTGGTTCGACACCTACCGTGAAGCTCATCTTGCGTCGGTGTTGTTGGGTGATGCAGCTCACGCTCATCGCAACGTGCTGTACGTGAGCAAGAGTCTTGACCTCACGCGTGAGCAGATCGCTGCGCGGCTTGACGTTCCTGTGAATCACGTAACGTCATGGTGATGTTCCGCACAGAGGACGGGAAGATCTTCGAAGTGGACGGCGCGATCTTGCGCCATGAAGAAGGAGAAGAGGAATGCATTCATACTTGGGCCGGTGCCGTCGTTGGATCGCCGGCGCGGTTCATTCTCGTGCCCGGGATGCGTTCGTTCCGGACAGCCCGTGTGATCGAAGTGTGGTGATCCTCGAAGACTGGTGGCCGATGCCTGGAGGTCGTCCCACTCGAAAGATGTACGGTTACGTCACCGTGAAGAGCGCGAAGGAGATGCTTGGCTTTGACGCTCGCACGGAGCGTGAAGCGAACTGGGTTCTCATTGTGAGTGGGAACGAGAGCAGCATCGTCGTTCCCGGCTGCAAGATTCTGGGCGTTCACGTGTCCGGTGAGCCCGGAAAAGACGCGTGGGTGGTACACTAACTTATTGAAGAACGTGAACACACGGGTGAACATCTGGGTGAACAGATGCAGGAGGAGTAATGTTGTCTGACAGAGTCGCAGAGGAAACCCGTAGGCCCGGCCCTAAGAACGCTCTTCAGAAGGTCATTGACGAGCGGCCGGACCTCGCGGATGAGCTCGTTGAACTGATGAAGGACCGCTCCACCTCCGCGTCCGCGCTGTCACGCGCGCTGCGGAACGAGGGCTTGGACGTGTCGCGTGGTGTCATCGAGAGGTGGCGGCGCGGTGAGACCCATATCGTCGTGAACGAGGAAGAGGTGCGTGCATGAGTCTCCGTGACAGCCTTGAGGCTGCGCAGAGCGAGGAAGAGCTTCGCGCGGTCATCGACCGCTTGAGTCGTCAGCTCCAGAAGGAGAAGACGACGAAGGCCGAGCTCGTCAACGCGGTGTATCGCGCCGCTCGAGACGCAGCTTCAGGCCTTGCGCTCGATCCTGTACCCGCTCCTGAGCTGAGCTCTGGTGAAGGATCTGAAGAGGTCGCGATGCCGCTGTTCAGCGACCTTCAGCTCGCGAAGGTCACGCCGGACTACGATTCAGCCGTGGCGGAAGAGCGGATCAAAGAGTACGCTGAGAAGATCTCCCGCCTCACGCGGATCCAGCGTGCCGATCACCCCGTGAACAAGTGCGTGGTGATGGGACTTGGTGACGTCATTGAAGGCGAGCTGATCTTCCCGGGTCAGTCGTACCTCATCGACTCGTCGCTGTACCGGCAGGTCACTGTGGACGGCCCGCGGATCGTTGGCAACTTCACGCGCCACTTGCTGTCAGAGTTCGATGAAGTGGAATGGTGGTGGGTGATTGGGAATCACGGGCGGATCGGTGGACGTTCCTCTCGTGACATGAACCCTGAAGCCAACGCTGACCGGATGCTCGGGCAGATCTTGAATCAGATGTTCGCTGGTGAGGATCGAGTTCGATTCATTCTTGCTGATGATGACCGCCCTTCGGATGGCTATGAGAACGGGAAGGGATCCGCTGGGAAGGGAGAACGGAACTGGTACATGGTGGGCGAGATTGGTGAATATCGGCCGCTTCTCATTCATGGCGATCAGTTCCGTGGGCACAGTGGACTTCCGTTCTACGGCTTCCAGAAGAAGGTGAACTCGTGGGCAGCAGGTGCTATTCCCGTAAAGTTCGATGACGTACTTTGTGGGCATTGGCATCAGTCTGCTAAGATCCCTCTCAACGATCGACACGTGTACGTGAACGGATCTCCCGAGTCGTACAACACTTATGCTCAGGAGAACATGGCATCAATGACGCCTCCTTCTCAGATGCTCATGTACGTGCATCCTGAGCGTGGGCGTATCACGGCCGAATATGACGTCAGGCTTGGGGATGATTCTTAGAGATCTTGCACAGGCGATCATCGGGGTGATCGCTGTTGCGTACGGCATCATCATGATCATGGATCCTGAACCGGAAGGGATCGTTCTCATCGCCGGCCAGTATCAACCTGTGAACGTGGTGTGGATACTGGTCGGTGTAAGTGCGATTGTGAACGCCTTTGTAAAGCGTGACTGGGCGGCAACGTGGGTCGCACCTAGCATGCTGTTCGCACTGTGGGGAACGACAAAGCTGCTCCTGGTCACCGTCCATCCTCAAGATGTGTCAGGTATCGTAGGGTTGTTCTGGCTGGCGCTGGCAAGTCTGGTCGTTGTGGCGGCTGGTCTACCCAAGGAAGCTAAGAATGGAGATGACGAAGAGCCTCCCACAAGATGAAGGTCGCTTACACATACCTCCATCCTACCGATACACAGGGTCCCACCCATTCCGAACAGTTGCGTCGTCTGATGTTCGATGAAGGCCACGAGGACATTCAGAAACACGTTCTTGATGTGACAGGATATCGTCTGGCCACTGCACGCTTACATGGCAATGAAGTGGTCAGCGTGATTCCGATTCCCGATGGTGTTCCCGAACTGTGCGGATGTCGAGAACCTACTCCCCATCGAGAAGGACGTCCTCCGGAGGGGTGGCGTGCGGATGCAGGCGCCATCGTGCCTGACCCGAACACGTTCTTGCGAGTCATTCGCACTGTGGAGCTGCGTAAGCGTGGCTGCTCTCTGCGCGAGATTGCGCCTCTTATTGGGGTGACGAATCAGTCGCAGGTCCATCGCATCCTCAAGTATGTGGAGATGTACTGGCCTGGGTGTGACGCTCATAAGTTGTAGTGAACCTACATCGTCACGTGAGTGAGATATAGAGAACTCATATATCACATTCACATTCCGTACATCCTTCCCAAGTAGGTCACTGTTGCAGCACTGTTTCAGCCAGTTTGATGACGAATCTGCTGGTCAGGCAGCAGTTTGCCTCTGTTGCAGCCCAACTGCTCTGACTGCCCTATATAGGGGAGGACTTTTTCTCGCTCGGGATGTGCCCTATATAGCCTAACTGTACTGAAACATAGTTGTTCGTAAACAGATACTGTAAACAGTCAACGGACGCATGGGAATAGTCTGTTTCAGCTCGTCGTAAACAGAGGCACATCCTGAAGGATGATTCCCGTGTCTCGCATGCTGTTGCAGTCTGTTGCAGGCTTTCTCATCCTGTGAAGCTGTTTACAGTTCCTTCTCATCCTGTGAAGCTGTTCACAGTTGCACCCAAAGCTCCGGCCATATACAATGGCACCATGCCATACGACGCGCCGGTGTGCCGCTCCTGTTCCGCCACCGTCTTCATCACGTGGAGCGGGCAATGTCTCCGCTGCCGCGGATACGATATCTCTGATGAAGACCTCTATGACGAAAGCACTTATAAGAGAACAGAATCTCAAAGCCAATGATCGTCTCCGCGGGTGGTACAGTTGTCGCAGGCGATGAGGAGGTCGCATGACACCGGACACCGCAGCTGATGTTCACGCCGAGGAGCAGCATCAGGCAACGATGCGGGATGCGGAGCGTGAGGCGGAGATCGCCGCCCGCTTCTACATCGCCGCTCGTCGGGGAGGGATGCCGCACGACCTCGCCGCGCAACTGACTTATGAGAAGTACGGAAGCCCGATGATGACGATGTGGGTTGAGGAAGATGACGATTGACATCAGTGACGCAGCGAAGACGGCTGCGTACAACGCTGCACTCGAGGCCATCGCGAGCCATGTCAATGGCGGGTCACTTCGCTTGTACACAGGACTGATGCCAGCATTGGGTGATCCGCCCACCGGAACACTGCTTGTGACGATTCCTCTCGAGGATCCTGCGTTCGGGTCTGGCTCAGGTGGGAGCGTGACAGCGAACGGGCTGCCGCTTCAAGGAACCGCGCAAGCGAGCGGCGTGCCCGGGTACGCGCGGGTGCTGACATCAGGGAATGCTGTTGCGTGGCAGGACGATGACATCGGTGAGGGTCAAGAGCAGAACATCACACTCGACAACGAAGACGTTGAGGAGAACGGCACCGTCACAGTGACGTCTTGGGACGTGAGCGTTCATGGCGCGTAAGCGGTTCAATGCGGTGGCTGGCTCGCTTAGCGAGAGCGTGTCAACATCAGATACGACTCTTCGGTCTGATGGCCTTCTTGACATGCCCGAGGTGCTAGCGGGCAACGACTACGCTGCGGTCACGATCTTCGAGGAAGCACCGGACGGACGCATCACATCGTATGAGGTCGTTCACGTTCTCGAGCACGCCGCTGCATCAGATGAAGCGACCGTCCAGCGCGGCGTGGAAGGAACGACAGCGAAGGCTTGGGACGCGGGAGCGATGTGGGTACACGCTCCCACGCGTCGAGACTTTGATGATCACTTCGATGACATAGGCAACCCGCACAACGTGACGATCGAGCAGATCGGTGCGGCGGAAGAAGAGCACGAGCACGATCACTTCACGCAGAAGGACAACCCACACAACGTGATAGCGGAGCAGGTGGGTGCGGCTCCGGCTTCACATGTGGACGACAAGGACAACCCACACGAGGTCACTGCGGCTCAAGCGGGAGCAGCTCCAGACAGCCACCTCACAGAGACGAACCCACACAGCATCACGCCTTCGATGATCGGTGCTGCGGAGGACGATCACGATCACGGTGACGAAGGCGCCATCACTCCTGACACTGTGGACGCGAGTTCTTGGGTGCGGTCTCCCGTCTTCCAGATTGGGTCTTCGTCTGAACGGATTCTCTACGACGCGAACACATTCATCCTGGAGCTCGACGGCAACGACGCGCTGCTGATTGACTCGACGGCTGTGAAGGCAGAGGGCCGTCCGTTCCTTGCGAACGAGTATAAGCTTGGAAGCACCGGAGCGTTGAAGGTCATTGGCTCTGGCACCATTCTTGAGAACGATAGTGGACCGTCCATCGGTGCGGAGAGTGATCGGATCACCGCATTTGGAGGACCTCTTCAGCTGTCTGCAAGTGAGCGGATCGATGACGGTTCGATCGGACTTCACTTCGGCCGCAAGACGTCAGGACCGAACTCGTCGTGGTTCTTGTTCGGGAATCAGGCGGGTTCGTTTTCGCGTGACTTGCAAGTCCGCGACTTCGAAGCACGCGATGTCAATGTAAGTGGAGACCTCGACGTCGACGGGAACGTGGTGGTCGGCAGCCGTGTTGGACGTTCGGGCCTCTTCATTCACTTCGGCCGCAAGACGTCAGGCTCTGCGAGCCAATGGGCGCTCATCGGGCGTGAGGACGGCGCATTCGCACGTGACCTTCAAGTGCGAAACTTTGAGACAGTGTCGGGCGCAGTGTTCGGCAACGACGTCGAGGTGGAAGGCCATATCGAGTTCAGCACATCGCATCAAGAAGATGCGATTCACTTCCGTCACAACAGTGTGAGTGGGGATGAGGTCTGGGCGTTCTGGATGGACAATAGTTCAGATCGTCGCTTCATGCAGTGGCGGTCGCGCTCGGATAACGGGTCGCTGGGTGGCCGCATTATCTTCTACTCGCCTGACGACAGTTCCGGACGGAAGAATCGCATTTGGATGAGCAACCTTGATCTTGAGGTAAGCGGGTCAATCAGCGAAGGATCGTCTCGAGAGATCAAGCGTGACATCGTGAGCGCTGATGGCTTTGACTTCAGTCGTCCGGTGAAGCCATATTGGTTCCGCAAGGACACGGACTCGGATGATCGACCTATGACACTTGGGATCATCGCTGAGGAACTGCCCGAGGAGCTTGTGGATGATCGTGATGGCACCAAGAACGTGAAGGTGCTGTCGCTGGTTGCGTATCTTGCCGGCCAGGTCAACGAACTGCGGCAGCGGCAGCGGCTATGAGAGCGCTGGGCACGACACCGTTCGCAACTCGTCGTCGTGTGTCACTGCGCACGATTACGCTTGCGCAAGAGCTGCCTCTTGACCTTCCGCTATCACAAGATGCGACGATCACCACGCGCGTCGTCTTCCAGGTTGAGGTCGAGCAAGAGCTGCCGCTCACGCTTGAGTGGGATCAGGTCGCGGACATCGTATTCGCGCACGCACGTGACCTCGACATCGATCAGCTGCTTCCGCTCGTGCTCGATGTTGTGCAGTCAGCGGAGGCGCGGGTTCGGCCGCAGTTCATCGACCTTGAGTGGCGGCTCCGCCGTGGGCGTGTCGACCGACTGGCAGGTCCGCCCGATCTTGCGGTCCAGATCACGCCGGGTGCTTTGAGAAGCTTCGTTCTCGCGATGGCGGGTAACCCAACAGCTACGCCACAAGCGGTTCTTCAGGAGGCTCTCAAGGACATCAGTCTTGGGAACGGCGAGGTCGTACCACAGGTCTCATTGAGCGAGGCAGAGGACTTGCGTCCGTTCCTGGAGAGCGTGGGCGTCACGCCGCAGGTGAAGCGAGAGGCCGGGATCACTGGGCATGTGAGCGTGAAGGTCGCAGCGCGTGACTTTGCTCTCGGAGATCCGTTCACGCTGGCGCGTGCTACAGTTGTCGTAGATGAACCGGTGACGATGCTGACGATAGGATCCGCGGTTCAGCTCCTTGAGCTGGGAGATGCCATCGTCCTGCCACAGGTGAAGGTGAAGCGATGATCACAACGGAGCGCGAGTCAACGATCTGGGTTCGCTGGCCGATCATGCTGGAGTGGGGTTCGACCGGTGACATCACTGATGTCAAGGTCGCGGCGATGGACAATCCTGACGATCGACCCGCATCTTCTGACCTCGAAGACGCAACTATCATCGATGAGGAACACGAGCTGTTCCGAACCGAGCCGGAGATCGGGATCATCGTAGGACCTGCGAATGGCGAGCGTCTTGCGGATCTTGAACACGATGGCACGCCACAAGACAAGCAGTTGTGGGTTGCGATTGGGACAGCGAGTGAGTGGGTTCTTGAACGTGCTGGAGTCTGGGAGATCACATGAGTCGTGAACTTGAGATCGCACGTGGTTGGCTTCGGGTCCCGTACGACGGCCCGCCCAACAGTGAGCTGAAGATCCGGATCGGGGATGAGCCGATCCCCGCGTTCTACGACCGCGACACTCGAGGAGCATGGGCGATGGTTCGCTTCGTGAAGAGGAACGAAGCGGTGTGGGTGTCGCTTATCACTCCACAGGGTGAGCAGCGCGTTGGCCGCGCGTGATCGGCTCCCGGGTAAGAGGCAAGATCGCGCACAACGAAAGAACACGTCACATGAAGCTGTTCGCACTCAAGCTGAGAATCATCGGCGCGCTCTCGAAGAGCGTGATGAACGACGTGCGGACCGGACATGGGTGGAGCGACGACGATGACAGTGTGGTGATGAACGTGGCACTTGCGGAGGGTGACGTCACCATCACGGTGTACCATCCTGACCCGAAGTGGGTACCTAATCATGTCCCTTCTGAAGAAAGCTGAAGCACGGAGGCAGATCGACCTAGGACGGTGGGTGTCGCGCCCGGGCGAAGGTCTGCCAGAAGGCTATGACCCGACGAGTGGTGACATCGTCTTTGTGCATCGTCCGGATAGCGTCATTCCGGTGTTGATGAGTTCATGTCAGCACCTTCGTTTCCGAGGACGCGATCGTACTCATGCAAAGTGGAATCACGCAGCGATGGTCGTCAGCTCGGACGCAGCGATCATCGAGTCTTTGACACGCGTGCGTGAGCGCGACCTCACGGGCAAGTACTTCGACTATACGTATGTCATCGTTCGCCCTGAGACCGACGAGCGTGAGCGGCGGCACATGACGGACTTCCTCAAGTGGGTTGAAGGACTTTCTCAGGGCGCTGACCCAATCCGCGTCATCAGCGTTGTGTGGGGCTTGCTCACCGGTGGCCGCCTCACTGCGAACATGGATGGCACGGAGTACAGCTCCACGCTCGTGGCGGAGGCGCTCAAGACTGCGGGCTACCGCTTCAACCGACGCACGGTGATGCCGGCGGACTTGAGCTGGTACTTCAACGTGCCGTTGGCGGCGAGTGGCGAAGGAGCGGTTGACATCGGGAGCGATAGCGGATAGAGTAACCTCATCGACGATGAAGGAGACAGGATGCTGATCAAGGCATACACCCATGACGGGTCGTGGCAGCTCCACGAGGCTGAGTCCAGCGTGACTTTCAAGCACGGGGTTGCGTGGACTGATGTCGAGGAGAAGCGGGAGGACGACTGGGACTTCTACCACCAGCCCACGCCTCAGGGCTCTGTGTGGCGGTGGGTGAGCTGGACCGATCCTCTCGGCTCGACCCACCTTCTCGCAAGCGCCGCAGCGGTGTACATCTGCAACGATAGCGGTGACACTGTTGAAGCACTGCGCTGAATGTCAGCGCGGGAACTGCCGTGAGTGTTCATCGCTGAAGGAGGCTGAACTGATCCTTCGAGGTAAGGAAGTGACAGGAGAAGCATGTCGCCACGACTGCTTCGGACCGAGGAAGAGGACAAAGAATGCTTGATGATCTGATTACGCTCGCTTCACGCCTCAAGAACACTGAGACGTTGCCGTACCACGGGTCGACCGTTCCGGTCTCCATCTACGTTCACAACGACAAGGACTTGCTTGACGCGATCCGCTGCCTTGACAGCGCGATCCTCGACACTAACGATGTGTCGCGCTGGCTCACCTTCAAGGGCAAGGTCGGCAAGGTCACTGTCCTCGTCACTCACGTTCGTCGCCTGAAGGATTCACATGGTCCGGATCTTGTGTGAGCGTGAGCGGGAACTGCTCCAGGCGTTGGTGAATCACGTGGAGCAGAACCCGCATCACCTCGGAGATGAAGGCATGCTCGCGATCGTCTTGCAGGCAAGGAGGGTTCTGAATGAAGGATGAGGCAGTTGTGTACGGCGTGATCCTGTTCGTCTTCGCAGTCTTCATCGCAGGGCTGGTCGGATACTCGCTCGCGGAGCACGACGAGGACACGTTCTTCGAGTGCGTCGAGCGGATCGACGACGTGGAGTGGTGCTATGACACGGCTGGGTGACATCCTTGACGTCGACCAGCTGAACTGGCTCGTGGCTCACGGGTACGTGAACTGCACCCTCAGTGCGGATGGGTGTCTTGGCATCTACTCTTACACACAGAAGGCCGTGTGGGAGAGGATGTGGACACCCACATCACGCCTGTGCCGTGGGTTGATCGAGGACGCGCGGTCAGGTCATCTGGTCGCGCGCCCGTTCCCCAAGTTCTTCAACCGTGGTGAGCCGGATGACGACTTTGACCCGTCGTTCCCGTACCGCGTCAAGGAGAAGCTTGACGGCTCCCTCGGCATCGGGTACATCCATCCGCTTGATGGGAAGCCGCGGATCGCAACACGCGGATCGTTCAGCAGTGATCAGGCGCACCGCGGAACGGAGCTGCTGAATGGGCGTGGGCTTCCCGATGTTGGGTACACCGCGCTCTTCGAGATCATCTACCCGGAGAACCGCACTGTCATCGACTACGATGGGTACGAGGATCTGGTTCTCCTCGCCGTCATTCACAACGAAAGCGGTCAGCCGGTCCCGTGGCGCGGTTGGGACGGTGATCGCGTGAACGACGTCGTGAACGTGAATGAGTACTTGTCACGTGACGATGTTGAGGGCGTCGTGCTGGTGAACTCGATCGGTCAGCTTCAGAAGGTGAAGACCGAAGAGTACGTACGTCTCCATCGCATCCTCACTGGTGTGAATGAGAAGACGGTGTGGGAGGCATGGGTAGGCGGCCATCTTGAAGAGATGCGGCGTGACACGCCCGAGGAGTTTCGTTCTTGGGTGACGTCAGTGGCGCGTAGGTTCGAAGAGGGGGCGGACTGGTGCCTTGATTCCGCCTCTCAGGTCGTGAACCTCGCTCGTGAGTTGTACCCTGACGGCCCGCGGAAGGAGGTAGCGAACGTCATTCTGAGCCATCTGGAGGGAAGGCAGGCTGGTTTGGCGTTTGCACTCTACGACGGCGACATCGAGAAAGCACTTCACATCGCGAAGCAGATGGTGAAGCCGTCTTGCGAAGGAGCTGCTTCCTTCACGTTTGAGGATGAAGCTGGATGATTGATTACAATCACGATCGGTGTTGGGCTGAGCGGTATCGCCGGGATGGAGTTTCAGCGTCTGGTGTCCCGTGCAATCTCCGCGTTGACTCACCGCTCGGATTGTGCCATCGCTGCTACGCAGACATCTTGAAGGGGTTTGACACGCAAGAAGATCCGTAGTACGATGGCCGTATGCGCAAACCGTTCGTCGTTGATCAGAAGGCAGGACCGCTTGAGGATCGACGCACACGTCGTCGTCGCTCTCGCGGTGATGACGAACGCGCTTCCATTGAGGAATCACTCGAGGATGAGGATGAAGAATGACTGACGAAGTCTCGGAGCTACGGCAGCGTGCGGAGCGCGCCGAGGCCGAAAGCGTCGACGCGCAGATAGAGCGAGCCGAGATAGAGCGCCGTCGGATCGAGTTGATGGTCGAGATGCTGCGCCTGCGTCGCGCCCTGCTGTTCTACGCCCGACACGATAACTACCGGCAGCAGCAGCAAGAGAACGGCGCCAACGTCGCCCCGATCACGCTGGACAATGGTCAGACCGCCCGCGCCGCGCTTGACGGGGAGGACAAGTGATGCTGCACCCGTACAGGCTGACGATTGCGTGATCGCACTTCGAGATTCTGAGAGGGAGAAGCATGATTCACATTCTTGGCATCGTGTTCGCTGTCGTTAGCGCCGTGCTGTTCGGCGGGCTGATCACGTGGGGTGTCACTGTTGGCTTGGCATGGGTCTTTGACTACGATCCGCTGAACATCGGGTACCTTCGGTCCACGGGACTGTTCGTACTCATCGTTGCTGTCCGCGGCTTGTGGGACGCTATAACATGAAGACGATCTACTTGACGAAGGGCTTGCCCGCCAGCGGTAAGTCGACCTGGGTGCGCAACTTGATGGAGACGAACCCGGGTACGTACAAGCGCGTGAACAAGGACGATCTCCGTGCAATGCTTGACTCCTCCCATTGGAGCAAGCACAACGAGAAGTTCGTTCTGAAGGTTCGCGACTTCATCGTGAACATCGCGCTTGAGGACGGCAAGCACGTCATCGTTGACGACACGAACTTGCATCCTAAGCATGAGCAGCGGATGCGTGACATCGCCCGCGCGCATGGAGCACGTGTAGAGGTCGTGGACCACTTCCTGGATGTACCGATCGAGGAATGCATTCGGCGAGATCTGAAGCGGCCTGACAGCGTCGGGGAGCAGGTTATCCGTAAGATGGCCAACAGCGTCCGCATGCCGACGCCCGAACCCCCGCGTCGTGAAGGCTTTTCACAGTGCGTGCTCGTTGACCTCGATGGCACGCTTGCGAACATCGACCACCGTAACCCGTATGACGCATCCGAGTGCGTGAACGACGAGCTGAACGTTCCTGTGGCGGAGACCGTGCATGCGTTGAGCCAGCGCGGGTACCGCATCGTCTACGTCTCAGGACGTGATGGTCGATGGCGTGATGAGACAGTTCAGTGGATGGACAAGCACAACTTGCCTCCTGCCACGCTTCACATGCGTAAGCCGCATGATACTCGCAAGGACGCGGTTGTGAAGGAGGAGATGTACGATACGTACATTCGTCCGTACAAGGATGTGCTGCTTGTCCTCGATGATCGTCAGCAGGTTGTCGACTTCTGGAGGTCACGCGGGTTGTGGTGCTTCCAGGTCGCTCCCGGGGACTTTTGACCAGATGGTACTCTACAGGTTGACCGGGCCGCCTACGAAAGGAGGATCGGTGACCCACCCTGGGGCGCACTTCACGGCCTAAGGAGGTGATCCGATATCTCCACACGGGCGGCCTGAGATGGCCGCCCGTGGTGGCTGCTAATGTGGCAGGTAGGGTCAGATGTTCAGCCCGTTGCGCCGGAACTGCTGACGGGTGTTCTCGATGGCGCGGTGGTCGCTTCCACCGGAACGGTGAACGAGGACCTTACCCTTGCCGTTCGGAGCGAGCCAGAGGGTGCCCTTCTTCGTTGGCTTGGAGGTCCAGCCAGCGCGGCGGGCGGCTTGCTCGAGGTCCTTGATGGACTTCTTCTTCGACATCGTGGGTCCTTCCTTGCCTGTCTGAGTTCTATACTACACACTTGCGCAGCAATGTCAACCCGAGAGTCCGCGAGTTGACATTCTCCTTCCGGTTGTGTAGAATGCTATTCATGAAGACGATCGCACTCGTTGACGCACCCATCGGTACCTGGGGCCGCACGTCCGCCGGCCTCACCATCCGTGTAGACCGCAAGTACATTCACCGCGCAGGCAGCGCCGTCAGCGTTGACCTGTACGTCCAGGAGTTCGGTCGCAAGGTGCGCATGGACCTGCTCCGCTCGTTTCCGCTGGAGGTTGAGGAATGATCAAGATCCCGAAGGGTATCCCCACTTGCACGGTCCGTGAGCTCAAGGAGCTGATCAGCGAGAAGGAGGATGGCACCAACGACATGACGTCGGTGGCACTTCGCACCGCGGCCAACGCGCTCACCCTCGCCGGCGTTCCCGATGACGAGGAGGTGCCGATCATCTTCACCGAAGTTCAGGGTTGACAACCGCGCAAATGTGTGTAGTATAGAACTAAGGAGGCAGGAACCGAGGAACCCGAAAGGACCGAAGATGCCGTTCGCAACCTCACTCTTCACAGGAGACACCCACGTGCTCACGAACTGGTACGCCCGTCAGCTGAACAACTGGTCCGAGAAGGACGTTGCCGCGCTCGAGGCTTGGGAGACCGGCAGCATCACTGCAAACGACATCGTGCTGGACACGCTTGAGGGTCTGCTGATCGGAGACGACGACCTCGCCGGCGTTATCATCGACGATGAGCAGGACCGCGAGGTGGCTGACGAGATCTACACGATGATCAACGGCGACCCCGTCGCCGCACACGTCTTCATCCGCCGCGCGCTGGACGCGTTCTACGCTCGCTTCTTCTAACTTCACGGAGAGTGCATAACTATGTACGTCATCAGGGACCAGGCAGACCGGAAGGGATACGGCCGGCTCAACGTTCACGGGCCGCTCGTGAAGGTGCCCGAGCCTTTCGTCTACCTCTACGCTGACCGCATCAGCGCAGAGCGCGCACTTCAGACAGTCCACAACGATCTGGCATTCATTGAGGAGGAGGAGGAGTGATGAACTGCCCTTGTGAATGCAACCGCGGCAAGTTCTGCGGCGGGTGCGGCCACGCTGGCTGTGGATGGCGCAAGGAGTACGCCATCGGCCAGCGGGTGCGGGACACGCTTACCGGCGTCACCGGCACAGTGGTGATGGACGCCGGCGGCCCCAACGTCGAGGTCCGTGTCGGGGGCGCCCCTGGCTTTACCCGCCGCGTCCCCCGCGGGGACCTCTCGCCGTCCTAGAAGCGCCGACCCTGAAGCGGACGGGTATCCGCCCGTCCGCTTTTCGTTCTCTAACGACAGGATGTTCTGATGAAGGACAGAATCCTCGATCTGACGTTGCACCGCGTGCCGGCCGACCGCGTGGACGGTCATCCGGCTTTCTACGAAGACGATGGTGATGGCACGTACCGGCTGACGGTGGGCGGGCTCATCTTCCTGATGTTCGGGGTTGACAAGTCTTGAGATGTGTGTATAATAGAACTTAGAAGGCAGGAACCGAGAGGACATCCGATGATCACCCAGATCCTGAAGTCTGACAACGGCTACTTTGAGGTCGTCGAGCTCGACTGCGGGCACCGCCTCCGCATCGAGACCGAGCACATCCAGTTCGGCGTCACCGAGGAGAAGCGTCGCCGTAACCGTGAGGCTGAGGCCGCTGCCGGCCCGTGCCCGACCTGCGCGAGGGGTTGACATCAGGCCTTCTCCTAAGTATAATATAACTAGGAGGAAGGACCGAAGATGCTCACTCACAACACGCTCACCATCGCAACCTCGCCGCGCACGCTCACGCTCTTCCTCTACATCACCCAGGCAGTTCAGACACTCTGAAGGAGATAGCATGCCGCAGTACACCGTCCCGAACACATCCGTTCAGTACGTCCGCCTCGCGACTGAGGCGCGCCACCTGATGACTCAGCTCACTGACCACATCGAGTCGCACGAGCCCGAGACCTCGGACGCCGGGTACGTCACCGCGGTGGAGGTGCACCGCATGGCCGTCATCGTCGGCCAGCTGGAGGCCGCGCTTAGCGTCGCCCGCGGAGAGGCGAAGTAGAGCTTACCCGGGCGGGCGGTTGACATCCGCCCGCTCGGTGTGTAGAATGAATCTCACGACAAGGACACAGGAAGGACTGGCAGTGGACGTCACCAAGATCAAGGCCCTGCTTGACAAGGTGGAGCGTGCGAGCACTCAGGAAGAGGCTGAGGCATTCGCCGCTAAGGCGCAGGCGCTCATGACGAAGTACTCCATCGATGAGGCGATGTTGGCGCAGGCCGGCGGTCAGAAGGACGAGATCGTGAACCGCGACATCTACATCGCGGGCACGTACTTCAATGCCGACGCGACGCTGCTGGATGCCATCGCCCGCGCGAACAGCTGTCGGGTGCTGGTGCACAAGGGTCGCAAGAAGGGCTTCGTCATCGGCTTCTCGCGCGATGTTGACCGCGTGCTGATGACGTACTACTCGCTCCAGACGCAGAGCGCTGCTGCGGCGAAGCGCCTTGACGTGAATGGGTACGAGGGCTTTGACAAGTACGTCGCTCGTCGTTCCTTCCGTCACGGGTTCGCTGCGGAGATCGGTCGTCGATTGCGCGACACGCGCGACGTCGAGGTGCAGGAAGGCACCGCGAACCCGTACGCGCTGGCGCTCCGCTCGAAGGAGGAAGAGGTCGACTCGTTCGTCCAGGCGATGAACCCCGGCCGCGCTCGTAGGAGCCGTCAGCAGTTCAGTCACGCGGCTGCTGAGAAGGGGCGCGCCGCTGCTGCATCCGCCGACGTTGGCAACCCGCGTGTCGGCGGCACCAAGAAGTCCATCACTTCGTGAAAGGAAGTCTGGTGACGTACACCGTTGGGCAGGTCGTTCAGGAGCTCCCGCCGCCGCGTGGTGGCGGCGGGAGTGGCGGTCGCCCGCCTGGAACATCCCGCTGGGCGCCCATTCTGGAGACGGCTGACCAGAACCCCGGCCGCTGGGTAGTGGCTGCGACAAACGCTTCTACACGCGAGCGTTCGTCGCTTGCCGCGGTGGCGGGTTCGCGGTTCAAGATCAGTCTCCGCAACGGCACCCTCTTCATTGGGAAGGACGTCTAAGATGCCGATGACACGCCTGTGCCGCAGCTGCGGTGAGGTCAAGGAGATCGACCACTTCCATCGTCGCAATGCTACTGGCTGGTGGCAGTCCGCGTGCAAGGCA
>Ga0207421_10004792_pt1 | contig 15423 bp, 16 predicted proteins | sample SodLakKL_010_SED_4_FD_187542 | JGI IMG/M metagenome (GOLD analysis project Ga0207421, IMG submission 187542) | Alkaline sediment microbial communities from Lake Tanatar, Kulunda Steppe, Russia - 8KL_010_SED (SPAdes) (version 2) | ecosystem: Environmental > Aquatic > Non-marine Saline and...
GGGAGCCGAAGCATACGCTGGGAGTTCGTGGGAGACGACAAAAATCGTGGGATCTCGCTTACGAGACGAGGAGTTTCTCGCCGCGCTCGACGACGATGCGACACGGCGGCGTGATCTTGTTGTACGCACGGCGGAACGCCTCTTTAACAACTGGAGCCTGTTCTGGCTCACAGTAGGCCGTAAAGATGGCCTCGTCGGCACCGACGCGGGCAGCCGTCGAGACGATCTTACCAAACGACTGGCGCATTCCGTCCGAAACACGGTCTGCACCCGCACCCGTTGCCTGTTTGTTTTCTCGGAGCACCTGGTGGGGGAACTTCCGGAGCATCATCTTGTAGTTGCCTTCACCGAGGGTTTTCAGCAGGTGGCGGTTGGCCGACAGTCGCGAGGACTCAAGCGAGCCGTGACGGAGCTGGACGGCCTCTTCGGTGACGAGGCTGATCTGAACCGGGTAGTCTTCAGGGTCGGCTTGGAGATTACCCATGTTGTGCTGTGCGATTTTCGAGCCGGGAATCCCGGTGATATACTCACGTCGGGTGTACGCGGGCTTGTCGATATCCCGGTACATCGAGGCAGGTTTGTCTCCCATAGTTAGTTATCACCTCGAACGCTACTGGCCCAAATAAGGCCTTCGATGGAATCCCGCGGTTTCGCGGCCTGTGAGCTACTCACACGGTCGAATCGTACGGTCGACGCCTTAGAACTGTTTCGACGGTCAGGCCACCAGATACGTGGGATCTAAACGAACAATCAGGTACTCGACACAACAGGTTTCCCACTGTCACGCATACAACCGGACATGGTTCACGTTTCAGATAGCATCGTGGTGTCGGAATCCGCCGAGACAGTGTTCGAGACGCTTGATGATCCCGAAACACATGCCACGATCACGCCCAGTATCAGTGATATTCGGAACGTCACACCCAAAGACAACGGCGGCAAAGAGTTGGAGTACACCTACCAGCTGGCAGGTGTGTCTATCGACGGTCGACTCGTTCAGACAGTCCACGACCCACCCCGACAGCACGTTTTCGCCATGGAAGGCGGGCTGACAGGAGCGATTACACTCGACATCGAACCGGTCGAGGAGGGCACGCGCCTCACCTACAGCGCGGAGTACACCGTTCCGGGCCGCGTTATCGCACGGGTGATCGAGCCGATGGTTCGGTGGTACAACGAACGGGAACTGGAGTCGACATTGGAGAACTTCGAAACCCTGCTTGAAGAACAACCACGTTCAGCGGCCGAGTAGGCGATTATTTGTACGGATACCGCTGGGTCGCTCCACACTCACAGCGGATGACGACTCGCCCGTTGGTGAGCCGAACTCGTGCGTTGACTCCCGGTCGCAGGGCGACAGCACACCGTTTGCAAGTGTATCGTTTGAACTCCCGGGGCAGCCCACATCGGTTCCGTTCGGCGATCCGACGAGCCAGTCGGACATACTCCCGAGAGCGTTCGAACTCGCCGCTGTCAGCCGCGGCTTTGGCGAGTTCGAAGAGAATGTCGACGCGCTCTTCGGCGATGCTCATCAGCCTATAGGGCGTTTGGCCTCCGGTTAGGTGTTCCGGAGTCACACGCAAACAACCGATTAGTCGTCTTCGAGCGCGTCGGCGATGCGTCGGAGTTCGCGGTTTGCGTCCCGGACTTCGTCCCGAAGCTGTCGGACTTCACGGACAAGCTGTTCGTTACCACCACTGGATTCCTCGCCGCCCGGGCCACCCATTCCCGGACCGCCGCCCATGCCGCCGGGACCGCCACCCATCATCCCGCTCATCATCTGGGCGAAAGGGTTGCCGCCACCGCCCATTCCGGGGCCACCACCCATCATCTCTTCAGGGCTTGGTGCGCCGCTCTCGCCGCGTTCTTCGCGTTCTTGCTGTCGTTTCTCTCGGATCTCTTCGACGCGCTCGCGGAAGGATTTCTCCTCGCTGTCGTCTTGGTCGGCTGTTTCGGCCTCGGTCGACGCATCGTCGTCAGTCGGTGAGTTGTCTGTCATACCGGCTGGTTTGCTCGGCCGACGGAAAACGGTTGTTCATCCATCTCGGCCGGATACGTCACTCAGAAGTAGTACTATTATCCGTAATTTTCGAGCTACGTTCTCAGTTTCAATAATTTGAACGGTATGTTATTACAGATATCACCCGTTATGGTCGGTATATGGGTCAGTCAGCAGACGTCGTCGATGCAGAGCTTCCTTCAGACCAGTTCAGTTTGGCGGGCGAGTACGCTGAGATGAGCGCGACAGAAGCGAAAGTCGAACTGCAGGAACGAACCAAAGAACTCACCGCAATCACGCGGGCAAACGAGCTGTTCACCGATATCGACCGGTCGACCGATGAGCTAATCGGGCTTTTCGTTGAGGAACTCACTCAGTGGTTCCAGTATCCGGCTGTCACCGAAGCCCAGATTGCGGTCGGCCAAACAGTCGTCGAATCAGCCGGCTTCCAGCGGGTCGGCACACCGCTAAGCAAAGAATCGACAACGGAAGCCGGCACTCCAATCGTTATCGAGGTCGTCTACACCGAAGAACGACCCATCGAAGACGACGGGCCGTGGCTTTCACAGGAACACTCGTTTTTGTCGACGATTCTCTCGTTCATCCGGGCGCACAAAAACCAATCCGAGCGACAACAACAGGTCGAACGAGAGCTTGAAGCCGAACTCAGCGAGCAGCGAGCAGTCGCCAACGATGTACAAGCTGACATCCGTGAGATCGAGGCCGCCGCCAGTGAGATGGCCAACTCGACCGAGAAAATAAGCAGGATGGCCGCCGACTCTGCGGGCTCGATGGACGAAATCGCAAGAGAGGTCTCAGACATGTCGGCGACAGTCGAAGAGATCGCCTCGACGGCCGAAGAGGTCGCCGCCACGAGCGCAAACGCCGAAGAACTCGCAAACGAGGGCCGGAATGCCGCCACGGAGGCTATCGATGTCATGCAACGCGTCGACGACTCCACGCAGGCAGTCTCGGACGATGTCGACACCCTGCAGGATCGGATCGACGAAATCGACGAAATCGTCGAGGTGATCAACGACATCGCCGACCAGACCAACATTCTCGCGCTCAACGCCTCGATTGAGGCGGCCCGCGCCGGCGAGGCGGGTTCGGGCTTCGCCGTCGTCGCCGACGAGGTCAAATCGCTGGCTGGCGACTCACAAGAACACGCCAGCGAAATCGAATCGATGATCGACGAAATCAAAGCTGATGCCGACGACACCGTCGAGAGTCTCGACGAAACAAACAGACAGGTCGACGCGGGAATCGAGAAGGTCCAAAACGCGATGGATACGCTCCAAGATATCGCACAGGCCGTCCAAGAGGCTTCACAGGGAATCCAAGAGGTCTCCGGTGCGACCGACGATCAGGCTGTCTCAACCGAGGAGGTCGCCAGTATGATCACTGAACTCGTCGAAGAAACTCAGATGGTTGCCAGCGAAATCGAAGCAGTCGCTGCAGCCAACAGACAGCAGGTCGGGACAGTCGAAGACATCAATCAGCGTGTCGACCAGCTGACTGACTAAGTAACTCGCTGCCTACTTAAAAGAACCGAGACTCGACTGCAGTTCGCGGCGCTGTCGACGCGCTGTGAGTTCGTACCCAACCAGCTCTCGCATGTCGACGGCGTACGTCGAGCCGCCCCGGTCGAGCACCAGAATCCGTCCTTTTGTCCCCCGAACCGTTCCGGTTGCCATTGTCTCGTCGACCGGTTGGCTCATCAGGTCGAGGCCGTACTCGAAATCGAACGTATCGATGGGATCGAACTCGGCGAGAAGGGCATGCCACGCCTCGACGTCGACCGATCGGCCGAGTCCCGCCATTTTGGTCGGCACGCGGACTCGATCGGTGAGTTCGGTGGCGATTTCGGCTTCGAGTTCACGGGCGATTCGGCCGTCGTCGACGGTCCGAATGTGAGCGCCCCGGTCTGCACCCTGCTCACGGAGGCGGGTTTCGAGCCGCCACAACTTGGTGACGCCGACTTTGAACTGATCCGGCGCGAACGCCGCCAGATAGATTGCGTGGTCGTCGAAACAGTCCATCTCGTCTTTCAAGCAGGTGCCCGTGCATCGCGCACACACCCAGACGTGGCTGTGGTCCGGGCAGTAGGGTGCGGCTGGGTTTTCACAGGCGATGTGGTTGTCATCGTGAACGGTTCCTGCACAGTGGCGATCTTCGAGTGTGTATTCGAGGTCGACGCCCGATTCGAGATCCAGATACTGGAGCCCATCGCTGTCGCTCAAAAGAAGGCCACCGTCGACCGAATCATACCCCACGACCTGCACACCCATGCTACTGTGTGGATACCTAAAGCCGTACGCATCCCCGGTAGCCACTGTCTACCGACGGACAAAATTAGTAGTCAGTTCCTTCGGGTTATCGGTAGGTAGTGGCTACGTCATGCCTACGGCCGGTCGAAAGCAGTGTCCTCGCTCGACTGCCGTCTACGATAACTCTTTGAGTGTGGCTTCCAACGATCAGAAAAATGGACCATTCGATGTTTCTCGATCTGATAGCCCGCTCGCTCAGCCCAGAGGCTACCGCTGAGTTCGACGACCGTATCGACCAGCAGGCCGCCACACTCGCCGCCGAAATCGAGGCTGGGATGCTGGATTCGCCCGACTTCGCTGTCGGCATGGAGCTCGAAGTGTACGCCGTCGACGACGAGGCGACGCTCGTCGAACTCCCGAAATCGGTGTTCGAAGCCGACTGTGAGAAAGAACTCGGTCTGCATAATGCTGAACTCAATACGGCTCCTGACACGCTCACCGAATCGGGAATCGAGACACAGGCCGACGCACTACGGGCGAGCTACGAGTCGACTCGGGCGGCCGCACGTGCGGCTGGCTGTGAAATCGTTCTTGATGCCATGTGGGCCGTTCCACCCGCCGAGGGGACTGAGTCGTATTTCGGTGCCGTCGACTGCGAGGAGGGCGCGCTCATTGCCGACAACATGGCACGCTCACCACGCTACAGTGCGATTGACACCGACATTCTCGACAAAGCCGGCGGCAGCGTCTCGCTGTCAGTACCCGGCGCGGAGGTGTCGTTTCCGACGATTCTGGTCGAATCGCTCACGAGTTCGATCCAACCACATCTCCAGATCCCCGACAGCGAGGCGTTCGCCAAAGCGTACAACGCCGGTATCGCAACGCTCGGACCGGTGCTCGCGTTGTCGACCAACTCGCCGTTGCTCCCTGTGGACCTCTACGATGTCGACGATCCCGAGACCCTACTTGATGAGACTCATCACGAACTCCGGATTGACGTGTTCGAACAGTCGATCAACGAGGCGTGGCACAAGGTCAAATTCCCGGACAAAATCGACGAGACAACAGATGTACTTGAGTTGTTGGCGGCCGACCACACCGTTGCACCCTTCCTCCGAGAGTGGCTGGCTGAGGGTCCACGCGAGACGTTTGCCGATGAGTACTGGGAGCTGAGCCACAAACGGGGAACCTACTGGCGATGGCTTCGGGCCGTCACGGGCGGCCAGCCTGTCGGTGAGGGCGACGAGAAATCGATTCGAATCGAGTACCGCCCGATTCCAACCCAGCCAACAGTCGACGATATCATCTCCGTGCAGTGTCTCGTAACGGGGCTGATTCGCGGATTGCTGGCCGTCGATCATCCCGTCACTGAACTCGATCAGTCGACCGCCGAGGCGGCCTTTTACAGTGCGGTCGAACACGGCATCGAAGCCGAGTTAGCATGGATCACCGCCGATGGCGAGGCAACGACCGATTCGGCAGAAATTTACGAGGACCTCTTTGCCCACGCCCGTCTCGGTCTCCGCGAACAGGGGTTCAGCGCCGCTGCAATCAGCCAGTATCTCGACCCACTCGAAGCCCGGTGGGACCGCCGGCTCACGCCGAGCCAGTGGAAACTCGACCGCGTACGGGCTGAACTGGATGCCGGTGCAAGTTTCCCAGCGGCAGTTAGAGCAATGCAGCAGTCATACATCGAACAATCGAGTGCGGGAACACCGTTTGCCGAGTGGAAGTAAGCTTCTGTACGGAGCTGAAAATCGCACGTTGGTGTTACCGCGCGTTCCGAATTATATGTCGACCGGTGGGGTTTCGAAGGGCCCCTCGTCGGCTTTGCGGTCGTAGCTTTCGATGGCAGCCAGAACCAGTTGGAAGACGCCCTCTTTCGACCAACGGGCCGTATTGATCTGTAGATCGTAGAACTCCCGGTCGTCAAGGGCAATATCGTAGTAGGATTGATACCGGCCGGCCTCGCTGACCTCACGAACTCGCATTTCGGCCTGAGTCTCTTCTCGCCCGTCGATCCGGTCGACGCGCACCTCATCAGGGGCATCAAGCCAGATGCGCAGATCGGCGTGCGAGCCTGCCAACCAGCCAGCAAGCCGGGATTCGAGAATAAACGGCTTGTCGGCTTCGCCCCACTTTTCGGCGATCTGCTGAAGACGGTCGTCAAGTGCCCTATCGATTGAATCGCTGGTATCTGCCTCGGCGGTCTGCTGGTTGAGGCTGATATCGTTTTCTTCAGCAAGCTCTCGGAAGATATCGCCACCCGAAACGTACGGACAGTCAATCGCCGCTGAGAGCCGATTGCAGAGCGTTGTCGCCCCACAGCCCGGTGGTCCCGAAACCGTGATAAACAGATCAGTGTCGACTCGCGCGGCGGGCTCGGCCAACTGAGAACTATCACTAATGGTCATGTTAGTTGACTCTTCTGTACGCGTGAGTGCGTGTTATGCTCATCGGTTGGGGCTGGTTGTGCCGCCACTTCCTCGGAGCGGGGTATTTGTATACTCGCGGGCTACTGTTTGTCGTGTGTACACTCGTTATTGCTTGGCAGGTGTTTCCGGATACGCCACTGGTCGTGGCGGCCAACCGCGACGAGTCGAACGGTCGACACTCGCATGCCCCCTCTGTGTACCACGACATACCACGAACAATTGCTCCTCGTGACGCCCGTGCCGGCGGGACGTGGATCGGCTACAACGACTGTGGCCTGTTTGTCGGGATCACGAACCGCTGGGTCGACCGCGACGGCGACCGCTCTCGGGGCCAGTTAGTCGCCGACTGTCTGGAGTATGGATCGACTACCGCCGCGGCCAGACACGTCAGGCAGTCGATTGACAGCGACCAGTATGCGGGCTTCAATCTCGTCGTCGCTGATTTCGAGCGTGCAGTGCTGTTCGAATTCGACGGGACGCTCTCGGTGACTGAGTTCGACCCCGGCGTTCACGTCGTGGTCAACGTTGGTGCGGACGGCGATTTTTTCGAACCGACAGCTCGACCCGAAGTGGGTCGACAGCAGGCAGCTACCGCCGAGCGGCTTCGTGCTGTACTCGCTCCGGCGAGCGATGAGTCAGCCAGCGAGTGGCTTTCGCGGGCGAGTGAGGCTCTCGGCGACCACGAGTATGGTGTCTGTGTTCACGGCGACGGCTTCGGAACCCGCTCGTCGTCGCTGATTCAGTTGGCAAGCGTCGACGGCCGAATTGTCGACGACTACTGGTTTGCGGATGGCCCACCCTGTCGGACTGCGTTTCGACAGGTCGAAAGCAGCCTTTAAGCGACTCGCGGTTGGACTGTTGGCATATGAGTGCCTCCGAGATCGAAGACGGGCTGTCCGAGGATGAGTATCGTGGGCTGGAACTGATCCGCGAGACGGGTGGCATCCACCAGAGCGACTTCTGGAAGGAACTCGACGTGTCGTCCCGCAAAGGGAGCCGCATCGCCGAAGCCCTCATGGAATCAGGCCTGATCAAGCGCGAAGAGACCGTCTACAACGGCCACAACACCTACTATCTCGAACCTGCCGCCCGCGACCTCGATTTCCGATTGCTGATGGCTGGCGATATGCTCTCGCCGTTTATTGGCGAAGAGGAAGTCGACCCCCAGAGCGACTCGTTTTCGCAGTGGCTGATGAATCTGGCCTACGAAGAGTACTAACCGCCGAGCCAGCTAATCGACGGCGGGTATCCGTCGACACAGAACGCTGCGTGGATACAGTTATTTCACCGAGTAGCCGTTGGCTACCGGAGTGATTCGACAGCCGACCGTCCAAAAACTCGGACGGGTAGGATCCGACTACTCGTCTTCGTCGACCGAACCGATCAGCGCCTCAACGTCGACACGTTCGCCGAGCAGTCCGACCATCGTCTCGACAGTCCGTTTGTCCCGCGTTCGACCGCTGCGGACGACCGATTCGGCACGTTCGACGGCGGTGAGCGTATCGGTGTTGATCTGCAAAATTGGGGTGTTGGCTTCGGCCGCACGACCCAAGATTGCCGGAGATGGTCGGTGGCCGCCGGTCAGAATCAGGCAGTTGACACCCGAGGCTTCAAGCGCAGCGGTGTGGATGTCCGAGCGATCCCCACCGGTGATGACCGCAGCGTTGCGCGCTCGGCGGAAGTAGCGCAGGGCCTCGTCGCCGCCCATCGCGCCGACAAGGAAGCGTTCGACCATCGCATCCGATTCGATGTCGGCGAGCGTATCGGCACCGAGTTCGTCGGCCAACTCGTCGACCGGCACACCGGCAAGCGAGGTCTCCTGTGGAATCGCACCGAAGACTTCGATGCCACGGCTTTCGAGGAACGGAATCACATCACTGTCGAGTTCCTCGAAGGCTGCATCCGAGATTCGGTTGAAGATGATGCCACCGAGGTTGTCACCGAGGTTCTCGGCTGCAGCGAGGATGCCGTCGACGTCGCCGGGCTGGCTGTAGTCAGCGACTAACACGACCGTTGCGTCCAGCAGTTCGGCAACGTCCGCATCGGTTAGGCCGACGATACCGCCGGTCGACAGCGAGCCGCCACCTTCGACGACCATCAGGTCTCGATTCTCCGAGAGCCCTTCGAACTGTGTGGCGACCTGTTCGGCGAGCGCATCGGCGTCTTCTTGGCCGCGGATCGCACCGTCGACGAACGTCGGCGAGTAGACGACGGGTTCGAGTTCGTGCATTTCGGCGTCGATATCCAGCAGCTCGCGGGCTAACATTGGATCCTCATCGAGGGTTTTGCCGACGCTGCTCTGCAGGCGGGTGCCTTTCGGCTTCATGTAGCCGACCGATTGACCCCGGTCGTGGGCGATTTTCGCTAACGCGAGCGCGATAGCAGTTTTGCCGGTGCTTTCTTCGGTTGCGGTGATCAGTAGCGTGTTCATAGTTCTTCAGGGTCGACCGTGAGTCTAATGTCGACGGCCTCGACGCCGTCGGGCGTTGCCACGAGGGGGTTGATGTCGAACTCCATGATCGCCGGGAAGTCAGCGACGAGTTGGGAGAGTCGCTGGATCGTCTCGACGATTCCCTCGATGTCGGCTGGATCGCGTCCTCGTGCGCCACGTAGGAGCGGTGCCGTCTTTATTTCTTCTGTCATTTCGCGGGCTTCCGACTCCGAGACGGGCGCGACGCGGAACGTCGTATCTTCGAGGACCTCCACGAAGATGCCCCCCAGTCCAAACATCATCAGCGGGCCGAACTGCGGATCGCGGTTCATGCCGACGATGGTCTCGGTGCCCGAATCCAGATCTGCCATCTCTTGGAGTTGGACACCCAGAAGGTTGGCGTCGGGCTGGTAGTTGCGAGCGCGCGTGATGAGGTCTTCGTAGGCGTCTTCGACTTCGTCGTCGCTAACGCCGACTTTGACGCCGCCGATGTCGGATTTGTGCAGAATGTCGGGGCTGACGATCTTCATTACGACATCGCCCTCGATTCGTTTGGCGACTTCGAGTGCGTCTTCCGGTGAGTCTACGATATCGCTGTCGGGCATCGGAATGCCGTAGGCCTCAAGCAGGCCCATGGCCTCGACGCCGAGGCGGTTGTCCTCGCGCTGTTCGACGCGTTCGAGGATTTCGCGTGCGGCCTCGCGGTCCACGTCGAAGTCGGCAGGGGCGTCGTACTCGCGGTTCTGGATCTGGCGGTACTCCCAGAGTGAATCCAGTGCGCCGATAGCTCGTGAGGGATCGAAGTAGTTCGGAATCCCGGCCTCCGAAAGAATGTCCACGGAGGCGTTGACGCTCTCGCCACCCATGAAACAGGCGGCGACTGGTTTGCCGTGTTTTTCGCGCATTTTGACCGTTTCCTCGGCCAACTGCTCGTAATCAAGCACGGCCGTCGGACACGACAGCACCATCGCCGAGCCGACGTTTTCGTCGCCAAGTGCGATATCGAGTGCGTCGCTGAACCGCTCGACATCGGCGTCGCCGACGATGTCGACGGGGTTGTAGATGTTGCCCTCCGGTGGTAGTTGATCGGCGAACTCATCAAGCGTTTCCTGATTGAACGTCGCCATCTCAAGGCCTGAATCGCCGACCGCGTCGGTCGACATTACGCCGGGGCCGCCTGCGTTGGTGATGACGGCCACGTCGTTGTTTTCGGGTACTGGCTGGTTGGCCAGCATCTGGGCGGCATCGAACAGGTCTTGGACGGACTCTGCGCGCAGGACGCCCGCCTGATCGAGGCCAGCCTCATAGGCTTGTTCGGAGCCTGCAATCGTCCCGGTGTGTGAGGATGCAGCCTGTGCGCCTGCATCCGTTCGCCCGGATTTCACGAGAACGATTGGCGTATCCTGGGTGACCTCACGGGCGGTGTCGATGAACTCGCGGCCCTGTGAGATGCCCTCCAAGTAGCCGATAATGACGTCGGTATCATCATCTTGGCCCCAGTGGTCGACGAAGTCGGTTTCGTCGAGGACGGCCTTGTTGCCCAGCGAGGCGACGTCCTTGAAGCCGACACCCTCGTCGTTGGCCCAATCGAGGACGGCCGTAATGAACGCCCCCGACTGGCTCATAAACGAAAGCTCGCCGGGAAGTGCGTTTTCGGGGCCGAACGTGGCGTTCATCCCGTTCGGCGTCGACATGATCCCCAGACTGTTAGGCCCGACGAGATTCATGTCGTACTCATCGGCAATCGCTTTGAGCTCCTGTTCGCGGCTTGCGCCGTCGCCGCCAGTTTCACCGAAGCCGGCGGTGATGACGACAACGCTTTTAATACCGGCCTCGCCGGCCTGCTCGACCGCAGGCAGCGCGATTTTTGGCGGCACAACGATGACGGCCATATCGGCCGCGGCCTCTCCTACCTCCCCGACACAGGAAAAGCCCATCACCTCCTCGTAGTTGGGGTTAACCGGGACGATCTCGCCGTCATAGTCCGACTTCAAGTTGGACATTACGGCCCGTCCGATAGACCCCTCGCGTGCGGTTGCACCGATGACTGCGATGCGTTCCGGCGCGAATAGCTCTGTTAACGTGCCCATCGCGCGTAAGTTCTCCCCGAGGCTTCTTAAAGTGCCGTGTAAAACGTTCAGTATGCTATTTGATATGGCATCACAATCTCAATTATTCATTATACAGTTGGTATAACTATGCAAATGTCAATGCGACCATGCGATATTATGTGAGTAGAAAATACGATTCCCAATTACGATCCACCCGATTGTCGACGTCGGGCGATGCACCGAGCGGTCAGTCGGTCGGTTCGTCGGTCCGTGCGTCGGTCGACTCAGCTTTGTGAGAGTGCTGGCGACCGATCTGAGACCAGTGTTGCGGTCAGATAGATCCCGATAGCGACGACGATTACCGATCCGCCGGAGGGCAGGCCCTGCCAGACTGAAAAGCCGATTCCCAGAAGAATCGAACACTGCCCGAACAGTACCGAGAGATACAGCGTCTCACGGAACCCTTGGGCGACTTGGGAGGCGGCAGCAACCGGAATCACAAGCAGGCCGGCAACCAGAATCACGCCGAGAATCTGCATCGCGCCAACGACAACCACCGCGGTCAGGACGACCAACAGCGCGTTGTACCAGCCGACCTCCAGTCGGGCGACGCGGGCGGCCTTCTCGTCGAACGTGATAAAGAGGAACTGCTTGTAGTTGAACGCCACGAGCGCGACGACAACCACAGAAAGAGCGGCGACGAGCCGTGCGCCGCCGGCGGTCACAATCGCCAGATCACCAAACAGGAAATCCTCGATGTCGATGGGTACTGAGACGAACGAACGACCCCACGAGATCAACAGCGTGCCGACGGCGAAACTGCCGGTGAGCACAATGGCAATCGGCACGTCGCCGTAGCTGTCAGTTCGGTCGACCAGCCACTGGAGTCCGAGCGCAGCGATCACGCTTACAATAAGCGCGACGAACACGAGCAGCCCACCCGACCCAGCGATGCCGAGTGCGCCAATGAGGATGATTCCGACTGCAACCCCGGCAAAGGCAGTGTGGGCCAGCGTCTCGCCAATCAATGCCATCTGGCGGTGGACCAAATACGTCCCCACCAGCGGACCGACAATGCCGACGAGCACACCGGTCGCAATCGCCCGCCACATGAACGGATGCCGAAAGACGTTGGTGCCGAGATAGAAATCCATCCACGCGCCAATGAGAAGGAACTGCGCGAAGCCGTTGGCCGCCAGCGTTCCGACCGAACCGGGCAGCGTCCGCAGCCAGTCGACAAAAATAAACGAGACCATCAGGGCACCGAGCAGCCCGACCAGAATCAGGCTGACTTCCTCGATGCGTCGACGCAGCGATGTCGACGTCGAGAGCTCGGTCGCAGTCGCAGACTCGTGGGCTTCTGTCTCGCTGCTCATGGATGGTGGTGATGAATAATACCGCTTTCTTTGCCGTAGGCCTCCGAAAGTGCGTCACTTTCGATAAACGAGACCGTATCGCCGTGATGGAACAGTTGACGGTTGATACAGGCGACTTTGTTGACGTGCGTCGTGAGCACGTCGACATCGTGTTCGATCAGAATAATCGTAATCCCTTGTTGATTGAGTTCGTCAAGTAATCCATAAAAATCCGCCCGAGAGTCGGCATCAACGCCGACTGTTGGCTCATCCAGTGCGAGCAGGTCAGCTTCGCTGGCGAGTGCACGAGCAATAAATGCTCGCTGGCGCTGGCCGCCTGAGACGGCGCTAATTGGGCGATCTGCGAGATCCGAAATGCCGACGCGTTCGATTGCCTCGTCGACGATCTCGTGGTCCTCGCTACCGAGCCGTCCGTGGCCGACGTGGGCAAAGCGACCCATCAACACTGCTTCGCGGATTGTCACGGGCATCGAGCCGCCGCGATCGGTCGAGCGCTGGGCGACATACCCAAGCCGCTGGCCGTCTTCGAACTCGGTTGCGGGCTCGCCGAACAGTCTGATCGAGCCGCTGTCGGGCTGATGGAGGCCAATAATCAGGTGCAACAGCGTGGTTTTCCCCGAGCCGTTCGGCCCGATAAGGCCCAGAAAATCACCCGCGTCGATCGACAGCGAGATGTCTTCGAGCGCAACCGTGGTGCCGTAGGAGAACGTGACATCTTCGACGTCGACGACGGTCGTCATCTGTCCGGGGCTACTCCCAGTCGAGGGTTGAGTCTTTTCATTGCTCACGCTCTGAGTGCTGCCCGCAGCGAGGGGATGTTGATCTCTTCCATCTGTTCGACCCATCCATACCCCTCTTCGTTCCACTCAGCGGTTGTTCCCTCCGCAGGCGTCAGGGGTTCGGCGTTGTCGACGTCGCTGTTTTCGAAGATGGTCTCGACCATCTGTGGGACCTCTTCGCCGGGGTTGGCTGACTCAAACGGATCGTACAGAACAGTATCGATGTCGTTTTCCTCAATAACGTCGAGTAGATCCCCGATATCTCCCGGCGAAACACTGTCGTCCGGCGAAATGCCAGTTGGTGTGTATAGTTCGAAACCATACCGGCGTTCGACATACTGGAACGAATCGTGGGCCGCAAAAACCGCGATGTCGAGTTCCGCCTCCTCGACAACCGCTTCGAATTCCTGGTGGACTTCGTCAAGTCGTTCGTTATACTCCTCGGCGTTGGCCTGATAGATTTCAGCGTTGTCGGGGTCGACCTCGCCGAGTTCGTCGGCAATGGTTCCAACGACGCGCTGGGCCAATACGGGATCGACCCAAACGTGTGGATCATGAAAATCGCTGGCTCCGTCGTCCTCGATGGACTCGACGACCTCGAAGGAGGCGGGTTCGTCGTCCGTATCGTAGATCAGCTCGTCGCCGCGGCGAATCTCGAAGACGACGGCCGTATTACCGAGTTCGCGGCCGTGAAACTCGACGTGATCTCCGTGGGATTCGACGTCGACGATCGCGTCTTCACCGTCAGCCACGCGGGCGTCAAGTCGGTATTCTTCGTCTTCTCCGAGCGGGACGACGTAGCTCTCGGTGTCTTCGAGGACGATCCCAATCGGGAGGCTGTCGTCGAGTTCGACGTCCGGAAGGCCGCCGTGCCAGTGGTCCGTATGCCAGTAGCCGAGCTGCTGGTCGGACCGAAGGTCGATAATGTCCCACTCGTCTAATCGAAGGTCTTCTTCGGGATACTCCCGGTCGCGGTCGGGTTCGGGAAGCGCGCCCGAATCCAGCGAGATGAGGTGTGATTCGAGTCCCTGCATGGCGTCGACGACGTGGACGTCATCGTAGTCAGCACGGAGTTCGCTAGCGACGTCTTGGGCCCACGAAAACTCGGGTGTGTCGAAATAAATGAACATCTCCGAGGAGGCGATATCCCGAGTGAGATCGCCGTCGGGACTCCAGCCATGGCCCATCGAGCCGGTCTCGACTGGGTTTTCGAAACTGTACTCCTCACCGGCGACCTGTTCGGCCCAATCCCAGAGGGCGAAAAAGTTGGCGTACCCGCTTCGTGTGCCACCGCTGCCCTCGAACGGATCGGACAGACAGCCAGCGACCGAGCCGAGTGCTGCAAGCCCACCACCGGCTTTCAGCACTGCGCGTCGAGTCTGATTCATACCTACTAGTTCAGCCTAGAGCCTAAAAGTATTATTATTCGAGTCTAAAAATTTAATAACGAGTGGGAGAGCCGCCGAGTCGATTCGGTTATTCAGCAGTCAGTTCGAGGACAGCGCGGCCGTGGTCGAGTTCGACAACGACGTACTCATCGATCAGGTCGCACTCGTCGACGCCCTCCTGCTCGTAGAGCAGTTCGCCTTCGACCGCAGTGACCGTTCCTTCGTGGGTGAAGAAGGCGAACGTATCGCCGTTGCCGTGATCATGGTCGTGGTCGTGATCATCGTCGTGATCGTGGTCGTCGTAATCATGGTCATCGTCATGATCGTGATCGTCGTGGTCGTGATCATCATCATGATCGTCGTCGTGATCATGGTCATCGTGGTCGTCGTCATGATCATGGTCGTCGTGGTCGTGATCATCATCATCGTCGACCTCGAATGCGACGTAGCCACTGTCGCCCTCAATGGTGACATCGTACGGCTGGTGGGTGTCGGTGACGACCGGAGCCTCGTCGGCTGAAGAACCTGCCTCCAGCGATTCTGGCTCGTCGAACTCCTTGTGACCACAGGCGTGATCAATATCGTGCTCGCTCAGCGCGTGACCATTGTCGTCATGATCGTGGTCGTGATCATCGTCATGATCATGGTCGTCGTGGTCGTGATCATCGTCATGATCGTGGTCGTGTCCGCCCGC
>Ga0207421_10004793_pt1 | contig 15423 bp, 14 predicted proteins | sample SodLakKL_010_SED_4_FD_187542 | JGI IMG/M metagenome (GOLD analysis project Ga0207421, IMG submission 187542) | Alkaline sediment microbial communities from Lake Tanatar, Kulunda Steppe, Russia - 8KL_010_SED (SPAdes) (version 2) | ecosystem: Environmental > Aquatic > Non-marine Saline and...
TTCTATTACTTCCTCCACTATATACTGGAGGGTTGGCTTGTCAACAATGGGCAGCATTTCTTTCGGAATTGCTTTTGTTGCAGGCAAAAATCTTGTCCCCAAACCTGCTGCTGGAATAACTGCCTTGGTAACTTTTTTCATTTTATCCACCTCTCATTAAAAGGTTGCGCTATTATTGCCCGGAAACTGAAGTACCATAAGCCTGGACCAGGTAACTAATTACATCCTTGTTTTCCCCGGCAACTCCAACTCCGGTATATTCAAGACCTGCTCCTTCAATCTTTTCCCGGGAATATACGTTGCGGAAATCAAAAAAGTTCTTGCCCCTAAGAAGTTTTTTAACTCTCGGCAGGTCCAGATCATTAAATTGTTTCCACTCCGTAAGTAAAAGCAGGGCATCCGTCTCTTCAATTGCATCATAGGGATTTTGCTGGTACTCAATATTCTCTTTGAACTCTTCCAGCCTCCAGCGGGCCTCCTTCATTCCTTCCGGGCAGAAGGCTTTGATTTTAGCCCCATCCTGGATAAGAGCAGGAATAATTGTAAGGGCGGGAGCTTCGCGCATATCATCGGTTTCCGGTTTAAAACTCAAGCCCAGGACACCAATGGTTTTTCCTTTAACCCCACCAAGTTTATCTTTAATCTTTTTTACCATGTGCATCTTTTGCTCTTCATTGGCTTTAATAGCAGCTTCCACGATTGCCATCGGGAAACCGTTAGCGCGGGCAATATGAACCAAGGCCTGGGTGTCCTTGGGAAAACAGCTCCCTCCATACCCACATCCTGCCTGGAGAAATTGGGGCGAAATCCGGGCATCCATTCCCATTCCTTTGGCTACATCCCTCACGTCTGCATTTAAACTTTCACAAACCCGGGAAATTTCATTAATAAAAGAAATCTTGGTGGCAAGAAAAGCATTGGAAGCGTATTTAATTATTTCAGCTGTTTCGATATTGGTGAATAAAAAGGGAACTTCCCGGTCATAGAGGGCCTGGTAGACTTCTTTCATTATTTCCAGGGCCTTTTCGCTTTCCCCTCCAATTACAACCCGGTCAGGGTTATAAAAATCATCAACTGCTTTTCCTTCACGTAAAAACTCGGGGTTGCTCACTACATCCAATTCGTAATCAACACCCCGCTTATGTAATTCTTCCCTGATAGTGGCTTTGACCAGTTGCCCGGTTCCTACGGGAACTGTTGACTTATTTACAACTACTTTGTAACCATTCATATGGCGGCCAATATCCCTGGCTACAGTTAAAACATGCTTAAGGTCAGCACTGCCATCTTCCCGGGGCGGGGTTCCTACAGCAATAAAAAGAACTTCGCTATTTTCAACTGTATATCGGAAATCGGTAGTGAATTCAATCATTCCCCTGTCCACTACTTTTTTTATTACTTCCTCTAACCCCGGCTCATAAATAGGAACCTGGCCATTATTGAGCTTTGCAATTTTTTCCTCATCAATATCAACATTAATTACCTTATTCCCAAAGTCAGCCAGGCAAACACCTCCGACAAGGCCCACGTAACCGGTTCCGACTACTCCAATTTTTTTTGGCTGCATGAGATCCACTCCATTTAATGTTTTGTCTTCAAGCATTAATCCCTTTTTCTCTGCTTAAAATCTTTTCCACCGAACAGTTCCACCGTCCGGAAAACATAGTTCAATGTATAAACAGTTCTTTCTCCCGGGATTTTTTCCTGCCCCAAAAGCTTAATTTAAAAATACGCCCGTGGATATTTTTTTGAAAAGTGAGTTAAAAAAACCCATGTCTTCGCGGAATTGCATATTTACTTGATTTTTATTGCTGGAAGTTTTCTCTTTTTTAAACAACTCCAGCGGGAAAAAAGTTATTGCTCTTCCTTTATGATCAGCCAAAAAAACTGGGAGGTGTTATGGCCCAGTAAGCAACAGCAACTTCCTCTCCAAAATTAATATATCGGTGAGGAGTCTTACTGGAAAAATAAATTCTTTCCCCTTCATCTAAATAATATTCTTTATCCCCCAGTTTGATCTTTAGTTTTCCTTTAACAACTACCCCACATTATTCCCCTTCATGGCTTATCGGTTCAGGTTCAGAAGTTTCTCCGGTTTCAATAACGACACAAACATATTCTAATTTTTCTCTGAGGGGGGGGGAAAGCAGCTCATATGAGACCCCTGTACCAGGAAAAACCAGTTTTTTCTCTCTTCTTTTCAGACTCCGGGATAAACCCCGACAACCTGATTGTCCAAAAAATTCTCCAGGGGAATTTCCATTGCCTGCCCGATTCTCCACAGGGTTGCTATTGTAGGACTAGTTTGTTCTCTTTCAATTTTACTGATCATGCTCTGACTGATTCCTGCCTTTTCCACTAAGCCCTTAATCGTCATTTCTTTCTCTTTCCTTAAATTCCTGAGTTGTTTTCCTAACTCCATTTTTTTACCTCCAGTATAAAATTTTCTTCCCTCGCTCTTTGCTCCTATATCCTTGAAAAAGAGAAGGTTTTTTTCCCTCGTTTTTCTAGTCCTGAGGGAATTACACTCATCAATAATAATCAAACTTCAACATAGCTTGTAAAATTTGCAAAACCCGCTGGTAATATGTTACCCTGTGCTTGCGGAAATTAAAACATATTAAAAAAGAAAACCTTTTTTATTTCTGTCTTCGATTCTTAACCAGAGCAAACCGAATCTTCTTCTCCAATAATTTTGGTTTCAGCTTTTTTCTCCAGGAGGTGTTATATAAAAAGAAAAAACTCTGCTTAATCTCTTGGCAAAAAAACATGGAGGTGAATTACTTTGTTAAAAAGTATTTTGATTGTTGTGTTAGGTCTGATCTTTGCATTCAGTGGCACAATGTTAGGCAGTGAAACAGCTCTGGCCCAAGACACACTGAATATTTCCTATAATGAAGATCCGGAAAGTCTTGATGTCCACAGAGCTCCCAGCCTCTGGGTCCATCACTTCCACATTTTCGATACTCTGGTTGTCATCTGTGAAGATGGAGAATACCATGGGGGACTCGCTGAAGACTGGGAGTTTAAAGAAGGAGATACTGTAGTTACCTTCCACCTTCGGGATGACGTAACATTTCACGATGGAACAGAATTTAATGCTGAAGCTGTCAAGTTCAATTTTGAGCGGCTTCTAGACCCCGATTTTGCCTCTCCCCACCGCGATGTTGCTGGCCCCATTACCGACATAATCGTTGAAGATGAATACACCATTACCTTTGAATACGAAGAACCTGTTGCCACTCTCCTGTATGATTACTCCCAATATTTCCTGGGAATCCAATCCCCAACCGCAATTGAAGAATACGGTGATGATTATGGGGTTGAAGCAGCAGTAGGAACCGGTCCTTACCAGTTAGCCCGCTGGGATGCCGGCGAGCAGATAGTGCTGGAACGCTTCGAAGATTACACCTGGGCCCCGGACTTTTATGATAATCCCGGACCAGCAAATATTGAGAGAGTGGTTTTTGAAAATATGCCGGATGAAATGACCATTCTGCTTGCTCTCCGCCAGGGAAATATTGATATTGGCAACATACCCACACCCTACATCGAAACATTTAAAGCTGATGAGCGTGTAGAAGTTGACCTTGCCCCTCCCGGCCAGGTCACCTATCTTGGAATAAACAGCTCTAAAGCCCCCTGGGATGACCCAAGGCTTCGCAGGGCCGTTGCCCACACAATAGATCGAGAAGAAATTGTTGAAGTAGCCCTGAATGGCTTCGCCACACCCCATCCGCTACCCCTCGCCCCCGGAGTACTTGGCCACAATGAAGATCTGTATGAACTTGCCCCAGAAAGAGACATTGAATCAGGAAAGGAATTACTGAGAGAAGCAGGTTATACTGAAACTTCTAACGGCTGGGTAGATGAAGAAGGTGAAGAGCTGGTTTTAAATATCTGGACCTATGCCACGGATGCAATGTCCCGTCTGGCCGAGGTAACCCGAGAGCAAATTATCCAGCTTGGTATTGAAGTAGAAATTGAAACCCTAGAAAGCGCAACCCTTCTGGGAAGAACTCCGGAAGGCGAACACGACTCTGTTCTAATCGGTTACGGGTGGTCAGATCCGGGAATTTTGACCTCTTTCCTGCACTCTGACAACCTGGATACATCCAACCGGGTGCACTATGTAAATCCTGAACTGGATGAGCTTCTGGAAAAAGCCGGTAGAACCGTGGATCCCGAAGAACGCTTTGAAGTGGTCCAGGAAATTCAAAAAATTATTCTCGAAGAATGCCCCTGGATCCCCCTCTACACTGAAGATAATGCCCTGGGGATCAACCCGGATCTTCAAGGATTACGGCGCAGTCCTGGGGGGGCGCACCCCCGACTCATCGATGCCCACTTTTAATTAAACAGACCCAAAGGGGGAAGTCAAACTTCCCCCTTTTTCCTTGTTGGGAGGTTCTCCTATGCAACAATATATTATCAGAAGATTAATAATGCTAATTCCAGTAGTAATTGGTGTCTCCATTCTTACTTTTTTGATGATGCACCTGGCTCCAGGCGACCCGGTTGCAGTTATGCTCCCCGATCATGCAACAGGTGAAGAGGCCGAATTAATCCGAACTCGCCTTGGCCTTGATGAACCCCTGCATATTCAGTATTTTACCTACGTAAGAAACGTTCTTTCTCTTGACTTTGGAACTTCCGTTCAAACTGGGCGCAGAGTTGGAACCGAACTATTTGCCCGCTGGCCAACCACTGTAGACTTAACCGCAGTGGCCCTATCAATAGCGATCCTGTTTGGTATACCATTGGGTATCCTTGCTGCCCTGAAAAGAGCTTCATTTACCGATCACTTCAGCATGGTTTTTGCCCTGCTTGGTTTCTGTCTTCCCAACTTTTTCCTGGCCCTACTATTGCAGCTCCTTTTTGCAATGCACCTTGAATGGCTCCCGGTTTACGGTCGGGAAGGTCCCCTCTGGACCTGGGAAGGTTTTCAGGCATTTATTTTACCCGGCCTTTCCCTCGGGCTTTCCAGTGCTGGAGTTCTGGCCCGGTTAACCCGCTCCAATATGTTAGAAGTTCTGCAGCTGGACTATATTCGAACTGCACGGGCCAAAGGTATCTGGGAAAGGCGCATTATTTTCAAGCATGCCTTAAAAAATGCCTTAATTCCTGTAACTACAATTATCGGTCTGCAGTTTGGTTTTCTTCTTGGGGGAGCTTTTATTACTGAAACAGTTTTTGCCCTCCCAGGAGTTGGTCGATATGCTGTTAATGCTATATTTGCCCGAGACTTCCCCATTATCCAGGGTGTTACTTTGATGATGGCCATGGTTTTTGTTCTCTGTAATCTGGGAGTTGATTTGATTTACGGTTACCTTGATCCCAGGATCCGTTATGATTAGGAGGTTCGGGAAATGCCTAAAAAACAGAGCCCATTAAGAAAAATATTTAAAAGAATGATCCGCAATTCCACCCGGAAACCTGAAGAATTTTCCCGGGAGTTACAGGGTGCACCCCAGCGAAAGAGCAGGGTCTGGTTGAAATTAAGGCGGAACAAATCCGCAGTAACTGGGATGATTATTATTACCTGTTTTATGATTATGGTCCTTTTTGGGGAGCAGCTCGCACCCTACGATTCCCTGGAAACGGATTACCTCAATATTCTGGCCCCACCTTCTTCAGAAAATCTCCTGGGCACTGATTATATGGGAAGAGATCTTTTCAGCAGACTATTAGCGGGTGCCCGCTTTTCCCTGACAGTTGGCCTGATTTCCATCGCCATTGGCTTAACGGTAGGGATGACCCTGGGAATAATCGCCGGTTTAAATAAAAAGGCTGACAATATCATAATGCGGTTTATTGACATTTTAATGGCTTTCCCAGGTCTTTTGTTATCAATCACCATCGTAGCAACTCTGGGAGCAGGTCTGCAAAATGTTATGATTGCCATTGGAATAAGTACTGTCCCCCTCTATGCTCGCCTTGTAAGGGGAGAAGTACTCAAGGTTAAAGAAAATGATTATATTCTTGCTGCGCAGGGCCTGGGAGCAAAAAGTTTCCGTCTGGTTATCCACCATGTTCTTATCAATATCTCCGCCCCAATTATCGTTTATTCTACCTTTAGAATCGCCAGCGCGGTACTTGCAGCCTCATCACTGAGCTTTCTTGGTCTGGGAGCCCAGCCTCCTGACCCGGAATGGGGAAGATTAATCAATCAAGGACGCCAGTATATGCTTCTTGCTCCCTGGCTTGTACTTGCCCCCGGTTTCTTCATTACCCTGGCCATTTTAGGAATTAACCTTTTTGGAGATGGTCTGCGGGACGCCCTTGATCCTCGGGTGGGAGATTAGGAATTAAAAACCCTGAGGTTCATTATCCCGTTCAATCCTCCTTAATTTGTTTTTTCAAAAATAAGCAGGGAAAACCCCGCAGGAAAGTCCTGCGGGGTTTTTTCGTTTCATTTAAAAAATTCCAGCCCAGGAAAAGGTAGAGTTGCTAAGGGAAAAATATTAAAGGCCCTCCTTTTGAGAGAACCTTTAGTTTTTTCTATCCTGCTGTTTTACCTGTTAGAGTTAAATTTTTCTGTATGGTTCTAATTGCTTCCATTGTTATAATTCCCAATAGTTTGTCTCCCTTTTCTTTATCAGCAACCTTACTGTTCCCAATGACACCACTGTTAGTCAGGTGATGAAAAGGCGGGACAGAGATTTCTTCCATTTCCAGTATGTTCAATTTCTTTAGATCGCTATTCTCCTCCAGGGAATTTACAGCTCTTTCCATTAAAACTCGCTGCTTTAAAGCTAGAGCAATGGAGGTTTCCCCCTCGCAGGCATGAAAATAATGACCGGATTCGAGAATTTCACTTCCCCTATTTTTAAGGGTATCCCAGTAATAGAAAGGCTCAAGCATATCCCAGTCACAATCTTCACGGGATTTAATAATTGCTTTTTCAATCCCAGGGGCATTGCCCCCGTGTCCATTCACTATTAGAATCCGGCGCACCCCATGTTGATAATAAGAATAAAAGACCTCCTTGAGGACCTGGGAAAAAGTCTCCTCAGAAAGGGAAACCGTCCCGGGAAAAGCCATATGGTGGTGAGAACAACCAACTGGAAGGGAAAAGCTAACCGCCAGGTTTAAACCTTCCTCTTCACCCTTTTTTTGTATTATCCGGGCCAGTTCTTGGGCAGTGTAATAATCATTATCTACTGGAAGATGAAAACCATGCTGTTCAATAGATCCAAGAGGAAGCAAAACTGCATCAAGCCGGGGAATTATATCCCTGATTTCCGGCCAGGTCATCCGGCTAAAATCGAACAACTGCTACACCTCTTTCTGCATTTATTTTAAAAACTGGGGGGAGTTATTGCCCAAACGCTAACTGATTTTCCGGAACCGGGGTTAAAGAAACGGTGCGGGATTGCAGAATCCAGGTAAACACTATCCCCTTCATCCAGAATTACCTTGGTTCCATCCTGGATAATTCCCAGTCCTCCTTCGATAACAAACCCACATTCTTCCCCCTCGTGGGCAATAGTTTCATGGTCATCAATTTCTCCTGGTTCTAATGTAATAAGGAGCATCTCGATTTTCCTACTCATATCCGGGGATAAAAGGCTGTAGGAAACATTGGACTTAGGTAGTTTGAGGGCTTTTCGTTCATCTTTTCGGACAATATCCAAAGTTTGTTTATCAAGTTCAGCGAAAAAAACAGCAAGAGGAACACCGAGGACCCCCGAAATTTTCCAGAGGTTAACAAGAGAAATCTGGGCCTGGCCGTTTTCGACCTGGCTCAAAAAACCATTACTGAGGCCGGTTTTTTCGGCAACTTCTTTTAATTTCATCCCTTTTTCTCGCCTGATATTTTTTATTGTATCCCCTATTTCTTTTAGGTTAATCTCCCTGTCTCCTGAATTGGGTAACAAGAAGGACCCTCCTTTCCAACCGATTTATTCGGACTTTTTATTCAACCCCGCACAGGGATTGAAGCAGCCCGTAATAACCCCTGCACCCCTTTTCCAGTTGATCAATTTCTATATATTCATTATCAATGTGGGCCAGGGTTTCCCGGGAAGGCCCAAAGCCAATGGTAGGAATATTTTCCTCCCCGGCATAATGGTTTCCGTTGGTACAAAAAGAATAATGCCCAAGCTGACCTTCAATCCCCTGTTTTTCCAGGCCCTTTTTAGCCATTTCTACCAGGGGATGATCCCGGTTAATTTCCCAGGGTAGGAGAAATTGTTCTGCCCTTAAAGTAGTTCCGCGCCAGGTTGGCCTTTCCAGGACAGGGAGAGAAATCCCCCACTCTAATACATCAACACCAGTTAAAAGTTCCTCAATTTGACCCAGCACAGCTTCTCTATCTTCCCCTGGTAAGAGTCTGCGGTCAAAAGTCGCCCGGCAGTAGGAGGGAACCACAGAAGCTCCCGGGTAGGGCTCAGAAATAATATCCGTTAATTCCAAAATTCCTTCGCCCAAGAGGGGATGATTTGATGGTTTGAAAGACTTAATTCTTTCAATAATCCTCATCATATCGTAGACAGCATTATGGCCGTATTCAGGGTGGGATGAATGAGCGGGGCGACCAAAGGTTTCAAGAACCACTTCAGCCCTACCTCTCTGGCCGGTATTAATTTTTAAATCACTCGCTTCTCCAATAATTACAAAGTCGGGACTTACTTTTTCGCTAACCTTTCTTGCCGCTACTCCTTCCAGGAATTCTTCCAGCACCGTTCCGCTAATAAAGATTTCTCCGGAAAAATCATCTCCATAATCCTCCCGGAAGAAAGAAACTGCACAGAGCATTGCAGCAAGGGCCCCTTTCATATCAGAAGCTCCCCGCCCGTAAATCCTGCCATCCCGAATATCGCCTGTAAAGGGGTTGTTAGCCCATTTATCAGTATCTTCTGCCGGAACAGTATCCAGGTGGGCATCCAGGAGAACCCGTTTTCCAGGTTCTTTCCCCTTTATTCCTCCGGTAATATTTCCGACTTCATCAATTTCAATGGATTGGAAGGAAAAAAATTCCATAACCTTTTTAATATAATTTACCAGTTCTCCTTCTTCACCAGAAAGACTCTTTACACTGACCAGGTCCTTGGCCAGAAGGCTTAATTTAATTTTCCGATCTTCATTTAGCATCCTGATTCCCCCTCTTATTCCCGGTGACAGGCAACGAAATGTCCGGGTTTAACCTCGCGCATTTCCGGTTCGGTTTCCTTGCAGACTGGATCAATCCTATCCCGACACCTTGGGTAAAAACGACAACCCGGTCCGGGGTTAATAGGACTGGGAACATCCCCTTCCAGAATGATCCTTTCTTCCTTTTTCTTTAAATTGGGCGTCGGAATGGCTGAAATCAAAGCCCGGGAATAGGGATGAAGAGGTTCTTTGAAAATTGTTTTGTAATCAGTCAATTCCACCATCTTTCCAACATACATAACTGCAATCCTATCACTTACATGTTTAACAACGGAAAGATCGTGGGCGATAAAGAGATAGGTTAACTTGAATTCATCCTGTAAGCGGTCCAGGAGATTTAAAATCTGGGCCTGGACTGACACATCAAGGGCAGATACTGGCTCATCCAGGACAATACATTTTGGATTTAAGGCAATTGCCCTGGCGATGCCAACCCGCTGGCGTCTCCCTCCATCGAGTTCATGGGGATAGGAATTAACAAGTCGTGGACTTAAACCTACAACCTCCATTATTTCTAAAACTCTTTCATCGCGCTCTTTTTCCTTTTTGTAAACCTTGTGAATATCAAAAGATTCTTTAATCAGGTCGGAAACACTCATCCTGGGGTTAAGAGAAGAAAAAGGATCCTGGAAAACCATTTGAATATTTCTCCTGGTTTCCTTGAGTTGTTTTTTATTCAAAGTATGGATATCCTGGCCCTGGAAAAGGATGCGCCCAGAAGTTGGCTGAGTCAGGCGGACAATCATTCGTCCAGTTGTAGTTTTCCCGCAACCGCTTTCTCCAACCAACCCCAGTGTTTCTCCTTCGCGCACGAAAAAGTTAATATTATCAACAGCATGGAGATTTCCCCGGGGAGTATTGAAAATTTTCTGCAGGTTTTCGACTTCTAAGAGTTTCTTTTCCATCACTTGTTCTCCCCTCCAATCCCTTGATGGTATTTGTAGCACGCCACGCGGTGGGTTGGGCTGAGTTCAACTGTCTCCGGAAACTCGCCCTTACAAATGTCCATAACATCCGGGCACCGAGGGTTGAAAACACATCCCGGAGGCAGTTCAGTGGGTTCGGGAATTAATCCCTTAATCGGGGTAAGTTTTGTTACGTCTTCCTCGGGATCGGGGATCGAATTAAAAAGTCCAACTGTATAGGGATGTGAGGGATTGGTGAAAAGAGATTCCAGATCAGCAAACTCCACAATTTTTCCCGCATACATTATTGCAACCTTCTCACAAATTTCAGAGACCACACCAAGGTCATGGGTTATCAATATCATGGCCATATTAAATTGCTTTTTCAGGTCCTTCATAACCTCCAGGACCTGGGCCTGGATTGTTACATCAAGAGCGGTTGTTGGCTCATCAGCGATTAATAAAGCCGGGTTACAGGCCAAAGCAATTGCAATTAGCACTCTTTGTTTCATCCCCCCGCTAAATTGATGGGGATATTCTTCTCCCCTTTCCTGTGGGATACCAACCTTGGCCAGCATTTCTTTGGCTCTTTCCAGGGCTTCGCCCGAATTTACATTCTGGTGAAGCTTTATAACTTCTGTAAGCTGGTCAAAAACAGTATATACAGGGTTCAGGGAAGTCATGGGATCCTGGAAGATCATTGATATTTTGTTTCCCCTGATCTGCCGATAGGCCTCCCGGCTTTTGGCTCTGAGATTTTCTCCATTAAAAATTATTTCACCATCAACAATTTTTCCTGGAGGATCGGGAACAAGGTTCATTATTCCCAGGGCAGTTGTGGTTTTACCTGCTCCAGTTTCCCCAACCAGACCCAAAGTTTCCCCTTCTTCAATTTCCATATCTATACCATCCACAGCGGGGACGGTTCCATCATCGGTAATATAGTGAACTTTAAGACCTTTTATTTCCAGTATTTTATTTCCCACAGTTCTCCTCCCCTATCAGGTTTTCAATCTCGGATCTAAAGCATCGCGCAGGCCGTCTCCAAGTAGATTCAGGGAAAGGACAGTAACCGCAATAGCCAGGCCGGGAAATACCGACATCCACCAGGCATCGCGAATATAGTTTTGTCCCGTCGAAAGCATTGCCCCCCATTCGGGTGTCGGGGGCTGTGCTCCCAGGCCAATAAAGCTTAACCCTGCAGCCTGCAAAATAGCCATGGCTACAAATAGGGTTCCCTGAACGATAACCGGGGCCAGGGCATTGGGCATAATATGCTTGGTAATAATTCGATAATCCGATGCTCCCAAGACCCTCGCAGCATCAATAAATTCATCCTCTTTTATGGTCATAACCGACCCTCTAACCACCCGGGCAAACCGGGGAGTGTACCCGATGGCTATAGCAATCATAACATTAACCAGCGAACCACCAAATGCACTTACAATCGCTATCGCTAAAAGAATTGGTGGTATCGATAAAACTACATCTATTATCCGCATGATAAAGTTGTCAACTTTATCGCCATAAAAGCCGGAAATTGCTCCGATGGTTCCTCCGGCAATTGCAGAAAGTAAAACTGCAAAAAAACCAACAACCAGGGAAATCCTTGTCCCATAAACTACTCGGCTGAAAACACAACGTCCCATGTGATCAGTGCCCATCAGGTACTCGGCAGAGGGAGGCTGGCGCCGCACCATTAGGTTCATTCCATCATAGGAATGAGGGGCAATCTGGTTGGCAAAAATTGCTGTTACCAAAACCAGGGCTAAAAGACCAAATCCGATTAGGGCAGTTTTACTCTTTTTAAAACGCCTCCAAAGTTCTGCCCGCTGGCTTCTTTTCTTCTTTTTGGCAGCAGGAACCGTCATTGCTACAGCTTGATTTCCTGTTTTTGCAGCCATATTATTTCCTCCTCCTCAGCCAGGGTATATTAAACTTCTGGGATTTGTACTGGGTTCTAATGCGGGGATCAATTACCCCATAAAGAAGGTCCACCAGGAGGTTAATAAAGCTAAACGCTATAGCCAGGAAAAGAACCCCTCCCTGTACTACCATTAAATCCCGGGACCTGATCGCTTCAACAATAAATCTCCCTGACCCCGGAAAGGAAAATACTGTTTCAGTAAAAACTGCCCCTCCCAGGAGAAAACCAAACTGCAAACCAACAACTGTAATAACAGGAATTAAAGCGTTTTTCAGGGCGTGCTTGAAAACTACAACCCTTTCCTTCAATCCTTTAGCCCGGGCGGTTCTGATATAATCCTGGCGTAAAACCTCCAGCATTGAAGAACGAGTCATCCTCAATACAATTGCCGCGCTACTGGTTCCCAGGGTAAGGGCCGGCAGAAATAAAGACCTTAATCCATCATCAAACCCAGATGAAGGGAAAAGTGAATACCCAAAGGCTCCAGACCACCAAACGGCAAAAATTAATATTGCCATCATCCCGAACCAGAAATTGGGTACTGAAATCCCCACAAGAGCAAATAACATGGCTATAGTATCGGAAAAGGAATACTGTTTTACCGATGATAAAACTCCCACCAGGATACCAATAACCACCGCGATTGCCATACCTGCAGCGGAAAGCATCATAGTATTGGGGAAACGAATTAACATTTCCCCTAAAACGGGCCGGTTGGTGTGCAGGGACCTTCCAAAGTCTCCCTGAACCACACCCCAGAGGTAACTACCAAACTGGACCAGGAATGGGCGATTAAGCCCCATTAATTCCCGCATTCTCTCAATTTGCTCGGTTGTTGCCTGATCTCCCAGGCGGATAGTTGCGGGACAACCGGGTGTCAGGTACATTATGGTAAATACTATAAAAGAAACTCCAATTAAAACAGGGATGAAGTAAATTAGACGCTTTATTATATATCGATGCAAGACCGTACCTCCTTTGGAAAATATTTTCCCAATCCTTCGTTAGCAGTCCTCCGTTAATACCCCCTTATATTTTTTTCAAAAATTTGTTACTAACAAAATTTTTCCCTAATTATATTTTTTGACACAACTAAAAATTTTCCTTCACGAATTTTTTTTAATCTCATCAAATTTTCTGCAAATTCAAGCAGGAAATTTTAATAGGAACGTAGAAAAGGTTTAATGTAGGAAAATTTTCTTAACATGAGTTAACTTTTTGCCCGGGAGGTGAGGCCTTTTTTGAAGCTGGATTAAGCAGCTGATAGAAGCCGTAAATTATCCGAGGATTAACATTCTAAAGGAGGTTAAATTTTGCCTAAAAAATTAATTACCCTGATATCTGTTTTTTTGATTATGGGCCTTATCTTTACTGGAGCAGGCCTATTAAATGAAACAAACGCTAGCTCTCACAAACGTCTGCAGGTAGCAATGATTTCTGAACCTGCCAGCCTTGATGTTCACCTTGTTCCCGACGTCCCTTCCTACTGGGTTATCGAACAAACCGGAAATCGCCTGGTTCGGTTTAACGAAAGCATGGAACTAGAACCAGAACTTGCAACCAGCTGGGAATGGATTGATGATTTAACCATTGAATTTACTCTTCGCGAAGGGGTCACTTTCCATAACGGAGAGCCTTTCACAGCCCACGACGTAAAATACACCCTTGAACGCCGCCTGGATCCGGATCTTGGATCACCCAACATGAGATTTGTCCAGGAAATTGACCTTGACACCATTGAAATTATAGATGATCACACCATACGTTTCGCTACATCCCGCCCCTTCGCGCCAATTCTTAACAACCTGGCTCACAGCTCTGGTGTAATTCTAAACCAGAAAGCTGTAGAACAGTATGGTGATGAATATGGCCAGAACCCAGTAGGAACCGGTCCCTTTAAGTTCGTCGAGTGGTCCTCCGGCGACTATGTTCTTCTCGAACGCTATGAAGATTACTGGGAAGGTCCTGCAAAAGTAGATGAACTCCAGTTCCGCTTTATTGAGCAGGCTTCCAACCGGACCATTGAACTGGAAACCGGCCGAGTCCACCTTGCTGAAGACATCGCTCCCTCTGACCTTGATCGCCTTGACAACCACCCCAATATCACCCTTCTCAGAGACCTTGACCTGATGGTAAGTTACGCCGGAATGAACAATAAGAGAGAACCCTTTAATGACGTTCGCGTTCGCCAGGCAATGAACTATGCTGTTGATACTGAGGCCCTTGTTGAAGCCGTTTATGAAGGTCTTGGACAGGAAGCTCAAGCTCCCGTAAACTTTACCATCCTTAATCCAGGAGATCAGGCCGATGAAATAAAACAATACGGCTTTGATCCCGATAAAGCAAAGGAACTTTTAGCTGAAGCCGGTTACCCTGATGGATTTACTTTCACTGCCATTACTGACCCCTTTGATCAGCGCGTAAACTCTGCAGAAATCGTCCAGGCCTATCTTTCCCAGATCGGTGTAACCATGAATATTGAAATCGTTGAATGGTCAGTTCTTCTTGATCGGGCTGGAAACCGTGGGGATTATGACATGATGTTCCTGAGCTGGACCAGCTCCAGTGGAGACCCTGAAATGGCCACTCGCCCCTTCTACGGTGAAGCCCATGGTGCCGCTGGAAACCGCGTCTGGTACCAAAATGATCGTGTAGATGAACTTCTCGAGCTGGGAATGCAGGAACCAGAATGGGAAAAGAGATGGGAATATTACATGGAAGCACAAAAAATAATCGCTGAAGAAGCTCCCTGGATTTTCATCCAGTTTGGCGAGCAGGCTATTGGTGTGCGCGAGGAAGTAACTGGCTTTGAAATCCATCCCAACAGCCGCCACCGCTTCCACAATGTAGATATCGAAAACTAAATACTGGGACCCGCTTCTTTTTTATGAAGCGGGTCTTTTAATTTCCCGCTGAAAAAAGGTTTTTGGGTAAATGTTGAGTTTTTATTTCGGCAATTTCGAATTATCATCAGAATTCATGGCGGAATCGTCGTTCTTCATTTTGGGCTTAAGAAAGAAGTCCATCTTTTCTAGAAAAAAGCTCCAGAAAGAAAATATTCTACTGGTGAAAAAGTAAATATGGGTTATTTAAAGTTATAGCTGGCTTTCAACACGTTTTCCCACACAAAGTAATTAGTTTTTTTCTGGAAATTTATTGGGTGGTGGTAAGACCCGCAAATAAATTTCAGGAGTTAATCCTGCCAAGCACAGTAAGCGTTCAGGTATTCTCAAGTTAGCAGGAAAAGCCCTTTTCATAGGATTTTCTGTGGTGTGGACCATCATGAATTCAAAAGATTGTAGTATTTTAACTCCCGTAGGTTTAAATGTTTCAACCTTGCCCGGGATGATTAAAGGTTCTTCTTCTTTTTCCATAGCCTTTCGGACCCTTCTCTCAAGTATATAAAACATCAATAAAGCTATAAGGAAGACATAG
>Ga0207421_10004794_pt1 | contig 15420 bp, 10 predicted proteins | sample SodLakKL_010_SED_4_FD_187542 | JGI IMG/M metagenome (GOLD analysis project Ga0207421, IMG submission 187542) | Alkaline sediment microbial communities from Lake Tanatar, Kulunda Steppe, Russia - 8KL_010_SED (SPAdes) (version 2) | ecosystem: Environmental > Aquatic > Non-marine Saline and...
CCGCCAGTCTTTTAACCATTCACAATATTGATTATCAGGGCGCCTGCGGGGGAGACACGCTTGAAGCGCTTGGGCTTCCGAGCCATCCTGAAGGGATCAATTTCTTAGAAGACGGCATCCTCCAGTCAACGAAACTCTCAACCGTCTCACCGACATACCGCAATGAACTGCGGTATGAATATTTCGGGAAAAACTTAACGCCTGCCCTTCAGCGGCGCGAACGTGACTTTCACGGTGTTTTAAATGGACTGCCCAAAGTCTTTTCACCGGCAACCGATAAAGTAATTTTAAGTCCCTATGATGCGACCAATGCCTTTGCGAAGACTGAAAACAAACTCGCGCTTCAAAAACAAATGAACTTACCGATGGGAATTCACACCTTCGTAATTGGCATGGTGAGCCGCATCGCCGAACAAAAAGGCTTTGATCTCGTGATTGGGGCGCTGTCACACTTTCTGGGGGTTAACCCTGATGTGCAGTTTGTCTTGCTTGGCACAGGCGATGAAGGCATGACTGAGCGCCTTAAACAGCTTGAAGAAGCGTACCCTTCCCAGGTTAAACTTAATCTCGGATATGACGCCGCTGAACCCAATCATATATACGCGGGGGCTGATCTCTTCTTGATGCCTTCACGTGTAGAGCCCTGCGGGCTTTCACAGATGATTGCGATGAAATATGGCACCATTCCCCTTGTGCGCCGCACAGGCGGCCTTGCGGACAGTGTCACCGACTTTGACCCCTTAAGCAAGGAAGGGACCGGCTTCACCTTCTATAACTATGACACCGATGCCTTGCTTGAGCGTTTAGGGGATGCGTATCATACCTTCAAGGAAAACAAGGAGGACTGGCGCATGCTTGTGACGCGCGTCATGAAAGAAGACTTTTCCCTTTCCACCCAGGCGCAAAAAATATTAGAATTATACTTATCCATTAAATCATAATAAAACGCAAAACATAAGGAGCGATACCATGCAAAACATGCAAACCATATTCAAAAGTACGGATGCGTTCATCGAAGAATTTAAACAACGTCTGCGCAAGCGCTACGTTGTTGATTTAGAAGAAAGCAGTGACCGCCAGCGCTATCAGGTGCTCGGCGACATGGTCGCTAGCTACTTAAACGAACGCTGGTATGACTACATCCATTCATTTGATGAAGACAATACCCGTGCCTTGCACTATTTCTCCATGGAATTTCTCATGGGACGCCTCATCACCAATAACATTCACAACCTGGGTCTACGTGACGTGGTTGAGGAAAGCTTCAATGCCATGGGGCTTGACCTTGGTGAGATTGAACACAAGGAAGTGGACGCCGGCCTTGGTAATGGTGGTCTTGGCCGTTTGGCCGCGTGTTTCCTTGACTCCATTGCGTCACTCGGCCTCAATGGCCATGGTAACGGCATCCGTTACCGTTATGGCTTTTTTGAACAAGGCATTCAAAACGGCTATCAGGTGGAAAAACCCGATGACTGGCTTAAGGACCAGTATGTCTGGGAAATTCGCCGTGAAGAAGAGGCCCTCGATATTCCGTTTGGCGGCCATGTCGAGTTTCACAATGGCGATGCAGTCTATAAGCCCGATGAATTGATTCGCGCCGTGCCTTACGATGTGCCGATTGTCGGGCATGACAACGATGTTTACAACCAACTGAGACTATGGAACGCTGAACCGACGCATCACTATCCTAAAGACATGCATGCGTTTGAATATAACGATGAAATCAGAAGCATCAGTGGATTTCTCTATCCTGATGATACGACCCGCGAAGGCAAAATCCTCCGCATCAAGCAACAATATTTTTTCAGTGCGGCCGGTGTCAACGACATCATGAACAAACATTGCGCTGCGCATGAAACCTTTGATAATTTCCATGAATATCATGTCTTTCAGATCAATGACACCCACCCAACGTTAATCATTCCTGAAATGATGCGTATCTTGCTTGATGAATATAACTATCCGTGGGACCAAGCGTGGGACATTACTTCACGCACGTGTGCCTATACCAACCATACCCTGCTTGCGGAAGCCCTTGAAAAATGGCCCCAAAGCCTGATTCAACCCACCCTGCCACGGATTTATCAAATCATCGAAGAAATCAACCGTCGCTTCAGTGCGTGGTTGCTTGAAAAATATCCCGGTGAATATGACAAGGTCCGCGAGATGGCCATCATTGCGGACGGTGAAGTGCGCATGGCGCACCTGGCCATCGTTGGCTCATTCTCGGTTAACGGTGTTGCGGCGCTTCACACCAAGATCTTAACCGAGCACGAAATGAATGACTTTTATCAACTCTATCCCGATAAATTCAACAGTAAAACCAACGGTATCACCCACCGCCGCTGGGCCGAACACATCAACCGTGAACTGACTGACCTCATCCGCGAGCATGTGGGCGGAGACTGGATTAAGGATCTTGAACTGCTCAAGGACTTTGAAAGCCAAAAAGAAAACCCTGACGTTCAGCAAACCTTGTCACGCATCAAGTATGATAAAAAGGCGGCCCTTGCGTCGCGCATCAAAGAAGAACAGGGCATTGAACTTGATCCTGAAAGCATCTTTGATGTTCAAATCAAACGGATGCACGAATATAAACGCCAGCTCATGAACGCGCTTCATATCATGATGGTCTATAACCGTCTTAAAACCGACGTTGCCTTTCGTGAAAACTATGAACCCCATAGCTTCATCTTTGGGGCCAAAGCGGCCAGTGGGTATCACTTTGCGAAAAAGGTCATCAAACTCCTAAACACGATTGCGGACAAAGTTAACAATGACCCTGATACTAAAGATTATCTTAAAGTCGTGTTTGTAGAAAACTACAACGTTACCTACGCCGAACAAATCATTCCGGCAACCGACGTCAGTGAACAAATCTCAACCGCAACCAAGGAAGCCTCAGGGACTGGAAACATGAAATTCATGATGAACGGCGCGATCACCATTGGCACCCTTGATGGGGCCAACGTGGAAATTGCGGACCTTGTGGGTGAGGATAACATTGTCATCTTCGGCATGAACGCCGAAGAAGTCAATGAACAAAAACGCCTTGGTACCTACGACCCCAAGACCATCTATGATGCGGACGGTGAAATCCAGACCGTCGTTGACCAGCTTACTAACGGGTTCTTCAGCAATGTGGATAAGCATGAATTCAAGGAAATTAAAGATAAAATGCTCTATGAGGACCAGTACTATGTCCTCAAGGACCTGCGCGCCTATTCGGATGCGCACAATAAAATCAATGCGCTTTATAAAGATAAAGCCACCTGGTATAAGATGGCCGTGGTTAATATTGCAAAGAGTGGTTATTTCTCATCTGACCGCACCATTGGCCAGTATGCCAAAGAGATTTGGAAATTATCCCCGCATAAATAAGCGGCGTATGTTACGCTTAACCTAAGGATGCACAAGGTAAGGAGGTACGACATGAAAAAATTCGACAACGATTTTTACGTAACCGGCGCAAAGGTGGGCAAACAAGCCCCGCGCTTTGAAATGGAAGCCTTAAAAAGGAATGGTGATGGTTTAAATCGCATCACCACCGTCAACCTTGATTCCCTGCTTGATGAAGATAAGTGGGTCGTGCTTTACTTTTATCCGCTTGATTTTACCTTTGTTTGCCCTACAGAAATTCAAAGGTTTAATGAACTGGCGGCACAGTTTGAAAAGAAGGGCGCCACCTTGATCGGGGTCTCAACAGACAGTGTCTATAGTCACCTTGCATGGCAAGAAACCGGTGCACTCGGCAGACTCAATCACTGGCACGCTTCAGACAATAACCATGCAGTCAGCGAAGCCTACGGCGTGCTTGATGAAGACAAGGGTATTGCCTGGCGCGCGTCATTCATTATTGCGCCAAGCGGTATCTTAAAACACATCAGTGTCCACCACGGCGAGGCAGGACGCAATGTGGATGAGATCCTCCGCAGTTTAGAAGTTTTTCAAAAAGAGAGTGACGGCCACATTGTGCCGTGCAATTGGAAGCCCGGCGAAGGCTTCATTGACCCCAGTAAAGACAAATAAACCAATCAAACGCTTGTTGCAGTGCTCTGCAGCAAGCGTTTTTAATTGCGTGAAGCCTATTTATAAAAATCCGCAAGCTGTTGAAATCAAATCGGTTGTAGGCTATAATACAACTGTTGTAAAACACTATGCTTTAAAGCGGACAGGATGGTGATTTTGTGTGAATGAACGTTACATGAAATGGCTGAACGAACCACGGATTGACAAAGACACCTACGAGGCACTCAAAGCAATGGATGAAGCGTCAGTCGAAGATGCGTTTTATAAGCATCTTTCTTTTGGAACCGGTGGCATGCGTGGGATTGTTGGGCCAGGCACCAACCGGATGAATATTTACACCGTGCGCCGGGCCATTTATGCGTACGCACAATATTTACTGGAAACGAACCATAACGCCGCAAGCCACGGGGTTGTGGTGGCGCATGACAACCGGCATATGTCGGATGATTTTGCGCGCGAGGCTGTGGGCGTGCTCAATGCCTTTGGCATTAAAAGTTATCTCTTTGATGCGCTACGGCCCACCCCTGAACTATCATTCGCGGTCAGGCATCACGGCGCTGTTGGTGGTATTATGGTGACCGCCTCACACAACCCGCCCGAATATAACGGAGTCAAGATGTATGACGCGGCAGGGTGTCAGTTGACACCGGAGCGTGCCGACAGGGTCATTGATTTTTTCAATGATGTGAGCGACATTTTCGCCATTGAATCGATTGACCTTGAGCGTGCAAAGAAGAGTGGCCTTGTGGAAATGATCGGCGAATCAACGGACGCGGCTTATGTTAAGGCGGTCAAGGGCGTTACTTCAAGCGTTGATTCAAATAAAACCATTAAGGCGGTATTCACTCCGCTTCACGGTGCCTCGCGCACACTCGGACCAAGAATCCTGCGTGAAGCTGGTTTTGAAGTTGTGACTGTGGATAAACAGATGACACCGGACCCAGATTTTTCAACGGTGGATTCACCGAATCCTGAAAGTAAGGCTGCGTTTCAAGCGGCCATTCAAACAGGCCAAGCAAACGGGGCTGATCTATTGATTGCGACCGACCCTGATGGGGACCGTTTGGCAATCATGCCTTGGCATAACGGGGAATATCACTTCTTAACAGGCAATCAGACCGGCGCCATCTTCATCGATTATCTCCTTAAGAAACGCAGCGAAGCCGGCACACTGCCAAAGCGAGGCATTGTCTATAACACCATTGTGACCAGTGACTTTGGCGCAACCATCGCAACGTCATATGGCATGGACGTTATATCGACGCTAACCGGCTTTAAGTTCATCGGTGAACAAATGGCCAAAATTGAAAACACAGACACTGAATTCCTGTTTGGGTATGAAGAAAGTTACGGCTACGTCATCAAAGACATTGTCCGCGACAAGGATTCGCTTCAGGCCGCCTTGCTAGCCTGTGAGATTGCGGACGCACTCAAGCGTGAAGGCAAAACGTTTGTGGATTATCTCAATGCCCTTTATGAATGTCACGGTTATTATGGTGACAGACTGATGAACGTCGTCTTAAAAGGCCAAGCCGGCGAAACCATGATCAATAACATCATGACGCATTTCAGAAATGCAGAGTTTGCGTCCCTTGAAGGGAACGTGCGTATTGCCAAGGAAGATTATCTGCATAGCACACGCGTCACCAGCGAAGGGACAAAAACGCTTGATTATCCACAAAGCAATGTTCTCAAGTTTACATTCGAGAACGATGTATGGTTTACGCTCCGCCCAAGCGGGACGGAACCCAAACTCAAGATTTACTTGAACGCAAAAACCAGCAGCAAACAAGCGACCGATGCGTTGCTTGATGCCATGGAAAAAATCCTAAGCGATGAAATTGAATTCGTACAAAATAAAAAGGGTGTGAAACAATGATTCAAACCAATAAGCACATCGCGAATTATAAAAACATCAGCGAAGATTTTGAGCGCATGGAACACGTTGAACCTGAACGGGTCCACATTGCCCTCAATCCGCCGCGATGTAAAGACTGTGAAACCTACGTAGAAGTGGGTGACACCGTCGCGATCGGTCAAACCCTTGGTGTAAGCCAGGGACCATTCTTCAAACTTCCCGTCTATTCAACCGTGAGTGGGACGGTTGAGGCCTTCACTAAAAAAGTGATGCCCGGCGGCGAAGAAGATGATGTCGTTGTCATTAAAAACGACTTCAAAGACACCATGCATGAATCGGTGGGCGAGCGCACCGATGAAGAAATCAATGCCATGAGCCAACAGGAGATCGTCGACATTGTCGGCGATAAAGCCTTGACGGGCCTTGGTGGGGCAGCGTTTCCAACCCATATTAAAATGGGCACCGATAAACCGATTGATGTGGTGATTGTTAACGGTGTGGAATGTGAACCGTACTTAAACAGTGACTATGTGCTCATGCAAGAACGTCCAGAAGATATGTTTAAAGGACTCCGCTACGCCATGCAGGCAGTGAGTGCACCACGCGGCGTGGTTGCGGTCAAGGAAACCAAGAAAAAACTACTTGCCATGCTTAAGGAAGAAGCGGCCAAACACAGTGATCTTGACATCAGCGTGGTTGAGGTTGAAGACTTCTATCCTCAAGGCTGGGAGATTGCGACCTTTAAATCGGTAACCGGCATTGATGTTCCGGTTGGCACACTTCCGATGGAATATGGCATTTTAGGGCTCAATAGCTCAACCATCATTGGTGTTTACGACGCGCTTAAATATAACATGCCGGTGATTGACCGCTACGTTACCATCAATGGTGATGCGATCAAACAACCCACCATGTTTAAAACGCGCATTGGTGCTTCAACCAAACACCTGCTTGATAAAAGCGGTGGCTTTAAAGAGGATGCCGGCGACGTTAACATTGTGATGGGCGGCCCGATGATGGGGCAGTCCACGCCATATGAAGACATTACCATTACGCAGACGACCGCAAGTTTGCTTGCGCTTCGTGATGAAAACCCAGTGGAAGAACCATGTGTGCGCTGCGGTTCATGTGTCTATTCCTGCCCCGTTGACATTCAACCGGTGCAAATTATGAACGCCTATAAAAAAGGTGACAAGAAAGCCCTTGAACAGCTTGAGGTGAATAAGTGCATCGAATGTGGCATTTGTTCATATGTCTGTACGTCCAAGATTCACCTCACCGATTATATGCGGAAAGGAAAAAACTTTTTAAGGTGATAGTATGAATTTAGTTCAAAAAACAGCGCCATACTTAAGAAAACCAACCGCACGTGTGTCACGCTTCATGGGCGACGTATCGGTCGCCCTCTTACCGCTTGTTGTTTTTGCGATTTATCGCCACGGCTTATCCGCAGTTTGGATTTTACTTGCGGCCGTCTTATCAATGGTCTTGACAGAATATGTCTACAACCAGATCATTGACATGCTTAATGGTGAGAAATTCAAGTTAAAAAACAAAAGCTTTACGATTTCCAACATGTCGATTGTGACCAGTGGTCTCATTTACGGTTTGACACTTTCTGATGTCATTCCCTTGCAGGTGGTCATCATTGGCGGGGTGGTCGGGACCTTCCTGGCCAAACTGATTTTTGGTGGCCTGGGTCAAAACATCTTTAACCCTGCAGCCTTTGCGCGGGTCTTTGTGGCCCTTTCATTCGGCGGGGCGATCGCGTATGAAGCCTACGTTGATGCGGACGCCGGCGCAACGGTGCTCGGGGTGCTTGCCAATGATCTTTTTGATTCAAGTGTCACAGAGTACTACAGCTATTGGACCATGTTTTCAGGAATCGGCATGCCGGGAAGTCTCGGTGAAACGTCCGCACTTCTCATTATCGTTGGCGGGCTTTATCTGTTCTTGAGAAAATCGTTTGATATCTTCGTCCCCCTGACAGTGATCGGGACAGTAGCACTCTTAAGTGGTACGATTGCACTCTTCCATGAGGACCTTGGGTTATGGTTCCCCTACACCATGGTCTTTAGTGGCGGGATCATGTATGCGGCCGTATTCATGGCAACAGATCCCATCACCATCCCCATCACGCGTCCAGGACGTGTATACTTTGCGTTTGGTGTGGGTGCATTGACCCTGTTAATTCGTATTTTCGGGCAGTTGCCCGAAGGGGTTGTGTTCGCGATTGTATTTATGAACATGTTCACCCCTGCGATTGATTATCCGAAGTGGACGACCAATAAGTTCACATTTAGAAGTATCGCGATTTTTGCGGCCATTGTCATTCTAACCGCCGCAATCGCAACGGCAGGTGTTCATTATGCTTTATAAACTTAGAATAGCCTTAACATTACTTATCGTCGGCCTTCTCTCCGGTGGTGCGATTGTGTTCGTGCACACCGTGACAGAAGACCGTATACAGGAAAACCGTGAACTGGCTGAGCTTGAAGATTATCAAGAAATTTTTCCAGATATGGCGAGAGCCGATGAAGAAGACATTGATCACGACGTGATTGACCGTCGCGCGAAAATTTATAACGCCGACGATGAACAAATCGGTGAGATTTATCGTGGCCATGACACCAACAACTTTGGTGACATCACGGTGCTTGTGGGCATCACGATGGATTTTGAAATCAAGCAGGTGCTTGTTTCACAAACCGAAAACACCCCGAACTATTATCAGGACATGCCCCTTGAAAACTTGGCCGGTCAGTCAACGGAAGATATTACCTATGACACCAACACTGGTGCGACCGCGTCTTATAATAGTGTGCAGATGATTACTGATTATGCGGTTGAACTCTTCTATGAATTCCAAGACATTGATCTTAGAAGCAGTGAACTTCAAGCGCTTGAAACCATTTATGGTGAGGACGCGGATGATTACATTGAACACTTCACCTTTGAAGATGAAGCAGTGCATACCGAATACCGTGTCATCGATGAGAATGAAGCAACACTCGGTTATGCGTATGACCTAGACATAGACGGTGAACTCGTCATGCTTGGCTTTACGCCGGATGATGAATTCCTCGGCATGGCCAGCGATGATGACGCGCACGACGACTTAAGTGATGTCTTCGCTGACTTTGAGGATTTAGAAGGTGACATGATTGAAGATATTGATGTGGATGCGCTTGAAGGCGAACAAGCCATCATTGATGCCTTCGCATTCATTCAAGACCTTGTAGAAGACACAGAACGCATTGAAGAAGAATATCTTGTGCGTTACCGTGAAACCGACGAAGGTTACGTCATTACCGGCTTTGCGGAAGGTTTCAATGCCATGAATGTCATTGAGGTTACCTTGAGTGATGACGGTGAAATCACCAATATAGCGCTTGTACGCACAGACGATACCGATGATTATGTGGAAGACTATATTGAACCCAACCTTGATGCGTTTGACGGTGAAAGTGACATTGACTTTGACGATGCGCTTGATACCTTTGCGGGCGCAAGCGAAACCGGTGAATCGATTGTGAATGTCATCGTTGCGGCGCTTGATTATTATGATGTCCTTGGCGGCGCTGTAGAGATGATTGATGACGATGTCCTTACCTCCCGTGAACAATACTTTGATGAAGACGGCGATTTGATTGGTCTATTGTACCGCGGTGAAGCAGAAGGCTTTAACGCAACCAATGTCTTTGACGTTGTCATTGATGAAGACGGTGCGATTTACTCCATTGAGATTGTTGAAACGGAGGATACGGAAAGCTATTTGGATGATTACATTTATCCTAACCTTGAGGACTTTATCGGTGAAACGGACGTGACACAGGATGAGACGGATGACGCCTTTGCGGGCGCAACCGCTAGTGGGGATTCTATCTATGAAATGCTAAGTGCCGCCCTTAGTTATCACGCCGACAATCCTGAGTTCGGCGCAGGTGATGACGACGACGAAGAGGACCCAAGAAGCAGCGAACTTCAAGCGATTGAAGATGCCTTTGGTGAAGATGACCTTGCGTACGACGTGCATTATCAATTCCCTGATGCAGACGTACTCAAAGAATACATTGTTTCAAATAGTGACGGCGACACCATCGGTTATGCCTACACATTTGACCTTGATGGTGCCGTTGCGGTCGTTGCGCTTGATTCTGACGATGCCTTCTTAGGCTTCGGTGCTGAAGTCGATGCGCAAAATGACCATAATGACGCGGTAGATGCGCTCATTGGTGAATCCATTGAAGAAGCAGACTTAGATGATTTTGACCTTGTGGATGATAAAGCGGACGCCTTAGCGTTTGTACAGTCACAGATTACGGATTACCGCCGCGTCATCGACTATGGTTCGCTTGCATATGCGAAAGAAACCGATGATACGCATGTATATATCGGTGTGGCCGAAGGGCACAACGATGATAATCATATTGAAATTGCGGTTAATTTTGATGGCACAATCGCATCGGTTGATTTGATTCATACAGACGATACAAATGACTGGCTGGATGACAATATTTATGATGAACTGGAAGCACTCGTCGGTAAAGACAGTGTTGATGACCTTGATGCGGATGATACCTTCGCTGGTGCCACCAATACAGGTGAATCCATTTTAGAAGTTGCTGAAGATGTGCTCTTCTATGACGGTATTTATGGCGGCGAGCGTGAACTGAGCGAAGCCTTTGGTTCTATCTTACTTACACGTGACCATGAAGATGGTAAAGCCTACACCGGTAAAGCCGAGGGCCATAACAACGATAACTACATCGAAGTGGTTATTGATGATAACGGTGAAGTCACAGACATTTCATTCATTCATACCGATGATACACCGGGTTGGCTTGATGATTATATTTACGATGAACTTGATACACTGTTTGGCAAAGACAGTGTTGAGGACCTTGATGCAGATGATACCTTCGCTGGTGCATCCAATACAGGTGAATCAATCCTTAAAATTGTTCAGGACGCGCTAGATTATCATCTTATTTATGGTGAAGATTATGAATCAATCGATCATGATGTTTTAATCCTCGAACGTGACACCGATGAAGGCACCGCCTACATTGGTGTCGCCGAGGGTCACAATGATGATAATTACATAGAAATCATCATCGATGATAACGGTGCAATTACCGGTGCAAGCTTACTGCTTACGAGCGATACACCAGGTTGGCTCGATGATTACATTTACGATGAACTGGACGCACTCATCGGTGAATCAAGTGTTGACGTTAGTGATGCGGACGATACATTCGCCGGTGCCACCAATACAGGCCATTCAATCCTAAGTGTGGCTGACGCTGCACTCACGTTTCATGCAGAAGGAGGGGATGAATAATCATGGCTGAAAACAAAAAAGCAGTAAAAAATCCAAATCAAAAGAAAAAGAAAAAAGCGACTCAATTTGATAACTTCTTTAAAGGTGTTGTAAGAGAAAACCCGATATTCGTGTTCTTACTTGGTCTTTGTCCGGCCCTGGCGGTTACCAATACATTGGAAACGGCGCTGGGCATGGGGATTTTGGTTATTTTTGTCCTCACTGCAAGCAACCTTGTGGTCTCACTCATTAAGAACCTGATTCCCGATCAAATCCAAATTCCCGCCTACATTGTGGTTATCGCAACATTTGTGACCATTGTGGGTCTCTTAACTGAAGCTTATGCATTTGAACTCCATCAAGCACTGGGTATCTTCATTCCACTGATTGTGGTCAACTGCTTGATCATGGGGCGTGCAACGGCCTATGCTTCCAAGAATGGACCGTTCAACAGTATTATTGACGGTGTTGGCATGGGTGTAGGATTCATGCTTGCGATGATGCTCATTGGCGTAAGCCGTGAAATCCTTGCGACCGGTGCCATTACCTTTGGTCGATATTTACCCCTTCCGTTTGAAGTATCCTTGATTGATACCGATATGTATATGTTCAATATGGAAGTCTTTGTCGGTCCGGCAGGTGGATTCATCATGATTGGTGTATTCTTAGCCATTTTCACCGCCATCGGCAACTATAACAAACGTAAAAAGGCAGAAGCGCGTCAAGCGTGGATCGAACAAAAGAAAAAAGAAGCGGCTGAACGTAAAAAACGTAAGGCCATGGAAGAGGCAGGTGATTCTGCATGAGTTTAGAAGTATTCTTCGTGGCGATCATTTCGTCCATGTTAATCAATAACGTTGTCTTAATGCGTTTCTTGGGTGTGTGCCCGTTCCTCGGGGTCTCTAAGAAAACGGAAAGTGCGATCGGCATGAGTGCGGCGGTCATGTTTGTCATGGTCGTGGCGTCATTTGTGACCTATTTACTTTACTACTACGTGCTTGAACCCGTTGGCATTACCTATATTTCAACGATTGCGTTCATTTTAATCATCGCAAGTTTAGTACAACTGGTTGAAATGTTCATTAAGAAATTTTCCAAAAAACTCTATAAGGGTCTCGGTATTTATCTACCATTAATTGTGACCAACTGTGCAATATTGGGTGTTGCCGAAGGCAATATCGCCCAAGGCTACGCAACGGACTACGGTGTCTTAAGCGGGCTATGGGTCGCAACCACGAGCGCCTTTGGCGCGGCCCTCGGCTTTGGGCTTGTCATGTTCTTGTTCTCAGCCATCCGTGAGCGCCTGGACCACACCGATGTGCCCCCGGCCTGGAAAGGCCTTCCGGTTTCACTTGTAACCGCAGGCATTATGGCCATGGCGTTCTTAGGACTTGGAGGCATGGTGTAAATGGATATTCTTATTGGCGTCCTCGTGACAGCAGGCATTGTTTGTATTTATCTCATGACGTTCCTGCTTAACAAAAATACCCATAGTCCCATGGAGGAATCAGACGCAGACCCTGAAGTGTGTGGTACCTGCGCCAACTATACATGCGGTGTTAAACAGAAACACTTTACAGAGGAGGTGCGCTCATGAGTGAGATCATTGGACCCATCATTACCTTAGCAGTCATGGGCGGCATACTTGGCTTTGGCCTCGCGTACGCTTCAGAAAAACTGAAAGTGGAAGCGGACCCGCGCATCAAGGGCATTCACGAGCGCTTGCCAAATCTTGACTGCGGCGCGTGTGGGTATCCGGGCTGTGAACCGTTCGCCGAAGCGATCGTTGAAGGGGAAGTGAAAAACCTTTCCCAGTGTAAACCCGGCAACAAGAAACATTACCAGGCAATCTTACAGTTCATCAAGGAAAACCCTGATGAGGAAGGCATTTTAAAAGATGTAAAAGAATAAAAGAATCCCCCGCTTTGATAGCGGGGGTGTTTTACGCTCAGGTGCACAAACGTTTACAATTGTAAACGCCTACATAAGTGTGCACAGGCAGCTGTTTCAGTTGAAAAGGCCCATAGTGAATGATATAATATTGTCGATTTGAGCAATACTAAACTTTAGAAACGAAAGGTGAATCATATGAAGAGAATTTATATGTTTGGTGAAGGCACGCAAGACCAAAAAGCATTGCTTGGCGGTAAAGGTGCGAACCTCTCCCAAATGAAACGTCTCGGTGTCCCTGTTCCAGGTGGGTTTACCGTCACAACAGACATGTGTATTGAGTATTACAAAAATGGCGGACAAAACGCCCCTGAACTCATTGAAGACGTGAAAACCTACGTCGCAAAACTTGAAGAAGAAACCGGTAAAGGGTTCGGCAACAAAGAAAACCCATTACTTGTTTCCGTGCGTAGTGGTGCGAAATTTTCCATGCCCGGCATGATGGATACCATCCTTAATCTCGGTCTTAATGATGAGGTAGCTGAAGGCATGATTGAAAAGACAAAGAACCCACGCTTTGTCAATGACATTTATCGTCGTTTGATCCAAATGTTTGGTGAAGTCGTCCTCGGTGTTGAGATGAAACTCTTTAACGAGGTCATTGACAACTTAAAAGAAGACAAAGGCTATAAGTCCGATGCGGAAATGAGCGCGGACGACTTTGCGTATATTCTTGATGAATTCAAAAAAATCTATGAACGTGAAGTTGGCGAACCATTCCCTCAAGACCCCATGAAACAACTCTATATGTCCATTGACGCCGTATTTGGTAGCTGGGACACCCCACGCGCCCGTAAATACCGTGACCACAACAAAATCCCTCACGATCTTGGTACGGCGGTCAACGTCCAAGAGATGGTGTTTGGCAATACGGGGGATCGCTCAGGGACCGGTGTTCTCTTTACCCGTGACCCTAAGACAGGGGCCAACAACGTCTTCGGTGAATTCCTTTATAACGCACAAGGGGAAGACATTGTGGCGGGTGTGCGCACACCACTTGACCTTGAAACCGAAATGTCAGAACGCGACCCTGAAATTTATAAAGAACTCATTGATATTCTCAATACCCTTGAAGAACACTATAAAGACATGCAAGATGTTGAGTTTACCGTTGAAGAAGGCAACCTTTTCATTCTTCAAACCCGTACAGGCAAACGGACTGCGCACGCGGCCGTTAAGATTGCGGTTGACTTAGAGCGTGACGGTGTCATCTCCAAAGAAGAAGCCATCGGCAAAGTGGACACCGCCTCCATTGACCAGTTACTTCACCCTGTTTTCCAAGAAGACGCGCTTGAACAAGCAGAGGTTGTCTCTAAAGGACTCGCGGCTTCCCCAGGCGCCGCAACGGGCCGCATTGTCTTTGACAGTGAAAAAGCGGCTGAGATGAAAGAAGACGGCGAGAAAGTCTTGCTCTTTAGAAAAGAAACCAGCCCTGAAGACATTGAAGGCATGATCGCAGCCGAAGGCTTTGTCACGCAGCTCGGCGGCATGACATCCCACGCGGCGGTTGTTGCGCGCGGCATGGGTAAAAGCTGTGTGTCTGGCGCGGGTGACGTGCAAGTCAACGAAGCGGACGCCTACATGGTCATCAATGGCAAGAAATATGAAGAAGGTGAATTCTTCAGCATTGATGGCTCAACGGGTAAAATCTATCCAGGCAAGATCGATACCAAACTCCCAGAATTCTCTGAAGAGTTTGAAACGTTACTCGAATGGGCCAAAGATGTCAAGGACCTTGGCGTCAAAGCCAACGCGGACAATGAACGCGATTCTAAACAAGCGGTCAAGTTCGGTGCCGAAGGCATTGGGCTTGCGCGTACAGAGCACATGTTCTTTGAAGAAGACCGTGTCACCAATGTGCGTGAAATGATCATTTCTGAAACGAAGGAAGAACGTGAAAAAGCCCTTGAAAAACTGCTTCCTCACCAACTTAAGGATTTCAAGGAAATCTTCAAGGTCATGGACGACAAAGCGGTCACTATTCGCTTGCTTGACCCACCGCTTCACGAATTCCTTCCAAGCCGTGAAGAAGTGCCCCGTGTTGCAGGGCAGCTCGGTGTCAGTGAAGAACGGTTAACAAACGCGCTTAACAACTTAGAAGAATCCAACCCCATGCTTGGTCACCGTGGGTGCCGCCTTGCGGTCACGTACCCTGAAATTACGGTAATGCAGACCAAGGCGATCATTCAAGCGGCGCTTGAAATGAAAGAACAAGGGATTACTGTTAAACCTGAAATCATGGTGCCCCTCATTTCAACCG
>Ga0207421_10004795_pt1 | contig 15419 bp, 13 predicted proteins | sample SodLakKL_010_SED_4_FD_187542 | JGI IMG/M metagenome (GOLD analysis project Ga0207421, IMG submission 187542) | Alkaline sediment microbial communities from Lake Tanatar, Kulunda Steppe, Russia - 8KL_010_SED (SPAdes) (version 2) | ecosystem: Environmental > Aquatic > Non-marine Saline and...
CTCGGACTCGTATTTGGAACTACCGGTGCCATCAATATCGATTATGAATATGTCGATTATACAGCTGCCCGCCTGCGAAGCGGAGACTATATGTTTTCGGATGAAAACAGGCAAATTCGCAATTCCTTTACCGAACAACACAACATACGCATTGGGGGCGAGTTAAACCTCGACCCGATCATCATGCGTGCTGGATACGGATATTTCTCCAACCCTTACCGCTCAGAGGTGAACGATGCCACACGGCAAATGATCTCTGCCGGACTGGGCATCCGCGAACGAGATTATTTTATTGATTTCTCTTACGTGTACAGCTTTTTTTCAGAAGACTACCACTTATACCTGCTTGACAGCGATGACCCGGCTGATTACAACCTGGCCGGGGGAAGCTGGCACCCTCCGGTGACAAGCAGGGACTTCAGTGCAAGTGCATTCAGGCTGACCTTCGGTTGGCGCTTCTAGATTGCACAGAAAATGCTGTTGACCAACAGCCAAAATAAAAAAGCCGGGGTCTTTTCGCGAAAAGACCCCGGCTTTTTAGTTGTCTATGCCCGATAGCAGCATCGTGCTATGCTTCCATATGCGATTTTACAAGCTCCATGATCTCATCATCAACAAGTATTCGCCCGCAGTATTCGCATACGATGATTTTCTTATGCAGCCGGATATCGAGGTGTCGCTGCGGGGGTATCTTGTTGAAACATCCGCCACATGCATCTCGTTCAACCGGCACCACAGCCAGGCCATTGCGCGCATTGTCACGAATCCGCTGATAGGCATTTAACAGACGCTCTTCAATTTTGTTGCGCTGCTCTTCAGCCTTTTTTTCAAGCATTGCTTCATCTTTCTCGGTTTCGGCCACAATGTCATTGAGTTCGGCCTTCTTAGCTTCCAGGTCTTTGTTGCGCTCTTCGAGTTCAGCCTCCACATCTTTCACCAACTCCTGCTTTGACTCCACTTCGGCGGCAAACTCCTTCATCTTCTTTTCAGCAAGCTGTGCTTCAAGCGTTTGGTATTCGATCTCCTTGGACAAAGAATCATACTCCCGGTTGTTGCGCACGTTCATTTGCTGGGCTTCATATTTTTTAATGAGCTCCAGACTTTCCTGTGCCGCAATTTTTTTATTTGAGATCTCCGTTTCCAGCTCCTTGACCTCATTATTAAACTTTTCAAGTCGCGTTTCCAATCCGGCAATCACATCCTCAAGATCCTGCACCTCCAGGGGAAGCTCGCCACGCACACTGCGCAACCTGTCAATCTTAAAATCTATGGTTTGCAGGGTATATAATGAGGTCAGCTTGTTTTTTACGGTCTTTTCAATGCTGTCTTCGTTGGCAGTTTCCGGCACCTGAACCGGAGACCCTTCCGTTCCTGTGCTGGGATTAATCATCTTTTCTGCTTCCTTTGCTTTCTTGGCAGTTTGTTTTTTCTTGGCCATAAATTGTATGTGATTTTCAGTGATTAGCTTAACCTTTCTGTCTGTTTGTTGTCAGACTGCAGGGGTTTACCCTGTCCTGCATGCAGGTACCGGCATTTCATTGCCCTCCCAGGGAGCCTGCCAGGCCTCGTCTGCAGGTATGATCAGCAGTATCTGACAGGGTTGGTATTCACCTCGGAAATCAAGACGGCAAAGTTAATCATTTTTTTCTGAATGATATCATGTATCAACTCCTTTGTATGTTGCTCAGTTTCATAATGTCCGGCATCCACAAGAAGAAGCTTGCCGGCCACATCCAAAAACTGATGATACTTGACGTCGGCGGTAACAAAGGCCTGGGCACCAGCCTTCAGGGCATCACCAATCAAAAAAGCACCGGATCCTCCACACAGGGCCACTTTCTTGACCAGGGCCTGTGGAGGTTCGGTATGGCGCAGGACAGGTGTGCCCAGTTGCGCCTTAATCTTTTTGAGAAAGTCTTCAGGCGAAACAGGCGTTTCATATTCACCGATAATCCCGGAACCCGTCCGGTCGTAGATATTATCAAGCGCATACACGTCATAAGCCACTTCCTCGTATGGATGGGCGTCTTTCATTGCCTGAAGAATCTGCTGTTGCATGTGGACGGGAAAAATCGTTTCGATGCGCTCCTCCTTCTCATAATGCAACTCGCTGATGTTTCCCACAAAAGGATTTGCACCTTCGCCTGCACGGAAAGACCCCCGGCCTTCGAGGTTAAAGGAACAGCAATCATACTCACCGATATGACCAGCCCCCGCTTCAAAGAGCGCAGCGCGCAGCTTATCGGCATGAGCTATAGGACAGAAGGTAACAAGCTTTTTAAGCATCCCGGAAGCAGGCTTTAACAGCTGTAGTTTTTCCAGTCCAAGCTTTTCTGCCAGCCGACTGTTGACCCCTTTTAAGCTGTTGTCAAGATTGGTATGTACCGACACCACGGCAACCTGTTGCCTGATGGCATCCATTACCACTTGTTCGGTCGGTGTGCTGCCACTGAGGCTTTTGAGCCCTTCAAAAATCAATGGATGGTGTGTGATGACCAGGTCACACGATTTCTCCACCGCCTCCTTGAGTACATCGGGTGTCAGCTCCACAGCCAGCAGTGCCCGGTGAACGTCCCGCTCAGGTTCACCGATCTGGATGCCTGAGTTGTCATATTTTTCCTGCCAACTGAAAGGAGCTTCCTGGTTAATGATGTCAACGATCTGTTTTAGGTTCATCTGTTTATTTTATTGCAAAATACAGTTAATCCGTGCCTGGTGGTTTTGGTTTCCCGCAGCCCGGTTGTTCAATCTCTCATCTCAAAATTACATTATTTTATTCAGGATAAAACAACTTACCTGCACATTCGCAACCCCTATGCTGCGTCAAACAGCATGAACAATACGACCTGATTGTTTTGTCGCAAAATTCTATCATCAGGCAAAAATAAATATTTAACTTTGACGCATGAATTGGCTCCGTGTATTGTTGCTTCCTTTTGCGCTCCTTTATGGGATTGGGGTATGGTTGCGCAACCTGCTTTTTGACTTGGGGGTATTGCCTTCAGAGTCGTTTGACATTCCGGTGATTTGCATTGGCAACCTGAGTGCTGGTGGAGCTGGCAAAACACCCCACGTAGAATACCTGGTCCGTATGCTGCAAGGCCGTTATGCAATAGCCGTACTGAGCCGTGGGTACAAAAGAAAAACAAAAGGATACCGTTTGGCACAAGCTAACTCCACGGCCAAAGAGGTGGGTGATGAGCCGCTGCAAATGAGCCGGAAGTTTCCCGATGTGCGTGTGGCGGTTGACGGAAATCGACGGCGTGGCATTCGCCGCTTGCTCAGGGATCACCCTGAGGTTAACCTGGTGATCCTGGACGACGCCTTTCAGCACAGGTATGTAAGAGCCGGGCTTAATCTGCTGCTAACCGGTTATTACAACCCGTTTTTCAATAATTTTCTGCTGCCAGTGGGCAACCTGCGGGAGGCAAAGTTCCGGGCAAATAGGGCCGATGCGGTTATCGTGACCAAGACGCCAAAGGTTTTTTCACCTCTTGACCGGCGCTACTTCCTGCAAAAACTAAAACCTTACCAATTAAAAAAAGTGTACTTTTCAAGGCTGGCTTACCAGCCTTGGGAACCTTTGTTGCCAGACGTGCCACCCCCACCGCAGGACAAGCCCAACAACATTTTCCTTCTCACGGGCATTGCACGTACGGAAGCCCTTGAGGAGCATCTGAAAACGCGTTGCAAGAATCTGTTTGTTCACAAATACAGGGACCATCATCAGTTTACTCCTGCCAACCTCAGGAAACTGCAAGCACACTACCACAAGACCATCGGCAATGACAAGGTCGTGATCACTACCGAAAAAGACGCCATGCGGCTCTATGACCCCTTGTTGTCAGAATACCTGAAGGGCATGCCCATTTATTATCTCCCGGTCACCGTATCTTTCCATAAGCAGGACAAGCAAACGTTTGACCGCTTGATTTTCCGTTTTCTTGCAAGTTATGCGACTCAGCAATAATGTTGCACAAAACAGCATGTGCAACATTACAAGCGACCAGACGCGCGCGTGGCGAATCACAGGCATGTGGTCCGACACGCACGCGGATATCCGTTCAGGGGGTTAAAATGGTAGGTCGTCTTCTTCCGGCGGGTTTCCGGGAGATGGAGCATCTGAAGGGGGTGGACTCTGCTGTGGTGTTTGTTGCTCACCACCCTCTCTGCCGCCAAGAAAGTTAATCACATCGCAAAGAATTTCGGTGGTATAACGCTGGTTGCCCTCCTTGTCCTGGTATTGACGGTTGCGAAGGCGTCCTTCTACATACACCTGGCGCCCCTTGCTGAGATATTTTTCTGCGAGTTCAGCCTTGTTTCGCCACAGCACCACACGGTGCCATTCCGTTTTTTCCTGGCGCTCACCATCTTTGTCGCGATACACTTCATTGGTAGCCACACTTATACGCGCCATCTTGACGCCACTTTCGAGGGTCATGATCTCCGGATCCGCACCCAGATTTCCCACCAGAATCACTTTGTTTACTCCTGCCATAATCTTGTTTTTTTGTGTTTATAAATCAAATCATTCGCTAAATTAATATTTTTTTTGTTTAAATACAATTTTTTGTTTTGAATTGGCACATTTATTTTGTTAAACGTACTCCTGGAGAAACCTGTCGATGAGCCTGGGTTTTGCCAATTGGTCAAAATCTGCAGGCGCAGTGCAGGAATACAGGCGTTTCAGTTTTTCTGCAACAGCTTTACCTACATCTACAAAAAAGAAAGCGGCATGAATGCTTTGGTGTGTCAGCTGGTGCTTCAATGTGACGGGTATGGGGTTGACATGTCCGGCATCAATGCCTGGGAGCAGGTGAACAAAACCCTCATCTGCCAGCAGCTCTGGAGCTGTCAGTTGCCTTTCTGCTTCAAGCAGCGGAAATTCATACATGTGTTGCCAGATGTCTTTTTGTTTTCGTTGTCTGACAAAAAAACAGCCGTGTGCACGGCCACGCGGCCTGATGAAAAAGTAATGGAAATGCCGCATCCGGGGTCGTTTGCGGCTGTTTTTGCGGGGTAGTTGGTCGACCAGGCCGGATTGCAAGGCAAGACAGTGCCCTCTGAAGACGCATTCAGGACATAACGGTTTTTGGGGTTTGCATATCAGGGCACCGAAATCCATCATGGCCTGGTTGAAGTCGCCCGGACAACAGGACGGGATCAACTCCCGGGCAGTGTTTTCAAAAATTTTTCTGCCTTTGGCCGAATCTTTTTTTTCCTGGATGGAAAAGAAGCGGGCCAGCACCCGCATCACATTGCCATCCACTGCCGGTACCACCTCGTTAAAAGCAATGGAGGCAATGGCTGCCGCAGTATAAGGGCCTATTCCTTTAATTCGCATAAGTTCCCGGCTTGAACCGGGAAGCTTGCCTCCGAAAGATCCAGCGACCTCCTTTGCGGCTTCATGAAGATTTCTTGCCCGGGAATAGTATCCCAGTCCTTGCCAAAAACGCAAGACCTTTTCCCCGGGAGCTGCTGCAAGAGCATATACGTCCGGGAAGGCCTTCATGAAGCGAAAATAATAGGGCAAACCCTGGTCTATGCGGGTTTGCTGAAGAATCACCTCAGATATCCAGATGGCGTAAGGGTCCTTGTCGGCACGCCAGGGCAAGTCACGACCGTGTGTACTGTACCAACTCAGCAAGGTTTCTGTAAAATCCATATTGACAAGGCTTATTCTTATGCAAAGAAAGCAAAAGAGCGTAAACCGTTGAAGGAAAAATAATTAATTTGTTTTCCCATAATCAGAAAAACCTTATCTTTGCAACCTTAATTGACAAGAAAAGACAACATAAATCCCTTATAACCAAAAAAGTAAAGAATTATGACGAAAGCTGAAATCGTTAACGAAATTGCCAACAAGACCGGCATTGAAAAGGTAACTGTACAAGCAACCGTAGAAGCTTTTATGGGAACCGTGAAGAATGCACTTGTTAAAGGAGACAATGTTTACCTCAGGGGTTTTGGTAGCTTCATCATCAAGGAGAGAGCAGAAAAAACCGGCAGGAATATCTCCAAGAACACGACCATCATCATTCCTGCACACTGCATTCCGGCATTTAAACCGGCCAAGGAATTTGTGAACGAAGTCAAGGCATCAGTCAAGCCCTAATCGGCTTTGTATAGCATAACTGATTGCCAGTCAACAAATAAAAACTTATAAGAGAAATCACATGCCAAGCGGAAAAAAACGCAAACGACACAAGATGTCCACACACAAGCGCAAGAAGCGACTGCGCAAAAACAGGCACAAAAAGAAGTAGTGTCCTGTTTTCCATGTGCTTGACATAGCATATCGCCATATAAAATTACATAATGTCGCCAAAGGCATTATGTAATTTTATTATGATTTTGTCAGCATTTACGGATGATTTCCTTCTCTGCCCAAGCCGAATGGGCGCATAAATCTTAAAGTATCTCAGTTGTGAACAAAGAGTTGATCATTGATTCCGGCAACAAGGAGGTTGTGATGGCTTTGCTGGAGGAGAAGCGCCTTGTGGAGCTTCACCGGGAGCGAAAGAACAACAACTACTCCGTGGGCGACATCTACCTGGGAAAGATCAGGAAGATCATTTCCGGGTTGAATGCAGCCTTTGTAGATGTGGGATACGAGAAGGATGCTTTTTTACACTATCTGGACCTGGGAAGCCAGGTCAACAGTCTGAACAAGTATACCAAGCTGGCCATGGCAGGCAAGACAAAAGTGCTGGCCATGGAAAAGTTTCATCTTGAAAAAGAGATCGAAAAGACAGGAAAGATCACCGAGGTCCTGAACGCCAACCAGCCCATCCTGGTTCAGATTGCCAAAGAACCGATTTCGACCAAGGGTCCGCGCATTACGAGCGAAATATCCCTGGCCGGACGCTATTTGGTCCTTGTACCGTTTTCAGACAGGATCTCTGTTTCGCAGAAGATCCAGCATGCAGACGAAAAAAACCGGCTGAAGCGATTGGTACAGAGCATCAAGCCAAAAAACTTCGGTGTAATCATTCGCACGGTGGCAGAGGGCAAGATGGTTGCTGACCTGGATGCTGACCTCAACAACCTGGTCAGCAAGTGGTACAGCATCGCAGAAAAGCTAGCCACCGCGAAGCCTCCCCGCATGATCATGGGGGAGCTCAACAGGTCATCTGCCATGTTGCGGGACTTGTTGAACGAATCGTTTAACAGCATCCACGTGAATGATTCGCTGGTCTATGAAGAGCTTCGCGATTACATCAAAACCATCGCCCCGGAAAAAATTGACATCCTGAAATTGTACAAGGGGAAAGCGTCGGTTTTTGACCATTTTGGCATAGAAAAACAGATCAAGGGCTCTTTTGGGAAGGTTGTCTCGATCAAAAGCGGTGCCTACCTGGTGATCGAGCATACCGAAGCATTGCATGTCATCGATGTGAACAGCGGGCAGCGTATCAGCAGCGAAAACACCCAGGAAGACAACGCGCTGGACGTGAACCTGGAAGCTGCATCCGAAATCGCAAGACAGCTGAGGCTGCGCGACATGGGCGGCATCATCGTGGTCGACTTCATCGATATGGTACAGGCCGGCAACCGCCGCAAACTGTACGAACGGATGAAGGAAGAAATGAAAAAGGACCGGGCAAAGCACAATGTGTTGCCACCCAGCAAGTTCGGCCTTGTTCAGATCACCAGGCAACGGGTACGGACCGAAACCAACGTGGAGACCCTGGAAAAATGTCCCGCGTGCGGTGGATCCGGAAAGATCAAACCCAGCGTGATCCTCGTGGATGAGATTGAAAGCAACCTCAGGTACCTCATCAGGGAACAAATGGAGAACAGGCTTACCCTGCGTGTCCATCCCTTCATTCACGCTTATCTGACCAAAGGACTTCCGTCGATCAGGTGTAAATGGTTCCTGAAATACAAAAAGTGGATCAAAGTATATCCTTCTACATCCTACCACTTTCTCGAATACCGGTTTTTTAACAAACTGGATGACGAGATCAAACTTTGACGTACACGTTACAAATGGATGAACGTTGAAGCGCTTACAGAAAAAGCCAGGCGGTACTGTGCCTACCGTGAACGGTGCACCCGCGAGGTGGAGGAAAAACTCCTCCGCCTGGGTGCCGGTCGGTATGCGATAGACCAGGTCATCAGGTTGCTGCGCGATGAGGACTTCCTCAACGACCAGCGCTATGCCAGTATCTTCGTGCGCGGAAAATTCCGGCAAAACGGCTGGGGAAAAGTGAAGATCAAGGCAGCCCTGCTTGCAAAAAACATCCCGGAAGGCGATATCCATGAAGCCCTTGAGGAGATTGACACCGACGACTACATCGGAAAGTTGCGTGCACTGATGACAAAAAAAAAGCAGGAACTGCAAACCCGCAACAAAGCAGAGCTCCGGGCAAAAACGGCGGCCTATTGCATACAGAAAGGGTATGAGCCGGAGTTGGTCTGGGAAATGATGCGTTGAAATCTCCATGCCAAAGATTTGACATACAGGGGGATGATTATTGTCGCGGGGGCTTTTGGACTAAGTAGGTTATTAGCTATTAGCTATTGGCTGCAGGCAAGAAAGCCAAAAGCCAAAAGCCAATAGCCAACAGCCAACAACAGTCCTCTTGAAAACACAAACACCAGATAATCGATCAGCTTAAAAACATAAACACATCGATATAACGTATAATCAATAAACATCTATGGTTTACAAAGATCAGATCACCGACCTGGACAGGAGGCTTGATGCCTTAAGGAGGTTTCTTTGACATTGATGGCAAGGAATCCCAGGTAGCAGAATTACAAAAGGAAACAGAGGCCCCCGACTTTTGGGACAACCCCCGGGAGGCCCAGGGCAAGCTGAAGAAGATCAGCAGCATCAAAAAATGGATCGATGCCTATCGGGATACGCACCAGCAGATTGAAGACCTGAAAGTGCTGCACGAGTTTTTCGAAGAAGGCGAGTCGACGGAAGAAGAGGTGCAGGCACAATACAAAAAGGCACTGGAGCAGATGGAGGCATTGGAGTTCAAAAAGATGCTCAACCAGGAGGAGGACCACCTGGATGCAATCGTCACGATCAACGCCGGTGCCGGCGGCACGGAAAGCCAGGACTGGGCGGAGATGCTGATGCGCATGTACCTCCGCTGGGGCGAACGCCACCAATACAAGACCAAGGTGCTGGACGTCCAGGAAGGAGATGGTGCCGGCATCAAAAGTGCGTCCATTGAGTTTGAAGGCGAACACGCCTACGGATACCTGAAAGGAGAAAACGGCGTACACCGCCTTGTAAGGCTCTCCCCTTTTGATGCCAACAACAAAAGGCATACGTCCTTTGCTTCGGTGTATGCCTACCCGGTAGTGGATGAAAACATCGACATTGAACTGAACCCTGCCGACCTGTCATGGGACACTTTCCGCTCAAGCGGACCTGGCGGACAGAATGTGAACAAGATTGAAAGTGCGGTAAGGGTCCGACACGCCCCATCGGGTATCGTGGTGGAGTGCCAGGAAACCCGCTCACAAAGCCAGAACCGCGAAAAAGCACTCACCATGCTGAAATCACAGCTTTATGAACTGGAGCTGCGCAAGAAAAAAGAAAAAATTGATGCCATGGAAAGCTCCAAAAAGAAAATCGAATGGGGCTCACAGATCAGAAGCTACGTGTTTCATCCCTACAAAATGGTGAAAGACCTCCGCACCGGGGTCGAAACATCCAATGTGCAACAGGTGATGGATGGCGATATTGATGCATTCATCAAAGCCTATCTTATTGAGTTTGCATAATACGTAAAAAAGTTTTTCAAAAAGCAGCTGCTGCCTGATATTTAACAGGTTAAGCAGCTGCTTTGAAGAACACTTTGGGCAAAACAGCTAAGTTTTTTTCTTTCAAAGACTTAGCTGTTGTTGGTTAATAACTTTCCGTTTTTGTTAATAACATATTGGCGCTTGCTGTTGTTTTGTTTCTTAATTTCGTAATCAAGCGCCGTATCAATGCTACTGTGTCGCATAAGTTGCCGCTTTTTTCCCAGCTCAAAAATGAACACCGCGCATAACATTAGCTATGTAAGGGTTTTATGTTGCAGATGTGAGGAAAAGATCAGGACTTGGGCCGGCTAGCGTAGTGTTGACAAGACACCAGGCATCATTCCATCACCCGACACACCCCTGCTTTATTTCATAAAGCACTCATTTAAAGTTACTCACAATAATAAAACATATACGCTATGGCTGACAACCCTGCGCTAAAAAATAAGAATGACGCCAAACAGCAACAGGCAAAAAACAATCTTTACGAAGAAATGATTGAAAAGCGCAACGAGGCGATGGATGATAAAAAGGGCGCCATCGGTCATTCTTTAACGCGCTATGATTATGAAGAGGTGATGGAAGCTGCCACAGCCTATTTTGATGACGACAGCCTGGCAGCCAATGTATGGGTCAATAAATACGCGCTCAAAGATTCGGAAGGCAATCTTTACGAGCGCACACCCGACGACATGCACCGCAGGCTGGCCCGCGAAATTCACCGCATTGAACAAAAATACCCCAATCCGCTTCCGGAAGAAACAATTTTCAACCTGCTGAAAGACTTTCATTATATTGTTCCCCAGGGGAGTCCCATGGCGGGCATCGGAAATCCTTTTCAGATCGGCTCGCTGTCCAACTGTTTTGTCATTGGGAACAAAGGCATTGCAGACTCCTATGGAGGCATCATGAAGCTGGACGAGGAGCAGGTACAACTCATGAAACGCAGAGGGGGTGTGGGGCATGACCTGTCGCACATCCGGCCCAAGGGCAGTCCGGTGAAAAACAGCGCACTCACCTCTACCGGCCTGGTCCCCTTCATGGAAAGGTACTCCAACTCCACACGCGAGGTCGCACAGGACGGACGTCGCGGGGCACTTATGCTTACGGTCTCAGTCAAACATCCTGACGCCGAGGGTTTTATTGACGCCAAGATGGAACAAGGCAAAGTGACCGGGGCCAATGTGAGCGTAAAGATCACCGACGAGTTCATGGAGGCCGTGGCCAACGACACCGACTTTGTGCAACAATATCCCATCCACACCGAAAACCCGGTGTATGTCAAAAAGATCAGGGCGCGCGACCTGTGGAAAAAGATCGTACACAACGCATGGAAGTCGGCGGAACCCGGGATCCTCTTCTGGGACACCATCACGCGGGAATCTGTACCTGACACATACAGCGACCTCGGATTCAACACCGTGTCGACCAACCCCTGCGGGGAGATCCCGCTCTGCCCTTATGATAGCTGCCGGCTGCTGGCCATCAACCTCTTTGGCTATGTCAAAAACCCCTTTGGGGAAACGGCAAGCTTTGACTTCGACCTGTTCAGGGAGCACGTGGCCTATGCCCAGCGCATCATGGACGACATCATTGACCTGGAGCTGGAAAAGATAGACAACATCCTGACCAAGATAGAAAACGACCCGGAAGAAGAAGAGGTGAAAAACGTGGAGTTGCGCTTGTGGCAGAAAATCCGCGACAAATGTGTTGAGGGGCGGCGCACCGGCATCGGCATCACCGCCGAAGGAGACATGCTTGCAGCGCTCGGTTACCGTTACGGCACACAGGAAGCCATGGATTTTTCAGTGAAGATCCACCAATGCCTCGCGCTGGAAACCTACCGCTCATCCGTCATGCTCGCCGGCGAACGTGGTCCGTTTCCGGTTTATGACAGTCAGCGCGAAGCCAATAACCCTTTCATCCAGCGCCTCAAAGAGGCCGATCCCGGTCTTTACAAAGAGATGCAAGAAAAAGGACGCCGAAACATCGCCCTGCTTACAATCGCTCCTACCGGAAGTGTGTCCATCCTCACCCAGACCACCTCCGGCATTGAACCGGTATTTATGGTCGCCTACAAACGCCGCCGTAAAGTCAACCCCAACGATAAAAACGTACGCGTAGACTTCACTGATGAAGTGGGTGACACCTGGGAAGAGTACAATGTGTTCCACCACAAATTTCTGGATTGGCTGAAGATCAACGATTACGATGTGGAGGAGGTTCGCCGTATGAAGGACAATGCCTTGCAGGATGTCATTAGGCGGTCACCTTATCATAAGGCGACTGCGAATGATGTGGACTGGGTCTCCAAGGTGAAGATGCAGGGCGCCGTGCAGAAATGGGTTGACCATAGCATCAGTGTGACTGTGAACGTGCCAGGAAATGTGAGCCAGGAACTGGTGGGCCAGATCTACCAAACGGGCTGGGAGAGCGGTTGCAAGGGGGTTACGGTGTATCGTGACGGCTCCCGCTCAGGGGTGCTCGTTACCGAAAAGAAAAAAGAAGACCGGGTTTTCAGAGAGACGGAAGCACCCAAACGACCCAAAGTGCTTGAAGCCGAAATCGTGCGCTTTAACAACGAATCTGAAAAATGGATGGCCGTCGTTGGGATCCTTCATGACAGGCCATATGAGATATTTACAGGCAAAGCCGAAGGCTTCTACCTGCCACCCGACGTGGATAAGGGCCTGGTGATCAAAAATAAACTGGAAAGCGGCGAAAAGCGCTATGATTTTCAGTTTCAGGATAAAGATGGCTATAAGGTGACCATCGAGGGACTTTCCCGTTCTTTCCACAAGGAATACTGGAACTATGCCAAGCTGATATCCGGAGTTCTCCGGCACGGGATGCCGTTGCCTTCTGTGATTGATGTGATCGAAGATTTGAACCTGCACAGCGACCGCCTGCATACTTGGAAGAATGGGGTAGTCAGGGCCTTGAAAAAATTTATCCCTGATGGCACCCGCGCAAAGGGTCGTATATGCAGCAATTGCCAGCAAGAGGATTCCGTAATCTACCAGGAGGGCTGTCTCACCTGCACCAGTTGCGGAGAGAGCAAGTGCGGATGATCACATCTTGAGCTTGTTTTGTGTTGGAAAAGCCCGGCAGATAAATGCCGGGCTTTTTATATGGCTGAAAAATCACTTGTCCCTTATGCAGTATCATTGAAAATGTTATTTTTGCCCGTCAACCCGTTTTGATCTTTATGAACTGCAGTAATTCAGAACAATTCTAAAAAACCTTATTCATTCACCACAATTGACTGATTTGTTATGGCAGAAAAAGGCAAGGAAAGCCCCGGAGCAGGGGGCACCGCAGGCAAGGAAGCGCAGAACCAGGCAGCAGACACCGGTTCAAAAGGCTTCCTGCGCTGGATTGAGGTCATGGGCAATAAACTGCCCCACCCCTTCTGGATTTTTCTTTGGATCACCATTTTTATTGTGCTCCTCAGCGCCCTTACAGCGTATTTGGGTGTAAGTGCCATTCATCCCGATGACGGGAGCCTGGTTGAGGCAGAAAACCTGATCAGCGGGGAGGGCTTGCGCCGTTTCCTGGAAGAAATGGTTACCAACTTTGCCCATTTTGCACCTTTTGGCTTGGTCCTGGTCATGCTCATGGGCGTTTCCATTGCTGAGCGCAGTGGTCTGCTGGCCGTGGCCCTGCGTACAGTAGCCTTTTCCGTGCCCAAGAAAGTGGTATTGCCCGTGATTTTCATCATCGGCGCAGTAGGTAATGTGGGATCGGATGCAGGTGTGGTCATCGTGCCACCCATTGCGGCATTGATATTCACACAGATGGGGCTGCACCCCATCGCCGGACTTGTGGCGGGTTATGCCGGTGCGACGGCTGGCTTCACGGCCAACTTCTTCATTGCCGGCACCGACGTGTTGCTGGCCGGCATCAGCACCGAGATCACCTCGCAGATGCCGGGTGGCCAGGAGGTCAGTCCCACCGCAAACTGGTACTTCATGATCGCCTCCACGTTTATGTTAGCCATTGGCGGGGCATTCATCGCACGGCGATATACCATCCCCCGGTGCGACAAATTCGAGCTGATCGGCACCTTCGACCACGAAGTCACCGACGGAAAACTCAGCCCGGAGGAACGCAAAGGCATGCGCAGGGCAGGTCTCGCCTTGCTGATCTATGTCATCATCATCCTCATCCTGGTAGTTCCCTCAGCGGCGCCCTTGCGCAACCAGGAAACCGGCGGACTGGTGCCCTCACCCTTCCTGCGCGGACTCATCCCCATCCTGTTCTTCTTCTTTGCCATCCCCGGTTATTTTTACGGAAAGGCCACCGGAGCCATCAAAAAGCCCAACGACGTGCTCAAGCAAATGGAGCACGGCATGAAGGAGCTCTCAGGCTATATCGTGCTGATGCTTATCGTCGCCCAGTTCATCAACCTCTTCAGCTGGTCGAATCTCGACACCATCCTCGCCATCGGCGGGGCAGACTTCCTGCAGTCGACCGGACTCACGGGACCGCTCATGTTTGTGATGTATATGATCATCGTGGCCATCCTTAACATCTTCCTTGGAAGCGGATCAGCAAAATGGGCCATCTTCGCTCCCATCTTCATCCCCATGCTTGCCCAGCTGAACTACAGCCCGGCCTTCGTACAGCTGATGTACCGCGTGGGCGACTCGATCACCAATTGCGTTACGCCGCTGTATGTCTACTTCCCGCTGTTGCTGGGATGGATACACAAGTACAACAAAAACATCGGCATCGGCACCATCGTGTCCCTGCTCATCCCTTATGCCATCATCCTGTTCTTTATGTGGCTTGTGCTGCTGTTTGTGTGGTTCGCCCTGGGACTCCCGATTGGCGTGGGAGAAGGGATTTATATGCAGTAATAGCAGGTTTGAAGTTGGAAGGTGCCCGAAGTGTGATCGATGAGCAGGTGACAGTCGGGCCTATCACTGGATCAGGGAATTATGGCGTCGGGGTTGCCGGAGGTGGCAGAGAAGCCCTTCAGTCAAAAGAGAAACCCTGGCAGAAACACAACAAACCATAAAAAAAAGCCCGGCGTCGCGCCGGGCTTTTTTGTGCTACAATGCAGAACAAATATGCTAAAGCGTTGGACAAACGCCTGGGGGCTTACTCCTCTTCTTTTTGCTCCTCTTCGTATGCTTTCAGCAGCTGCTCCTGGATGTCCATAGGCACCTGCTGGTATTCGGCAAATTTCATTCCGTATGTGGCGCGTCCGCTCGTAAGCGATGACAGGCTGGTGGAATAGCGGTTCATTTCAGCCAGTGGCACCTTGGCGCGAATCCGCTGGTAGTTGCCTTCGCTGTCCATACCCATGATGATGGCGCGGCGGCCCTGCAAGTCGGTCATGACATCACCCATCTTTTCTTCGGGCACCATCACCTCCACATCGCAGATGGGCTCCATGATCTTGGGTCCGGCATTTTTGAAAGCCTCCCGGAAGGCGTTGCGTCCAGCAAGCTTAAACGAGATCTCGTTGGAGTCGACCGGGTGCATCTTGCCATCATAGATGTTGACCACGATGTCGCGGGCGTAAGATCCGGTCAGCGGTCCTTCTTCCATCTTTTCCATCACACCCTTGAGGATGGCCGGCATGAAGCGGGCGTCGATGGCACCACCGACAATACAGTTGTTGAAGACCCGCTTGCCGC
>Ga0207421_10004797_pt1 | contig 15410 bp, 14 predicted proteins | sample SodLakKL_010_SED_4_FD_187542 | JGI IMG/M metagenome (GOLD analysis project Ga0207421, IMG submission 187542) | Alkaline sediment microbial communities from Lake Tanatar, Kulunda Steppe, Russia - 8KL_010_SED (SPAdes) (version 2) | ecosystem: Environmental > Aquatic > Non-marine Saline and...
CGCTCGAAAACGGTCTCGCCAACCTGTCCGATGACGACCGTCAGCTCCGTCTCGCCGAACGTTTCGACGCGCTCTTCGGTCGTCTCGACGCCAACATCTTCGAGTGCCTGCTCGACAGCGCCCGCGGCGGGGCCCGAGCCGACGATACCAACAGTCATACTCGGTGCGTCGGGCGGCGGGGCAAAAAGTCTGTGCTCGTCAGGGCGATGTCACAGGTTTGCCCTGAGTGCCTCGTTCATCGCGTCGACTGGCGCACTCTCATCCGTCCACCGTTCGAACGCCTCGACACCCTGAAAGAGCAACATCCACGCACCGTCGATGGTCGTCGCGCCAGCCTCGCTGGCCTCGCGGAGCAATCGCGTTTCCAGTGGACTGTAGACCGCATCGAGGACGGCGAGGTCGCCGTGGAGAGCAGCCTGTGGAATCGGCGAGCGGTCTTCTTTCATGCCGACGCTCGTTGCGTTGATGAGGATATCCGTGTCGGGCACGACGGTATCCAGTGAGTCCAATCCGCCAGCCGTTGCATTTCCAATCGTATCGCTCTCAGTGACTGCCGTAGCAAGTTTCTGTGCTTTTGACTCGGTCCGGTTAATAATCGTGACAGCTACTCCTTCATCAGCCAGTGCGAACGCTGCTGCTCGGCCTGCTCCTCCGGCCCCGACGACGACCGCACGACCCGACAACGTCACGCCGTGGTGTTCGAAAGAGCGAATCACGCCTGCTGCATCCGTATTATAGCCCGTCGGCGGGTCGGTCGAGAAATCAATGGTATTGACGGCACCAATTCGGGCAGCGAGCGGGTCCGGGTCGACGGCCGACAGTACATCCTCCTTGAACGGGATGGTGACGTTGAGTCCGCGAACACCGAGGGTTGCGGCACTTTCGACGGCCGCAACGGCACCGTCTTTCGGTGGCTCGAAGGTCACGTATTTGGCATCGATACCGAGTGCGTCATACCCCGCTTCGTGCATCGGCGGCGAGAGCGAGTGTCCGACCGGATTCCCAATCAGCCCGTAGACGTTCATATCCGTTGCTGGCAGGGAACGGACCTAAATGGTCCGTTCGATAGTTGTCTTATCTGTAACTTGTATGCTAACTTGTAATTCTGAGAGAAACTGGCTGCTGAATGGAGCGGTTCCCTGTAAGACGGCGGCTTTTTTGTCTCCGAGATGTTGGACTGACTGCTCGCTGAGCCTGTGAACTGAGTATTGATTTGCCCATCTACTGGAGTTGGTATCGGCGTGGCTTATCCTCTCAACGTTCTATCCCTGCGATAAATCTCTCAAGTCGGTTCCGGGATTCTTCGCTCCCAGCAATGATGAGGACGTCGCTTTCTTCAACAACGAAATTTGCACCGATGTCAGTGAGCACGTTCCCGTCCCGTTCAACCGCGACGACTGTACAGCCGGTTTGTTCACGTAAGTCGAGGTCTCCCAGACTCCTGCCGACGAAGGCGGGTGTTGCTCTCCTGACGAACCCGAAATCAACATCGGGAGTCAGAATCTCCTCTTTTTCAATAAGCAGTGACGCCAGACTTTCGCCAGTTACGTTCGCCAACGAGAGCACGAAATCTGCCCCTGCATTATAGAGTTTCTGGACGCTGTCCTCATCGTCTGCACGAGCAATAACCTCTACATCCGGTGCGAGCTCGTTGAGTATCAGTGTTGCAAAGATTGTCGGTGTGTCTTCGTCGAGCGAAAGCACCACAGCGCGTGCATTCCTGACATCTGCACGCAGGAACGTCTCCGGGTCGGTAATATCACCGACAACATCGACTCCCTCTTTGGATTCGATGTCAATCGTCGTCACGGCGATGCCTTCTGTCTGGAGGGCATCCACAATTGACCGGCCGACTGTTCCGTATCCACAGACCACGACGCGGGGTTCGTGGTCTTCGGGTGATGGAATTAGCCGCGTTTCTACATCCTGTAAATCGCCGTGTTCGCCAGCAACTAGCAGGATTGTGTGGTCTTCGATGACGGTGTCCGGGTCGGGTGTGACGACGAACTTCCCGCCAAGCCACGCTCCGACAATGGTGATACCCATTCGGTCAAAGACTCTGGCCTCCCGAAATGACTGCCCAACGAGGTTGCTGCCCTTCTCAATCAGCAGTTCCGTGATCTGGAGGTCGCTCTCCGCCTCGATTGCCTGCTGAAGCTTTTCTGCATACGTGCCTGATGCGCGAAGCCCGAGACTTTTTCCCAGGAGTTGTCGTGCCGAGACGATGTCGTCGGCTCCCGCGTATCGGTGATAGGCTTCTACTGTCTGTTCTCTGATGACGCTAATCGTCCGGAGCTCCGGGTTGACCTGCTTGGCGGAAAGCATTATCGTGGGATTCGCCTCGTCGCCAATATCAGCAACCAGGGCTTTCGCGTGGCCAGCATTCGCTGCCCGGTACGTATCGACAGCCTCCAAGTCCCCCACTATTGCGTTAACCCCCTGTTCGTTCAACTCCGTCACCAGGTCAGGGTCGGAATCGATGTACAGATATGGGATATCAACGGCTTCGAGTTCTGCGTGTAGCACCTCATCCTGGGCGGAGTGACCACAGATAATCACGTGGTCGGTCAGGTTACTGGACGTTGGCGGCCGGGTCTGGAAGGCCTGCCGGAACAACGGTACCGCATACAGTGGGATGGCGAGAAAGACCAGCAGGACGCCCGAGAGGTTCATCAGGACGACCAGTAATGCAAGTGCGTCGCTCTCCCGCCAGAGGTCCGTATCACCGCCGAACCCTGCCGTTGTTAATGCCTCGATAACGACCTGCAATGCTTGAAAAAGCGAAATTTCTTCCTCTACGAACGTCCACAGTGCCCACTGGTAAATGTAGGTGTAGATGATGACGAGTCCCGCGATGGTGGTTACTGTGAGTGCGATTCGGCGCTGCCAGTTGGTATCCGCCTCAATTGTAGTCGAGTTCGTACTCATGCCAGTGATGCGATGCGGTTAATAATTGCAGACCGGAGTGAACGCCGGGTTGGTTCCCCACTTCGGGTGAGAACAATCGTGCCAGAGGCCTGCTCTCCGATGGTATCTGGAATCGCACCAGAGAGGATACGTTCGACAGAACTCACCCGTGACACACCAAGGACAGTCGTGTCGTACCCCTGGGCGATTGAGACGAGTTCTGACGCGATATCGTCGGTGACGATGACATCCGAGTCGTAGTCTTCAACACCTGCTGTCTGGGCCGTCTCCTCGATGAGTGACTGCCCGCGTTCGACCACATCTGCCTGGTCTTCGTCTTCGGTACGTTGCTGGACGTTCACCAGGGTAAGCGAAGCTCCTTTCTCTGCACGGACGAACGCTGCTGCCTTTTTAACGGCGACACCCGAGTACGGGCCTTCACCGACGAACGCGACTACGTCTCCGACAGCTTCGTCACCCTGTCTCACCAGTGTGACTTCGCACGGAGCGCGTTCGATGATCTTGTCGATATTCGAGCCGAGGACGCGCTCCCGCCGTTTGCGTGTTCCCGACCAGCCCATAACAACGTCGTCGGCTTCCTCCTGCTCGATTATCCGCAGGATCGTTTCGCCAACGTCCCGGCCGACGACTGCCCGAGTCCGCAGACCAACGCCGAGTTCCTGGGCGATGTCTTCGGCCTGTTCAAGCAATTCTTGCTGTCGTTTGATGCGTTCCTGCTCGTAGCTAACTTCTTGAGCGAGCGAGGTTTGGTCTGGAACCGTAATGATGTTCGCGGCGATTATCTCTGCGTCACGGTCCTGCCGTGCAGCCGAGGCTGCCGCGAGACGGAGTAGTCCCCGCTCGGTGGCCGGATTCGCAACCGGGACGACAATTCGGTATGGCGTTTCCGTTTCTGTGTCCGCTGTCGGCTCAACGGTGTCGATCAGTTCTTCGGCCATGAGGCCCGTCCGGTCGACGCGCGTTCGGCCGTAGAAGTAATACCACAGTCCACCGACGACTGCGATGCCAACACCGCCAATCTGCGGGAGAGGATCCATCTGTGTGAGGATGAATATCCCGGAGAAGACCCCGAAAATCTGCATCCAGGGATACAGGGGGGAGCGGAACCCGGGGTCGTACCACTCGGGGTCCCGTCGACGAAACGCCATGAGCGAGAGACAGACCAGAATGTAGACGACGATCTGGAACGCGCCAGCGGTCTTGGCGATATCCTCGACAGGCAATGCAATGATGATAAACAACATCGCGCCGCCGGTCGTGAGAATTGCCGTGGTCGGTGTTCGGAACCGGCTGCTGACAGTCGCGAATACCTCCGGGAGGAGGTTATCACGGCTCAATGCGAACGGGTAGCGCGACGCGGTGAGGATGCCCGCGTTGGCGGTGCTTATCAACGCGAACATCGCGGCAATGACGATAGCAACGACCATCAGGAATCCAAGTCCGACCACCTCGACGACGGCCACGACCGGGATGTTCTCCCACTCATCGGTCAGGAGCATCTCTGGTTCGACGACACCGACGATGATGGCGACAATAAGTGCATACAGTGCGGTCGTGAGAGCGAGCGACAACAACAGCCCCAGCGGGAGGTTCCGCCCGGGATTTTCGATCTCCTCGGCGACTGCGGCGACCTTGGTAACGCCACCGTAGGAAATCAGGACGGTCGCGGTCGCTGCGAACAGACCGGCAGTCCCCTCGGAGAAGAATCCGTCGACGCTACCGCCGTACAGCGTCGTATTGACGCTGCCACCGGTGAGTGCGACGAAGCCACCCAGGATGAACAGCATAATCAACACGAGGATCTTCTGTAACCCGCCTGTTTGCTTGACCCCAACGACGTTGACGCTAATCAGGAACGCCCCGATGAGGACTGCAAGGACTCTCAGTTCGGTCTCTGTCATCGTCACACCGAAACTCGAAAGGACAGGTTCGAGGTAGAACATTCCCCCGAATAGGGCAAGCGCCCCTTTGAACATCAACATGAGCCAGGTTCCCAGCCCAGCAATCGTCCCTGCACTAGGGCCTATCCCCCGTTCGATGAAAATGTAATCTCCTCCGGCCTCGGGCATTGCCGTACCGAGTTCCGCAATACTGACTGCTGCTGGGAGCACAAGCACGGCAGCGATAATGAAGGCAAGAATGACGGACGGACCGGCCTCAGCCATTGCTAATCCCGGGAGGATGAAGATACCACTGCCGATCATCGCACCCATACTGATCGCCACAACCGAAGGCAGCCCAAGGTCGCGTTCGAGTTCTTCTGACATGGTTTTCGTTACGCTCGTTCGCTACCGATTCGTTACTGTGACGGACTTCCCAAGCACAGACATATAATCTCACCGAATTACGAGAGTAAAATCAACTCTGGAAACACTCAAAGGGAGTGATAATTCCACTTCGATGGGTTCCATCTACTGTAACTTGACCAATTTCTCTTAATAGTGCTGCTTGGGATTGATGAAGAGAATTTCTTAATATTGTTGCCTTTGACGAGTACAGGCACTGTCGGTTGAAATTCGACAAGAAACAAAATCAACGTATTGTCTGTGTTTCATCTGAAATTGTATCCGATACCTTCAGCAAAGTCTCTACCGACCGCTCTCCAGTGAGTGGGTCAGAATAACCGTAGTTATGGGTTCGTGAGAGAGTCACTCCACTGGTTCTACTTGTGGAAGTGCGATGACCGGCAGCTCACACGTGGTAACAAGTTTCAGAGACGGATCCCCCGAGAGGAACTGCACGATTCGGTTACCGCTTCGGGAATCTGTTATGGCCATACGACCCCTGGATTAATTATTGGTTAGCTGACTTCTCTGTGCTCGGAGCTTCTTCCTTTGGGTCATGTTTGAACGTATACGTTGCAATCTCGCCTGACTCACAGACTGAACATTGGTCCGGCGTCGATTCGAACTTCGCCCCACAGTGGCGACACTCATAAAGTGTCGGTTCATCTTCGTTTGGGTCGGTTTCGGAAGATTCAATCAACGAATCCGGGAGAAATTTGTCAAATGGCATAATAATTTCACATAGTTGACGCTATTGAGTCAGATCATCGGGATGCTGAAACGCTTCAACAGCTGGTTTCTCGTCAGTGTCTGGTGAGAACACGGTGACGATATCGTTCGCCTTGATTGTTGTTTCGCCCTGAGGGGTGAGAACCGTATCGCCACGCTCTATGGCGATAACGAGCGTTCCGGCGTCAAGGATTCCCTCCTCAGTTGCCTCCGCGAGTGTATATCCGGTGACGGGTGCTTCTTTGTGAACAGTTAGTTCCACGAGTTCAGCTCCTCCAGCAAGACTCAAATAGTCGGCTAGCGGTTGCCGTCGGTGCCCGTCGCCAGGACCGTATGGCGAATACGGGAAATGAAACTCTTCCTGGAGAAGGAATTCGTCTTCGATTTCGACACCTGCTTGTTCGAGTTCTCGTCCGACTTGGCGTAGGTCTGACGTATTCTGTCCAACAGCGAGCACGTGAATATTCATTCGGCCGCCCATGAGTTCTCGGACGTTGATCACACCTGGAATTGTCCCGACCTTCCGTGCAACTGCTTCCACGTCACCGAATGTAGCATGGCACATAAAAAGGTTCATCAACGACCCGTCTGCCTCCTCGAAATCAACGGTGGCGTGATAGCCCGTCAGTATTCCGTGCTCTTCGAGCTGTGCGATTCGATTACGTACCGTTGCGTCAGAGACGTTCACGTTTTCAGCGATTGAGGCTGCTGTCGTATTTCGAGCATCACCCATGAGAGAGTGAATAATCCGCCGGTCAATTTCATCAAGCCGGTATTCGCCGTTTTTTCCCATAATCTACTATGGTTACCATAGGTGTATATTTGTACTGTATTTTGGAAAGCCAAAAATAGATGCAAACGAATTCGTAACCTCCAAGACTGTATCAATCCACGTCGGGACATTTGACGACATACCAGTAAGGATATCGGTTTTCGGTCCAGTCAAACCCCTCTTTCCTCTGAATAGCGATTAGATGCCACCAGAGCCAGATTGTCACACATCCCATCGGAAAGACCGTTACTGGGTGAGCAGGACCTGTGCTTATCAGTAACGAGCTGATGATTGGACCACCAAACGAGAGTATCACCGCTATAGAGAGTACCCAACCCGTTGGCTCCTGGGTAATTCTCTGTTGAAACCATTCCTCGACGGCCAGAGTTTGCTTGGTAACATTGGACATAATTGTAATACGGTTCCCCAATTATATAACACTCTAGGTTGGGAAAACGATATCTAGTCTTAATATAATTCGTTTTCAGAAAAAATGTCGGTAGATTTATCTACAATCGTTGCTACAGTTCTGGTATGACTGATTCACTACTGGGACGAATTATTGTCCCAATCGCAAACGAAACAGATACGACCGCAACCTGTGAAGCGTTGCTTCCACATCTTGACGAGACTGTAGAGTTGGTCAATCTCTTGTACGTAATCGAGCAGAGGAAAGGGTATATCGACGCGACATCACCAGAGGCTCTCAAACAGGAAGCTCAACGCTGGTTCACCATCGCGGGGGGATATCTCGGTTCTTTCGACGGCTTTCAGACCGAACTCCGTGCTGGCCCCGATATCGTAGACGAAATTACCGCGAGTGCCGTCGAACACGATGCAACTGCTATCGTCTTCAGACCTACTGAAAAAAGCGGCCTGTCACGGTTGCTTTCGTCAGATGTACGCAGTCGGTTGCCCACGGAGAGCCCGTGTCCAGTCATTGCCCTCAACATGAACGGTGATGAGACACTAAAGGAGGTGATGAAATAATGTATCTCATAGTCGTCGGTGCAGGACGGATTGGCTCGAGTTTCATCGAGATGGCGACCTCGGACGGTCAGGACGTGGTTGTCATCGAACAAGACGACCTGCGCGCGGACGAGATTGCAGACACCTACGACTGTCTCGTGCTTAACGCGGATGCGACGGATACTGACGTACTGGAGGAGGCAGGCATTGAGCGTGCTGACGCTGTCGTCAGTACGACAGACGATGATGCAGTGAACACGATGGTTATGTTGCTGGCACAGGAGTTCGATGTGGAGTCGTTAATCAGTGTTGTCCGGGACCCAGGGCATATCCCCGTTTTCGAGAAAGTTGGCGTCACGCTGGTAGAAAACCCCCACCAGTTGATCGCTGAACATCTCTATCACTCGGTCAAACATCCCGCTGTCGAGGACTTCATGCACCTCGAAGGAGACTCCGAGTTCATCGAAATTAAGCCCTCGCCGGGCGCACCAATCACTCGTCAGCCGCTCACAGAGGCCCCCGATGCAGGGGCATTCCCTGACGGTGCGCTTGTGGCTGCAATCGTCCGTAATGGTGATGTCCTTACACCTGCCGGGGATACGACACTCGAACCTGGTGACCTCGTCACGGTACTGGTCAACGAATCTTCACTCGACGAGGTGCTGGAGGCCTTCGGCCACGAGTCCAACGGGAGTTGAGGGGATTACACCATGAGCACACTTCCAACTGTTGTACGAGACGTTGGGCGGATTTTGCAGGCTGTCTCGCTGATGCTAGTCTTCTCGGCGGTTGTGGCTGCTGTCAACGCCGAGTTCTTTGCAATTCCAGCATTTCTCATCTCCGCCGTGGTGATGGCTGGCGTCGGGATCGGACTCGCCCGCCTGTTTGCCGACGCAGATTCACCAGGGAAACTGGAGGCGATGATAACGGCTGCGAGCGCGTGGGGCGCACTGGCCTTCCTCGGCTCTCTGCCGTTTATCCTCATTGCATGGACGATCTATCTGGATCCGTACCCGGCGTGGATGAACACGCCAGCGGTCGATGAGACGACTGACGTGTTCCGACAGCCGGTTAACGGTATCTTCGAGTCAATTAGTGGGTTCACCAGCACGGGACTGACGATGGCACTCGTTGAGGACGAACTACCCCGCTCCTTGCACTGGTGGCGTTCGTTCACCGAGTGGGTTGGTGGGGTTGGCGTGATCGTGCTTACAGTTGCCATCCTTGCACGCCCCGGGAGTGGGTCACTGACGTTGTTCGAGTCAGAAGCGCGTGAAAAGAAGAGCAAGATCCACCCAAGCATCGTTTCGACGGTCAAAGAAATTTGGAAGATATACCTCGGGTTCACTGTTGCTGCGATTGTGTTATTACTCGTAGCCGGGATGCCACTGTGGCCCGCCATCAACCATGCAATGACTGCCATCGCAACTGGGGGATTCTCTGTCCACGCCGACTCAATAGGGGCGTATGGCGCGGTGATTCAGTACGCAGTCGTTCCAATTATGATCGCTGGGAGTATCGCATTCCCCGTCCATTATCTCATCCTCAAGGGTGAGATCGATAACTTCTGGCGGGATATCCAGACACGATGGGTGTTTCTCTGGTTCGCTATTGGGACCGTGGCACTCACATTCGTGCTGTGGGTCGGTGGCGGCGATCCGGTCGGTCAATTCGATGACTTTGAAGAAACGTTCCGGGCGGCCCTCTTCCAGTTCGTCTCCGCTACTTCGAATACAGGATTCGGGACAGCGGCGATCGGTGATGGAACTGGACGGGCGATGTCTGCCGGTGCTACCTTCATCATTTGTCTCGGGATGCTCACTGGGGCAGCAGCAGGCTCAACGGTTGGTGGCCTAAAACTGATCCGCGTCATTACGCTCGTGAAGGGAACAATCTGGCAGGTTGGCGATGTCTTCGCCCCAGATAGTGCAGTTCGACGGCTGAAACTCGGAAAACGAAAACTCGATGAGGACCAGGTCCAAGCGGAGTACACAGAGGCAGCGGTCGTGTTCGTGCTCTGGATCGTCTTCTTGATTATCGGCGTTGCGGTCCTACTGTGGGTGCTTTCACCGGAACATCCAGTCGAGTACGTCATCTTCGACGTAATGAGTGCGCAGAGCAACGTCGGACTTGATGCCGGCATCACGGGACCAGACCTGCCAGACACCGCCAAAGTGATGTTGATTTTCAACATGTGGATTGGACGGCTAGAAATTATTCCGGTTGCGGTACTTCTCGGTGCAGCCTTCCATCGATTCAACCTGTACAAATGAGTGAGCGTACTCCGAGCCAACAGGGTAGTTTTGTGGATTCACTTTTTTTACTAATTACTGTCCTCTAATTGATAAGACACATTACATAAAAAATACGCCATCTCCTATCTAAACTGTATTTTGGAATCCCATAATTCTCTTTCCGAATTATATCGTCTATTAATTTCGTTTTAATTAATACAGTCGTAAATATTATATGTGGTCGTATTATCTCTTCAAGCATGAAAATCGTTGAACAGCAAGCGAAGTGTTCTTGTGAGGGATGTTTTTAGATGAGCTCACAAGATACAGAGCTCGCCCGAGACCTCGGATTTCTCGAAGCCTATACACTCGGTCTCGGGACAATGATTGGCGCGGGCATCTTTGTCCTACCAGGAATTGTAGCCGATGCTGCAGGACCAGCGAGTATGGTTTCGTTCGTAATCGGCGGCGTTGTTGCCTTGCTTGCGGCGCTTTCGCTTTCCGAACTCGCGACAGGGATGCCAAAGGCCGGTGGCAGCTACTACTACATCAATCACGCGCTGGGGAGTTTCTTCGGGACAATTGTTGGGTGGGGGATGTGGGCAGGATTGATGTTCGCCACTGCCTTCTATATGCTTGGGTTCGGGCAGTACCTCCTTGACCAGCCATCGACCGCTATAGGCGTCGTTCTTGCGGCACTGGTGATGGCATCACTGCTCGTCATGCTGAATTATCGCGGGGTTAAAGAAACCGGCTCGTTCCAGAATTATATTGTCATTTCATTGGTCGGTCTCATTCTGGTTTTTATTATTGTTGGACTGCTGAGCATTAACCCGGACAACCTCACACCGTTTACCGGTGATGAAGGATGGGCAGCTGTCGGCGTGACCGCCGGGACTGTGTTCGTCACGTTCATCGGCTTCGAAGTGATTGCGACCAGTGCTGAGGAAATCAAAGAGCCAGGACGGAATCTCCCGCTTTCGATGGTCGCAGCGGTCGTCACACCAACGCTTCTCTACGTGCTGGTAATGCTCGTCAGTACTGGCGTCCTGCCAATTGAAGCACTGGCGGATTCTGACGTGCCGGTTGCGGATGTTGCCCGCGAAACAGCAGGCATCTTCGGAAACATTAGCGTCGCTGGATTCAGCGTATCTCTTGGGACTGTCGGCTTCGGAATCATGATTGTGGGGGCGATTCTAGCGACGATTTCCTCGGCAAATGCATCAATTCTTTCGGCTGCCCGCGTCAATTTCGCCATGGGGAGAGACCGGATTCTTGCGGACTGGCTCAACAAAATTCACGGACGCTATCGCACACCGTATCGTGCGATTGTTGCAACCGGAGTTGTCATCCTTGTGTTGATTGCCAGCCCACTCCCGATTGCGACGCTTGCAGACGTGGCAGCGTTCCTGTTCCTCCTGACGTACGCACTTGTCCACATTGCTGTGGTCGTTCTTCGTCGGGCTGAACCCGAGGGGTATGACCCAGACTTCCGAATTCCCTCGGTGTTGTACCCTGCTGTTCCAGTTGCCGGGTTTCTTGCCTGTATCGGCGTCATGGTACAGATGGGCGAGGACCCGGCAATTATTCGAATGCCGGACGCACTGTTCGGAGCCGGAGTGCCCCTACCTACTTTCGAAGTATCGCTCGCGCCATTGTCTGTTGTTCAACTCATCGGCATTTTTATCGTTTTTATATCAATTGGGTGGTGGGGACTGTATGCCAGAGAGAACGCACGCTCGACGAGTCTGGTCGGAGAGGCTGTCGCCCCAGCGGCGGAAAAGACAGAGGCAGACGATCTATACCGGGTGGTGGTTCCGGTGGCTAATCCGAACACGCAGCGGCCACTTATCCGATATGCTGCGGCCAGTGCCGCGGCACAGGAGCAGGATGCCGAACTGATTGCCGTCAACGTAATCGAGGTCCCACCACAGACTTCGCCTGCGCAAGTTGAAGAAGAGCGTGTTGAACGTCAGCAGGAACTGTTACAGAACGCGAAATCTATTGCAGATGACCTGGAGGTTCCGCTCCGCACCCGAGAGCTCGTGGGGCGGTCTGCGTCAAATGCACTGCTGTCTGTTATAGAAGAAGAAGATGCAGCACAAGTTCTGCTCGGGTGGGCTGGACCCAAGAGCCGTCGGGAGGTTCTCTTTGGGACGACAATCGATCCAGTTCTGGAGCAAGCGCCCTGTGAGGTCACACTTGTCAAGGACCCAACTGAGACGCCAGGCAATATTGTTGCGCTGGCTGGCAGGGGTCCCAATGCGCCTGTCGCAGTTCGACGTGGCGCTGAACTAGTGCGGTCGTTCGATGGGGACGATACGTCACTGACATTGCTTACTGTTCAGGAAGGAGATGGAGATGTACCCAACCCCGAGACAGTTGGCGAAGAACTGATTGCAGACTTAGCAGAGCAAGCAGGCCTCGATGCTGAGGAGTATGAAGCCAACGTAGTGGTGAGTGATACTGTTCGTTCCACACTCATTGAGACAGTGACGGAGTACGATACTATCAGTGTCGGGGCAACCGGTCAGGGAACGGTTGCACGGGCACTCTATGGGTCGATTCCAAATGATATTGTAGCTAACGCTGAAGGAACTGTCCTGATGAGTCGGGATGCACGAGAACAAGAACAGACGCTCCGGGAGGCCATCGCATATCGATTACTGAGTACTGAACAGAACGAGAGGGAATAGTCCCATGGCCACCTGTCCTCATTGTGGGTACGACGGCGAAGCAACGGACTTTATATTCGAATCTATTCGCGTCGATGACCCACATGACCCTGAACACGATAGTGGGACAGTATGCTGCCCGAACTGTGGCGCTGTACTCGGTGGGTACACGTTCAGAGATACTACTGAATAACTTGTACCGTGGCGTGACTACATGGTTGTCGTTCCCTCCTGTAACGGGAGTGTGCACATGGTTATCGTTGGCAGGCGGAACGGAGGTCATCGATATTGCGGTTGATGAGGACGCACCCATCGTGGGACGGACAATTCAGGAGGCTGTCCAAGCAGATCTGCTCGAAGATGATGCACTGCTAATTGCGATTGAGCGTGGTGACGACACGATTACCCCTCAGGGGAATACAGAAATCAAACCGAACGACATTGTCACCGTGTTTTCACCGGACCGGGAAAAGAAACCAACCCTGGAAGCCTTCAAAGAGAAGGATAGCTCCACTTCGACGGTCTCCACCTAATGCGACTTGAACAACTGCTCCCAGACGTACTGGTCAGTGTTGATGAGGAGACACCGTGTGATGTTGCTGTCCTTTACGAATGCAAGCACTGTGGGTCGAAATTCGACGAGGAGCGAGACCAATGTCGTGTCTGTGATGCAACTGAAATTGCATCCTATACCTTCAGCAAGGACTGTATCGACCAATCCTTGGAAACTGAGTCCGAATAACTGTATTGCTTCCGTGCAGTTAGTGAGAGGGTCACTCCGCTGGTTCTACTTGTGGGAGTGCGATGACTGGTATCTCACACTCGGTGACGAGTTTTAAAGACAGATCGCCCGAGAGGAACTGTACGATTCGGTTACCGCCTCGGGACCGATACGCGACCGCGCTAGCATCGACTTCCTCTGCTGCTTCGAAAATCGCACCGACGATATCCCGGGCGTACTTCACGTGGACATCAGCATCTGGGAAAAGTGTCCGAAAGTTAGCGTATGATTCTGCGGCTATTTCCTCGGACTGTTCGACAGGGGTTTTGTCGGGAGCACCGCCTGCTTTTTCAACAACGTGAAGGACAGTTACTCGCTCGGGAGTATAGGGTGCAAGCGCTTTTGCCGTCTTGAGCGCATCTTCCTCGTGTGCAACTGGAACAAGGACGTGCTTCAGGAGGTCCTGCTGTGAGTCTTGGTCTGTCCTGTCCATACGAATATCTTGGCGACCCGATAAATAAACCATCGGGTCACTACGAATAGTGCTGGTGACGTTCCTTGAAATAACTGCGAACGATACGAGGAAGAGTAGTACAATTCAGACTGGTGGATTGTGATAACGGTATGTACCGGCGAGAGGGAATCGGTCACGGAAACCTAACCAGTTCCATCTCAAAAGGCGAATCGAATACCGCTGGTCAGTCTAGTTCTAACTCGGTTTGTTGTTTTTCTTTGAGTTCCTCGCGGGTCATTTCCCCATCGATAAGTGCCCGTAACTGCTTGATGAGTTGCTCGCTTGCGAGTATATCCGAGACGGTCACGTAGAGTGCCCCGGAATCGAGCAGTGCAGTGGCTTTCTCAACATCATCCGACCGAAGGATAAGGTCAGCGTCGAAATCAAAGGCTATCAGTTGCTCGGAGATAGGTTCCGAGTGGACCGTTGAGATGATGAGCTGTGCGGAATCGGCCTGTGCCTTCTCCCACGTATATGGCTCCATCGCATCACCGTACACGTACGCTTCGTTGTCGGCCACCACGTCTTCGCGATGCCCTGGGTCGTTTTCGATGACCACGTATGGCTGGTCGAGTCGTCGGCAGGCGCTCGCCAACTTCGGCCCCTGTCGGCCGTACCCGACGATAATCACGTGATTACTGAGACTGTCCGGCATCTCGCTTCGTTCGTCAATCTGCTTGTTCCCCCATCTATACAGGCCGAGCGACGAGACAACCTGATAAATATCCTCCGCGTAGCGACGGCTGAGGCTCGACGTAATCATGCTCGCTGCGGCGGCGAAAATGATTGCGTCAAAGACGGCCTGATTCGTCAGGATGCCGAGCAGCCAGGCTTCAATCAGAATGATGAGGGCGAACTCGCTTACTTGGTCGCTGCTGAGGCTTGCCAGCGTCGCCGAGCGTGGCTCATATCCCTGATAGATGAGGATTCCGGTCGTCAAGACGGGTTTGACGATTGCAACTAGAATGAGGAGGCCGCTCACCAATATCAACTTCTCGACCGTCGGCGAGGTGACGAGCATCCCCAGCGTGACGAAGAAAATCGCCACGAAGAAATCCCGTATCGAGGTAATCCCGTTGAACAACCCAAGATGTTCCGTGGGGTTGTGTCTTACAGCGAGACCGGCGGCGAACGCTCCGATAATTATCGAAATCCCGGCCAGTTCCGCAGCGCCGATGAACGCAACGAGGAGGGAAACAACGCCGATAATCAACAGTTCGTCGGAATCGCCGGCGAGTCGCCCCATCTTCTCGAACAAATACCGGTTGATAACCACCGAAACCAACAGCAGCGTCACGCCGTAGCCAACCTGTGTCGCAATCGGGTCAGCAGCGAGCGTTCCTGCCCCAAGTACGAGCAGGATAGCAATTCCAACGAGGTCCTGGACGAACTGAATCGACTGTGCTAACCGACCGCGGACGAGGTTGCGGCGAATCTCAGTCTGTAATAGCGCTGTTCCGACAATCGTCGATGAGAGGGCCACGGCAACGCCAAGATAGATTGCCTCCTCGACGGGGATACCGAGTACCACGCCGAAACCGACACCGAGTGACCCGACGACGACAATCTGTCCGAGCGCGGCA
>Ga0207421_10004798_pt1 | contig 15409 bp, 15 predicted proteins | sample SodLakKL_010_SED_4_FD_187542 | JGI IMG/M metagenome (GOLD analysis project Ga0207421, IMG submission 187542) | Alkaline sediment microbial communities from Lake Tanatar, Kulunda Steppe, Russia - 8KL_010_SED (SPAdes) (version 2) | ecosystem: Environmental > Aquatic > Non-marine Saline and...
TTGCTACCTGTCGACCGAACTTAAACCCTTCTTTCCAACCCAGCAGTAGCTCTCGACTCTGGCGTCACAAAAAATAGCGGAACTGCCCGATCAGGCCGTCTGTTCGTCGGGCGTACGTCGGCGACCCACTGCCTGTTTCACGCGGTGGGTCGACCGTTTTGCAGCGACACGGACGCGAGCAGCGCGTGTCTCGGGTTCAGGGGTTTCCTCGACTTCTTTGCCGAGTTTTGCCCGCACGCGCCGGACGACTGGCTGGAGCTCCTCGCCCAGTCCGATTTTGAGGTGCGTTGCGGCTCGACCGAGGTAGTATCGTGCGTCACTGAAATGCTTGTTCATATCTGACCAATGGAAGCCAACAGATATAATCTTTGTGCTGACTGTCCGTTCCTTGTCGACTGTAAACCCGTTGTCTTCGGGCGATTGTTGGCGATCTACTCAGTAGGTTGGTGATTCCTCGGGAACGCCATCGCGGGCGTTGACCAACCTCGCGAACGTAAAGAGGCCATCCGAAAGGCGGTTGAGATACGCCACCGCATCAGCGTTGATCGACTCCTGTTGAGCCAGTGTAACTGCCCGGCGTTCGGCCCGGCGAGTAACTGCGCGGGCGTTGTGGAGTGCGGCTCCGCACTCGCCTCCGCCTGGCAGGATGAATGAGGTCAACGGTTCAAGCTCCTCGTCGGCCGTGTCGATCCAGGACTCCAGTTGGTCAATATGCTCCTGGCGGATTTCTGGGTCGTCTTCGCCGGGATCGGGTGTCGAAAACTCCGCCTGGATGATGTGGAGGTGGTTCTGAATCGACTGAAGCCAGTCGTCGACATCGTCGTAGCCGCTGGGTCGGGCGGTGCCGATCACCGAGTTGGCCTCGTCGACGACGCCGTAGGCCTCGATTCGGGGGTTGGTTTTCGAGACCCGAGAGAGATCTCGCAGGTCGGTTTTTCCCTCGTCGCCGCGGCCAGTGTAGATCGTCATCGGTGGCTCACTCCGTTACTGTGACTGTGCATAGCCACCGGTTCGGTCGCCGCCAGCAAGTAGTTTGGTACCGCTGGCTCACAACCCCTCGAACGCCGCAATTGCCTCACACCAGGCGTCGGGAATCGGCTTGGCTGCTGCTTGCTCGCGGTCGTAGTTGACCATCACCACCGTCGCGTTCGCTGCCGGTTCACCGTCGAGGGCGAGTTCAGCCTCGGTTGTGATACTCGTCGTCCCAATATCGGTCACCTGCATCTCGACGACCAACTCGCCATCCGGCGTGATCGGTCGATGGTAGGAGATGTCGACCGACGCGATGGCGGTCTCAATAGCTGTGAGATCTACGTCAAGGATCTGTGCGAAGTACTCGACACGAGCGACTTCGAGGTAGCTTACATGAACCGCGTGGTTGACATGGCCTAGCGGGTCGAGATCCCGGTAGCGAACCGGGACGACGGTGGTAAACGGCTGATCCGGATTCATAGCGTAGAGAGTCAACGCAGATATGTAAGTTGGCTGGCTACTAAAAGAAAATCCATAAAAACAGATATGAAGAAGATGTATGTGACTGTCACACATGTATAAGTAGCTGGCCACTAGTAACGCAAGCCGGTGTGTGACGCGAGTAGTCGAGTGATCAGACGGAGCAACCGCTGGTCGAAACGCGTTTTCAGGCAGTCGCAGAAAGATAACGGTCAATAGAATTTGTGGATGAGCAGTCAGCCGAGCGGTTGATCTGGATCTGTACGTTCTTATTGGCGTATATTCGACAACCATCGGACCAACCACTCACTAACTGAACATCGGCAGAGAAAGTCACTTTGCATACAGTGACAGCTTTTCCACGTATGTCTTATGTGAGTTGGTCACATACGCACAAACGATGTCCCAACAGATTCAACAGGAACTCGACGTCGACCAGTTTACCTTGGGGTTGGTCGGGCCTGATCAGGAGTGGGCGGGCACCGTGGCCGACGGCGGGACGGTTCGCACACATACCCCGGCTGGCTGCTGGGGGCCAATGATCACACCCTCGTTCCGCGGCGGTCACGAAGTTACTCGACCGATCCGCGTCGAAAACGCCGAGGTCGGCGACGCGCTCGTCGTCCGAATCAAAGACGTACAGGTAACCAGCGTCGCCACCAGCACCGGCAGCATGGCCGAGCGAAACGAGGCCTTTGGCGACGATCCATTCATCGACCACAAGTGTCCCGAGTGTGGCGCGGAGTGGCCTGAGACGGTCGTCGAAGGGACCGGCGAAGACGCGATCCGGTGCGCCGAGTGTGGCGCCAACGCTTCCTCATTCGGGTTTGAGTACGGCTATACGGTCGTCTTCGACGAGGATCGGACGGTCGGGTTGACGGTCGGTCCAGAGGGAGCCGACCAGCTCGCGGAGAATGCTGACGAAAACATGGCACTTCCCGAAAACTCCCGTCAGCACCCGATCTTGCTTTATAAACCGGGCGAGATTCCGGGCACGCTTGGTCATCTCGCGCCATTCATCGGGAATATCGGTACCACGCCGGCTGTCGAGCTCCCTGATTCGCACAACGCCGGTGACTTCGGTCAGTTCCTCATCGGCGCGGAACATGACTGGGGTATCGCCGACGAAAGCGAACTAGAGGCCCGAACCGACGGTCACCTGGATTCGAACGATGTGCGGCCAGGCGCGACGCTCATCTGTCCGGTTCGCGTCGACGGCGGTGGACTCTACGTTGGTGATCTCCATGCCAATCAGGGCGACGGCGAGCTGTCGTTGCATACGACTGACGTAAGTGGGACGACCGAACTCGAAGTCGAGGTCATCAAAAATCTCGACATGGATGGCCCGCTACTGTTGCCGAACGAATCAGATCTGCCAGACATTGCGAAACCATACACCGACGACGAACGCGAGGCAGGTAACGCGCTTGCCGAACAGTACGGCGTTGAGACCGTCGCGGATGCAATGCCGCTGCAGATCATCGGTTCGGGAGCGACGATCAACGAAGCAACTGACAACGCCTTCGACCGGGCCGGATCGCTGTTTGACATGACCGAAGGCGAGGTTCGAGCCCGCTGTACGTTCACCGGCGGCGTTGAGATCGCCCGACTGCCGGGTGTCGTCCAGCTCTCGATGCTCGTCCCAACTGAAATCCTCGAAGACGTAGGGCTGGCGTCGGTCGTCCGTGAGCAGTACGGACTCTAAGGAACAGCTACCCACCCTGTGCGGCAGGAATGAGCGTGAGTTCGGCTGTCGGCGGGCACGACCCATCCGGGTCGGCACGCTCGCCGTCGACGAGCACACGGACACTTCCGCGAAGCGTTCCGTCTTTGTCGAACAGTTGTGTCTCAGCTCGTGGATACTGCTCGACAAACCGATCGAGCACGGTTTTGATCGACTGGTTGGTGTCAGCAGGCGAAATCGAGACTGTTTTCGATCCAGTCACACCTCGAAGCGGTCCATGAACTGTAATCTCCATAGGGATTCTTTGGTGCCATACTGCATTGGTGTTGTGTTCCCTAACTCGGTAGTAGTACCGCTCGACTGGTGGCTTGGTGGTTTCGATAGACTGTGTCACATCGGATGCTGTGAATCGAGCCCGAATGTATCGACAGTACCGAATTAAACATTCGTCGAGCAGATACAGTTACAGATGTCCATCTGCGAGTAAAACACACAGTTATACACTGATCATTGTCAGCTAATTCGATAGAAACGCTTAATTTAGTTACCCAGAACAGTATCTCATAGAGAGTCGTTACTGAATGGAATCTGAAGACCTGCGAGCACTAACTGTCGACGTATTTCACGACCACCTGCAGCGCGGCGAGCTAACTATCGAAGCGGTTGTCTCTGCGTATCTCGACCGTATCGAGCGATACGACAAGGCCGGCCCCGAACTGAACGCGATACTCACCGTCAACGATACGGCGATAGAGCGGGCCCGCAGGCTCGATGCCGAACTCGAAGGCGAGATACCCAGACCGCTGTACGGTGTCCCAGTCGTCATCAAAGACCAGGCGTCGACCGCCGGCGTTCGGACGACGTTCGGCTCGGTCGCGTTTGCCGACTACGTCCCGACCGAGAACGCGACGGTCGTCGAGTGGCTCGAAGACGCCGGCGCAATCGTCCTTGCCAAGACGAACCTCCCGGATTTCGCTGCTGGCTTCGTCGGCTACTCGTCGGCCGGCGGTCAGACACGGAATCCCTACGACCTCTCGCGGGATTCGGGCGGCTCAAGTGCGGGCACCGCCGCCGCGGTGGCTGCCGACTTTGCGATGGTTGGAATCGGCGAAGACACTGGCGGCTCGATTCGGGTGCCCGCCTCGTTTTGTAACCTCTTCGGGCTCCGCGTGACGACCGGCCTGATCAGCCGCGCCGGGATGTCGCCGCTGGTTGCCGAACAGGACACGCCTGGGCCGATGTGTCGAACCGTCGACGACCTGGCTCGCCTGCTTGATGTGATCGTCGGCTTCGATCCGGCTGACGAGGCGACCGCGATTCACGCCCAATGGTCTGGCGAATCGTTCGTTGAGGCACTCGACGAAGCCGCCTTGGAGGGCGCGCGAATCGGCGTGCTCCGTACAGCCTTCGGCGAGCGCGACGAACCACGAGTAAGTGCAGTCAACAGCGTTGTCGAGGAGGCACTCGGTACGCTGGAGGCTGCTGGTGCAACGCTCGTCGACTCCGTCGAAATTCCGGAGCTTGAGACATTCCTCGACGATACGTCACTCTATGGGCTGGTTGCCAAACGGGATCTGAATCAGTTTTTCGACGGACTCGACGAGTCGCCGGTCGACTCATTCGAGGAACTCTACGAGCAGGGTGCCTACCACGAAGCTCTTGAACATATCGAGACGATTGCGGCGGCCCCAGCAGACCCGACCACAGACCGGGAGTACTGGTGGCGACTCGCCCGCCAGGCGGCGTTCAGACAGGCCATCGAGTACACACTTGCCGAAGAGGATCTCGACGCGCTGGCGTTTCCCGACGTGCAGGTCCTCCCCCCAGAGTACGAGGGATACCACACTGGTGAGCTCACTCGTGCGGATGTGCCAACGAACACCTTCATCGCCTCGCAGTCGGGTTGTCCGGCGATCTCGATGCCCGCGGGTTTCACTGAGGATGGGCTCCCGGTCGGCCTCGAACTGCTCGGCGCGCGGTTGTCTGACCGTCGACTGGTTGGGTTTGCGGCGGCCTATGAGTCGGTTGCCGATACATGTCTGCCACCAGAGTTGTGACAAACCAAGAATCGGTGCAGCCGCTACCGTAACGATTAGATACTGAGCTGGCAACACACACCATGGTCGACGAGTTACAGAGCGACGGGGTTTTCGACGATCCAGCACCGTACTCCCAGGGAACTATCCACGGCGAGACGATCTGGTTGGCCGGACAGGTACCCGATAACAGCGACGGCGAGATCGTTGGCGACGATATTGAGACCCAGACCAAGCAAGCGGTGAGCAATGTCGAGACTCTTTTGGACGAAGCCGGCTCCTCGCTTGCGTCAGTTGTTTCGGTGACGGCGTATCTGACTGATATGGATGATTTCGAGGGGTTCAACCGCGTCTACGCCGAGGTGTTTCCGGACCCAAAACCCGCACGGGCAACTGTCGGTGTCACGGGGTTAGCCGTCGACGCGCGGCTCGAACTCCAGGTGACGGCAGTCGTCGAATAAAAGATCAAATAAAAGGGGTGCCTCAGGCCTGTCGCCAGGCGAACGCCCGTTTTTGAATGGGACTCAGGATGAGATACTCGATAACGAGCACAACGCCGATGAACAGCACCGAGTAGGCGAGCACTTCGGCGATGTTGCCCTGCAGGAACCAGAATCGAACCCGCGAGCCGACGCCGTTGCTAATGCCAAACACCTCGGCGATCACTGCGACCTTCCAGGTCATCCCGAACAGATGTCGCAGTGAGGCAAAGACGTACGACAGCAGGTGTGGCAAGTAGATCTCCTGCCAGATCTGTCGCTGGCCGGCTCCAAACGAGTCGGCCATCTCTACGAGTTCGATGTCGATATCCTGGAGGCCCTGCCAGATCGTCACCAGCGCGAACGGCGTGTAGACGAACGCAACTGACAGCACAACCGCCTGGGTGTTGAATCCGACCATCACCATCACGATAAGGATGACAACCACGTCCGGCGGCGTCATCCAGACCGGCAGCCAGGCCTCGAAGGCTTTGGCGACACCGTCGTTGAGCTTCATTGCAATGCCGATCAGAATCGCCAACCCGAGTGCGAGGGCGGTCGCCATCAGCACCCGGCCGAAGGTGACCCACAGATGATAGAGTGCCGAGTTGCCGTCGATATCCCCGTCGACGATGAACTCAATCATCAGACTGCCGACAAGCATTGGCGCGGGAAACATCCGGCTGTCGTAGGCCGAAAGCGCGACCCAAAACAGCAAGAACGCTCCCACCGACAGTGCGATCCGACGTGCCCGTGTCATTGCTCGTTGAGGTCGTCTGGGTCGTCTTGGAGATGTGTGAAAAAGCGCTCCATCATCGCTGATTCTGTCTCGATGAGTGCTTCGTCGCCCACACTTCGTGGCCGTGGCACATCTACCTCAACCTGATCGAACAGCTCGCCGTTGCCGTCGAGAATCAAAATTGAATCCGACAAGAAGACGGCCTCGCTGCTGTTGTGGGTGACGAAGATGATGGTTTTGCCCGTCTCCTGCCAGATGTCCAGAAGGTCTTCGCGGAGCTCTTTGGCGGTGAACTCATCGAGGCTGCTGAATGGCTCGTCCATAAACAGGATGTCTGGGTCGATTGCAAGTGCCCGTGCGATCCCGACTCGTTGGCGCATGCCGCCCGAGAGCTGCTGTGGGTAGCTGTCGATTTTGTCTTCAAGCCCGACGAGTTCGAGATAGCGGTAGATTCGCCCAGATTGATCCTCAGGGGGTACCTCTTGGGCCCGAAGGGCAAACCGAATGTTCTCGCCAATCGTCAGCCAATCAAGCAGCCGTGGCTCTTGGAAGACGTACCCATAGAAGAACGACTCCGGCTCGACGCGTTCACCGTTGTGTCTGATCTCGCCGCCGTCCGGCGGAATCAGCCCGGAAATAACGTTGAGGAGCGTCGACTTCCCGCAGCCAGAAGGCCCCATAATCGACGTAAAGCCACCTTCGGCGATCTCGAAGTTGAGATCCTCGAAGACCGTAAACGTCTCACTGCCGTTCCGGAACGATTTCCGGAGGTTCGTAAACTCGATGACGCCCGGCTTGGGGTGGGACTCGTGGTTCATAGCTGTCGGTGCGGAGTTGCTCATTTGATGGATACCATGTAGTGCTCAGTGGTCGTCATTACTCCTCAGCCATTGCGCGGAGATCATCAATCGAAATAATGTGGTCTTCGCGCGGTGGAACTGCCTCGATTGAGCCGAGATCTTCCATTGCCTCAACAAGCCGCCACTGTGAGTCGATGAGCTCCTCGGTGTAATCGTCGACCGGCAGATGAAGATCGCCGGACTCGGCGAGTTCGATGACGGCCGCTTCTTCGCCTTCGGAGACACCCGCAAGCTGGCCGTACTCGTTGACGACCGACTCGGCGTTGGCCTCGATGTGTTCTTGAGCACTGCTCCAGCCCGCAAGCAACGACAGGGCAGTATCTGGGTTTTCTTCAAGCCAGCTTCGCTGGGCACACCACGGCGTGATGAGCGGCGGGAAGCCGGTTTCTGCCTCCCACTCTTCCCAAGCGTTGTACACCGGTCGCACCTCATCGGAGTTTGCAAGCCCGCGGACAGTCTGACCAGTGAACTGCAGCATGGCGTCGACCTCATCTTGGTCGACCATCAGGCTGTAAAGCGTCGATGGATCGGATTCGACAGTCTCGTTTTCCTCGCGAATGTCGAAGTCGTGTTGCTCCCAGATCATCGCCTGGGTGTAGGTGCCGGTCCCCGTCGACCAGCCCGGATGCCCGAAGGTGATATCCTGCAAATCCTCAACCGACTCAATATCTGAATCAACTGGGACGAAAATCGAGTTGATTTGGGTGATACAGGGGCCGAACTGGACGAGCTCTTCGCCTTCCTGAGTGTATTGAGCGAGGTTGTTGTACTCAAGTAGTCCAACATCGTTGCCGTCGTCGGGCAGTGCGTTGACAAACCGACCGTATGCGGCCACCTCTGGGTTGAAATCTAAACCTTCGTCGGCCCAAAAGCCCTCGTTGGTTCCTGCGAGGAAATGCATGATGTTGAGGTTTCCTTCCGGCGTCAACAACTCAATGCCCGCTCCTTCGTCGTCGTTTCCATTACCCAGACAGCCAGCGAGACCAGCTGTTGCAGCAGCACCAACAGATACGGCTGTTTTTGTAAACGAACGTCTACTGAAACTGCGATTTACCATTACAATCGGACGGAAGTATCGACTAATATTATACTTTTGGTCTGGTTTTATTACAATATATTCTGGGGAAGACGAATAAACATCTCATATTGTATATTGTGTCTGTACTCCCTTATATACTGTTCAATGGCTGTGAAATAGCTCGATACAGGCGCCACTGGTCGACGATTGTACACACAAAGACGCAAAAATAGAAAAAAGTAATCTGATGCGGATCCGTTCAGACAGCCTTCGGTTGGGTTGTTTCTCCGCCCCACGAGTAGCGGTTGGTCTCGATGTAGCCGAGCGCGCGGTCGACGACGAACATGAACAGCATCATCGGCAACGCCCAGGCGATGATCATGTGGTTCTGGTTGGCCTGGAAATAGAAATTAATGATTTCGCCGAGGCCGACGCGTGTGCCGAAAATTTCGGCAATCAGCGTGATCTTCCAGGCCAGCGTGATCGTCAGTCGGGTGCTCGAAAAGATGTGCGGGTACAGATGCGGGATGTAGATGTTCTGCCAAACCAGAAAGGTCGAAGCGTCGAAGGCCTCAGCCATCTCCGGCAGCGTCCGATCGAGCTCTTCGATTCCCTCTTTGATCGAAATCGCCACGTACGGTGTGACGATCATAAAGACCGTAAACACGGCGACGAACCAAGTCGTCAGCCCGAACCAGATCACTGCCAAAAACGCCCAGATCACCGACGGGAACGCGAAGGTCCCCAGCACGTAGACGAACAGATAATCATCGGCCCGCTCACTCGTGCCCATGATGATCCCGGCTGTGACGCCGACAGCGAGACAGCAGACTGACGCCACGGCCACCCGCGCCAGCGTCATCCCGTAGTTGTCGACGGCCGAAAACTCGGCGTCAGGGCCGAACGCCTCGCCGAACGCCGCCATCAGTTCTGGCAGTGTCGGGAAAATGTAAGACGGCGTCGTTGCCGCCGCGAGGTTCCAGCCGACAAAGACGATGAGCACCGACACCACAATCGGGGCGATTCCGTCGAGTCGACTCCGGATCGCCCCAAGCCCTGTCGACGTTTGTGATGTGTTACTCATTTGTCGTTCCACCCACTATATTCGACATATATCCAGCTATTCGATCAAACACGTGTCGTACCATGCGTGTATAGCTCTGATAACTGAGAAAATATAAGTCTATGTTTCAGTGCCAGACGTGCCACCCTACGGCGGCCGCAACAGGAAGCCAACTGCGCCAGCAGCCAGTGCAAGCACGCCGCCGACGATGAACGTCGCATCCCAGCCGATGACGACGACCAGCCAACCAACGACACCGCCGCCAAAGACGCCGCCCCACATCTTACCGGAGTACACCAGTGAGTAGTTCGCCGACGAGTAGCGACTCCCGTAGTAGTCGCCGACGAGACTGGGAAACAGCGAGAACTGCGAGCTCCAAAAGAACACCGCGATGGCGACCGCAACGATGAATCCAACACCGCTGCCGAGAATTCCGAACGCGACGATGGCGAGTGTGGCAACGCCACACAGCACGAACGAGACAGCCGTGATTAGCTCTCGGTCGAACCGATCCGAGAGGGCGCCAACAATGAGTCGACCCGCCGCCGAACCAACCGGCAGCAGCGTTGCGGCGACTGTCGCAGTGACGGCAGTCAACCCAACTGCTTCGGCGTACAGAATCGTCCGAGCGGTGATCATGAGTCCGGCTGCACTCACCGCGAAGAACATGAAGTACATCACCCAGAACTGCCAAGTTCGAACCATCTCGCGCCACGTGTAGTGTCGACGCCCGCCGCTGCCGTCGGCGATAGTTTCGGATTCGGATTCGGTACCCGAACTCCCGCTGGTCGACGATTCTCCTTCGAGGGCCCAGCCGTGCGGTGGGTCTTTGAGCACCACTGTCCCGACGACAATACCCACCGCGATCAGCAGTCCCATACTCCACAGCCCAGTCGTTAGTGCATCGCCAGCGATCATATACCGGATGAAGGGGACAAACGCCGCGCTACCGGCTGCAAACGCCATCGTCCCGATACCAGTGGTCAACCCGCGTTTATCAGGGAACCATTTGACGGCGGTGTTGACCGCGACGGTGTACACCATACCGACGCCGGCCGCGCCCAGCCCGTAGGCGAGATACACCTGCCAGAGCTCGGTGGCGAACGCCAGTCCGACGTAGCCACCACCAGCAAGCACGCCTGCGATCAGCGTGACGACGCTTGGGCCGTGTCTGTCGCGCCACCAGCCGGCCGGAAACTGCACGAGCGCCATAATAACGACGTAGGCGGTAAAGACAAAGCCCAACGCCGACAGCGAGGCGTCGAGCTCGGCCGCCAGCGGCCCTTCGAGCGATGACCAGACGTACTGGTAGGGACTCACTAACGCCATCATCACCGCGGCGGCTGCGATCTGCCACCACCGCGAGTAGCCTAAAATGTCGTGTGCGACCTCGTCGACATTCTTTGGATAGACGCTACTCATTGCCACTGGGAGACCGTTTGTCGACTGTGCTGTTCATATAGTAGCTGATTGCCACGGTATCTGTTGTATACATTCTGGTTTTCCTCAGTACCCGAGTGCGGCACCGTCGCCGCGTGGGTCCGCGCCGCCTTCCAGCGTGCCGTCGTCGTGGAGTCTGATCGCCGCTGCATGGCCCATTGTATCGTCGAAATCCCGCGCCATCGCCACCGGTTGGCCACGTCGCTGGAGTTCGGTGACCACGCCATCGGGAATACGGCCCTCAAGCGAGAGCGATCTCGACTCATCGCCCCACGTCCGACCAAAGAGCCACCGCGGAGCCTCGATTGCGGTCTGGACATCGTAGCCGAAATCAACGATTCGGGAAACGAGCGCGGCCTGCGTCTGGGGTTGGCCCTCCCCGCCCATCGTCCCGTACAGCAGCCACGGCTCGCCGTCTTTCGTGATCAGCCCCGGAATCAGCGTGTGGAACGACCGCTTTCGGGGTTCGAGGCTGTTGACGTGTGTCGGATCGAGCGAGAAGAACGACCCCCGGTTCTGTGGGATAATCCCGGTGTCGCCGGCGACGATCCCGCTGCCGAAATCGAAGTAGATCGACTGGATCAGCGAGACGGCCAGCCCATCGCTGTCGACAACCGACAGATAGCAGGTGTCGCCGCCGGGGTCCTGCGGTTGTGGCTCGAACCCCTCAGGCGTAATGCCTGGCTCGACGTTCGCTGGTAGCGATTGGGAGGGATCGATGAGACTCCGCCGGTCGTCGAGATAGTCCGCCGACAACAGTTGCTCGGCCGGAAGGTCGACGGCCTCGGGATCACTCACCCACGCGTCGCGGTCGCCGAAGGCGACTTTGGTGGCTTCGGCCATGTGATGGTAGTAGTCGGCCGTGCCGTCGCCCCACGCCGAGACGTCGAACCCATCGAGCAGCCCCAAAATCTGCAAGGCAGCGATTCCCTGCGTGTTTGGCGGCAGCGAGTGGACGGTATAGCCCCGGTACTCGGTGGTTAGTGGGGTGACCCACTCGGCGCTGTAGTCGCTGAAATCACTCGGTGCGAGCGGCGATTCTTCGCCCAGCCCCTCACAGAAGCTTGTGGCGATTGGACCTTCATAAAATCCCTTGCGTGGGCCGTGGTCGACCAGCGTCTCGAACGAGTCGGCGAGCGACGGCTGCCGAATGATTGTTCCAGCTACCGGGGCCTCGCCGTCCGACAGGAACGTGTCAGCCGCGGCTGGCTGCTCGGCGAGCACCTCGGCATCCTTGGCGATCCAGCGGGCGAAATCGTCGGTGATGGCAACCCCCTCGCGTGCGTATGTGATGGCGTCCGCGAACAGTCGGCCCCAAGGGAGTTTGCCGTGTTTTTCGTGAGCCAGCCGCCAGCCGTCGACCGCGCCGGGAACAGTCAGCGCCGAGGCACTGCCGCGTTCGGGAATCTCCTCGTAGTCGAGTTCCTTGTAGTACTCACGGGTTGCCTCGCTTGCGGCGGGGCCGCTGGCGTTGATCGCGCTGACCTCGCCGTCCGCACAGATCTGCCAAAAGCCGTCACCACCCAAGCCTGCCATGTGCGGGTAGACCACACAGAGCGTTGCGTTGGCGGCAATGGCAGCGTCGACGGCCGAACCCCCATCTCGGAGAATGTCGAGGCCGGTGCTGCTGGCAAGATAGTGGGGACTGCAGATCAGTCCACGCTGTGCGCGTGTCGGTGGGCGGCCGGGTCGGTTGTGTGAGTACATGATAGTGATATGTTGAATAGTGGTCGTTCGTGTGTGTTCGTGATCTGGACTGGGTGTCCGAGCCCGTCTCGGCTATGTGGGTGTCTCACACATACAATCCGAGACGAATAAAGACAGGTGGTCGACGCTCAGACCGTCGCGGGATCTTCGAGATAGCGGACGACCAGTGGGATGATTCCGGCGACAACGATAGCCACGAAGCCGACAGTTGCAAGCAGTTCAGCACCGCTCGTCGAGCCGTAGCTGATAAGCGGTAAAGAAAGCCCAGCAAGGACGAACGCCACGGTGTAGGCTTTGATCGCGTCCATTCAGATCGCCCCCAAAAAGCCGATGCCGATGGCGGCAATGATAAAGACGCCAACGATAGCACAGACGCCGACGACCCACGGAATGACTTTCCGGAGCACGTCACCCTCACGGCCGACGATACCGACAGCCGTCGTTCCGAGGATCACGTTGGCCGGCGACATGGCGTTGCCGATAGCTCCACCGGCAGTCTGGCCGGCGAGAATCCACGACTCGGAAGTTCCGAGTGCCGTCGACGTCTCAAGCTGGAGCGCGCCGAACAGGATGTTCGAGGCCGTGTTACTCGAAGTCATAAACGCACCGAGCGCACCGATGATCGGCGAGAGGAAACCGTACGTCTCAGTGGTGGCGATTGTTGCCAGCCCCTGTGCGAGCACACTTGTCTGGCCACTGTAATCCATGACGAGCGCCATCACGAGGAAGCCAACGACCGCAATCGACGCGGGGACAGCGGTTCGTAGGACCACCGCAAGAAAGCTTTCTTCCTCGCCGTCGGTAAGCTGGCGCGTTTTCTCATACTGGCCGGTGTAGCTGTAGGCAATGTAGGCGACAAGCGCGCTTACTAGCAGGAACATCCCAGGGTAGTTGAGCAACGCAAGCCCATCGCCAGCCGCCGACAGCGCCTCGGTTTCGACGCCGAAGCCGGTCTCGACGCCGGGGAACGGAACCACGAGTTCGACAGTACCGAGTGCCTCACCGATTGGTTCAACGACCGCAGTGACAAACGCGACAACCGCGAGCACACCGAACGGGAGGGCAGCGAGTTTGAGACTCATCAGTTCACTGTCGACGCCGCGGGTTGCGGTTGCAGTGCCACCGTCGGTCCGTGGCTCTGCGGTGTCGTCGACCGTTCCACCGTCGGCGACCGCCGTCGACGGACTGTCCGAACGGAGCGATGTAAAGTCGTCTTTCATCGCGGGCCGGTGTTTGATGTTGTCAGCCGGCGTTGCGTACAGCGACAGCTTCGAGATCGGTGCGAGTGCGAGCAGTGCGAGTGTCGCCGCAAAGAAGTTTGCAAACGCTGGCTCCCAGAAGTAGATTCCGAGGAGCTGGCCGCCGCCGTGGACCAGCGAAACGATTGCGACCATCGGCACCGCGTAGCTGACTGCCTGACGTCGACCGTAGATGTAGGCGATCGTCAATCCGGCGATGACGTTGGCGATCCAGAGCAGTACACCCGCGCTCACTGCGGTCAACAGCACATCTTGCATGCTGACAACACCCTCCAGCGTTACCCAAGCGACGCCGAGCGTGCCGAACGTGTTGGCCCACGCGTGACCGATCAGCGGGATGGCGACCGCGTACACGGGTTTGACGCCCAGCGCGAGCAGGATCGGGGCGACAACGACAATTGGCGTTCCGAATCCAGAAATCGACTGCATGAACGAGACGAACACCCATCCAGTCGCAAGCACAAGAAACAGTTCGTTGCTAGTGAACGTCTTGATCTGTTCACGGAGTGCGTCGAATCCGCGTGCTCGGTCGATGATGTGATAGAAAATGAGTGCAGGAATAATGATGTACAGAATTGCGATTGCTTCCCAGACGCCGACCGCACTGGCAATCGCAATATCGGAAAGCTCCATTCGATACATGCCAAAAGCGACCACAATTGCGGCGAACATGCCGATTGAGGCTGCCTCATGTGCCTTCCAGCGAAACACAACGAGCGTAATCATCAACAACGCGAGCGGAATCATCGCCAGTCCCCAGTAGACCGCATCAACGGGTGGCACGCGCTCTCACCCCCATTACAAACGGATTGATTACATCGATGTTTTCAGACATTACACAATCAATTCCTCTTATTGATCGACGTATGCTCATAGATTTGCTCATCCGACGAAAAGGACTACCTCGGAGTTCGTATATAAACGCTTCCTAAGAGGCCTGTATAATGACATTACACATATATATGGCCTAGTATACCGGTCGACTGGTAACTACGGTGCTGGTGCTGGTCACCGATCGATCCACGCGTGTTTCTCGGTGGCGAACGATCGTTCGGTGGGCTCGCCGGCGACTCGACGTTCAATTTGCTCGCGCACTGAGAGTATCGAGCGACCCAGCTCATCACGCGGCGTTTCGTCCGAGGCGACCAGCACGACGACGCTCCCGAGACAGTCACCGGGTTCGGTCGTAATCGGAACTCCGCAGGCCAACTGGGGAGTCGACGACGAGAGTCGATCGACAACAAACCCGTCGTCATCAAGTTGGTCGGCAAGCCGGTCGAGGTCGTATACTGTCTCGGCCGAGTGTTCGGACTCGTCGGCTGTGAGTTGGATGGTGAGACCGGCCAAACAGTCCGAGAGTGGGTGAGTGGTCCCAACGACGGTATCGCTCAGTCCGCCAGAACCATGGGTATCGATCACAACTGCATCTCGACCAGTTTGCGAGTACAACACAACATCGCTGTCGAGGCGTGCAGCAAAGCTGTCGAGTGGGTCGTGGGCCGCCCGGTACAGTGGCGAGGCGGTTCGGACCCGATGTCCCACAGACAGAAACTTCGGCGACAGTTGGTACCGCTCGTCGACCTTGCACACATAGCCAAGCTCCCGGAGTGTGCTCAGATGGTTGTGAACGATTCCTTTGGTCATCTCGAGGTCTGCCGCAATCGTCGAAACG
>Ga0207421_10004799_pt1 | contig 15409 bp, 8 predicted proteins | sample SodLakKL_010_SED_4_FD_187542 | JGI IMG/M metagenome (GOLD analysis project Ga0207421, IMG submission 187542) | Alkaline sediment microbial communities from Lake Tanatar, Kulunda Steppe, Russia - 8KL_010_SED (SPAdes) (version 2) | ecosystem: Environmental > Aquatic > Non-marine Saline and...
TGTATTCCTGATTTAATGCAAAATCGGTTAAAGATTTCATATTACTGCGAATGCCATCGCAGTATATAAACATTTCAACTCTGGATTATATCAAGTACACATAATACAAATGGGTTTTTCAAAATACTCTTTATTTTTTTCATTGACCCAAAAAATTATAATGGTATCTATTATTAGGTGACCGAGGTTGAAAAATGGTAAATCTCCAAGAAGCATTCGATGAAAAAAAAATTGTACCTTATCCAGATATTATTGAGGGTGAGATAAAAGAAAATACTTTCGCGGTTAGTTTCCATGCGGTTATTAACGGAACTGCTGACAAAATTTACAACGACCCTCATACTTTCTTTAACTTTACACACATGACAAATGATTTGTCGGGGATCATTAGTGATGTATTAAATAGGGTTGAATATGGTACATCTAGACCACTTATTGTAATTGATACTACTTTTGGCGGGGGAAAAACTCATAGTTTGGTAGCCCTTCATCACTTATTTAGATCATCTAAAGCGGCTGAAAATAATGATAAGATAAATAAAATATTAAACGAAGTAGGTATACAAAAAGTTCCGGATGTGTCACTGGTCTCAATCGATTGCCACAACTTATCATCTGTAAAAAAGGAAGGTAAAGCTAGGACAATATGGGGTGAGATAGGGAAACAATTAGGAAATTATGATATTATCAAACCGTATGATCAAGAAAATATCAGGAGGCCTGATGCTGATACAATCAATGAATTGTTAGAATCTACTGGAAAGCCAGTTTTGATTATGATAGATGAGTTAGTTAATTACTTAAAAGATTCAACAGCAGAAATTGTTGGTGATCAAAATCTAGCGGAAATAACAATTTCTTTTTTACACACTATAACTGATGTAGTTAGCAATAGTGATAGTACAATGATGGTTCTAACATTACCTGGTGCGGAATCTGCATATAAGGAAGAGTCAGAATTAATGGAAAAATATAGAAAAAAATTTAAGGATTTAGCAAGTAGGGAAGCTTCTTTTACCGTACCAATGGAAAAAACGGAAGTGTATGAGGTTATAAAAACAAGACTATTTGAAAAGGTGGATGATAGATATGCTAGACAAGTAGCAGAACAATTACAACAGTTTTATGTAGAAAATTCAGAGAAGTTTCCAGAAAAAGTCATAACACCAAAATACAATAGCAAAATAGTAAAATCATATCCTTTCCATCCTATACTGATTGATGTACTTTATGAGAGGATATCTACTATCGGAGAGTTCCAAAAAACAAGAGGGGTACTAAGATTGTTAGCACATGTTTTGAAAAACATATATTATAATAAAAATGACTTAGGTACAGATAAAATAATTACACCTGGTTTAATAGATTTAAATGATAATAATATATTTCAGGAATTAACAAATAAAATAAATAAAGGAGAATTTCAAACTGTTATTAAAACAGATGTAGTTAATGAAGACTCAGATGGAAAATGTCAAGAAATGGATTCAAAATATAGATTTGGAGCAAAGACAAGAATAGCTACATCAATTTATTTATACTCAGTAATTGGTACAACAAAGGAATTAAGTAAAGGATGCAAAGAAAATGAATTAGTATTAGCGAGTGCAGTAAAAGGAATAACACATCCTAATGATATTTTGAATGATTTAAAAGAGATCGAAAATACTTTATGGTATGTTTGGAAAAAAAATAGTAAGATCTATTTTTCTGTAGAGGTAAATATTAATAAGGTCATTTACGATGAGAGAGATAGAATATCAAGGGTGGAATACAATCCAGAAATAAAGTCTAGATTAAGAAAAATGTTAAAATCTGATTATTTTGATGTTCACATATGGAATCATGATATAAGAAATCTAAGAAAACCTACTTTAGCAGTTGTTAATTTTAACGAGATTTCGTCAAAAAAGAGCGAGGTCCCTGAAAAAGTTAGAAAAATTATTGAAAAAGAAGGTAAATCATTTAGAACAAAGAAAAATTGGATGTATGTATTGGTACCTAGGGAAGACAGAATTGAAAAATTAAAGAATAACTGTAAAAGATATTTAGCGATAAAGAAATTGAAAGAAAATCCAAGGGATGAAACAAGATCTTATTCTGATAAAATAAATGAACTTTTTAAAGAGAGTGATTCAAATTTAAATTCTTCTATTGAATTATGTTATTCATTAATATATTATCCAAATAAAACAGATATCAACTCTGTAACAGTTTTAAATGGCTACGAAGATGCTAAAAATTTACCAGAGAAAATTTATAACGCATTAAAAGAGAAAGCTAATAAAATAATAGAAAATTTAGAACCTGTTTATATAAAAGATAAAATATTAACGAACAATAACGAAATTTCTGTTAATGAGATATGGGAAAATTTTGTAAAATCCCCTGCATACCCATTACCAAAAAATAAGACTGTGGTTTTAAATTCAATTCAGAACGGAGTAGCGAATAAGTTATTTGCTATATATACTGCAGCATTAGGCGATATTGTGTCTTTAGATAGAGATAATTTTGAAAAAGTTGTTGATAATTTTTATTATGGGCGAAAGGTTCCTGGTGAGCCGAAAGATGGTTTCTTATTGGTGCCCAAAAAAAGAGCGGAAGGTATCGATGATAAATTGAATAAAATTGCAGAATCTAAAACAGAAAAAGGAGGGACAGAAATAACTACAAAAGTACCAACGAAAAAAGGAGAAAAACCTATTGAGGCAGAGAGGGATATTAGTGAATTAACTATTGAAAATATAGATGATGTTGAAGATTATATAGATTGGAATATAAATAAGATACATATTGATTTTGAAAATGTCAATATATTTAACAACATAAGATCAAAATTACCCATATTACTTTTGGGGATATCTAATATTAAGTTTAGTATAATTGTTAAAAGTTCAAAAGTTAATTTAATTATTGATGAAACCGAGATATCTGACATAAATGAGTTTATGGATGTTATATATAAAATATCAAAAATGTTTAAAGAAAATTTGAATGTGTCTTTAGAACTTATTTGTGATGAAGAATTTAAAATTGATTCGGACATATCAGAAACAATTGGGGATTTAAGCCCTCTTGGAGATGAGATCGACTTTAAAGCGGAGATAGAGAAATAAATATGACTATAAAAAATTATCTAGATGAAGAAAGAATACATTATAGTATTAAACTTAAAAGAGATGGTCAAAGTAAATATGTCCAGTTATGGGAACATATAGATGGCATGAACAAAAAACACAAGAATGAATTTGCTATTATCTATACTTGGAGAGCCGATATAATTAAGAAATTTTTAGATAGATTAATATCTCACTATGTTGAGAATTTCAAAAAAGAAACTTTACGATCAGAGAATTTAAAAAACAAGCATTTGATAGATATAGATAAGTCTGAGTGGGGTAATAGATATAAATTAACAAGTGAAATAGCAATGAGAATTTTTTTTGGAATGAAACTAATTTCTAGTATGGATAAAAGGCCTAGAATAGAAGAGGCACTTGAGAAATTATACCATTTAACAGATGAGGAAATATCTTTCTGGAGTTGGAAGGTTCTAAGTCTTGAAAACAAAGCTTTGAGTGGATTTAAATCTATGTATCTTTGAGGTTATATTATGGTAGAAGATAAAAAAAGATTAATAGAAGAATATTTACCAGTTGAAGAACTTAGTAAATATGGTAGAAGGGAAAAAAAGGGAAGAGCTCCTACTTTTGAGATGCATTATTGGTGGACGAGAAAACCATTAATCGTTTCTAGAGCGGCTGTTCTTGGATCAATTTTACCCTCCAATTTCGATAAAAAAAAGTTTAACAAATTATTGGGGTTGGATTTTAAAGAATCACCTTATAAATACAAATATCGTAACGAAGAATTGGATTTAATAAAAAATAATATTGAAGATGGTGTAGATCCCTCCATATTCGATCCATTTGCAGGTGCTGGTTCAATTCCCTTTGAATCAAATAGGCTAGGTTTAGATACAGTTGCAAATGATTATAATCCAGTTTCCTGGTTACTTTTAAAAACTACGATCGATTATCCAACTAAATATGGAAATAAATTAAAGAATGATGTGAGAGAATATTATAATGAAATATTTAAAGAACTTCAAGAAGAATTAGGTACTCTTTATCCTAAGCACAATGGGAAGAATGTTTTAGCTTATATTTACGCATGGATGGTTGAGTGTCCAAAATGTGGATTTGAAACTCCTTTAGTAAATAATTGGAAATTAGTTAGTAAATCAAGATCAAATAAGTATTTCTATTTACAACCGTCTGTTGTAGATGGTGAATTAACTTTTGAAATAAGGAAAGGAAAAGAAGCACCTGAGGGAACTTGTGTTCAAGGAAAAGGAAAATGTTTGAATCCTGAATGTGGTGCTACGATTGAAAATTCAATAATAAGAAAACAAATTATGAATAGAGAAAATGAGAAATTATTAGCAATTGTTACTGAGAGAAATAAAGGTAAAGGATATGAAATTCCATCAGAAAAGGATATAAGCGCAATAAATAAAGCTAAAAATAAATTAGATAATGAAATTAATAATTTAAAGAATCAACATATCTTGCCAACAGAAGATATGCCTAAAGATAAAAGAGCAGTAACAGCATCATTATATTTAGAAAAATGGAGAAGGCTATTAAATCCTAGACAAACTCTTTTATTCTCTTATTTAACTAAATTAATAAGGAAAAAAACGAAAGAAGCCATAGACGAACATGGTAAAGAATATGGAAAAGCTATTGGAGCTTATTTAACTCTCGTGTTAGGTAAACATCTAAATCGTAATTGTAGGATAACTACATGGGATATTTATGGTGAAAAAATAGTACACGCTTGTTCAAACAAACTTAATGCAATTCAATGGGACCATTCAGAAATAAACCCTTTCGTTAACGTTTCAGGTTCATTGGATTATTCATATGGGGATGTTATGGATGGAGTTGATTATGCAATTCGCCATCTTAATGACGGGGAAGTAGAGATCAACAATGAATCCATACTAAGATTAAATGAAAAAGACAGTGATTTAATAATAACAGATCCACCTTACTTTGATGATGCCCCATATGGAGAATTAAGTGAATTTTTCTATGTCTGGGAAAGTAGAGCAATAGGTGAATTTTTTGAAGATGTAAATGAAAACTTTAAGTCCTATAAATCTCCAAAAGATGAAGATATATCAGTATCTTTCCAGAGAGATGAGGAATTTTTCAAGAGAGCTTTTAAAAAATCTTGTCAGAAATTATATAACATGTTAAGTGATGATGGATTAGCGGTTATATTCTTTGCACATAGCAGTATAGATGCATGGGATTTTGTTGTAAATGCATTAGTAGAGTCAAAATTTAAAATAACAGCTACTTGGCCAGTTCATACAGAAAGTATCGGAATAGCAAATGCAGGAAAAGCCTCAATTTTATCTTCTATTCTCATAGTTGCAAGAAAAAGAAAAGATGAAAAAAGTGGTTATATAGAAGAGATTCAAGACGATGTTAAAGAACATCTATACGAAAGATTAGATGAATTCTGGGATTACGGCTTAAGAGGTGCAGATTTGACAGTAGCCTCAATGGGTGCTACTTTAGATATTGTAACACAGTATTCTGATATAAAAAGTTATACAGGGAATGTTACAATCAAAAACATATTAGAATTGGTTCAAGGTTATGTTTCTAATTATGTATTGAGAAAGTTCATGAGTAGAGAAATGAATTTGGATTCACAGACTTCATTTTATTTATATTGTAGATTTAACGAAATGGATACTATTACATCTGATACTGCAATTTTGATTGCAGATAGTTTAAGTTCAGATTTGAACCAACTTGAAAAATCAGGTATCGCGAAATCAAAAAGAAGTGGAAAATCTAAAGGTATTAAATTGTTGACATACGAGGATAGGGAGCATATAGAAGTTAAATCATTGATAGATTCTGTTCATTTAATAATGCGAACATTTGATAAAAGTGGCTTTTCAGAGGTAACGAAGGTAATTGATAATATACCTTATAGCAGAAAGGAAATAAAAGATGTTTTAGAATCTTTCAAAGCACTAGATCCGGATGATCCGGAAAGAAAAATTTCTAGAAGAATTTTGGAGAGAATGGGATATTCTTTTCCAAAAGAAGGACAACAAGAATTAGAAGATTTTTGAGGTGTTATAATGAAAAAAACATTGATTGAGAGTTTTATTCCTGTTGAGGATATATCTGAAGAAGCAAAAGTTGAAAAAATGGGTAATGCTAAACCTCCGACTTCCTCAATGCATTATTGGTGGACGAGAAAACCATTAATTGCTTCTAGAGCTGCAGTTTTAGGTAGTCTTCTTCCACAAGATTTTGATAGGAACGAATTTAAATATTTACTAGGTATAGACGAACCTAAAGATAAGAGGAAAGAGAGAGCTCATAAAAAAGACTTGACTCCAGGGAGAATAGAAAAGCTTCAAGAGAGTTATAAAAAAGTTTGGGGAAAAATTCCTAAAATATTGGACCCTTTTGCGGGCGGTGGTTCCATACCATTCGAAACTATGAGGGTAGGTGTAGATGCCATATCAAACGATTATAATCCCGTAGCATATTTGATCGAAAAAGCAACATTAGAATTCCCAAGAAAATATGGACGAAGACTATATGAGGATGTTGAGAAAGGGTTCGATTGGGTATTAAACGAAACAAAAAAAGAATTAAATAGATATTATCCAGACCGTGATGGGAAAAAAACTGCAGCATATATATGGGCTTGGGTAGCAAGTTGCCCAAGTTGTGGCTTTGAAAATCCATTGGTTGGTCAGTGGGTTTTAACTAGGAAGAATAAACAACTATATCTAGATCCCTCTATCAATGAAAATAATAAATTAGATTTTGAAATTAAAGAGGGCGATAATCCTCCTTCAGGAACCTGTTCAAGGGGGAAAGGTAAGTGTCTAAATTGTGGGTCTGTGATTCCTAAAAGCAAGGTAAAGGAAGAAATACTTGAAAAAGAAAAAGAAAAATTGTTAGCAATTGTTTTATTAAAACCTACTCAAGGAAAAGAATACGTTCTTCCAAAAGACGAAGATATTAATGCTTTTAATAAAGCAAAGGATAGATTAGATAATAACTGGAACAAATTTATTAAAAATAAAAATATACCTCTAAAAGAAATATCTGGTCAGAACGATGTTAGATCTCAACCTTATTTGAAATATTGGCATAGGTTTTTAAATCCTAGGCAAAAGCTTCTTTTTGCAACATTAGAGAAAAACATAAAAAAATATGCTAATAAAATAATAGATGAATATGATGAGGAATATGGTAAAGCTATAGCCACATATCTGTCATTTATTTTTCCAAAACATTTTGATTATAATTGTAGATCTACTAGTTGGCATAAAAGTAATGAACAGATATCCTCTTCTATGGGTAGAAGGGGAATAAGTATGATGTGGGACCATACAGAAGTGAATCCCTTTGTTGATAGCTCTGGCACATTACCTGGTATGGTTGGAAATATTTTAGATGGTTTGAGATATGCTACAAAAAAGCTATCTATAAAAAATGTTGGGGAAGTAGAAGTAAAACAAAACTCCGTGACAAAGTTGGACGATAATGTAAAATTGATAGTTACGGATCCACCTTATCTTGATGATGTTCAATATGCAGAATTGAGTGAGTTTTTATATGTCTGGGAACAAATGGCTTTAGAGGATTTTTATAAATTAGGTGATGTACCAAAAGATGAAGATATGTCTGTGGGGGCGTTTAGAGATAAGGAATATTTCAATAGATTGTTTAAATTATCTACTAAAAAAATGTACGAAATATTAGATGACGATGGTCTACTTGTAATGTTTTTTGCACATTCAGATGAAGAAGCTTGGGATTTTGTTATAAATGCACTTCGAGAAGCAAATTTTCGAATAACTGCAACTTGGCCAATACATACTGAAAATACAAGAAATCCAATGGCGAGAGGAAAAAATTCCATAATGTCTTCTATAATAATAACAGCAAGAAAAATGAAAAAAAATAAAATTGGATTTATCGAGGATATACAAGAAGAAATTAAAAATCATTTATCTAAAAGGTTGGATGAATTTTGGAGTTACGGATTGAGGGGGGCAGACCTAACAGTTGCTGCGATGGGCGCGTCCTTAGACATATTGACACAATATTCAGAAATAAAGAGTTATACAGGAGAAATGAAAGTAAAAGATTTACTTGAATTAGTTCAAAAATATGTAGCAGAATTTGTATTGGATAGTTTTTTAGGAAAATCAAAAGATTTAGATGGTGCTACTTCTTTCTATTTATATTCTAGATTGAGTGACTTAGATGGCATGTCCTTTGACACGGCGAACTTGATATCTAAGAGTCTTAACTTGAGTTTGAAGTCATTTGAAGAGGATGGATTTATTAAGTTTTTAACGAAAGGAAATAAAAAGGGAATAAAATTATTAAACTACACAGAAAGGGATCATAACGGTCTAAATTCTCTAATAGACTCAGTTCAATACCTGATGCATCTTTTTGAAAAAGAAGGATTTAAGCATATGAAAAAGGAAATGGAAAATATACCATATGGTAATTCAGAGATAAGAGATGTTTTTGAGGCTTTATTAGCCTTAGAACCAGAAGATCAGGAAAGAAAAGTTTCAAGAAGGGTTCTTGAAAGGATGGGACATCATTTTCCTAAAGAAGGACAGCAAGAATTAGAAGATTTTTGAGGTGATTTTCATTATTTTAACATGGGATGAAATAAAAAATAAAATAGAAGAATCAAATTTTGATGGCTTGATTGATTATAGACTAAGTGTAGATGCTCATCGATTGTTTTTAAGACATAAATATGACCCCGTATCTGTTGTTTCTGTAGGAAAGATAGATCCGTTACCACATCAAGTAGAAGCTTTTACAAAAATGATGAGTATGCACCGATCAAAAAGAGGTGGTGATGGTAACATAAGGATGTTATTAGCTGATGATGTAGGTTTAGGTAAAACAATAATGATTGGTTTAGTTCTAAAGGAATTAATATATAGAAATGAAATCGAAAGAATTTTAATCGTTTCTCCTGCGGGATTGCAAATACAATGGAAAGAAGAGATGAAAAATAAATTTAATGAAGACTTTAAGATAATACATGGTGATATTGAGAATAATCCCTATGAACGGGTTGATAAAGCAATAATATCAGTCGATACAGTAAGAAATGAGAAAAAGTGGGAGCTCATAAAAGAAGCAAGTTGGGATATGGTTGTATTTGACGAAGCACATAAACTTAGACCTGATACTTTACGTAACGATTTTGCATCTGATATAAGCGATAGAACAGATCATCTTATATTAGCTACTGCCACACCACATGATGGTAAAATAGATAATTTTATTGGAATTATAAACCTACTAAATATTGACAATGAAATAGAATATACCGAAAGTGAGACAGAATTAAGGAGGCTCCTTGAACCCTTAATGATAAGGCGTCTAAAAGAGGATATTGTCGATTTTAGAGGTAAAAAAATATTTCCTAAGAGAGAAGAACCGACTACAGTAAACATAGATTATAATGAGGATGAAAAGGATTTTTATGACAGAGTTGAAGAATACGTTAAAACAAATTATAAAAAAGCTGAAGAATCAAATAGTTCGACTGCCATTCTAGCATTATATGTTTTACATAGAAGGGTAAGTTCATCAATAGAAGCTGGATATAAATCACTAAAAAAAAGAAAAAGAAGGATTTTACAAGAACATAGTGAATTAGATGCTGAAGAAGTAAGTGATTATCTCAGACTGATTGAAGAAAACGATGAAGATAAGAAAGAAGAGGCAGAAGAGAAATTACTAGGTTCTACAGCGAGCAAGGGAGAGGATTTGAGAATAGAATTAAAAGATCTTGATAATCTTATAAATATTGGAGAAAAATTAACAAACGAAGAAGAGGATAGTAAGTTTGAAAAATTATCAAATTTGATAAAGGAATTAAAAGAAAAAAGGCCTGAAGATAAGATAATAATTTTTACTGAATTTAGAGATACATTAGAATATTTAAGAAGAAGATTGATGGATGAAGGTTATTTGATTGCATCTATAATGGGAGGAATGGATATAGAAGAGAAAAAAAGGCAATCAAATCACTTCGAACGTAATGCTGATATTTTGTTGGGTACTGAAGCCGCAGGTGAAGGTTTAAATCTTCAATTTGCAAACATTGTAATTAATTATGAATTACCATGGAATCCAAACAGATTAGAACAAAGAATAGGTAGGGTATATCGATACGGACAAGAAAAAAAAGTGTTTATCTATAATTTCAAGACTGCATTCCCAATAGATAATAAAGTATTAGATAAGATCATCGAAAAAATGGAGAGCATAAGGCAGATCTTTGGTGATAATGCAATTGACGTTATTGGTTCATTAATATCTGAGAAAGAAATGTTAGATATGTTTAAATTATCTCAAAAAGATGAGAATACAGTTGATGAAGTTGATGAATTTTTAAGCGAAAAAGTTGAAGTTCTAAGAGATATTGATGATTTTCTAATTAAAAATAAATTTGATTTAGTGAAAGTAAAACAATTTTCTAACGATATACATAAGTGTATTAATAATTTCGATATTGAAAGGTTTTATTTGAGTTATTTAGAAAACAAAAAGAATTTTGATTTTATAAATAATAAGAATAGATATAAGTTTCTTTTAGATGATATTGTGGTTAATAGCCAACCAACTTGTATTAATCTAGAACCATATAAATATAACTTAAAGAATTTTGAGGGTGTTTTTGATAAAAATATGAGCGGTGAATTTGTTGCTTTAGGTCATAAAGCAATTAAGTCTAGTTTACATGATTGTTTGACTAATAATCCTATCACTCTTATAGAAAGTGAGGAAAAAGGTGTGATTTTAACATATATATTAAAATTCTTTGATGGGTTAGGGAATGAAATTTATTCTGAGCCAATATTGATACAGAATATAGATGAAATAGATATACTTGATCCTTTAAAAGTTTGGGAAATAAACGAATTAAATAAGAATTACTGGGATATGGTAAATAAGGAGGATTATAAAAGTAATATTCAAAAAATAATAGGTAATGAGAAAGAATTAGTTGATGGAGAGATAAATGAATTAACGAATTTTGTAAAAGAAAAGAATAAGAAAGATTTAGAACGAGAATTTGATTTTGTATTCTCTGAATATGATTGGAAAATAAAAAATGAAAAAAATAAAAAAGAAAAGTTTAAAGAAAAAGGGCAGAAATATTTAATAAACTCTATAGAAAATAATATAGAGAAGTATAAAAAAGAATTTAGAGAATATAATAAAGAAAAATTAAAAAGAGAAGAAATAAACTGGAAGATATGTGGACCGATTGCTGTTGGTTTGTTAGCCCCTTATGCCGACAGGAAATTTAGTGGAGAAGATGGTATTGATAATAAAGAAGCTAAAAAAGAGGTAGAAAAATTAGGTATGAAAGAAGTTTTTAGATATGAAAAAGAAAGTAACAGAGAACCAAAGGATGTATCTGCGGATTTTACAAGAGGATATGATATATTGTCAGATAATGATAAAGAAAAAAGACATATCGAGGTTAAGTCTTTTGCTACAATTGGAAAAGTACAAATAACTTCTAATGAGTGGAGAGTTGCATCCCACTTATTAGATGAATATTATCTTTATGTGGTAAAAAATGTCTATTTAGAACCTGAAATTACTGTAATTAAAAATCCTTATGAAAAACTACAAGACAATATAAGAAAAGTTCCAATCGAAGATTATAAAATCATTATTGATGAGTTACCATGACTTTTATATAAAAAATATTTATTATAAAATTTTTCTACGGTTCAGTTATAAAATTAAAGGTTTATTCTAATCTTGCATTAAAACACTGATAATTTCCTATAGTATTTTATCCTTAAAATTATAGAATACATAATATTATTTAACATATTTCGATATCTAAAAATATAATTATGAATATTGCCCTTTAGTTCAACATCCACCACAACATAGTTCATTTCCTATTTTTACTTGTTTATCACAGTTATTTACTAATTTTTTTAGTAGATCTATGTCTTTATTTTTTAATTCTACTATCGCAGGTCTTGGTCTCCCCTGACATCTACCAGCTGAATCCCTACCAAATGGTGCTTTATCATCAATTTCTTTTGTTTGTAGATTTTTATCTCTTTTCATAATTGATAAAATATCATTATCGATAACATATCCCTCATTCCCTAATATAATAGAATTATCAGATCCAACTATTAATACATCTGTGTTTGGATATTTTAACATATCATTATTTCTGTGTTTTTCACTATGTGGACATCCTTCAATATATTTATATTTTATATCCCCATTGTCACGATACGATTTTATATAAATTTGACCATTTTTATTATCTTTACTCCAAATAGCTTCAGGATATTCTTTTTCAGCTTTGTACAGTTTTGGTTTGGATTTAACTTCGATTAGTGATAATATTTTCCTAGGCTTTATTTTTGCATTTGATATACCGATTATCCAGTCATTCTTTTTAACTTCACTTCTTATATTTGGTTTACAAAATCCCATAAAAATAGTTCCATCGCACTCTCCTGGGACACCCGATATTTCTCCCTCCACCGTATTTCCTTCAGATCCAAATACATAGAAATACGATTTTACCATATTATCACTTAAAAAATTTAGTTTGTTAATCTATTTAATATCTTTGAATAAATTTGATAATTCACTTTTATTAAATATTTTTAATTTGATACTCTATTTTCTCTTCTCCAACCTCTTGATTAACTTTTTTCTCTTTAATATCTTTTATACTGTAATCATATCCTAAATCATTAGCCCATTCCATAAATTCTTTTAGAGATTCAAATCTATCAAATCTCTTTTTTCTAATCATATCTAGTTCACTCAAAGAGATCCTTCCAGTATCCAACAATCTATGATGAGTCGGACATAATGGAATGGTTTCAGTCCCACCTTTCCTCTGTGGTTTCGGAAAGTGTGCGCCTTCGGTGAACCTATCTTCTCCGCATACCAAACAGGGTTCGCATCTTCCTTTTCCTTCACTTATATCGAACTGTCCGGCACTAGGAGATCTAAAAGCGACCCATCCTTCACCTAGATCCACCTTATATTCCTCCGCATTCTCTATACTACCAAAACGTGAAGTCGTCCGTCCACTGATACTTGCAACAGGTGGTTTTCCACCGTAATCTCCATCTCTGTAGACGTATTTTGGTGATTTCATACTCCCTTTAGATTTAGCTTTCTCTATAATCTTAGAAGGGATTACGATCCCTATTTCGTTGGTTTTCATGTTCTAAATCACTATTAAAAGCGAAGTGAAGAACGATTAAATTGTTTTTGGTTACCTATTCATCGTCGATGATCACCTGACATTATATTATTACCCGGTACTACCGTTTTGATGCTCTCCTCACTTGGATCCTCAAAATTTATTTTGAGTAGAAATATAAAAAATTTTAATTAATTCACTTAATATTACTTATCGATCAACTATGGTTTGTCTTACGAAACAAGATATTGAAGAAAAATCAGTTCTAGAATGCCTTCATTCTATTATTCATAAAAAACATAAATTTAGTTACTTACAAAAAGAAGAAGCAACGAAAATGCACATTATAAACCCAATTCTAAGGATATTAGGTTGGGATATTGAGAATCCAGATATTGTAAAAATAGAATATAATAGAATTGATTACGTTTTAATTTCTAAAAATGGGCTAGAAATACCAATTGAAGCTAAGGGATTAGGAACTAGTATCTATAGGCACTGGAAAGGGGGACCTAAGAAACAACTAAAAAAATTTTGTATTTCTAATAACTATAATTATGGAATATTAACTGATGGAAATAGTTGGACACTTTACGAGAATTCAGAAGAATTTGAAAAAATATGGAGTATTGATATAAAGGATAATTTGAAAGAAGGCCAGGGAAGTAAAAGTTTTATTTTTAAATTAGGAATGATTTCATATGAACATATAGATAAATTAGTATCTGGCAATTTTAATATGAAGAATACTACCTTTTTAAATTTTGAAGATCTATATTTAGAAAAGCCTAATTTGGAAAAAAGAGTTGATAAAATAAATACTAAGTTAGGAAAATGGGGTGAATATCTAAATGAAAAATCTTGTCAATATTACCTAATAAACCCCATCTTAAGAGGATTAGGGTGGAATACAAGGGATCCAGAAATAGTTATTCCAGAAGTTAGATTATACATATATGAAAAAAATGTTTCGCTTAGAAAATATTCACCAAAACAACCGGATTATATTCTAAAACCTTATGATTGTTATCAGGGTGGAAATTTGATATTAGAGGCAAAGGGTTTAGATCCAAAAGGTTTAGATAAAAACTTAGATGATAAAGAAAAGCAATTAGGAGTTTACTGTCTTATTTCGGGTGCTGAATATGGAATCCTTTCAAATGGTATAGAATGGAGAGTATATAAAATAAGAAACAAAGTAAGTAATAATTTTAAAGGCGAAATGACAGAAATAATGGAAATTGATATTCGTAACTATGGTAAAAAATCATCATCAGAAGACATTATAAATAAGTTAGAAAAGATATCAAGGAAAAAATCAAAGAGCAATTTTAAAGAGTTGTCAAGAGAAAATCCGAAAAAGGATCGAAAAAAAATTGAAGTTGATTTAGAGGAAAAAGAAAACAGATTTGGTAGCATTTTCATCAACGGTGAAGAAATAATTTGTTTTAATCAATATGAAATAATAACAGAAACAGCAGAATGGCTGGTAGACAAATGGGAATTAACAAAAGAAACAAAAATAAATACTAAACATTTAGGGAAAAATAACCGTGGAGATAAAGATATAATCAATCCTAATCCTAATGTAATCGAAAAAGGCAGAGAGTCTAATTCAGCACATAGGTTATCTAATGGACTTTATATTGATAAGAATATGAGTTTGGACTATAAAATAAAAAGAGCTAAGCAACTACTCGATTATTTCAACTACTCAAAAGAAGATTGGTGGATAATTGAGAATGAAATAAAATCTGAGTAATAGTTACCCTAATAACATTTATGATAATAGATAATATTAGGCAATTAAGAAAAACTAGACCATAATTCCCGAATAGGTTGTTTGGGAGTGAAAACCCTAGAGGAGGATAAGGTGGAGGGGCAAGTTTGTAGTGCCCCTATCTCACCCATACATCATCCCATCATCCCCCCCATCCCCACCATCCTCCAGATTAACATCGTACAAAAACTTCCGTCCATCCGCCATCTCGAACACCAGAAAATTGTGTATCGGGCTGCAGACGCATCCTTGATCGGACATCACCGTTTTCACCGGTAGAACACATCCAGCGCCACGAACGACCTCGTCCAACTCTCC
>Ga0207421_10004800_pt1 | contig 15407 bp, 10 predicted proteins | sample SodLakKL_010_SED_4_FD_187542 | JGI IMG/M metagenome (GOLD analysis project Ga0207421, IMG submission 187542) | Alkaline sediment microbial communities from Lake Tanatar, Kulunda Steppe, Russia - 8KL_010_SED (SPAdes) (version 2) | ecosystem: Environmental > Aquatic > Non-marine Saline and...
GTGCTGTCGGCGTTGATCATCCAGTCCACCCCGGTCTCGTTCGGGGCGGTCGGTACCCCGATCCTGGTCGGTGTCAATGCCGGTCTGTCGGGGCAGGAGATCGTCGAGGGGCATATCGGCGACGTCGCCTTCGCGGACTACCTGTTGCAGATCGGCGTGAACGTCGCCCTCATCCATACGCTGGTCGGTTTCCTGATCCCGCTGATCATGGTCGGCATGCTGACGCGTTTCTTCGGCAAGTCGCGATCCTTCCGTGAGGGGCTGAAGGCCTGGAAATTCGCGCTGTTTGCCGGTTTCGCGTTCACCATTCCCTACCTGCTCGTTGCCTGGCTGCTGGGTCCCGAATTCCCGTCCATCGTCGGCGGCCTCGTCGGTCTCGCCATCACGGTCACCGCAGCCAAGCGCGGCTTCCTGGTGCCGAAGGACGTGTTCCAGTTCGAGGAGCGCAGCAAGTGGGAGCCCGAGTGGATCAGTCGGTTTCAGGATCAGCCCGACCCGGTGCGCACCGGTGCCGCGATCACGATGTTCCAGGCGCTGGTGCCCTACATCGTCGTGGTCGCGCTGCTCGTGATCACGCGTACCGTCGAGCCGGTGACCGCCTTCCTGCGCTCCCCGGAGATGACACTGGCCTGGAGCGGCATTTTCGGCACCAACATCAACACCTCGTCGCAGCCGCTGTACCTGCCGGGGGCGGTGCTGCTGGTGGCGTCGATCGTCACCTACTTCCTGCATAAAATGTATAGGGAGAAGGGCGCCTACGCCCGGGCCTGGGCGCAGTCGGGCAAGACGATCCTGGGCGCGAGCGTGGCCCTGATCTTCGCGGTGCCGATGGTGCAGGTGTTCATCCAGTCGGGGCAGGCCTCCGCCTACGCCTCGATGCCACTGGTGCTGGCCGAAGGCGTTTCCGCGGTGTCCGGTTCCGCCTGGCCACTGTACTCGCCGATCATCGGTGCACTCGGTGCCTTCATTGCCGGGTCGAACACGGTCAGCAACATGATGTTCTCGCTGTTCCAGTTCGCGACGGCCGTGCAGATCGACCTGACTGCCAACCAGGCAGCCTTCGTCGTCGCCCTGCAGGCCGTGGGCGGCGCCGCCGGCAACATGATCTGCGTGCACAACGTGGTTGCGGCTTCCGCCACGGTGGGACTGATCGGGCGCGAAGGTGACCTGATCCGCAAGGCGCTGATCCCGATGACCTACTACGTGTTGGCCGCCGGTGCGTTGGGTATGGCGATCATCTATGCGGCGTTGTTCTGGTATGTCGCATGGGTTGCGGTGGTTGTGGCCTTCCTCCTGTTCATGTACTTCAACAGGGGCCGGGCACCCGCTGCGGCGTGACGATGCTCCGCCGGCCCTCCTGACACAGCGAGGGCTCCAGGCGGGACTTCCACCCCCGCTCCCCATGTATTGGGGGCGGGGCTTTTTTTTCCTGACCCGTACCGGATCATAATGCGGTACGGGTCTGACGAGCGGGACGGATGATGGCGGAGGCAGCCAGGACAATGCAGGCGGGCACCGGAATCGACGATCCGGTGCGGCGGTTGGTACGGCGCCTGCAGGCCCGTTACGCGGGCCGGATCACCGGTGGCGTGGTGCTGCCCGAGCGACCGGCGCAACTGCTGCCGCTGCCCGGGGAACTCGACCCGCGGATGGCGGCCGCACTGCGCGCGCGGGGCGTGCAGCAACTCTATAGCCACCAGCGCGCGGCCTGGGACGCGGTGACCGCTGGCCGGCACACGGTCGTTGTCACGCCCACCGCCTCGGGCAAGACGCTCTGCTACAACCTGCCGGTGCTGCAGGCGGCGCTGGCGGACCGTGCGAAGGCCCTGTACCTGTTTCCGACCAAGGCGCTGTCGCAGGACCAGGTCGCCGAGCTGATCGAGCTGAACGACGCCGGGAGCCTCGGTATCCGCGCATTCACTTTCGACGGCGACACCCCGGGCGATGCCCGCAGGGCGGTGCGCACGAAGGGCGATATCGTGGTTTCGAACCCGGATATGCTGCATCAGGGGGTGCTGCCGCATCACACCAAGTGGGCGCAGTTCTTCGAGAACCTGCGCTTCGTCGTCATCGACGAGATGCACACTTACCGCGGTGTGTTCGGCTCCCACGTCGCCAACGTGATCCGGCGGCTGCGTCGCGTCTGCCGGTTCTACGGCTCGGACCCGGTGTTCGTGCTGAGTTCCGCAACCATCGCGAACCCCGGGGAACTGGCGGAGGGATTGATCGGCGAACCGGTGACCGCGATCACCGAGAACGGTGCACCGGCCGGCGAACGCCACCTCCTCTTGTGGAACCCCCCGGTGGTGAACGCCGACCTGGGTATCCGCGCCTCGGCCCGGTCGCAGGCCACGCGCATCGCCCGGATGGCGGTGAAAAGCGGGTTGAAGACCATCGTGTTCGCGCAGTCGCGGCTCATGGTCGAGGTGCTGACCAAGTATCTGAAGGACGTGTTCGACGCCGATCCGCGCAGGCCGACCCGGGTCGCGGCCTATCGGGGCGGCTACCTGCCCGGTCAGCGGCGCGAGACCGAGAAGGCGCTGCGCGCCGGCAACGTCGACTGCGTGATCGCGACCTCGGCGCTGGAACTGGGCGTGGACATCGGCAGCCTGGATGTCTGCGTGCTGAACGGCTACCCGGGCACCATCGCCGCTACGTGGCAGCGCCTGGGCCGGGCCGGGCGGCGCATGCGTCCGTCGCTGGGGGTACTGGTCGCAACCAGCCAGCCGCTGGACCAGTACATCATCCGCAACCCCGACTTCTTCCTCGGCAGTTCGCCCGAGCACGCGCGCATCGATCCCGACCAGCTCCTGATCCTGCTCGACCACGTGCGCTGCGCGGCCTTCGAGCTGCCGTTCCGCCGCGGCGACCGCTTCGGGAAGGAGAACCTCGAGGAATTGCTCGGGTACCTCGAGGAGCACGGCGTGCTGCACCGGGAGGACGATACCTGGCACTGGACCGAAGACAGCTACCCGGCCCAGAGCGTCAGCCTGCGCTCGGTTGCCGAGGGCAATTTCGTGGTGGTGGACAGCACCGGCGGGGGCCGGGACATCATCGCCGAGGTCGACTACTCGAGCGCTGCCGAGACGATCTACGAGGGCGCGATCTACATGGTGCAGGCCCAGCCCTACCAGGTGGAGCGGCTGGACTGGACCGGGCGCAAGGCCTTCGTGACACGTACCGCGGTCGACTACTACACCGACGCGATCGACTACACGCGGCTGAAGATCCTGGACCGCTTCGAGAACCGGCAGGACGGGCGCACCGAGACCGCGCACGGTGAGGTGCACCTGGTGCGGCGCATCCCCGGCTACAAGAAGATCCGCTACTACAGCCACGAGAACATCGGCTACGGCAACATCGACCTGCCGGACCAGGAGATGCACACCACCGCTGCCTGGTGGGAGGTCGCGCCGGAGGTGCTGGCGGAGTGCTTCCCGAACCGGCAGCAGGCGCTCGACGGCTTCCTCGGCGCGGCCTATGCGATGCACCACGTGGCTGCGCTGATCGCGATGTCCGAGCCGCAGGACATCGGCCGCGCGGTCGGCGACGGCGACGCCCGATGGTTCGCGACCGTCGGCGCCGACGGGCGCGGCCAGATGCGCCGCCCCGACGGCGGCGAACAGGACCCTGCGCAGGAGACCCGCTTCCGGCCTGCGGTCTTCCTGTACGACAACTACCCCGGCGGCGTCGGCCTGGCCGCGCCGCTGTTCGATCAGCGCGCGCAGGTGACCGCGGACGCGGCCCGGTTGATCCGTGACTGTGAATGTCGCCACGGCTGTCCGGCCTGCGTCGGGCCGATCCTGGCCTCCGACGAGGAACGCGGCTTCTCGCCGAAGACCGCGGCGCTGACCGTGCTGGCACAATTCCAGTCCAATGAGCCTGAAAAGCCGGCTTGAGGCGTTGCGGCGCCAGGCCGGGGCCAGCCTGGGTCCGGCGCCCGCCCCTGTGCAGGGGTCCGGGGATGCCGACGATTCCAGCGGGCTTCCACAAACCGGTGCGCCCATGACTGCGGCGCAGCCGCTGCCCGGTGCCCTGCGGTCACGGCTGGAACGCCTGGGCGGTCGTGCGATAGAAGCCCACGGCCCTCGCTCCGAAGGACGTGGCCCCGGGACTGCGTCCCCACGGCGCCCAGAGGGGCCGGTGCTGGTGTCGAACCGGCAGCGCGCCGGCGATGCCGAACGGACCGCCGGGCTTGCGCGGCGTCTGGGCGGGGAGGTGGTTGCGCGGCACCTGATCCTGGTCGAGAGCCGCCTGCCGCTGGAGACGCGGCACGGTCGCGTGCGCCTGGCCGACTCGCTTCAGCCCGTGTGGCCGCTGGCCGCGACCCAGGGATCGATCGCCGGCATCGATACCGAGACCACCGGGCTGTCCGGCGGCACCGGTACCACGGCGTTCATGATCGGCATTGCCCAGGCCGAGCCGGAACACGTCCGCGTGCGGCAATGGCTGTTGACGGGCTTCGCCGGCGAGGCCGCGATGCTCGTCGCACTCGCGGAGGTGCTGGCCGGGGTCGATCTGATGCTCAGTTACAACGGCAAGAGCTTCGATCTGCCGCTGCTGCGTGATCGCCGCCGCCTGCAGCGGGGGGCGGCGTTACCCGAGCCGCCACACGTCGATCTGCTGCACCCCACGCGCCGGCTCTTCCGCAATGCCTGGCCCGACTGCCGGCTGGGAACCGCTGAGCAGCGACTCCTCGGTCTGACTCGCGAGGACGACCTGCCGGGTTCGGAGGCGCCGCGCGCCTGGCGTGACTACCTGGCCGGCGCGCCCGCCGATGACCTGGAGCGGGTACTTCGCCACAACGCCCTGGACGTGCTCAGCCTGCTGGTGCTGGGGCCGGCGCTGGCCCGGGTCCTGCGTGATCCGGCGGCGTTCGCTGCGGATCCCGTCGCGGCCGCCGAGACCTGGAACCGCAGCGGCGATCGGGAGCAGGCGCTGTCCGTCCTGGCCGGTTCCCGCGACCGTCTCGACACGCGGGGTGAGCTTGCGCTCGCTTGGGCCCTGCGCCGCGCGGGGCGCTGGACCGAGGCGGCCGCGATCTGGGAACGGCTGGCCCGCGCTGGCTGCGCCGAGGCGATGGAGCGGCTGGCCAAGTACCACGAGCACGTGCGCCGCGACTGGTCCCAAGCCCTGGTGTACGCAAGCCGATTGGAGGAAGGTCCCGAGGTGCAGCGGCGGCGCCGGCGACTCGTTCGTCGCCTCAGCCCGGGGCAGGGTCGGTTGGAGTTCTAGGGAAACGCTGATTGTGTCGGCGTTTCCCTAGGCACACGGAAGTTCCCTGAGGGCCATGCGGAAAATTCGGTATCAGATCCCCAGGGTGATCTGTCGCCAGGATTGGCGCTATTTTGCCCCCAATCGGTCGAAGAGCCTGCACGAATGGTGCGAATTTTGTGGCAACTGCAACTTCTTGCGCCTATTCTCGTTCTTAGGAGTAAAAGGACCTTTTCGCCGAGACATTGGACGTCGCTGTCGCCGACCGTGGTGTCAGTCCGCGGGTGGCTTGAGAAACCATGGAACAACGAAAGAACATGCGCTTCCCGCTTCGGCTGTCGGGACAGCTCGATCTTCACGACGGCGAGTACGTGGATACCGAGACCTGTGACGTCAGTCTCCAGGGTGCCTTCGTCGAGCAGGTCCCCAGCGGGATCTCGGACCGGAGTTGCGTTTTGACGCTCTTTGCCGGGGGCGAAGACGTTTTCGCCATTACCGTGGACGGATGGGTCGTGCACGAGAACGAACGGGGCTGCGGGATCGAGTTCGAGTCCATGGATACGCGGGACTTCGAGGCCTTCAAGGCTTTCCTCGAGACGCGGGCGCCGGATCCGAATCTGTTGCAGGGCGAGGTGGCGCGCGGCCGTATTCCGGTGCTGCAGGACTGGAAAATCTCCTGACCCGAGCCCTTGCGCCGCTGGCTTCGCCGCCGCTCGCATGCCCGTCCATCGTGCGCCACGACCGAATCACATCAGCGGTTTCGAGAAGACCAGCGCGTTGCAGTTTCGGCCGCCACCCAGTGTCTGCGCTTGCGAGTCGATCACGCGCCAGCCCTTCGCCTCCAGGAACTGCCGCGCCGGCCGATTGAAATCCTCGCATCCCGCCTGCGCGAAGGCGAAACCGCGCTCGCGGATTCCCTCGATGGCCCGGGCCAGCAGCGCCGAGCCGATCCCGCGCCGGCGCATTCCCGCGGATATCCAGATCTGGTCGACACAGTTGGCCGTGACGCTGCCATAGCCGACCAGGCGCGCCCCGAGGGTGGCCACCCACCCCTGTTCCGCCGGGTTTCCAACGAGGTCCGGAATGTGTCCGACGTCCGGTCTGGCGGGCGGCCCGGGCGACAGGTGTCCCGCGTAGGTCTCGGCCCATATCTCCGACACCATCGCCACGACGGCATCTCGGTCGGCATCGGTGCCCGGGCGGATCACCAGGCGGGGCATCGCGATCACGTTGCTCATGAGTCCATGTTCCTCTCGTATCCCTGCATCTGCCGGTTGCACGTGGGTGAAACGGAAGCGGGACCGTCCCGCCAGGAACTTCTCTGCTTGGCTGGCCATGCGTCCACCTGATGAACACGGAAGCTTCGCAGAGGATCTTTTCGCGCGCAACGCGCGCTCCCACGGGTTTTTGCTCTTGTAGGAGCCTGCCTTGCAGGCGAAGATTTTGGCGGTTTCGCTGCGGTCAATGCGATCTTCCCTGCCTGCGGACGATTTGTGACAAGCACGTGCGTCCATGAAAGGACCTCCTTTCACGGGCAACGTTCATTCGGCCGTCCACGGTCGCACCGTTGTGATGCGGTCGCGCGCACCGAAATCGTGCATCGGGCAGCGCGCAGCCTGAGTCGTCGCTGCCCGACATACCCAAGTCACTGAAATCAAACGATGCCGATTTCTGGCAGGAGACTTGCTTGGGTTCAAGGCAGGCACGGGAGATGCGGCCGACCTCTTTGGCTCTGTCTCCAAACCGAAACGAAGGCAGCACCAATAGGTGACTAGGGTTCCGGTCCGCGCAGGCGGACGACTGGTCCGAGAGTTGCCGACCTCCCCGGGTTTAGCGGAGGGGGTTACACGGCGGGACAAAAGCCCGGGAGACTCGCGGTCGTTGGTCGCGCTCCCGTGCCCTGGTTTGACCACCGGTAACCACAAGAGGATTTCCTCATGAACCCGTTCCGCTTCGCTTTTCGTCGCCTTCCGATCCGACTTCTCATGCTTGGTTTCCTGCTTGCTGCAATCGCGGCAAGCGGCACGGCCCAGGCCCAGCAGAAGGACAGCTTCCGCATCGCCTGGAGCATCTACGTGGGCTGGATGCCCTGGGGCTTTGGCGCCGATTCGGGCATCGTCGACAAATGGGCCGAGAAGTACGGCATCGACATCGAGGTCGTGCAGATCAACGACTACATCGAATCGATCAACCTGTACACCGCCGGCGCTTTCGACGGCGTGACCGTCACCAACATGGACGCCCTGACGATCCCGGCCGCCGGCGGCGTGGACACCACCGCGCTGATCGTCGGCGACTTCTCCGACGGCAATGACGGCCTGATCCTGAAGGGCACCGACCGGCTGGAGGATGTGCGCGGGCGGAACGTGCACCTGGTCGAACTCTCCGTGTCTCACTACCTGTTGGCCCGGGCACTTGATTCGGTGGGCATGACCGAACGCGACGTCCGTGTCGTGAATACCTCGGATGCCGACATCGTCGGCGCCTTCGGCTCACGCGATGTCGAGGCGGTAGTCACCTGGAACCCCCAGCTTGGCGAGATCCGCAGCCGCGACGACGCCCACGTGGTCTTCGATTCGAGCCAGATCCCCGGCGAGATCATGGACCTGCTGGTGATCAACACGGCGGTGCTGGAGGCCAACCCCGCCCTGGGCAAGGCGTTGACCGGCGCCTGGTACGAGATCATGGAGGTCATGCGTGGCGACGACGAGGCCGGCCGTGCGGCGCGCGCCGCGATGGGTGAAGCCGGCGGCACCGACCTCGAGGGCTACGAGGCGCAACTGGCCTCCACCCGCATGTTCTACGACGCGTCCGACGCGGTGGCGTTCGTGACCGGCGAGGAGCCGATCGAGACGATGGAGAAGGTGCGCCAGTTTGCGTTCGAACACGGACTGCTCGGCGAGCGCGCGCCCAATCCGGACTTTGTCGGCATCGAATTCGCTGACGGCTCCGTTCTGGGCAATCCGGACAATGTGCGGTTCCGGTTCAGTGCCGAGTACATGCAGATGGCCGCGGACGGCGAACTCTGATCCGCTGAAGCTTCCAACCGCCGACACTTCCCGTATGGAAACGATCCAGCCAGCGCCAGCAGCTTTTGGCCGACGTCCTTCGGCGGATGACGCAGCATTTGTCTGCCCTGCACTGGGCCCCGTCGCCGAGGCTGGCGGCGATGGGCACCGTGCACGCCGCGTACTTCGGGCGGAAGAGGGCGAAGTCCGTCATTCGCCGTTGCGGCGTTGGGGCGCCACCGAAAGCGGGGGTCTTCTGGGCACCCGCTTGGTGGCGGATGACGCTGCGCCCTTCCGCCCTGCCTGGGTGGGTTTGGCATCACCGCTGCCCCGATGAAGCGCCTCATCAACCAGCGTCCGCGGCGAGCGGTCGGGTACCTGCTCGGGCTGCTGCCTTTCGTGCTGCTGCTCCTGGCGTACATGGCCGCCTCGGCGGCCCGGCTCGCGGAGAATCCGAACGACCCCCTTCTGCCTTCGCTGGGCACATTGTTCGACACTTTCTGGCGGCTCGCCACCGAGCCGAGCCGGCGTACCGGTGAACTGGTGCTTTGGGTGGATACCGCGGCAAGCCTGACCCGGCTGGGTCTGGGCGTGGCCATCAGCATGGCGATGGGGCTCGTCGTCGGGATCCTGGCCGGGCTGATTCCCTATGCCGGGCGCACCCTGTCCCCGTTGATCACCGCGGTGGCGATGATCCCGCCGCTGGCGGTACTGCCCATCCTGTTCATCACCTTCGGTGTCGGCGAACTCGCCAAGGTGGTGCTGATCGTGTTCGGGATCGCGCCGTTCATCATCCGCGACGTCAAGCAGCGGGTCGAGGAACTGCCGACCGAACAACTCATCAAGGCCCAGACCTTGGGCGCGTCGACCTGGTTGATCATCCTGCGGGTGGTGCTGCCGCAGGTCGTCCCGCGCCTGCTCGACGCGACCCGGCTCGCGCTGGGCGCCGCGTGGCTGTTCCTGATCGCCTCCGAGGCCATCGCTGCGACCGAAGGGCTCGGCTACCGCATCTTCCTGGTCCGGCGTTTCATGGACATGGCCACCATCCTGCCCTACGTGGTCTGGATCACGCTGCTCGCCTTTCTTCTCGACGTCGCACTGCGGTTCGCGAATCGCATGCTGTTCCCCTGGTACGGGGGCCGGAGGGGCTGATGTCCGCGGTCACGCTGAAGAACGTCTGGAAGGCCTACGGCCGCGACGTCGTGCTGGAGCGGGTGAACCTGCATGTGAAGACGGGCGAGTTCGTGACGGTCGTCGGGGCATCCGGCTGCGGCAAGACCACCTTTCTGCGCATGCTCCTCGGCGAGGAGTCCCCCACCCGGGGCGAACTGCTGATGGACGGCCGGCCGATGCCCGGTGAGCCGGGTCCCGACCGTGGCGTGGTGTTCCAGAAGTACTCCGTGTTCCCGCACCTGAATGCGCTGAACAACGTCCTGGTGGCCGAGGAGTTCGGTCGCGCACGCCTGACCGGGCACCTGTTCGGTGCGGCGCGGAGAGCGGCACGGGACAAGGCCATCGCGATGCTCGAGGCGGTCGGCCTGCAGCAGGCCCTGAAGAAATACCCGCACGAACTCTCGGGCGGTATGCAGCAGCGTCTCGCGATCGCGCAGGCCCTGATGAAGGATCCCCGGATCCTGCTGCTGGACGAACCCTTCGGTGCGCTGGATCCGGGGATCCGCAAGGACATGCACGCGCTGATCCTGGATCTCTGGAAGCGCCGCGGGCTGACCATTTTCATGGTTACCCACGACCTGAAGGAAGGCTTCTATCTCGGCACAAGGCTGCTGGTCTTCGACAAGGTCCGCCATGATCCGCAGGCACCCAACGCCTATGGCGCCAACATCACCTACGACATCCCCGTGGGACGGACCGAGCCCGAACTCCTGGCCGAGATCCGCGACCAGACGGGTCTGCCGCTGGCAACTGAGGAGAACTGACGATGAGCGATCCGGATACGCTCCCGGAAACAACGGTGCACCACGACCGCGTTCCTGGTGGTCGCTACTGGTCGATGGTGATCCGGCGCGGCTTCACGCTGCGCCTGGTCGATCGCGAGGGCAAGGCGAACGTCTCGATGCTGCTGTACAGCCCGCAGAATCTGCTCGAGCGTTACAACATGGCCGATACGCTGAAGGGCCAGCACACGTCCAGGCTGACCCGCGGCAACATGCTGTACTCGGACATGGGCCGGGTGATGCTCTCCATCGTCGAGGACACTGCGGGCTGGCACGACACCATCGGTGGGACCACCCGCGACGCCGACATCGTGCGCAAGTACGGCGAGCACCGCTACCAGCAATACCGCAACGACTTCTACCGCAGCGGCCGCGAACTGTTCCTGATCGAACTGGCCAAGTGGGGCCTGGGCAAGCGCGACCTGGTCTCCAACCTGAACTTCTTCAGCAAGGTCTACGCGGGCGCGGACGGCGTGCTGCACTTCGATCCCGAAAACAGCCGGCCCGGCGACCATGTGGACTTGCGTGCGGAGATGGACACGCTGGTGGTGCTGAACACCGCGCCGCACCCGATGGATCCGGCGCCCGTCTACGATCCAGGCCCGGTGGAGCTCAGCATCTACCACACACCACCGGTAGCGGCCGACGACTACTGCGTGAATTTCCGCACGGAGAACGCACGCGCCTTCGCGAACACCGTGATCCATCACTGCCAGGGGTGAGGAGATGACTGGAATCAATCTGGTGGAGAGCCCGCTGGATCCCGCCAACGCTGTGTGCCGCGAGGTGGTGCCGGCCGGTGAGCCCTGGCTCAAGGAGCTGCGCAAGGGTCAGACCCTGCGCATCCTCGATCTCGAGGGCAACCAGGCCGTGGACACCCTTTTCTACAGCCTGGAGCGGCCCACCGTGGAGCGCTACAGCGCGATCGACACCCTGCAGGCCCAGGGGAACGTCTACCTCACCACCGGCACGAAGCTGATGTCGAACGAGGGCAATGTGATGTTGACCATCACCGCCGACACCTGCGGGCGCCACGACACGCTCGGCGGCGCCTGCGCGGCGGAGTCGAACCAGGTGCGCTACGGCCTCGAGAAGAAGTCGATGCACTCCTGTCGCGACAGCTTCCTGCGCGCGCTGAGCGAAAGCGACTACGGCCTGGGCAAGCGCGACCTCGCCAGCAACATCAATTTCTTCATGAACGTGCCGCTGACCCCCGAAGGCGGCCTGACCTTCGAGGACGGCATCTCCGACGCCGGCAAGTACGTGGAGATGCGCGTCGAGATGGACGTGCTGGTCCTGGTGTCCAACTGCCCGCAGCTGAACAACCCCTGCAACGCCTACAACCCGACCCCGGTGGAGATGCTGATCTGGGATCCTGCGAAGGGCTGAACCCCTTGTACCCGCCGGGGACGGCCCCGGCGGCATGTGTTCACCGCGGGACGGCCCGCGGACCCTGGGACCGGGGGTCCCAACGGGAGCAGCATCACGATGTTCGACAAGGTCCTGATCGCAAACCGCGGCGCCATCGCCTGCCGCATCATCCGTACGCTGAAACGCATGGGCGTCGGGGCGGTAGCGGTGTATTCGGAGGCGGACCGGCACTCACTGCACGTGCGCGAGGCCGACGAGGCGGTGTTGATCGGCCCTGCGGCCCCCGCCCACTCCTACCTGGACGCCGAACGCATCCTTCGGGTCGCCCGCGAGACAGGTGCGGGGGCGGTTCACCCCGGGTACGGATTCCTGTCCGAGAACGCGGGCTTCGCCGAGGCCTGCGAGGCGGCCGGCATCGCCTTCGCCGGCCCGACGCCGCAGCAGATCCGCGACTTCGGACTGAAACACCGCGCCCGGGAACTGGCCCACGCCGCTGGCCTGCCGATGCTGCCGGGTACCGAACTGCTCGACACTCCCGACCATGCGGTCGCCGAGGCCGACCGGATCGGCTTCCCGGTGATGCTCAAGAGCACCGCTGGCGGTGGCGGTATCGGCATGCAGCTCTGTCGCGACGAGTCCGGGCTGCGCGATGCCTGGGATTCGGTGCAGCGCCTCGCGAAGAACAACTTCGCGAACACCGGCGTGTTCCTGGAGAAATACGTCGAGCACGCCCGGCACATCGAGGTGCAGATCTTCGGCGACGGTCGGGGCGGGGTGATCGCCCTGGGCGAACGCGACTGTTCGCTGCAGCGGCGCAACCAGAAGGTGATCGAGGAGGCGCCTGCACCCAACCTTCCTGAAGCCGCGCGAGCCCGTCTGCTGGCCGACTCCGAGGCCCTCGGCAAACGGGTCGGATACCGCGGCGCGGGCACCGTCGAATACCTCTACGACGCCGAGACCGGTGCGTTCTATTTCCTGGAGGTGAACACCCGTCTGCAGGTGGAGCACGGCGTCACGGAAGAGGTCACCGGCGTGGATCTCGTCGAGTGGATGCTGCTGGCGGCGGCCGGCGAACTGCCCCCGCTGGAGACCCTGCGTCCGGGACCCGCGCGCGGCCACGCGATCCAAGCGCGGATCTATGCCGAGGATCCCGGCAAACACTTTCAGCCCTGCGCCGGCCTGTTGACCGAGGCCCGGTTCCCGGAAGATGCCCGCGTCGATACCTGGGTCGAGCGCGGCAGCGAGATTTCGGCCTTCTACGACCCGATGATCGCCAAACTGATCGTGCACGCCGACGACCGCGATGCCGCCTGCGCCCGCCTGCAGGCGGCATTGGCGGCCACCGACCTGCAGGGGCTGGAGACCAACCTGCGCTACCTGCGGCAGATCGCCACCGACCCGGTGTTTCGCCGCGGGAAACAGACGACGCGCACGCTGGGGGGGCTCGCGTACCGCGCCGAGAGCATCGATGTGCTCGACCCGGGCACCCAGACCATGCTGCAGGACTGGCCAGGCCGGGTCGGTCATTGGGACATCGGCGTGCCGCCGTCGGGCCCGATGGACAGCCTCGCGTTCCGGCTGGGCAACCGGCTGCTCGGCAACCCCGAGGGTGCCGCTGGGCTCGAGCTGACCGTCACCGGCCCGACCCTGCGTTTCAACAGCGATGCCGCGATCGCGCTGACTGGCGCACGGATGTCGGCACATCTGGACGGCGAGCCCGTCGCCCACTGGACGGCGCTGCCGGTCCGGCGCGGACAGGTGCTGGAACTGGGCAATATCCATGGGGCCGGAGTGCGCAGCTACCTGCTGCTGCGTGGTGGACTCGACGCGCCGGCGGTGATGGGCAGCCGCGCGACCTTCACGCTGGGGCGCATCGGCGGCCACGGAGGTCGGGTGCTCCGGCCCGGCGACGTACTGCACCTGGCCGGTGAGCCTGCCGTCGGCACCGGCGTCCTCGCGCCCGGGGCGGTTCCGGAGTACCGCCACGAATGGCGGCTGCGGACCGTCTACGGCCCGCACGGAGCCCCGGACTTCTTCACCCGGCAGGACATCGAGACCTTCTTCGCCACCGACTGGGAAGTGCATTACAACTCCAGCCGCACCGGCGTGCGCCTGATCGGTCCGCGCCCGCAGTGGGCCCGGTCCGACGGTGGCGAGGCTGGCCTGCATCCCTCGAACATCCACGACAATGCCTATGCGATCGGCACCGTGGACTTCACCGGCGACATGCCGGTGATCCTGGGTCCGGACGGTCCCAGCCTGGGCGGCTTCGTCTGCCCGGCGACGGTGATCGAGGCGGATCTCTGGAAGCTCGGGCAACTGCGGCCCGGTGACACTCTGCGCTTCGAGGCGGTGGATCTGGCCACGGCGCGCCGGCTCGCCGGGGATGTGGACGCGGCGGTGGAGAACCTCGCCGCGCTGCCCGAGGCCGGCATCGTGTCCGTGACGCCGGTTGAGATCGCGGCCAACAGCCCAGTGCTGCGCGAGCTCCCGGCAGACGGAGGGCTGCAGGACGGACGTGGAGGCGATGGCCTGGACGCGCCCCTGCCGACGGAGGGGTGGGCGACGCTGCGCGCCCGCGGGAATGTCCCCGGGGGCGGCGGCCGAATCCTGGCACCCGTAGGGCACCCGGTCGGAGTGACCTACCGGCCCGCCGGCGACCGTTACCTGCTGGTCGAGTACGGTCCGATGGTGCTGGACCTCGCGCTGCGTTTCCGGGTGCAGGCGCTGCTCGACTGGCTGACCGAGCAGCGGATCCCGGGCATTCGGGAAATGACCCCCGGCGTGCGCAGCCTGCAGCTCCACTACGAGCCCCGGCAACTCCCGGTGGGGCGCCTGCTGGAACTGCTGGAGCAGGCCGAGGCGGAACTGCTGGACTTGTCCGAGGCGGAGATGCCCTCGCGCATCGTCCACCTGCCGCTGGCCTGGGACGACAGCGAGACCCAGCTGGCGACGCGCAAGTACATGCAGTCGGTGCGCCCCGACGCGCCCTGGTGCCCGCGCAACATCGAGTTCATCCGGCGCATCAACGGACTGGACAGCGAGGCGGAGGTCAAGCGCATTGTCTACGACGCCTCCTACCTGGTGATGGGCCTGGGCGACGTGTACCTGTCCGCGCCGGTGGCCACGCCGGTGGACCCGCGCCACCGACTGGTCACGACCAAGTACAACCCCGCGCGTACCTGGACCCCAGAGAACGCAGTCGGCATCGGCGGCGCCTACATGTGCATCTATGGGATGGAGGGGCCGGGCGGCTACCAGTTCGTCGGGCGCACGCTGCCGATCTGGAACCGCTACAAGACGACCCCGGAGTTCGAACAGCCCTGGCTGCTGCGTTTCTTCGACCAGATTCGCTTCCACGAGGTCTCCGAGCCCGAGCTTCTGGACATGCGCGAGGCCTTCCCCCGCGGCGGGCTGCGCCTGGAGATCGAGGAAACGCGTTTCTCGCTGGCCGGGTACAACCGCTTCCTGAGCGAGAACCGGGAGAGTATCGAAGCCTTTCAGCAAACCCAGCGTTCCGCTTTCGAGGCGGAGCGCCAGCGCTGGGTCGAGGCCGGTCAGGCCGAGTACGTGGCCGAGCCCGACGCGCCCGCTGCGGGTTCCAATGGCCTCGAACTGGCCGAGGGCGAGCAGGCGGTCACCGGCCACGTGGCCGGCAGCCTCTGGGCACTGGAGGTGCACGAGGGCGACCGCGTGCAGGCCGGGCAGACGCTGCTGGTGCTGGAGTCGATGAAGATGGAGATCCCGGTGACCGCCCGCGCCGCGTGCACCGTGGTCCGGGTGTTGTGCCGGGAAGGGGCTTCGGTGACGCCTGGGCAGGTATTGCTGGTGATCCGGGTGGGTGGATAGTGGATCGTGG
>Ga0207421_10004801_pt1 | contig 15403 bp, 8 predicted proteins | sample SodLakKL_010_SED_4_FD_187542 | JGI IMG/M metagenome (GOLD analysis project Ga0207421, IMG submission 187542) | Alkaline sediment microbial communities from Lake Tanatar, Kulunda Steppe, Russia - 8KL_010_SED (SPAdes) (version 2) | ecosystem: Environmental > Aquatic > Non-marine Saline and...
ATCAAGCCCGGGCCTGCTTTTTAGCCACTCTCTTCACTTCGTCAGCCAATCTTCTCTGCTCCAATACCCCATTGGGCAACAGCTTGATAAACTTTTTCTTCTGATTATCCCAGTCATCCAGAAACTGCACGGCACGTCTGCTATGGGTCTGTTTGGCATAATCGGTGATTAAAGATTTCAGCTCTTTTTCCGATCGTTTGTCGAGTTCAAGGGGAGTTACATACTCATCATTTATCTGATGAACCTGTTCCTCCCTAAGATAAACAACGCCGCCGGTCATACCTGCTCCCACATTCCTGCTCACAGATCCCAGAATGGCAACCACGCCATTGGTCATATACTCACAAGCGTGGAGACCGGTACCTTCAACCACAGCTACAGCGCCGCTGTTTCGCACGGCAAAACGATCGCCCGCAAGCCCGTGAACATAAAGCCGTCCACCGGTTGCCCCATAAAGGGCACAGTTCCCGATAATGGCGTTTAAGGTAGGGTCAAAGGTAGATTTAGGTGATGGATTAATTACGGTGAAACCACCCGACATGGCCTTGCAGACCGAATCGTTAGCTTCTCCCCAAAGTTTTACGCTGAGCCCTTCAGTCAGAAACACTCCGAATCCCTGGCCCGCACTTCCGCTGAACTCCATCTCAACCTTCCCATTAAAGCGGTGATCCGAAGTGGCCTCGCCTTTTTCAGCGATTTCTGCCATTCGCTTTGAAGAGATTTTCTTAGCAATGGCGCCGCTTAAAGTAGCCAGTACCGCCCTGTTTTCAGTTCGAATATTGTCCTGATAAGTGAAAGATCCTTCATGTTCAACAGCCTCTTTGCAGAGAGTGACCAGATTATCGTTAAATTCACTGATCCCTTCATTAAAAGGATTCACTTTTGAATTGAATGCATGCAGCGGTTCTCCCGTGAAGTAGGAGAGATCAATTTTTCGTTCTTCAATCAGGTTCTGATGCATCTCTTTCGGCTGCAATAGGTCAATCCGTCCAATAATCTCCTGCAGTGAGCCCGCACCGATCCTGGCCAGGTTTCTTCTTACGTCTTCAGCCAGGTACTCCAGCATTCTGATTACGTGGTCCTTCTCACCTTTGTACTTGGCTTTAAATTTTGGATCGTGCGTGGCAATACCGGTAGGGCAGGTGTTCTTCTCACAAATACGTGCCATAACGCACCCCTCAGCAATCAGTAGCAGCTTTCCAAAGTCATATCCTTCTGCTCCAAGAATGGCAGCCGTTACAATATCAGCTCCTGTTTGGAGACCTCCGTCTGTACGTAGTTCTACGTACTCACGTAGCCCGTGATCGTAAAGAGTTCGATGTACTTCAAGCAGGCCGATCTCCCATGGAAGCCCGGCGTGTTTCATGGATGTCAACGTAGCGGCGCCTGTTCCACCGTCACCGCCTGAGATGTGAATCACGTCGGCTCCCGCCTTAGCTACACCCACAGCAATTGTCCCGATATTTTCACCGGCTACAAGTTTTACGTTTACCCGAATACCCGGCTTGATCTGCTTCAGTTCATAAATAAGCTGTTTCAGATCTTCAATGCTGTAGATATCGTGAAGCGGTGGGGGTGAGATCAGGTCGAACCCGGGCTCACTGTGGCGCGCAAAGGCGATTTCTTCATTTACTTTAACGCCCATTAACTGGCCGCCCTCACCCGGTTTCGCTCCCTGGGCTATTTTAATCTGTATTTCATCACCGGCAATAAGGTATTCGGCTGTAACACCAAAGCGCCCGCTGGCTACCTGCTTCACGGTTCCTGTAATGCCAAGCGAGTAATAATAGGGGTTTTCACCTCCTTCTCCGCTGTTGCAGCGTCCGCCTATCTCACGCATGGCCAGGAAAATGTCCCGCTGGGATTCAGCACTGATGGCGCCAAAACTCATTGCGCCTGAACCGAACCGCTTCAGGATCTCTTTTCTGTCTTCTACATCTTCTGTTTTAAGCTCCCCGCCATTTATCTTGAATTCAAGCAGATGCCGGAGATTTACGGGTGAACTCTCGCTTCCAAGTTTTAGGTATTCATCATAAAGCTCTATATCGTTCAGCTTCAGGTCGCTTTCTCGAACCAGGTTGTGGATAATTTTTGATAGGGTGTTGGTCATCGAGTGCTTTTCACCAATCGTACCACGATTGTGTTCTTTAAATTGATAGGTGTGAACCGGTTTGTCGTCATCACCCATCCCTTCGGTTTCGAGCGTGTGGTTAAGAATCTGATTCACCACCTCCTTTACCCCAATTCCGCCAACAGGGCTGTATAAACCGGGGAAAAAGAGCTCTCTCAGCTCTTCACCGATGCCCAGTGCGGTAAACAGTTTTGAACTTTGATAGCTGCGGGCTACAGAGATCCCTGATTTTGACATGATCTTGAGCAGGCCGGTATTGTAGGCCTTAATCAGATTTTTCTCTTTCTCATCTTCAGTTAAGTCCTTTAGTTTTCGGTGCTCCTCAAACCGTGCAAGTTCAAGTGCGCGATACGGGCATACTGCAGTGGCTCCAAAACCAACCAGAGCAGAAAAATGGTGTGTATTTTTAACCTCAGCTGTATCCACTACAATGGATGCATTCAGCCTGAGGCCTGAGTCATTAAGTGCGTTTACCAGGGCCCTGAGCATCAGCAGGCTCGGAACAGGCGGCTGATACCAGGTTGCATTTCTGTCTGATATGATCAAAATGGTAGCGCCATCATGAACAGCTTTAATGGCCTTCTCTGTAATCGTCCTTATCGCCGAACGAAACCCAACCTCACCGTGATCGCGGGTGAAGGTCATATCAAATTCGGCAGTTTTGATTCTTGAGGGCGATTCGTTGATCATCCTAAGTGTTTTCATCTGGCCAAGCGAAAGCAGTGGGCTTTCAACCTCAAAACCGGGAAACTGGGGAATAAGCTCTTTCGGGGCAAAGATATTGGGTCGCTTACCCAGGTAGGTGCTTAAATCCGTCACCATTTTCTCCCGGATATAATCGAGGGGTGGATTGGTGACCTGCGCAAAGTTTTGGTAAAAGTAGTCGAAGAAGGAGCGGGGCTGATCAGAAAATAGAGCCGGTCTCGCGGTATCCCCCATGGAACCGATGGGCTCCTTGCCTTCTGAAATCATCGGCACCAGCATGTTCTCAATGTCTTCCCGCGTATATTTGAAGAGATGAAGGTTGGCAAAACTGCGGTCTACCGGATCAAGCGGCTGCTCCATCAGTTTTTCCAGGCGATGCTCAAACTCTGCGTCGTAGTTTTCACGTGAATAACTTGGATCCCTGAAATGAATTTTTCCGGCTACAAGATCCATCTTGATACCGTTTCCTGCCTGCAAAGACCCTTTTGCGGTGACTATGCTTTCGTCGATTTCAAATGAACCGGCTTCGGAACTTACGTAAAGGTGGTCGTCAGTGTACATCCAGCGGCAGGGACGAAATCCGTTTCTGTCGAGCCGGCCGCCTATGGATGAGCCGTCGGAGTAGGAGATAAAGGCAGGTCCGTCCCAGGGTTCCATCGCCCTGCTCCAGAATTTGTAGAAACTGTTCTCGTGCGCTGCAGGAGGGATCATTATGGCAAGAATGTCCTCAACAAAGGGGATACTGCTGCGGTAGGTGAGTGACTCAACCATTTCGTTCAAACTGCCTGAATCACTGATCTGCTCTCTGGTGAGAAGTTCATCTTTTGGAACACCAAGGTATTTTTCGCGCGATACGGCCCAGGAACGGTTACCGGTTATTGTATTGATTTCACCATTATGGGCAATAATCCGGAAGGGCTGGGTTTTATCCCAAGACGTTTTTGTATTCGTTGAAAAGCGCCTGTGGAAGAGTGCAAAGCGCGTTTTAAAATCGGGGTTTTGCAAATCCAGATAAAAATCCTTCAGCGCATTGGCCTTGGTTAATGCTTTGTAGACAATGGTTCGGGCAGAAAGGGATGCAAAGAAAAATTCACGTACGATACCGTGTGCTTTCTCCTTGGTTCGCGTCATCTGTTTTGCTGTGTAGAGCAGTTTGTCGAACGAACTGTCGGTTCGGCAATGATCTGGCCTTTCAATAAATGCGTGCAAAATATAGGGCATGGATTCCCTGGCAACTTCTCCAAGTACGGTCGGGTCTACAGGAACAGGCCTGTACTCAAGAATTTTGAGTCCGTAAAACTGGAACGTATCTTCAAAAACCCGAAGTGCCATTCGCCGGCGCTGCCGGTCGTGCGGTGCAAATATGGTGGCCACTGCAACCTCACCGCGCTCGTAACCAAAAAGCTTGAAGGGAATATCTGCCATAATTCCTGCACCGTCACTGGACACCTGGTCGGCATTACAGGCTCCCCTGTGTTCCACACAGCTTAGCGCGTGAAGAGCTTTTTGAAGATTGGCGTGAGAAAAGTGATTTTTCCGGCTTGCGATAAATCCTACACCGCAGGAAGATTTTTCATTAAAGGAAGAGAATGTATTCATGACAGTAGAATTGAAGAGAGAAGATTTTTAAAATATCACTCATTAATAATGTCATAAATCCATTGTTGCGCAATATATTTTTTCATGGAAGCGCTTTTTAGTTATTTAATTAGTCATAAGGATTTAAACGACTAAAAAATTAAACTGAAATTTAAAGTTTCAGGCCGGCTTTTTAAAAATATTTCCATCTTGAAACAGTGTGGTTTCATCTCAAAACCTTAGCCTGGCCTGTAACCCGATGTCTGAACGCCGGTTGCCGATAATCTGAGAGTTGCCGCTGCTGATCACGCTTCTGTTTTCATAGACTGTTGTCGCAATTTTAAACCATATTTCGAGCCAATCCGAAGCTTTATAGTTTACCAGTACATACATTCGCTGCCCGCGATCGAACAGCATTGTATTTGAGAGTACGTAGAGCAGATCGTTTTCAAATTGGTACACTCTTGAATCAAACCCATCAGTGTCGAAAAGGGTGATTCGTGCATCTATCCTCAGGCGCTGATGCAGATAAAACCGGATATCCTGAAACAGCAGATATCCCGTGCCTGCTTCATCATGAGCCGTGCTGGTTTTGACAATATCAAAACGGGTTCGCAGCCTTACTGTCGGTAATACCCAGTACTCAGTCTGGATACGTGCATTTGCTCTGCTGCTATTTCCCAGCAATCGCACCTCTCTTCCAAATTCATCAGAGGATCGGTACTCCTGTTCCCGAACCTTAAATCGAACAAGTGCGTAGAGGCTGAGCTCTCTGAAGGGTGAAAACTCAATAAGTCCAAGCCAGTCAAATCCTGAAGTGGATTGATGCATTTGAAAGCGTGCAGAGGGAAACCGGAATTGATCAAAGTAGGCATTGATGCGAAGCTTGGAATTGATGGAGTGCCGAAGTCCAAAATAAAATCCCTCTTCGTTTCGGGGTGTACCCGATTGCTCGCCAAAGCCGGCTCCAAAAATGGATTGAAGCTTGCTGCCGTAATACCGGTAGGCCAGAACAGCAGTTGTTTGTTCACCCAAACTCAGTTCACTGCCTGAAATAAATCCATAGCCTCCATTATCGGTTAAAGCAGCCTCACCAAAAAGCAGTGCCGGACCTGCAATTAATCTGTAGTCTGCAGAGTATCCGGTTAGCTTTTGTCCTTCAAAACTGTGTAATTGATAGGGTTGGGTGCCGCGTATTACCGGCCGGCTGAACCGGTTGTGAAAAGCTGATACTCCAAGAAAACCAATCGGAATTTCCGCACGAATGCGTCCTCCATAAGTCTCCTGGCCAAGATTGTTCCTTCGCTCGCGTTCCGAAAGTGTACGGTGAAAACCACTCTGAGTTGGGAAACGAACGTAGATTTCATCCACTTCTGTGGCAGTCCGTTTTCGGTTTGAATAGAATCCGGTAACCTGAACCCGGTTGCCATATGTGGCAGCGATGCCCCTGAAGCCGCTCGCCTCCGCGGCTGATGTAAACGGGCGTATACCGCGCTCGTTTTTACTGACTCCCCTTGTGGCATCACTTCCCTTTCCAAACGCGCCTCCGCTCCACAACAGGAGGCCCTGAGCAAATGCCACGCTATAATCGCCAAGGACCAATGATTTAAGCCTGCCATTATTTTGAAGAGCTATGTGCCAGGAGTTGAAATCAAAATCAGCCGGATTTGTCAGGGGCTCTCCGGGATCTTTATCCTGGGTTAAATTAAGCGAGAGATAACTGCTCCGATACCGGAATCGCTGATAATACTTCACCGGACTGCCGGTAAACCCTCCAAGGGTATCGGGCCTTTGATAGCCCTGCTGAGGTTCAAGGACCTGCTGTATCCTGGAGAAACCTTCGAAACGCCCGTTCATCGTCCAGTAACGAGGGTTCAGGTAGAGGTCGCGGCCAAGTTCTCGTCCTGTTCCTGCCGTTACGTAAGGCTGAATCCGGTTCAACGTTGCACGGCCTATTCCCGGCACGTTCAAAAGATCATCAACTGTGCGGAAAGGCGACTCATTTACACGATAGTCGACAATGCCCCTGGCCTGCCTGAAATTCAGGCCGGGAACCTGAAGGAGTTCGTCAACACCTGCCCGGTTGATATTGATGGGATTAGCCGCAATCTCCTGAAGAAACTCAGCAAGATCTTCAAGGTCACGGTCGGCCTCTTCGGAATCGAACTCCTCAATAGCACGTTCAATATCTTGTTCAATCTGAGTGCGGGTAGTGTCCTGTTGCGCATAGGCATTAGCGGCAGTGTATGAGATGAGGAACAGAAATGTCACAACGACAATACAGGCAGAGGAGATTCGATTCGATGGGGGGCGATATCTTTTGAAGTGCCGGTTCATGATTCATAAAAGTTAGAATCGAAGAGTGAGGTCAAGTGCAGGGCTCAGCCCAAGCGGATCATGCTGTTGCAATCCGAAATTAACTTCCCAGAGTGAGGCCGCATACCCAAAGCCAAGGGCATATGTGAGGGGCTCTGTGGTGATTCCCGTTCTCAGAAACAGTGAGGGCACAATTTCAAATTCCAGACCGCTTCTGAAAGAGATGGGAAACTTTACATCTTTGACCAGCTCTGCGGTAATTAACGCCTGCTCTGAAAGGCTGTAGCTGATTCCCGCAGCAAGTTCACGCGGGAGCTCTTCATCCGTGTTTCCGTAAGCAGGTTGATTCACGTTTGTAGCTCGTGCACCGAACCATAAATTATCAATTATCTCCGCGGCAAGTGCCAGTCCGATTCCCACAGCCCCGGCCGAGCCATAATTCCCACCCTGGTTTACATGGAAATAAGAGACAGAACCTCCATAGTGAAATTTTCCGGCACTGTTTTTATAGGCAAGCAGTAATCGATTCTCATTAAACAGGTCAAACCCGTAGTGATGTACCCCAAGCCCGAAAGTTCCTGAATCAGACCTGTAATTGGCAACCGCAGCCATATCGGTAATTTCGGCAATGCCCACATAACGAAAACCATAAAATGAAACGTGGTGTTTGTCCGTTCTCATCAAAGCAGCGTTATTGAAAGCAGACCAGTTTGATTCGGCCATGGCAACCCCGGTTTGGCCCATGGATACGTATCGGGCACCCATTATGTGCTGTGCGTTGGAATCTTTTGCCGTAAGCGGCAGTATTGCGAAAACAAAAGATATCCCCAAAAGAATGGATCTATTCCCTATTTTCATCTCTCTGTATTTTTAATTTTCTCTTGGTATTCGATTAATTATCTGAAAATGATTCAAAAAATTCAACAAAAAGTAATTTTTTTAAGCCTGATTCTGTTCGGCGCAGCATGGATTCCGGGTTTGACACAGGCACAGGAGTTAAACTGCTCGGTAACCGTGAACGATCGGCAGATCAGTGGATCATCGTACGACTACATTTCTGAGTTGAGCCGGGATATTGAACGCTATCTGAATGAAAACCGCTGGACAGACCACAGATATGAGGACCATGAGCGCATTTTGTGCAACATCCAAATCCTGCTCACGGGTGTTGACAGCCAGTTCAACTACACAGCAGAGGCTGTTTTCACCATCAGAAGGCCCATTTACAATACCATTCAGCAGTCTACTTCGGTTGTAATCAGTGATAACAACTGGCGCTTCAACTATCCAAGAAATAAGAACCTGATTTATGATGAGCTTCAGTTTGATGAGCTGACCAGTTTCCTGGATTTTTACGCCTATGTGATATTGGGGATCGATTACGACAGCTTTTCTGAATTGGGAGGATCGGCGTGGTTTAACAGGGCGCAAAATATTTTTGAACTGGGGCAGAATGCCGGAGCATTTGGCTGGGGTCGGGCAATTGGTGCACAGCGCAATCGTTATGGGCTGATCAATGATCTGACAAGTACGGCCTACCAGGATTTGAGAATTGCCTTCTATAAATATCACAGATTTGGGCTCGATCAGTTTACCCTTAATCCTGAACTATCGAGGAACGAAGTAATTGAGGCTCTTGAAATGCTTCGTGAAAATAAACGGTTAACTACCAATAACTATCTTTTTGATATCTTTTTCAGTACGAAGTACACAGAAATTGTGGCACTTCTGATGGATGCCGATGTACAGACGCGGTCTAAAGCATACAATATTCTGCGCGACGTGGACCCGGCTCATACTACAGAGTACGAGAAATTGCAGAATTGAACGGTTATTTGATGAGAGTCAGTTTTTTTACAAAAACGCCGTTATTCGTTACCATCCTGGAAACGTAAACCCCGCTTGAGAAGCTGGAAGCATCCCATACTTGTTCATGACTTCCGGCCGGTAGCGTGCCGTCAACAAGTGTGGCTACACGGCGGCCCAGCATATCGTAAATGTCAATTTTCACACTACTCTGAATGGGCAGGTCAAACCGTAAGGTAGTGGTTGGGTTAAAGGGATTAGGGTAGTTCTGCTGAAGCTCGAAAGTGTCGGGGAGTCCGGTTGCATCCGAGCCAGGCCGTATGATCAGTTTAAACTGTACATGGCTGTTCTTGTCCCGGGTTACCACTTCATAACCTGTCGCATGGGCTTTGGAGGCAGTTTGCGACTTAAGATGGCTCATCGATACAGCAATGGATTTGTACTGTCGTAAATCGAAGCGCTCACCGGTCTGTTCATTTACAATCTCCACATCCCATGATTCAGGGATATGTTCAAAATTTCTGATGTTCAGCTTAATTTCATCTGTGATGGGAAATCCACCCTTAAAAGCATTTACGCTAAACGGAATAGTGATATCAGAACCAAATCGTCTGGGCATATTATTGATCGCCAGACGCTCTCCGTTGTTGGTGAGGGAGTAAACCTCAAGATAATCGCTGATACCGGGCGGCGGCAGCAGTTTATAGGCGTCTTTTTTGTCGAGGCTGTAACTGCCCGATTCACTGAATGTGAAATGTGCCGTGGATTGATATCTACGAGAATACTGTGCATTGATACTGATTACAGGCGTTTCAGGTTGATAGAGCTCTTTTCCTGCAAATGATCCGCCGAAGGTCTTGGCGTCTTCACTGATAATCAGTTCAGGGTTTTCATCGTTGGCCTTAATCCAGAATCCCTGAAAAGGAGCAATAATGCCATCGCTAATGTCACCGGCACTGCCATTCCAGGTGAGGTACTGATTGGTGTTGGGGTCCCAAACATAAATCGTCGGATCAATGTTGGTTTTGGTCCAGGAGGGGTGCTCCCAGTCTATTGCGGCACCAAATGGATTGCCAACCATATTCCAGCCGGTATCCGCGTCTGCTGTGTAGGTAACGTTCAGGTCTATCTCGCCACCGGCGCCCTCATTTTCAAGACCGTTCACCTCCAGCAGATAGGGCAGGGGATCATTATACCGGCTGTCTTCGGCAACATCACCAAACATGTAGACATGGTAGCCCCGGCCGGAACTCACCTGTTCGGCAGCATTGCCTGGTGCCCGCCATCGCTGGTTGTCGGTTCCGGGGAACGACTCCTCATACCAGAGTACATTTGGCTGGAGATCACCCGCAAGCGAAGCTCCCGTATATCCTTGCGTAAGCACTCCGCTTAAAAAGTTATCAAAATTAGTATCGATGGGCGATGAGAGCATACGATACCCGGGCTGGCCATAGACCTCCAGCTGGTAAACCAGTTCTCCGGTGTTTACATCTTTAGTATTTGCAATGAGTGAGAGCCCGTCGCCAATCACGAAAGCACCCGATGTAAGAAACAGGGTTCCGTTTACCCGATAAGACTGGCCTGCTGTTACACTGTTTGTGTTGTCGATGGTTAAATGATTTACTTCTGCCGGCAGTCCTGATCCTGTAACCTGGGCAGCGGTACCGCTATAAATGTAGTTGGCAGCAATACTGAATGAACGGGTTGCTGTTTGAATGTTACCGTCGGCACTGCTTTCCGTGATTCCGGCCGGCGAACCGATCTGTAAATTAGCGCCGGCCTCCAGGATAAACTGTCCGGATCCGGAAACCGTGAAAGTGGCTGTTGTCAAAACACCCGCTCCATCGCCTGTATCTCTTACTGTAAGTTCACCGGGATCGTTAATGGAGATGTCCTCAGCCAGTGTGATGGTGTGGTTTACTGAACCGTTTCCGCCAATAAATATGAAATCGTTAGGGCCCGGCACAAAGCCTGCGGAACCTCCATCATGGCCTGAAAAGGACCAGCTGGCGGGATCATTAAAATCTCCACTCTGGCGGCTGAAGTAGGTTAAACCCGACTCCGGGGCAAATTCTACTTCTGCAGTATCGGTTATGGGATCACCATTAATTGTACCCGAAAGCGTAACCGTACCCGGGATGGTTGAAGAGGTGAGTGTAGCGGTATAGGTTCCGTCACCATTATCAGTGATGGCACTGAGGGTGCCGTCGGTGGCAGATAGTGTAACCAGTGCCCCGCCCGAGTTGATGTTGGTTCCGTCAGCATCCACAGCCTGAACGGTGATCTGCGATGTTGAAACTCCATCAGCCAGAATAGACACCGGATCTGCAGAAATTGTAGTTTGTGCCGGGTCGGGAATAAACGGGGTGCTGAACGAGATGATTAGCTGGCCATCAGCTCCGGCTCCGCTATCTGCATTACGACCGCCACCCCCTCCGCCGCCGCCTGGTGCAACGCCCGGAAGTCCAACTTCACCTCCATCACCTCCATCACCACCCGGACCTGTTCCATCTCCTCCAATGCCGGGATTATTAAGTTGTCCATTTCCGCCGTTAAGTCCATTTCCATCTGTAAATGCGGAACCACCACCGCCTCCACCTGCACGATTAGGTATTGGAGTTCCGATTGTAGCTCCATCTCCTCCGTTTCCTCCCGAAAACGCAAAAGTTCCTGTACTGGAGGTTGCCGCTCCTCCAATACCACCTGTTGCATTTACTCCGCTAAAACCTCCCTGAGCAAAAACCTGAGAACCATCATCAAAGAAGGTGTCACCTCCGTTAGTACCCGCTGCACCACCCAGTCCAACGGTGAAATTGTAGGTTGTACCGGGCGTTACAAAAATCACGTCACTTGCATAAGCTCCACCGCCGCCGCCTGCACTCGAACTATTCCCGCCATCTACTATTGCGCCGCCTCCGCCACCACCCCATACTTCAACCGTAATTTCGGTAACACCGAAGGGTGCTGTCCATGTGCCGGAAGTTGTAAAAACACCCTCTTCTGAACCCTGCGCGGTAGGCTGAAAGCTGAAGCTGCTGAATTCTGTAACAGCTCCTCCGAAAAGCTGATCCACTGAACGGGCAAGAAAACAGAACTGGTCGCCTGCATTGATCGAACGTTCAATAGTTCCCGATTGAACACTCGCACCATCATCATCGGTGAGCTGCGTTACATTTCCGTTAACAATATATCCAATAGGGTCCCACGCTGGCCCATCATTATCAAAAGTCTCGTAATTCCAGTTAAATCTGAGCAGGCCATTGTTTGAGCCGGGAATGGTTATGCAGTAGGTGGTATTATTTTCTGAATTGGATTGATCGTCAGCCCCAAACAAGATGATTGAGCCGGGTGCACCGCTCACATCCACGCTGCTGTCTCCGCCGTCATCATCAAACGTCCAGTTGGCCGGGGCAAATTCATTTGAGAAGCCGTTCACGGTGGTTGTTAAGGATACAGGCGAGAGAACAAAGGTGCTGCTGTTCATCATTAGCCTGTCCGCAGTTCGTGGTTCTATCCTGTTGGGCATGGGAGCAGGCTCACCACGGGTGATAACTGTGTCTCTTAAAGCATCAGGGTTGAATTGCCTGTCAAACTCACCCGGTTCCATAATTAGCTGCTCTTGTGAACTTTGATCAGATTGAGCGTGAAGGGGAAACAACTCACTACTCCCAAACCAAACAGTAAGAGCAAGAACAAATATTTTTGTGAGTTGGAGTAATCTCATACCTTAATAGTCAGCCGAGCAGGGGTACAGCAAATGGTGTATTATTCATCTAGATTTTTCGAAAAATACAAATATTATCGTCATTTGATGAATTAGAATACATTTATTGACTGTAATCTGTTTGCCGTTTTGATATAATTTGTAACGCATTAAGTGATAAAAGTTTAATAATCAGGAATGAAAGGAATAATACTCGCCGGTGGAACCGGCTCACGCCTCTATCCGCTTACCAAGGTTACAAATAAACACCTTCTGCCGGTGGGGGATAAACCGATGATCTATTACCCAATTGAAAAGCTGACTGAGGCAGGTATTTCAGAGATCCTGATTGTAACCGGTACCGAACATATGGGAGACGTGGTGAACCTTTTGGGATCAGGAAGGGATTTTGGTTGTCGCTTTACCTACAAGGTTCAGGATGAAGCAGGAGGTATTGCGCAGGCACTTGGCCTTGCCGAAAACTTTGTTGGCAATGATTCCATGGCTGTAATTCTTGGTGATAATATTTTTGAATCAGATTTAAAAAAGGCGGCTAATGAGTTTAAAGGGAACGGGGCGCAAATCATGATCAAACAGGTGCCCGACCCGGATAGATTTGGTGTAGTTGAGTTAGATGGTGATAAAATTGTCGGTATAGAGGAGAAACCTGATCAACCCAAGTCGGAATACGCAGTTACGGGAATTTATATGTATGATTCCAATGTATTTGAGTTTATAAAAACACTAAAACCGTCGGGCCGCGGAGAACTCGAAATTACAGATGTGAACAATCACTATATCAGACAGGGGAAAATGAAGTACTCCATCCTTGAAGGGTGGTGGACAGATGCCGGAACGCCGGAATCTTATAAAACAGCTAATGACTTGATTCATCAGATGAATAAGAACCAAATATGAACTATTTAATAACAGGTGCGAATGGACAGCTGGGGGAGGAGTGGTGCCGCTATTTGAATGAAATCGATGCGGAGTTCACATCCCGGAATTCATCTGAGCTCGATATTACAGACAGAGCTTTGGTTTTTGAGGCTGCAGATAAATACCGGCCGGATGTCATTATCAATTGTGCGGCTTACACAAAGGTGGATCAGGCTGAGGCTGAACAGGAAAAAGCCTTTTTGGTAAACAAAGATGGAGTAAAGAATCTTGTTGAGTGTTGTGAAGAGAAGGGGATTAAACTGGTGCATTACAGTACCGATTATGTTTTTTCTGGATCCGGAGAAGATTCAAAAACCTATCCGAACGGCTACCCTGAAAATGCAAAGACAGACCCTGTAAATGTATATGGTAAATCGAAACGGGCCGGAGAAGAAGTTGTTGAATCAAGCAGTATTCATTGGCTGCTTATCCGGGTATCATGGTTATGCGGGCCTGAAGGTTCAAATTTTGTAAATACAATGATACGGATAGGTGGCGGACAAGACACCGTTCGGGTAGTTGAGGATCAGTATGGAAGTCCCGCGTACACATTCGATGTTGTAGAGAAAACAAATGAGCTACTTTGCAGTGATAAAAGTGGTATTTTTCACATAACCAGCAGCGGGAAAATTAGTTGGGCCGATTTTGCTGATGAGATTTTTCGTCAGTCAGGGATGGATGTGAAGGTTGAGAGAATTTCATCAGCAGAATTTCCGTCCAAAACGGTACGCCCGGTTTTTTCTCTGCTGTCAACAAAAAAAATAGAGGATGCCGGTTTAAAAACCCTCGGCTGGAAAGAGGGTTTGGGTGAGTTAATCCGCAAAAGGAATAAACAATTATGATATTTGAACAGACACCGCTTCAAAACATTTGGCTGATTAAGCCTGAGGTAATAGACGACAAGAGAGGGCACTTTTTAGAAACTTTTCGGGTGCAGCTGTTTAAGGAGCAGGGGCTTGAGTTTGAGTTTGTGCAGGACAATATTTCCGTTTCCAAAAAGAATACACTCAGAGGATTGCACTACCAGTTGCCCCCCTCATCACAGACGAAACTGGTGATGGTTGTGAGTGGCGAAATTCTCGATATTGCCGTTGATATGCGGGAGCACTCTCCAACATTTGGGGAGCATTTTACAACCGTACTAAGCAGTGAAAACCGGCATATGATTTTGATTCCAACAGGTTATGCTCACGGTTTTTCTGTGTTGTCTGAAGAGGCAACGGTATACTACAAGTGCAGCGATTACTACAATAAAGAGCTGGAACGGGGTGTGCGATGGGATGATCCGGATCTGGCCATCGATTGGGGAGTAGAATTACCCGTGATTTCAGAGAAAGACAGTTCACTTCCACTTTTGAGTGAACTGAGGACAGACGACCTGTTTTAGACAGGAGGAAAGACCATTTATACCAACAAATAAGTCAGGAAATTATGAAATTGATAGTTACAGGAGGTGCCGGTTTCATCGGCTCAAATCTGATTCTGCATTTGCACGATCACTATCCGGATATAGAGATTTTAAACATAGATAAACTTACCTATGCATCTGATATTTCTTTTCTTAGCTCTCTGAAACAGTCGCGGAGATACCACTTTAAAAAACTGGACCTGGTGGATCGCAATGCTGTAAAAGATACCGTGAAAAACTGGAATCCGGATGGTGTGATCCATCTCGCAGCCGAGTCGCATGTCGACAACTCTATTCAGGGCCCCGAACCGTTTGTGTTGTCAAATGTGGTGGGAACATTCAATATCCTGGAAGAGAGCAGACAGCTCTGGATGGATGATGCAGCTGCCGGAGAGATGCAGCGTTTTTTGCATGTCTCAACAGACGAGGTTTATGGAACGCTTGGTGAAACGGGGTCTTTTACGGAGGAGACACCATATGCGCCAAATTCGCCATACTCAGCCTCCAAGGCGGGGAGTGATATGCTGGTGCGTTCCTACTTTCACACCTATGGGATGAACACGATTATTACCAACTGCTCCAACAACTACGGGCGGCATCAGCACGATGAAAAACTAATACCCACCGTGATTAGAAAAGCTCTTGCTCATGAGCCAATCCCGGTATATGGAAGGGGCGAGAACGTTCGGGATTGGCTTCATGTGGAGGATCACTGCAAGGCCCTTATTACTGTGTTTTATGAGGGGGCGGCCGGCGAGCAGTACAATATCGGAGGAGATAATGAGTGGAAAAACATTGAGCTGGTTCATCACATTTG
>Ga0207421_10004802_pt1 | contig 15399 bp, 15 predicted proteins | sample SodLakKL_010_SED_4_FD_187542 | JGI IMG/M metagenome (GOLD analysis project Ga0207421, IMG submission 187542) | Alkaline sediment microbial communities from Lake Tanatar, Kulunda Steppe, Russia - 8KL_010_SED (SPAdes) (version 2) | ecosystem: Environmental > Aquatic > Non-marine Saline and...
AGTTTGTTAGTGCACGTAAAGAATCTATATGTGTCGCTTCACCGTGAAGATTTTCACTCCAGTCGGTATCAGTGCGAACCCTTGTGACGGATTGGTTGTTCACCGAATACGTTTCAGGTTCAATGCTTGATGTGCATCCCACAAGTAATCCACCAAACACAAAAGCCATGGTTAATATGAATAAACGCATTCTGAATCCCTCCTTTACACTTTCATTGTATCAGTAACAAAAGATTTCCCTCAAAACCCGAATACGCACAGTTAAATAAAAAACCGCTTCAAAAAGCGGTTTTCCGTTAATAATATTAATAGACTATTATGCGTGATTTACGAAAAGTTTGGTTTCAGTTACACTGAACCAGTTACCAGTAAAGACGAAATAATGGTCAATCGTATGAAATAAAAATAAATGAGCATGGCTACAAGATAATGAAACATTGCATAAAGATCTTTTGGAACCAAACGATCCAGCACAAACTTTTTGGCGTAACGTACAAACACAACAAAACCAACAATCATGACAGCAACTTCAAAAATAAAGAAAACAATGTCAAGTGCTCCAGGTGTGGATAGCCCTACTTCAATTGTTTCAATCATTACTGGAAAAACGATGAAAATTGAAGGGGCAAGCGGCATCATCAAAAGTGAAAAAATGACAGCTTCCGGTAAATTTTTATGATCATGATATTGCAGGATTAAGCGTGCCAGGATGAATATGACTGCAGGGTGAAAAATAAAGAGATATAAGTTAACGGCTTGTGAAAATATGAAAAAACCGCCGTCATCATGAGCGATGACGCCATATATACCCAGTCCCACAAACAGGAGGGTGAGGATGAGAACAATATTTGTAATTTTAGCGTATTGTCTCATGGTTGTTCCTCCTAGTCATATCACACGCATTTTAGTTAAATTGATTATAACATATTATAAGGTCCAAGACATATGGTTTTGTGAATAAAGCATGGCCCCCACGCTTAACCATTGGGGTCGTTCTCATGTAATAAGTGGTGCGCATCACTGTGCGAGACTTTTAGATTCTAAGTGATTCATTGATAGTTAGGGGTATAAACGCATTTTAATGCGATTGACCCCTACGGTTTTCGGTAACTTAGACTTAATGTTTAAGTGCGATTATTTCTGAAAAAATCTACAGCAGCTAAATAGCTACCAACATGATTTCCTTGGAACGTTTCAGCGCAGGCATCCTTTATGACAGATGTAGTTCGAAAGGGCTCTTCACGCGTTGAAAGGTCACTGAGATGGACTTCTACAACAGGTGGTGTGATGGCTTTAATCGCATCATAAATTGCATAGGAATAATGGGTGTAGGCAGCGGCATTTAAAATAACACCGTCCATTTTATCATGATGGGCATAATGTAATAAGTCGATAATAATGCCTTCTAAATTAGATTGATATGCAATAACCTCAAAGCCCAGAGGCTTTGCATAATCAATGACTTCCTGTTCGATGTCTTTTAAAGTTTTATGGCCATATATAGCGGTTTCCCGCTCTCCGAGCAAGTTAAGGTTCGGCCCATTAATCATTAAGATACGCATGCAGGGCCTCCTTGATTTTATTTAATATCACAGTATCGTCAGCGGTCCCCCTGGAAATGATTGTATCGGCATAATTGCGGTACAATGCTTCGCGTTCACGTTTAAGTGTCACCACATCATCAACCGATGAGACAAGCGGGCGTCCTTTCAAGTCGCCTTCTTCAAGTAAGCTTGGCTCAAGGTCAAGATAAATAATGAATGCGTTTTGTCTTAAGGCCTGCATCGCTTCGTGATCAAGTACGGCACCACCACCGGGCGCAATAATCTGACGATGTTGCGCTGCTTTGTCTTTAATGACGTTTTTTTCGAGCTGTCTGAAATAACGTTCCCCTTTATACTGAAATATATTGGGAACGCTCATACCGACTTTATCCTCAATATATTGGTCAATATCTACAAAAGGCCGGTCAATGTCTTTGGCAAGCAATTGACCATAGTAGGTTTTACCACTGAAAGGCAGTCCGATAAAAACGATATTGGTGAATGCGCGCTGTATGCTGCGTGCGATGTCTTTGGGTGCTTTTTGGATGTTTCTAAGCCCAAAAAGCTTTTGTGAATGTAGGGCCTGACGGATTAATAACTCAAGACCGTTCATGGTTTTGATGCTGTGTCGCTTAGCGTTTAATAAGAGATTCGTAAAAAATGGGTTATATATCAAGTCAAACACAAGTTCAATCTTGGGATATTTTACAAAATCAATATTAAAGGTTGCGTCATTGTCAGGGTACATCCCTTTGGGTGTAGCATTAATAAGAACGTTAATATCATTTGGAATGCTGTTAATGTCGTATTCTGTCTCTTTTGGATTGCGTGCACAAATGCGGATATTTTTATAGCCGCAGCTAAGCAGCGCCTGTTTAATACTTCGCATTGTTGCGCCATTTCCCATAATTGTAACCTGCGTATTTTTACTTTTTGGGAACCGTGTTTGAATGATTTCCTTTAGTGCCATGTAATCCGTATTATATCCTTTAAGGGCGCCATCAGTATTGGTAATGGTGTTGACGGATTGTGTTTTTTCAGCTGAGTCATCCAGTGTATCGAGGTGTTTGATGACCGTTTGTTTATAGGGGTTTGTGACATTGATACCCTTAAATGGTTTGGCACTCAAAAATGCCCCTACATTGAGGGTTTCATAAAGACGGTAATCGATACTCCGATTAATGCGCTCATGAACAAATGGTGAAAAACTGTGTGTTAATTTCTTGCCCAGTAGTCCGTACATATTATCACTCCGAGGTTTGTCTTGCTTTACTTTCGCGTAAAATGACTGCATAAATGTTGCGAATGGATTCATCATCAATTGCGTTTAGAATTTCTGTTTCGCGCGATGAATCCAAAACGGACATGTTATGTTTTTGTTTGTATTCTCCAATAGATTCGCTTATTTCAAAACGTCGTTTCAGTGCTTGTTTTATGGTTTTATCCAAGGCATTTATTTCTTTGCGCATCGTCTCAAGGGTGTCATTCATGAATAGGACTCTCCTTTAAATTATTTATAAAATCATTTAGGTTAAAGCGCTCTAATACGCCATTTCCCACTTCGTTTGCAGTTGCAATATCAATGGAAGCGTCCCGTCTTTTTTTGTCTTCAGCAATGTAGGGGATAAGTGCGCTTGTTGTTACTGGAGAGTTAAGATCAAGATTATGGATGTTTAGTATGGAAAGCAGGGTTTGATAAAATGGTTTATCACGGGCCATCCATTTCATTCCAATAGCAATACATTCCCCGTGTGTCAGGGCATAATTGCTTGCTTGTTCGATGGCATGCCCAATGGTGTGGCCATAATTAAGCAGTTTTCGTGTATGGGATTCTTTATAATCCGCTTCGACAATCATCATTTTGAGTTGAACGGCTTTTTTGATAACTTCTTCTAACGCATCGATGTCAAATGGTTGATTAAGGCTATAGAAAAATTCAGAATCACGCATAAGGGCGATTTTAATAATTTCTGCCATCCCGCTATTTATTTGACGCGCTGGCAATGTTGTTAATGTTTTAGGATCAATTATGATTTGATTGGGTTCATAAAACGTCCCTACATTATTTTTTGCTTTTCGCATATTGATTCCGCATTTTCCACCGATGGCCGCATCCACCATAGCTAGCAGTGTGGTAGGGATTAAAATTAGAGGTAAGCCGCGTTTGTAAGTTGCTGCGACAAAAGCACCTAAATCTGTAATGACGCCCCCGCCAATTGCAATAATGGTCACACTTTTATCAATGCCAAGTGTTTCTAACGTTTCTAGCGATTTGATATAGTTCTCAACACTTTTCGCAGTTTCTCCGGTTGGAAGGATGATGGTGTCTATGACGTTTACCGTTTGTTTAAGTGTATCAAGATATACTGAGGGAATGTTCGATTCACTAATGACGACGCACCGTCCCGTATAAGTGAAGTCATTTAATGCATGGGGCTTGATTGTAATGGAAGGTTGATAGGAAATCATGTCATCGCCGCCTGTCAAAAAAGTGTATGCACATTGTTGTGAGCATTAAAGTAAAACGCCCATATGCATCTAATATTCATTATACTATAATCGCGCAGTGTAGCAAAACTTGATAAGTGAAAGCGTTTTACTTAATCGTTGAATTATAGGGATAAATGTGTGATAATATTAGCGGATGATTTTTTCAAACACATAATAATGGAGGGTTTTTCTTGGAAAATCAAGATTTGAAAATTGCTCAACAAGCGACCATGTTGGATATTGGTGATATCGCCAAAAAACTGAATTTGGAAGAAACTGATATTGAACGTTACGGGAATTATAAAGCCAAAATCAAACTCGAGGCACAGGACAAAATAAAAGATAAAAACGGTAAAGTCATTCTTGTGACGGCCATCAATCCAACCCCTGCGGGAGAAGGTAAATCTACAACAACTGTGGGACTGGGACAAGCTTTCAGTAAAATTGGCAAGGATTCCATCATCGCATTAAGGGAACCATCGTTTGGTCCGGTAATGGGCGTTAAAGGCGGCGCAGCAGGGGGCGGTAAAAGCCAAGTTGTGCCTATGGAAGATATCAACCTTCATTTTACCGGTGACATTCATGCAATTACCACCGCAAACAATGCCATTAGTGCCATGATTGACAACCACCTGCATCAAGGCAATGACCTCAATATCGATCCGCGCCGCATTTCGTGGAAACGTGCGATGGATATGAATGACCGAGCCTTACGTCAAGTGACCCTGGGTCTTGGCGGTGTTGGCAATTCAATCCCGCGTGAAGACGGTTTTAATATCACGGTTGCCAGTGAAATTATGGCGGTCCTTTGTTTAGCGCGTGATCTCTCTGATTTAAAAGACCGTCTCAAACGCATTGTCATTGCGGATACTTATGAGCGTAAACCCGTCACAATTGGTGACTTGGGTGCACAAGGCGCAGTGGCACTGATTTTGCGTGATGCCATCAAGCCTAATCTTGTACAAACCCTTGAAAACACGCCTGCACTTGTCCATGGGGGGCCATTTGCGAATATTGCACATGGTGCCAACAGCATCATTGCGACCAATATGGGACGAAAACTTGCGGATTATGTCATCACCGAAGCTGGTTTTGGTGCTGATCTTGGTGCTGAAAAGTTCTTTAACATCAAATCCCGTCAAGCCGGTTTCGACCCAAGTGCCGTAGTTATTGTTGCGACAGTGCGTGCACTGAAGATGCATGGCGGCCTAAAAAAGGATGAATTGAAAGAAGAAAATGTTGAGGCGCTTAAAGCTGGCATTGAAAATCTTGAAAAACATATTGAGACCCTGCAATCTTTCAATGTCCCTTATGTTGTTGCCATCAACCACTTTGTCAATGATACCGACAAGGAAATCAATGCGCTCAGCCAATGGTTAGATAGCAATAATCACCCATACTCAATCTCAAAAGTATGGGAAAAAGGCGGCGAAGGCGCCGTTGATTTGGCTGAAAAAGTCTTAGAAGGCATGGAAAACAATCAAAAAACTGTGCAACGTGTCTATGAAGACAACGATTCACTTGATGTCAAAATCGAAAAAATAGCCAAGACCGTTTACGGTGCCAAAGATGTGGCCTTTTCCAAAAAAGCCCGTAATCAACTCAAAAAATTCAAACGTTTTGGATGGGACGATTTACAAGTCTGCATGGCAAAAACCCAAATGTCACTATCTGATGACCCTAAAGCTTATGGGCGTCCCAAGGACTTCACTTTAAATGTCCGTGAACTTTCACCCTCAATTGGTGCTGGTTTCATCGTTGCCTTAACGGGTGATATGATGACCATGCCAGGACTTCCCAAACGTCCAGCTGCGATGGATATGGACATTGATGATGAAGGCAACGCCCAAGGACTGTTTTAAAAAATGTCAAAACGCACAGTGAAATCACTGTGCGTCTCTTGTTTTAAGAAAGGAGAACCATTATGAGCCACTGGGATACATTTAAAGATTTTCAGAAAAAACAAAAAGCGTACGAATTGGTATTGGCACTCGCTGGGTGGGACTCAAACACAGAAGCGCCGCGCCAAAGCATTCCTTACCGCAGTGAAATGCTTTCAATCATAAGTGGTGAGCATTTTTCACTCATGACAGACCCTCAATATAAAGAAGCCATTGATGCCCTCTATGAAGAAAAAGAGACGCTCAATGACCAACAGTTCCGCGAAGTGCAAAAAGCCAAAAAATCATTGGACAAAATTATAAAAATTCCTAAAGCGGAGTATGTCGAATATTCAAAATTGACCACCATGGCTCAGCGTATCTGGGAAGAAGCAAAAGAGAAAGGTGATTTTAAGCATTTCAAACCCTATCTTAAGAAAATTATCAATTATAAAAAACGCATGATTAAATTCCGTGATGACAAGGCGATTCCTTATAATGTATTGCTTGATGATTTTGAAGAAGGCATGACCATTGAGCGTTATGATGCGTTTTTCCAGACCATCAAAGACGAGCTTGTTCCTTTTGTGAAACAGGTGCTCGCAAAATCTAAAAATGATGATTTTCCCTTTTTGGACCGTAAATATCCCAAGCACGACCAAAAAGATTTTGTGGACTATATAACCAACGTGTTTGATTTTGATTTCAACCGAGGTGTGGTGAAAGAAAGTGTTCATCCGTTTACATGGAATACGCATTCACAGGATGTGCGTTTAACCACGCGCTATATGGAAGATTATTTGCCCGCAAGTATCTATGCGGCGATGCATGAACTGGGCCATGCAATGTATGAACAGCAAATTGATGAGACTCTTGATTCAACCAATTTAAATACAGGGGCTTCCATGGGAATTCATGAATCCCAGTCACGGTTCTATGAGAATACGATTGGGCGTTCACAAGCATTCTGGGATACCCACTTTTCTGCGCTTAAAAAACGGTTTCCTGATCAACTTCATGATGTGGACGCTGAAACATTTACCCGTGCCTCAAATCGTGTTGAAGAATCCTTCATCCGCGTTGAAGCCGACGAGCTAACCTATCCGCTTCATATTTTAATCCGTTACGAAATTGAACGCGACATATTTAATAATGGTCTGGGTGTCGATGACCTTGAGCGTGTGTGGAATGAAAAAATGAAGGCGTATTTGAATTTGGATGTCAACCGTCCGAGCGATGGTGTATTGCAAGATGTGCACTGGAGCGATGGCATGTTTGGGTATTTTCCCACCTATGCCTTAGGCAGTGCATATGCAGCACAAATCTATTATGCATTGAACGAAGCGCTCGACATTGACCAAGCCATCCGGGATAACGATATTGCCCGAATCAATCAATGGTTCAAAGAAAATATTCACTGTTATGGCTCACGACTTTCGCCTGATCAAATACTTAACAAGGTAACGAGGGAATCCTTTAACCCCAAATACTATATTCGGTATTTGAAAGAAAAGTACAGTAAACTTTATTTGGAGGATTAATATGCTATCAACCTATGCCAAACATAGTGACATTTTGTTTAAACAACTTCCCAAAGGGGTCTTTCTTACCGTAAAGGACCGTGAAGGGAATGTAAATACCATGACAATTTCCTGGGGACATATCGGTATCGTTTGGAACCTTCCGGTGTTTATTGTGTATGTCAAAACATCACGCTATACACATGAACTCATGTCCAATGCGACAGATTTCACTGTCAATGTACCTAAGGAGGGGACCTTAAAACAAGCGTTAAAGATAGCGGGTGAAGCGTCCGGAAATAAAACTGACAAGTTTGAAGAAGGAAATATAACGCTCGGTGAATCCCGTCAGGTTAAAACTCCAATCATTAATGAGTGTCAACTCCAATACGAATGTTCCATCATCTATAAACAATCCCAGAACCCTCAAGAAATCATGAAAGACATTGTGAAGAAACACTATCCCGATGATCATCACCATGTCGTGTTCTATGGGAAAATTGTAGATACATATTTAACAAAGGAGGCGATTTGATGGCCAACATTATTGATGGAAAGGCATTAAGCAAAGAAACCCGTCAACACGTTAAAGAGGAAGTCAGTCGTTTAGAAAAAGAGCATGGGAAAACGCCCCATTTGGTTGTTGTGCTTGTGGGGGAAGACCCAGCAAGCCAAAGTTATGTGCGCGGAAAGGAACGCGCGTGTAAGCGTGCGGGCATTCGCAGTACCAAGATTGAAAAAGATGATTCAATCAGTGAAGAAGCCCTGCTTAACCTTGTCAATGAGCTTAACAGTGACCCAGATGTCCATGGGATTTTGGTTCAACTCCCTTTGCCTGCACACATCGATTCCAACCGCGTGATTGAAACCATTGCGCAAAAGAAAGATGTGGATGGCTTTCATCCTTTAAACATTGCGGCCTTGCAGATTGGCACTAAGGGTGTCCTTCCAGCGACGCCTAAAGGCATTATGACAATGCTTAATAGCATTGACATTGATCTACAGGGCAAGAAAGCTCTAGTTATTGGCCGCAGTAACATTGTGGGTAAACCGATAGCACAACTGCTCCTTAAAAACCATGCAACGGTTACTATGGCGCATTCTCGTACCAATGATTTAACATGGGAGGCCAAGCACGCAGATGTGATTATTGCAGCAGCTGGCAAGGCAAAAATGGTCACAGGTGATATGATAAAAGAAGGTGCAGTTGTCATTGATGTTGGTGTGAACCGCGTTGATGATAAACTAATCGGTGACGTTGATTTTGATTCGGCTGAGAAAAAGGCGTCTCATATTACACCGGTACCTGGTGGCGTGGGCCCCATGACCATCACTTCCTTACTGCAAAACACTGTGGAGTGTTTTAAGAACATTGAAAACATTTAATTAATGAAAACAGGGTGGTATCGTGAAATTACTGAAAATATTGACATGGATTATGCTCCCTATATTTTTGGTCACATTGTTTGCCTCACTATTGACAACACGTCCATACATTAACTTTTCTGAAGGACGCTACGCGACACATGATGGGACCGGTACTACCCCTGAAGGTGAAACGTATACGTTTGATCACACATATGTTGCAACCATGTTGATCGATTATTTGAATTATCGTCACGATGATTTACACTTTGGTGCCTTTGAAGATGATGATGAACCGGTTATGCGAGATATTGAAATTAGACACATGGAAGATGTTCGTGATGTTTATACCAATATTCGTATTGCAGGGGCAATCAGTCTTCTTGGTGTCATTGCGTCATCGCTTATCTTGTATTTTAAAAACAGACGTATCTTTTATGAAACGTTCAGGGATGCGTTTTATCTACCTGTATTTTTCATCTTATTCGTCGGTGGATGGTTTTTAATTGACTTTTCCGCTGCGTTCACCGTTTTTCACGAAATTTTCTTTGATAATGACGATTGGATTTTAAGAAGCGGTGACGTACTCATTCGAATATTGCCTCAAACATTTTGGTTTGTGAGCGGCAGCATCATTTTAATATTACTGGGAATATCAATGGCTCTAGTGAGTTTCATGGCCCGAAAGAAACTTATGCGCATTGACGATTAAGGAGGCCCCAGCATGCAAAACATCAAAAAAACAGATTCTGATATTTATAATGCACTTTTGAATGAATTGAATCGTCAAAAAGATCATTTGGAACTGATTGCTAGTGAGAATTTTGTTTCTGAAGCGGTCTTGGAAGCAGGTGGTTCAATTCTAACTAACAAATACGCAGAAGGTTATCCAGGGAAACGTTACTATGGTGGGTGTGAATTTGCGGATGATGTTGAACGTTTGGCACGAGAACGTGCGAAAGAACTTTTCAATGTCAAGTATGCCAACGTACAGGCCCATTCTGGATCAACAGCCAACATGGCAGCGTATCGTGCACTGGTTGAAAATGGCGATACAGTACTGGGGATGAGCCTTGATCATGGTGGACACTTAACGCATGGTCATCCGCTCAATTTCAGCGGCATTGATTATACAGTTGAGAGTTATGGTGTTGAAAAAGACAGTGAAACCATAGATTATGAAGCAGTGCGTCAAAAAGCACTTGAGGTTAAGCCTAAACTGATTATAGCCGGTGCCAGTGCATATCCCAGAGAAATTGACTTTAAAAAATTTCGGGAGATTGCGGATGAAGTCGGAAGCTATTTAATGGTAGACATGGCACATATTGCAGGGTTGGTTGCAGCAGGCATCCACAATAATCCTTGTGATGTGGCGGATATTGTCACCTCAACAACCCATAAAACGCTCCGCGGCCCCCGCGGTGGCATCATTTTGACAAATGATAAAGAAATATATAAGCGCGTGAATAAAATTGTTTTCCCCGGTATTCAGGGCGGTCCGCTCATGCATATCATTGCGGCTAAAGCCGTTGCATTTCATGAAGCACTGAGTAATGATTTTAAAGTGTACCAGGCTGAAGTTGTTGCTAACGCCCGCGCATTGAGCGAAGAATTGAGTCGTCTTGGTTTTAAAGTAATTTCCGGTGGCACCGATACACACCTTGTATTGGTAGAGGTAAAAAGTTTAAGTGGTTTAACAGGAAAAGACGCTGAAACATTACTTGAGAGTGTGCGCATCACAAGCAATAAAAATACTGTACCAAATGATACTGAAAAACCTTTTGTGACAAGCGGGGTCCGTCTTGGGACGCCGGCGCTTACAACACGCGGATTCATCCCTGATGACATGCGCACAGTCGCGAAACTTATTTTCGATACACTCATGAATCCAAGCAATGCATTTGTACTGGATGAGGTTAAAAAGCAGGTGGATGCTTTAACGAAAGCCCATCCACTCTATCAGTAATCGTTTCCATAATATGATTTCCTTAAACACCGTTTGATGACGGTGTTTTTTTGTTATAATGGCTACGTTATCATGGAGGTGACCTATGGAAGAGCGTAAAACACTGTTTCAGTTAAGTTGGCCCATTTATATTGAGCTACTTTTTTTCATGTTGATGGGTGTGGCAGATACAATAATGCTTTCACAATATTCCGATCTTTCTGTCGCAGCGGTAGGGAATGCCCAGCGTATTACCAGTCTTTTTACTGTTCTTTTAAATGTGGTTGCGATTGGAGTCGGTGTCGTTGTAAGCCAGTATTTAGGCGCTAACCGTGAAGATGAAGCCAAGTCAGCAATAAAGTCCGGTCTTTACAGCAACACACTCATTGCGCTTGTTTTAGTGTTTATTTTGCAAATATTCGGGCGCAGTATTTTTCATTTAATCAATACAGACGCTTCAATTTTTGAAGCGTCACTAACCTATATGCGCATCTTTTCACTGGGTCTTTTGTTTATTGCAATGACGCAAGCGACGGGGGCTGGATTCAAAAGTTTTGGTCAAACCAAACTATTGATGGTTATTGTCGGAATTTCTAATGTCTTCAATGTTGTTTTAAACTATTTCATCATTTTTGGAATTGGGTTTTTCCCAGAACTCGGTGAAACCGGTGCAGCTATTTCTTCGGTGATTGCCAAGGCACTTGGTTTAGTTATTGCACTATTATTTTTATACGGACGTCTCGGTGTCCATCCATTCTTCCTAAACTTCAAACCCCTTCAAAAACATTTTGTCAAAATAATAAAAATTGGCATTCCCAGTGCACTTGAATCTTTTGTATATCAGTTTACCCAAGTGATTTTACTATCCTTCATCAATACCATTGGAACCTATGCACTCACTGCCCATGTATATATTCAAAACCTCACCATGCCAGTGTTGGTTTTTGCGTTGGCGCTTGCCCAGGGGAACCAAGTCATTGTTGGTTGGCGCGTGGGCGCAAAAAATTATGATGGTGCCTATCAGCGTACAATTCACACCTTAAAGTTTGCCATATTGATTGTACTGGGTTTGGCATCGCTTATCTATATCAATGCAGAATGGATTCTCTCAATTTTCACTGCTGATGAACAAATTATTAATGCGGCTGTGTTATCTTTACGTGTTGTTATTGTCCTAGAGATAGGGCGGTTATCCAATTTAGTTGTGATACAGTCATTGCGTGCTTCAGGCGATGTTGTCTTTCCCGTTATCATTGCGATTTTTTCAATGCTTGGCATTGCCATTTCATTTGCATATATTTTCGGCATCAGATTGGAACTTGGTCTTGTAGGTGTCTTTATAGGCCTTGCGGCGGACGAATGTATGCGCGGTCTGCTCGTATTCATTCGCTGGTTACGTAGAGACTGGGTTGGCAAACGCGTTACAACATAAGCAAAACGCACGCACTTGTATGTGTAGTGTCAAAGACACTTGCGGCATGTCTACGATTATCGTAACCTAACCATCAAACATCAAGCATGTATACGTATAAAGTTGTAATCGTTAACCATGGACATCATTATTTTTGCGTCCATTTGTTGTGGGTGCGGATTTCTGAAATAAATCAACTTGTTTATACTATTCTTATTCTGTTTCAATACGTGGCTCAACTGTGTTTAAATTGAAGAAGGGATATTATTAATGTCTGTCCCTTAAAATGGTATTACGCTTAAAAAAGCATTAGAAAAGCACCATCATCGCAAGATGATGGTGCTCATCATTCCAATCATTCATCCCTATCCTTAAGGGAGAGTCTTGGTTTTCGTTCTAAATGAAGAAAGATTTAGTTAGAATAAACGCCGCGATTCAATCCATCCACAATTGCTGAGCGAATCTTGTTTGCACGTATTGTGGCGCCAGTATTTGAATCATCTACATCTTCTAAATCAAGTTCCCCTGGTTCATAAAGATCATCGAGAACTTCACGGACATCTTCACCTACAACATGTTGTAGTGCGTCTTCGTGTTGCTGGGCAACCCCTTGAATGGTTTCATTATCTGAATCAAGATAATCAATGCCTCCATATGCTAAATGTCTAAAGCTAGCGGAAGTAACAACATTGTCTTCTAGTTCAAACTGAACGTTTACTTGAACCTCATCACCGTCGACAAAAACGCCACGATATGTACCGTCCGCGTAGGATACTTCTATTTCACCTTCTGGTCCTTCTGGTCCTTGTGGCCCTTCTGGTCCTTCTGGTCCTTCTGGTCCTTCTGGTCCTTCACATGCTGCGAGTGTGAATGCTGCCATTGTTACGAAAAGAAATACAAATAATTTTTTCATTTTTATCACTCCTTTTTTTTAATTCGTTTAAATTGTAACACAATTCAAGGAAAGTAAAAAGATGACATATGTCCTTAATCAGTATTTCTGGTTATATATGCAACATCCAACGGCTTCTGAACGATTTGAGACGTTGATTTTTTTAAATATGACTGACAAATAGTTTCGCACTGTTTTTTCACTCAAGTTCAGTGCCGACCCAATTTCTTTATTTGTTTTTCCAAGACAAAGGAGATTTATGATCTCAGTCTGTCTTTTTGTAAGATCTTGGCAACAAATATCTTGTACAGGTTTGCTTTGATAGCTTTTGAGTGCCTCGTCATACACTGTTTCGTTATTTAAAATCTGAAATATGCTTTCTTTTAAGAATTTAAAGTCCGTACGTTTATGCAAATACCCCTCGACGCCGATTTTCTTAGCTTCCTTAAAAAAGTACTGATCGATAAAAGCAGAAAGTATGAGCACTTTGGTCTTCGGGTATGACGCTTTGATTTCAGTGATGCCAGTAAGCCCGCTTTCATTGGTGAGTTTTAAATCCATAATGACTAAATGATAGGAAATATTTTTAAGGGCTTCTCGAAGCTCGTCCAAGGTTCCAATTGCATCAACGCAGTCAAACGCATTTGTGGTGTTTAATAAGGATTGAAGGCCCTCTCGGACCATTTTGTGATCATCAACAATTAAAATATTGCTCATGGGTATGACCCTTTCTTAGAAAATGGTTTTGTATCTTAAGCGGTGTAATGAATCATTGGCACTATTAATTGGATTTCTGTTCCTTTTTTGAATAATGGAAAATTTTTGCGGGATTTTATAACAAATTTCCCAGAAATTTTTTTCGCGCGTTCCTGCATTGAGTGAATTCCGTGGGCATTGTTTTTCGAATCCGTTTGCTTGCGATTCAAGCCAATGCCATTGTCCTTGATATTAATGTTCAAGAAATTCAACTCCTGAATGATATCTATAGTGATTTTTGTTGCCCGTGAATGTTTATAGATGTTGATTAATGCTTCTTGTACAATGAAATAAATATTGGATATTACCTCGTTACTTACATTCAACTGTGAAGTGGACAAATGATTGTTGAGTGTTGTTTGCACGTCTTGATCACCAAAGACGTATTCACACAAATTACGCAGCGACCGTTCAAACGTTTTAACTTGTTTGGGTCCTTTTAATTCTCCGTCGATGATGTTTCTCAACTCATCAATACTTTCGTTTAGTTGTTCATTGATGGTCTGGATTATTGGGGACGTTTCGGTATTGTTCATAGTGTTTTTTAATTTTTCAACTTGAATGCCGCATACGAACAATGACTGAATGATATTATCGTGCAATCGTTGATTCAGTTGTTTTTGCATATAAATAAAGTCCTTGCTTGACGCTTCCCCTTCCATATGTTTGCTTATCTCCCAGTAAAACGCTCTTAGGATAAACGAAATGGTAATCAAAATAATCATACCTGATACAATTTTGAATCCTTGTATGGGAATGCCCAGCATATCATTGAACCAAGTATTATAAAATGTGTTTGCAGGAAAAAAGTCTGCCCGTTGGACAAACAGGCCATCAAGGATTCCATATATTAAAACTGTGATTCCAAAAACAATGTATAAAATCATCCATTCAGTTTTTAACGCCCGAATACGTAGCGCTTGATATATTAAAGCCGAAAATGACAATATTGCCGCAGGGAGAGCGATACCATAGCGCAGCGAGAGGGTGAAAAAAGTGCGGTGTTCATATAAATATTCAAAACTGGTTGTATATAGTATATAGATAACTGCGACAAACCACAGTAAAAATATAGCGGATAAAATTGCTAAAAGCCCTTTATAATTGATAGTGTTTGTAAGTGAACACACACCAAATTGAATAAGCATCAAGAAGGAAATGCTCTTAAGTATGCGGCTGATGTAAAAAAGCCATAAAGTATAATCTTCATATAATCCCGTCCAGTGCAGCATGGTGAACCACTCTGAGAGTCCGTGCGTGATACCAAAAACACCAAAAAAGATGATTGAGCGCCTCAAGGGGAAAATACTATTTATTTTTTTATGGCTACTTAATGCATAGATGCCGAAAAGAATAAACACAAACCCATAAATTAAATAAAGAATAACCATATAACTGTTCATGATATTGTCAACCTTTCCAATGCACTTATATTATATTATCAGACAGCACGACAATCAATCACTGAAGCGACTAATTAAAGCAATTATTACAAAGGATAAACAATCCCCTGTATTTTTGGTTTTGTATTGACAAAAGTAAAGCGTTAAACCCATGAGAACTTTCTTTAAATCATCGACCAATGCCCATTTGCAA
>Ga0207421_10004803_pt1 | contig 15395 bp, 13 predicted proteins | sample SodLakKL_010_SED_4_FD_187542 | JGI IMG/M metagenome (GOLD analysis project Ga0207421, IMG submission 187542) | Alkaline sediment microbial communities from Lake Tanatar, Kulunda Steppe, Russia - 8KL_010_SED (SPAdes) (version 2) | ecosystem: Environmental > Aquatic > Non-marine Saline and...
CGCTTGATTCCGTAACGCCCCCAGGATTTCCTCCCTTCCTCAAGGAGCCCTTCGTAAATGATTTCTTTTTCCTTCCCTTCAAAATGCTTGGGCATAAGAACACCTCCTCAGTGACTGAATTTATCTTTATAGTCATTTGGTTTATTATAGCACACTTTTTCTTTTAGGAAAACAGAAATTTCCCCACGAAAAAAGCACGGTTCCCCGCGCTTCCAAACAGATTCCGGTCATTCCCTTATTCCTTTGATGCCCTCACCAGCTTATGATATTTATATAGGCTTTTCACCGATCCCGCGGTCAGACCCGTCACCCGTTTGAGACCGTACTTTTTCAGCATCTCCGTTGGACGGTTGAGGATCAGATTGATATAGAGATTGGTTTTTAGCATCTCACGGTAGTAGTCCTTTAAAGAAAGCCTTCCCGGACGGATAGTGACCTGGCCAAAGCTCCATTTTTCATAGTCCTCCTTTTCGAATAAGAGGCGGTCCTTGTACTCCTCATAGAGAGGCAGGTTGGGAAAGGGGGTCAAAGGGCTCACGGAAGAGATCTCCGGTCGAAGATCCTTCACATAGCGACGAAAAGCTTTAAAGTCCCTCTTATCCCAATCGGGATGGGCCATAAAGGAGGCCCAGACATCGATGTCCGCCTCTTTCAGTAGAGCCGCCGCTTCGAAGTTCTCCTTCACCCGGGATTTTTTTTGATAGCGGATCATTTCCTCATCCTTAAAGCTTTCATATCCGACGAGAAGCGCTTTAAGCCCTGTATTTTTCAGCTCTCTCAGACGATCCTGATGGCGAATTATCCCCTGAACGGAAGCGTATGCGATCAGATTCTTTTTCTTCTCCAATCCTCCGAAGATCTCGATCACCCGCTCTATCCGCTCTTCCGATCCTAAAAGATCATTATCATAAAACATGATGGTGTTCTCTTTGATCTGGCGAAGATCCTCTTCGATCATTTCACGATCCAGCTCCTGTTCCCTGCATCCTTCGATGCGCCAACGGAGGCAGAAGCTACACTGCTTTTTACAGCCCCGGGAGATCTGCATGATGGCCGCAGGCTTATAGCCGAAGTAGGAATAATACTTCCGATATTTCTCTGTGGAGGATCGATCAGGAAGGAGTGCTTCGTTTCGAAGGTTCTCTCCACCTTCCCCCAACTCATCTTCCAGGGTATTGGCACTGTTCGTCCCCGACTTCGCCGGGTTCTTCAGCCATCCACCATCCTCTTTTATCAGCACCCCTTCTTTTGCAACCCCCTCATTGAAATAACCCAGGAGATTCTCTTTCGTCGTGGTTTGAAAAATCACGTCCACCGCATCATCCATAAAGGCGGCGGGGTTGAGATAGACCTGGGTACCGCCAACGATCACAGGAATGGCAGGATTAAAAGCCTTTACTTCCCTTGCACCTTCCACCACCTGATGGACGTCAATGCAGAGGCTGGTAAAGCCTACAAGGTCCGGTTCGGTTTCCCGCAGCTTCGTTGTGAGGGAAGTTTCTTCGCACATCAAGTCGAAGATCTCCACATCGTGGTCCTTTTTCAGGACGCCGTAGATGATCTCCAGCCCCACGGGCTCAGCAAACATAATGTCGGAAAGGGTTATGGCCTGGGGAATGCGTTTTGTTCGTATCAGCAGGATGTTCATTGGATTTCCTCGCAATCTAAAAGATATTCGGCGTCACACCACGCTTAATGGTATGGCGGTAATAGAGATTCACTCCGAAGTAAAACAGAAACCGAAGGGGCCGCTTAAAAAAGTCCCGTCGAAGGATGGTCCGCTTCAGGATCGAGGACAGTTGAAAAAGTCTTTGATAGGTTCGCCAATAGCCCCGGGTCAGCTCCTCCGGGGTCATTTTGCTGGGCCGATGCTCCGCCTTGGTGCCGTCATAGGTGTACACATCTTCGGATATCAGCCGTCCTTCTTTTTTCATCTTCCTGAAGAATGGGGTTCCGGGAATCGGGGTCAGTATATAAAACCGCGGCACAGGGATTTTGTTTCGCTCGATAAACTCCACAGTCTTGTCAAACACTGCAATCGTATCCCCCTCCCCGCCGAAGACCATCTCTGTGGATACATCAATTCCCGCATCAACGATATTTTTAATGAGGCGATCATACTCCTTGGGATCCGCCCAGGATTTATTCATGGACTCTAAGGATTCCTCCTCCAGACTCTCAAGTCCAAAGCTTAAGGTATAGCATCCGCTCTCCTTGAGTTTACGAAGAAGCTCCTTATCATCACCGATTTTGATATCACACTGGGACATCCACTGAAAGCCGAACTCTTTGAGAATACCAAGAAGCTCGTCCAGATACTCCCGGTCACTGTGGATATTGTCATCCAAAACCGTCACCTTCTTAAATCCCAGATCCTTAATCTGCTGCAGCTCGCCCTTCACATCCCTGATGGCTTTTTTTATGTATCTCCCGCGATAAAGGCAGGCAACCGAGCAGAAGCTGCAGGTATGAGGACATCCACGTCCCGCCTGGAGAGGCAGAAAGTCACCGATGTTTTTCCCCGTGATCAGATCAAACCGTGGCAGAGGGGTTCTCAGGCCCTTGTCAGGATCCAGAGGCTTCTCGTAGATCCGTTTCAGCTCTCCCCTTTCATAATCCGAAAGGAGCTCTTCCCACACCTCTTCCGCATCACCCACCACCAGGGCGTCACAATACTTCACCGCCTCTTCCTGCATCAATGAGGCCATATAGCCCCCGAGAATCACGGTCTTTCCCCGCCGTTTAAATTCCTTTGCAATGTCGATGGATCGATGGACTCCATGGCCCATGGTGCTGATGCCGATGATTTCCGCATCGGTGTCAAAGGGCACTTCTTCGATGGTCTCAAGGCAGATCTCCACCTCGTAATCCTTCGGGGTAAGTGCAGCCAAAAGAGGCATGGCAAGGCCCACGAAATACAGTCTCTTCTTTTTTACCGGCCGTCGATCCCTGTCATAGGGAGAGGGCTGAATCAGGAGCAGTTTTTTCACGGGGCTCATCCTTTCAACAGCTTTTTCATATACTGATAACTGACCTTCCGGCTTCCCCGAAGCATCTTCATGTTTTCTCTGATGCCGTATTTCCCAAGGAGCCTGAGAATGTTTTTCGGCCGCATCACAATGGCATAATACAGCTTGATGATTTCAAAATAGAACTGCCGGACGCTCATGGCATCGGGACGGAGGACCACATGGGCCATATCCCATTTCTCGTTATTGCCCGGATCCTCGATAAAATCCTTCACATAGTCTTCATAGATCTCCGTTCCCTTCAATGGGGTCAAGGGCTGGAGGTTCACGAAGGTGAGGTCCATGCGCTTCAGCCAGATCCGAAGGGCCTTGAAATCCTTTTTCGTAAAATCCAGGGGAAGAATCAATGTTCCATAGATTTCAATGTCGAGACCCTGAAGAATCCGGATGGCCTTTTGGTTCATCTCGATGGAGGTCCGTTTATTGTAACGGATCAGATCCACTTCCCTGGTGGATTCCAGACCGATGATCACCGCTTGAAGCCCCGCATTTTTCAGCCGCTTCATCAGCTCCGGATGCTCTGCGACAAAGTCGGATCGGCCGTAGACCAGATAGCGTTTATCGATCTTCTCCCTCTCCACCGCCTCTAAAAATTCCTCGATTCGGGCTTTGGAGAAGAGAAAATCATCGTCCACAATATAGATCTCTTCTTCCCCGATGGATTTCAGCTCCTCGATGACATCCTCCATGGGGCGGGTATAGTAATTGCCCCCCGTCACCACCCGGCAAAAACAAAAGGAGCAGTCAAAAGGGCAGCCGAAGGAGGTTTTCATCAGGGCGCAGGGGCTGTGAAACATATAATAGTAATGACTGCGGTATTTCTCTGTGCCGCTGCGTTTCGGGGGCTTATGGGTAAATGCCGTGGCCCGCTCCCATTGATCGATTTCCTTTTGAAACTCAGGGATCCATCCCGGCACCCCTTTTATGGACCGATCGACCTGATCATCCTTCGCCACTCTCCGAAGAAGCTCCTGAAACCCCCGGATTCCCTGTTTCCAGAAAATCAGATCCATGGCCTTGCATTGAAAATCCTCCCGATTCACCTCGGCATGGACTCCTCCCACCCCGGTAATGATGGCAGGGTCAAAGGCCTTCGCCTCCTCCGCCATCTCCCTGATCACATTCACATGGGTGTTATATCCCGTAAAAGCCACCAGGGCAGGATGATATTCCCGAAGCACCTCTTGGAAACTCCGTTTGTCCAGGATAAAATCAATAATGTGCAGATGAAAGAACCCCTCCAGCTCTTCCGGGACATTCCCCAGAAGATACTCCAGCTCCAGGGGCTCCACCACCATCACATGCTGCAGGCCGATGGTTTCTTTATGGGGTCTTGGTCGAATCAGCAGTAGGTTTTTCATGATCTGGTCTCCTTTTTTCTCAATACTGCAAAGAGCAATGTAGGCATCCAGAAATGGATCGCCGCATTTTCTTCTTTTTCGATTCTGAAAAGGTCTGCGGTCATCCGCTGAAGCTCCTTTTCAGAAGGATACCCGGCATTCCCCGTGGTCAGCTTCACCAGGGGCATAATGCGGCGGTCATAAAAGGTGGTTTCACTGGCAAAGGCAAGAATCAGCAGCCCCTTCTCCTTCAGTCTCCGGTGAAAAAGCCTCAGCACCCGCTGCTGATCCCTGTAATAGGGAAAGGAATGGGTGCAGAGAATCACATCAAAGGTCTCGGGAAAAACGGTTTTGTTGATGACCTCCAGCTCTTCCACGGCCTGGTGACAGATGATCCCGCCGGGGACCCGTTCTCTTGATTTCTCCGTCATCCCCATGGAATAGTCAAGACCAAAGAGCTTGGCCCTTGGAAAGGCTTCGCTGATTTCCTGAAGAAGCTCTCCCACGCCACAGCCCGCATCAAGAAGAGTAAACTCTCCTTCCTCAGGGTACATCCCCTTAAGCTCTTCCAGCACCGCCTCCCGTGTAGGTTTCAGTGACCATTTCTGAACCCACAGGCGCTCGTAATGTTTTGACCAGAAATCCCAAATCCTGGATGAGCTCATGATTTCCACCCGCCCTTCTCCGGATCGTTCCCCTCTGTATTTTCATTCCTTTTGTCCATGGATTCCTCAGTCCTTTTCATCATCGTCTTTTCCGCTTCTTTTGTCTGAGCGTACCCTGCTGGTTTCCGCAGAAGCTTTGCCAGGGACCGCACCGGAGGTTCTGCTATCGACTTCAGCAGAAACCGCCTTGCATCCGCCGAATGGAAAAACTGAAAGATGTGGAGCTTTGCAAACTCCCACTGAAAGCGTTTCCGGCTCATATGCCTGGGAGGCAGAACCAGATGGAGAAAATCGTATTTTCTCTGATCAAAGTCCATGATCTCCTCTTTATATTCCTCATAATCATCGGCTCCTTGAATCGGAGTGAAAATGGAGAAGGTATATTTTTTGATGCCATGCCGGCGGATAAACTTCCTTAAAGCCTTGAAATCCTCCACACGATGGGAGGGATCCACCATAAATAGAGCGGTGTAGCTGATTCCCGCCTCTTTCAGGGCTTTCACCGCTTCAGCATTCTCGTCCCCGGTGACTCCTTTTTGATAACGTTTCAGAGTCTCCTCCTTCACCGACTCCAAACCGATGATAATTTCAGTCACCCCTGCCTCTTTCAAAGCTTTCAGGGATTCTTTTTCTGTCCGGATAAAATCCGCCCGGAGATAAACGATCAATGGCTCCGTCGTTTCCTTCATTCGTCCTTCGTGCTCTTTCTGAGCCCCTAAAAATCCCTCCACATCCCGGTGATTCTTCAGGAAAACATCATCCACCACCCAGAAATACCGGGCATCGATGGTCTCCATCTCCTCAAACATCCTCTGAAAGGATCCCTCAACGTACTGTCCGTTATTCAAGGCCCGGCAAAAGCAGAATCGGCAGGTATAGGGACAACCCAGGCTCTTTTTCACCAGGGCCACCTCCCGGTAGTGAAGGTAACGGGTTTTTTCCTTATGCTGATGATAGAACCGCCTGGAAGGCATGGGAAAGACCTCTTGGGTCTGAAAGGTCTCTCGGGTCTGAACGCTCTCCGGAGACCGTTTCATCGGGATTTTCTCCCAATGATCCACCCGGTTGATGATCAATCCCGGCACCTTCCGGATCTCTCCATTGAGAAGCCCTTCCATAAAGCCTCGAAAGGCTGCAAGATCCGGGGAGGTATAGACGAAGTCGAAACACTCCACCATGTACCGCTCTCCGTTCACCTGCACATCCACACCGCTGACGATGATGATTTTTTTGGGATCACGGTTTTTAATCCTTTTCGCCTCCTTCTTCATGGCCTCAAAACCGGTGTTATAACCATTGAAAAGGTAGATGTCCCCCTCGATGTGATTGTCCGTAAAGAAGGGGTCTTCAATGAAGATCTTAAGAGGCAGGTCCGCCAGAATCTTCTCAATATATTCCAGTTCCAGGGGCTCCACCACCACAGGGTTGAAGAAGGTGAAGATGGTTTTCCCCCGGATTTTTTTCATGATCAGGGTCGTATCCTGTTTTTTATCTTTGCTGATCAATTCCTTCTCTGATTGTCGATGTGTTTTGCTGTCCATCCTTCTCCGCCTCCTTAAACACCCGATATCTGTGCACTCCCGGTTGATAGGATCCCAGGTGTAGTAATTTCGGAAGAATTTTCCTGATCAGAGGATTGGAGTGGGTAAGATACAGATGCTTCTCCATCTCCTCGGCCCCCATCTTCGCCTTGGATTCCTCTGCGGTTTGGCCAAGCTCCAGGAACCTTGCCCCTTTTTCCATGGCGATCCTCACCATCTCCAGAAGCATTCCGTAATACAGGTCGTAGGCTTTCACATCCTTCTCAAGAAAACCTCCGAAAAGAAAATAGAAGGTCTCCTGCTGATGGGCCAGAAGAAGAAACCCGATGACCCTTTCTTTCTCTCCCCCGTAACTGCTCCTCTTATCACTGCTTCCCTCATGGCTGCTCTCAAACACATAGATCTCCCCGGGCATTTCCTTGAAAAACTCCATAGGCAGGCATTCCAACGGGGCCTCGGATCTTTGATACACATCGAGATAAAGCTCGTAGAGCTCCGGAGAAAATTCCTCCCGGGCTATTTTTCTCACCCGGTAAAGCTTTCCCTTTTCCAAGGCTTTCTTCAATCGGTACCGATAGGGGCTTCGCATTCTTTCAAGATACTCCTCGATGTTTCGGTCCACAATGGTCAGAACAAAGGAGGAGAGGGTATATCCCCGAGGCAGATCAAGATCCCCATCGGCATTCAATACCAGGGTGAAGCCCTTCAGTGACTGAATCATATTTGAGATTTCTTCGAGGTCGCCGAAATACCCTTTTTTCACTAAAGACACGGGAAAGCCCACGATCCGAAGGGTATAGGGAATCCGCCCCCTCTTCAGAAAGGAAAGGAGGTTGATCCTCCGGCGATAGGTAATGAGAAAGGCCTTTTCCCCAATATAATAGCGCTGATCGCAGGGATTCAGCTTTTCCATAAGGCGGAGGAGGCTCCGTTCGGACTCTTCAAGAAGCCCTTCGGTCCTCTCCACGGGCACGTCGTCAATTCGGTTAAACTCTTCCGGTGTGTTCGTTGTATCCGGTATATCCGGTGTATTCCTCTTTATACCCAAATTCCTCCGCTCCTTCTACAAGGGCCCGTTCATAGACGGCATAGCCCTTTCCTTCCCCGTCGGCCCAGCGGATTCCAAAAGCCTTGGAGGCTTCATTGGATCCCAGAACCCAGGAGGATTCCAGAACCTGATACTTTCCGACCACATGCTTCTCCAGCTCCTGGAAGAGAGCAAGGATCGCACCCCGGTTCCGTTCTTCGGGTATTACGCCCATTTCAACGATCTTCATCTTCGAGATCGGTTTTTTCCGGACTTTCAGATCCCACAGGGTTTTCATGCCCACAGACTTCCCCTCGGGAATCAGTTCGTTATAGTCGGGATACCACAGCATAAAGCCCACGGGCTCCTTCTTCCTTTTATTTCGCTTCCTGTTTCTTCTTTCACCCTGCTTTTCCTCATCGACAGCTGACTGTTCTTCTCTTCGATAGACAAAGAGGAGGTTCTCATCCCTCAATAGCCAGGTAAAGGGCTTGAAAAGTTCGTAATCCTCCTCGGGCACCCTGGGATAGTAATAGGGATGGGTAGTGAAACACCGGTTGTTCAGAGTTGTATAGGTTTCGACGGTCTTTTTCAACTTCTTCCATCGGGTCTTCTCTACATAGTAATTCTTCGTAAGGCGGCTTCTGGTCTCCTCCTTCAGTGGCAGCCGATAATCCTTCATCTCCAGCTGATAGGTGACCAGTTCCCTTTGAAAAAACCCCGCCTCCCGGAAGAGGTCGTTATAGAAGAGAGGGTTGTAGTTCATCCCGAACCCCGCCTCATCGGTGTCCTCACCAAGAAAGCCGAGACCGTAGTTTACGTGCAGGTTCAGGCCTCCCGTCAGGGTTTTGCAGTCCCATTTCTTTGCCAAAGTCTCCGCTGCCTTCAAAATCAGGCTGAAGGCCTCGGAGTTCTTTTCCGTTGCTTCAAAAAAACTGATCTGAAGATATTCGGGAAGACCGTGACAGCGGGCAAGAACTGCGCCCATAATAGGGATTTTTCCATTTTTCCCTGGGCTCCATTTTGGCTTCTTCCCATCCTGTTCTTTACAGACCAGAACCGGAACAAAGTCCAGCCGCTGATTCAAAGGGCTTTTCCCCTCCAGGATCCTCTCGAGAAAATCCCCCATATCATCCTTTTTCTTCGGGTAGGAACGATAGACCCCCCGGTAGAATTTCAAGTATTTTTCTGCATCCTTATTGGTTAGACGTATCAGCTCCATAATTGCTTCCCCGTTTCTTGATTGGTTTTGTCCTGTCCTGAGGCTATTATACCATAACAGGCATAGGAAAAAGCACGGGTGCACCGTGCTTTCGGATTCATTTTATAGTACTGATTCAACCGCATCCTTCCACATTGAAAAGGCCGGCTCAAGCTCCAGATTGAAATAATTGAACAGTTTCTGTTTCGAAAAGGCTCCCTGCTCTGCCACCAGTCTGCGTACCTTCTGCTCAAGCTTCTCTGTCGAACTGTGCAGCATCATTTTCCGCTTTTGATCCAGCCCTTCAAGCTCCGGCTCCAAGGCCAGCATCACGTTTTGATAGGGCATCAGCACATCCAGCAGCGGCTCCAGAGTGTCCTCCTTCTCAAGATAGAGAAGCTTCTCTCCGATGCTGTAGAAGGCCTGATCCATGATGTCCAAAAGATTTCTGATATAGCTCTGTACTTCCCGGTCCATAAATTTCACACTCCTGTCCGGATTGTCACTGCTTATGCCAACGCTTGCGGTTATCCCTTCCTTCATTCGCTTTTCTTCAAAACCCGGTTTAAAAACACCTGTACAATAGCAGGATCAAAGTGGGTTCCTGAGCATCTCCTCAACTCTTCAACGGCCTCCTCCATGCTCATGGATTCTTGATAACTTCGTTTACTGGTCATTGCGTCGTATGCGTCGGCAATGGCAATAATTCTTGCTTCAATCGGTATCGCTTCGCCCTTGATTCCATGGGGGTATCCGCTTCCATCCCATTTTTCATGATGATTCAGAACAAATTGTGCAAGCTCGGAAAACTCATTTGTTGAACTGAGAAGCCTCCAGCCGATCTCGGGATGTTTTTCAATTTCACTTCTCTCATCGGGGATGAGCCTTCCCGTTTTATTCAGTATATTCTCGTCAATTCCGATTTTTCCGATATCGTGAATCAGTCCGGCGATTTTTATCTGACTCACCGCATCCTTATCCAAGCCGACTTCAGATGCAATCCCACTGCAAATATTGCTCACTCTCTTTGAATGGGACGCCTCCCGTTTACTTTTTTCGAATAATGCATTCATAATCAGGTCGACGGTTTTACTCCTTATACTCGAGCGTTCATAGAGCTTATGACGGTACATATGATTTTCAGCGTTTGCAATGATTTCGACCATTGACTGACGATCCGATGCCTTCGTATCATATCCGTAGGAAATTGACAGTTCAACATTCGCAACCATTTCTTTCGATGCCAGTTCTTTTATGTTATTGGCAATTTCCACGGTTTCATCCGCAGATGTAATCGGTAACAGGATAATAAACTCATCTCCTCCGATTCTTGCAATTATATCCCCGTCCCGACATACTTTCCTGATTGTTTCCGCTGCCTTATGAAGCAGATGATCTCCCGCATCATGACCGAAAGAATCATTCACCAGCTTTAATCCGTTGACATCACACATAATCACCGACAAGGGAAGATTTTCTTCTCTGTCCATGTTTTCCAGCTCTTCTTCAAAATACCGTCGGTTGTGTAATCCTGTCAGATGATCATGATAGCTTAAATACATCAGCTCATTTTCAATCCTTATCCGTTCGGTGATCACCTCTGTATAAAGGATAATTCCGCCAATTGACCCATCCCCCTCATACCATGGGCGGCACTCCCACCGTGTCCAGTCCGCTGTTCCATCTTCCCTGATATAAAGGTCTTTCTCGGCACTTGAAATCTCTCCCCTCAGAGCTCTCCGGTGAACCTCTCTCCATTTTTCAGGCAGATCGGGAAACACATCATAATGGTGCTTGCCGATGATATCCTTTTCCTTGACCCGGTAGTCATCAATATACCTCTGGCTGACATAGAGGTACTTCAACTCTTTATCATGTACAGCAACAGCACTGCGATTATGTTCAATAATGTACCGCATCAGATCCCTGGAATGAACCAGCTCTCTTTCGTTCCTCTTACGCTCAGTGATATCCTGGACTGCTCCCCAGAGCTCAGTGATGTTCACATCTTCATCTTTCCGAGCTTCACCCCGCGCCCATATCCATCCATTGGATCCGTCATTGGTGACAGTTTCCAGTTCCAGTTCATAAGGGATTCCGGTTGTCCTTGTCCGTTCAAGGGAGCTCGATACTCTCTCCCAGCTTTCAGGGGTGAACAGCTTCATTTGCTCTGTGTAGGGTGGAGGAAGGACTCCGGGATCTAAACCATACATCCTGTAAAGTGCCTCGGACCACACAACCTCATTCGTGGGTATATCCAATCTCCAAGTTCCTAACCGGGCAATTTTCTGGGTTTCCAACAAATCGCTTATATTCTGTTCAAGCCGTACTTGAGTCTCCCGGAGATTCTCCTCACTGTTCTTCAACTCCTCATTGATCTCCATCTGCTCCAGCTTTTCGGCGGTGAGATCAGCCAGCATTTTGATGATTAAGTGCAGGAACTTCATTTCAGCTTCAACTTTTTCTTTTGAGATCACCGGCACTTTTTCAAGGGCTTCCAGATAAGTTCTCTCATCGAATCCGTAGCGTTTCGCCTGTTTTTTAAATAATGGAATCTCCGGCTCTTCTAAAAAGAACTGACCGGAAAAAATATTGGCAATATGCTCTCCTTTGATCACAAGAGGGATCACGATATCCGTCAATCCATTTATACACTGATAGCTATGGTAGATTTTCCCTTCACTCATCTTACCTGCTGACTTCGCGCCGCTGAAAATGCAATTTGAAAGGGTTTCGGGATTCCTGCGATGAAAATCGGTGCAGATCTGTCTCCATCCTGATTGTGACAGGATCTTTCCATCAAGGTCTAAAATTGCAGTGACAAACCCCGTTGAGTTGCTGAACCCTTCCAATAAGCGATCGGCTCTTTCAAAATCAAAGGCTTGCAGAACTTTTGATTTCATCACCTGGAACTCCCTCCTTTACCGATTGTCCTTTCCCTATGTCTTTACCCAATTTTTTACCATGTATCCCTCTTTTTGTAGCAGCTTTTGAATTTTTTTCTCATCCATGGGACGGTTCAGATAATATCCCTGACCGCTTTGACAACCATCTGATCAGACGCTGAGGCAGGGACCTGTCCTGAATCTCGTATAAGCGGGCTTGAAAACAGCTTAAATGGGCGTAAGAAAAAACCCGGTTTTCCCGGGCTTTTGGTATATTTAAAGCAGAATTTCCTAACGGTTACTCATCACTTCCATCGGTGATCATAAAGCCGTTTTGATAGGTGATCACATTCACTCTCTCGCCATTCTTCTCGAAGGTCACTTGTGCGCCCATCCGGTCCACCTGTTTCCAGCCAAACAGCCGGACATGCATCAGGTATAAGTGATTGATTCCTCTAAAGCTGTACTCCACACTCTCCTGGGAATGCACCTCCTCCACTCTTGCGGTAATCGGCACCGGAAAATCTTTTACATCAGAGGATTTCAGTGTGCCAAAGCTTAAAACCAGGAGTAATACGATTAGCCCCGCTGCTGCAATAATCCCTTTTTTCTTTTTCATCAGATCCCTCCATTTCAATATCCCTGGTCATCAATCAGCCAGGAAGCCCCTTTCTCCTCCCGGATCAGAAAAATTCGCCAATCCGTATATTCCCCTTCATTGAAGGCTCCCGACATCCCCTCGGGATACTCCACCTCAAAACTGACCCGGAATACCATCACATTCTCCGGCTCCGTCCCGTTCACCTGCCCTCTTCCATTTGTCACATACCAGTTTCTTTCAGGATCATCCTCGGTATAGTCGATGGATGTCAAGGTGATGGTTTCTTCTCCAATTAATTGGACATTCCTGCCGTGATGCCTCTCTGTAAGGGTTGCTAAAAGCTGCTCCTCATCCCTCGCTTCAACAGCCTGAAAATAGTGTTCCACCACTTCCCGTGCTTCAGCAGCCTCGTTGGGTTCAGACTCCCGGATCAGATTTTTTTCTCCGTAGCTTGTCATCAAAATAATTGCAAGAATCCCTCCAAGGATCATTGAAATAAGAATCACCATGAAGGATGGCTTTTTGTAATTCAACACATGTTTAATTCTCCCCTTTACATTTCCCTCTCCAAAGGCAAGGGAGCGCACCGTGAAGGCCTGCCGTTCAGTGGAAAGTGACAAAAGGGTGGTTGCATAGGATTTCTTCTTTTCAAAATCCAGCTCCTTCAGCACCCGTTCATCACAGGAATATTCCATGTCCTGACTCATTAATCGATAGGAAAGCCATACAAGGGGATTAAACCAGTGGATCGTCAAGATCATAAATCCGATCATTTTCATCAACGGATCCCTTCGTCGGATGTGGATCTGTTCATGAAGCAGGATATATGTCTTCTCCTCCTTCCCCAATCCTGTGGGCAGATAGATCGCAGGCCGCAGGATTCCGAAGACAAAGGGGGTATGTAAATTTTCAGCTTCATAGAGCTTCCCGTCGATCTTTTGTGCACCTGAAAGTTGCTTCTTAAGGGTCCTTATCGAGATGAAGTAATACATCAGCAATACGATGATTCCTGCAATCCAAATGTATGTACCGATCTGCAGAGCCATCTCCCATGGATTAACACCGGCTTCTGTTCCCGATGCTTTTATTCCTTCACTCACATAGAAATTGACCCCCTCTCCACCTCGATTGATCTCCGGATTTTGCAGATTGATGACATTTCGCAATACGACATCGGCAGTGACGCTTCCCGGAAGGAGACTGAACATCCTCTCGAATGAGAAGGGGATCACCAGACGAAGCCCAACCACACTCCATAAAGCATAGGAAAGGACTCTTGGAGCTTTTTTTAGTAAGGGTCTAAAAAGGATCAACACAAGAATCCCATAGCTTGCGGCAAGGCTCATCTCCAGAAGAACACCAAACAGTTCCCTCATTCTTTCTCCTCCTTATACTCGTCAATCAATTTTTTCAGTTCCTCCGCCTGAGCTTTCTTCAGTTTCTTCGACCCGATAAAGGATGTCAGAAATTGAGGCAGGGATCCTCCAAAGGTATCTTCAACAAACAGTCTGCTTTGCATGGAAACATATTCGTCCTTTGTCATCAATGAAGAGACCACCGCATTGTCATTTTGGAACAGTCCTTTGTCACAGAGCTTTTTCAGCATGGTATAGGTGGTGGACTTTTTCCAGTTCAGTTCTTTGAAACACAGCTTCACGAGTTCCCCTGAGGCAATGGGCTCGTTCTCCCAGATTAACTCTGCAAACCGTTCTTCACTCTCAGTCAGTCTCTCCTCTCCCATCCTCTCACCTCCCGGTCTATAGTTTGTAGACTGTTTTCATCCAGTCTATAGCATATAGACCGATTTGTCAACTAAACTATTTTGCAGGCAGATCAAGATTATTTCCATTTGTTCCCCGGTTGAATAAGTGATAAAATGAATCAACTGAAAGAATGGTTGTTATTGAAGCTTTTATTGATGAGGGAGGAAAGTACATGATAAAAATTATTGCAGACTCCACGTGTGATTTATCGCAAGAAATTCTGGATAAGCACGATATTCAGCTGGCATCACTGAAAATCACCATCGAAGGAAAGGAATACCGTGACCGGGTGGATATTACTCCCGACGAGTTTTATGAGCAGATTGAAAATTATAGTGAACCACCAACAACCGGAATGCCAAGTCCTGCAGAATTTACGGAGCTGATGAAGAAAGCAGTGGCCGACGGATATAGTGAGATTCTTTGCATCTGCATGTCCAGCGGAACCAGTGCATCCTTCCAGTCCGCCGAGCTTGGTCGAAACTATTTTCACGAGATTGACGAATACAAGGATGTCCCCGTCCATGTGGTGGATTCCAGGTCCATGAGCCACGGCAGCGGATGGCTGATCATGAAAAGCGCCAGGCTTCGGGATCAGGGAGCAACCTTTCAGGAGCTCATTGACTTTAATGAGTCCTACAAGCTCAATGTAAAGCATTTCCTCTCTGTGGACGATCTGGACCATCTGATTCGCAGCGGACGATTATCCAATGCAAGTGCCTTTATCGGAAAAATTCTTCGCCTGAAGCCCATTATGTCCATGAAGGATGCCAAGGGAGCCATTGTTGCCAAGGAACGGGGACGAAAGCGGGTTCTGGAGCACTATGTCAATGCCTTTAAAAAGCGGGTGGATGAGGACGTAACGGATTTTATTCTCATCGGCTACACCTCGGACATCAATTATGCGAAAAACCTCAAGGGAAAAATCGAAAAGGAAACGGATTTCAAGGGGGAGATCTTCATCATGCAGATGGGAGTTGCCGTTGGAACCCATGTGGGCCTCGGCGGACTATCTCTCTTCTTTATCGAAAAGGACCGCATGAAGGACAATCTTATGAAAAATGAATGGGAAAGCATTGTGGAGAAGAAGGACCGGTTTTTACAAAAGTACCGGAATCAGTAAATCCGCGAAAGGAAAAATCCACCATTCAATGAATCGATCACTGAGTGAATCAATGGGTAAATCAATTCGTTTATCAATTCAAGGATGATTATAAAGGAGGATGCCAATGAATGTTCATGATGATCGGGAGAAAATTTTAGAGAAGCTGAAGATCGGCAGTGAAATTCTCTATCTCACCAAGGATGAGTGCGAGAACATCGGGATTACAAGAGACCGGATT
>Ga0207421_10004805_pt1 | contig 15392 bp, 12 predicted proteins | sample SodLakKL_010_SED_4_FD_187542 | JGI IMG/M metagenome (GOLD analysis project Ga0207421, IMG submission 187542) | Alkaline sediment microbial communities from Lake Tanatar, Kulunda Steppe, Russia - 8KL_010_SED (SPAdes) (version 2) | ecosystem: Environmental > Aquatic > Non-marine Saline and...
AGACCACCGGGCCCCCGGGGTCAGCGTTCGGGCCGTTCGGGCCGTTCGGGCCGTTCGGGCCGTTCGGGCCCTCCAGGGCCTCGAACTCGTCGACCAACCGCAGCAGACGGTCCACCCCGGTGAGCTCGAAGACGTGGCGGATCCGTCCCGGGGGGCAGACGACCGCGAGCTCACCCTTGTGGGACCTGGCCCGCTTCACCCCGCCGACCACCACCCCCAGGCCGAACGAGTCCAGGAATTCCAGCCCCGAGAACTCCAGGGCGACCTTCGCGCCGCCGCTGTACTGGGCCTCGAGCAACGTCTGGCGGAACGCCGGCGCGGTCGCCACGTCCAGCTGGCCGACGGCGGTGATCACCGTCCACCCCGCACGCTGGTCGCTACGCACCGACAGCAGCTCCACCGGTCCTCCGTCGTGTCTCGTCGCGAGGTGATGAATCTACTCGCTGTTGGGCTCCGCAAGGCGGTGGCGGGACGCGGTGGCGTCGACCGCGTGCAGTGGCGTGGGCGGGGCGCAGCGGCGTCGGCCGCGGCGTGGCGGCGGCGTGGCCGGGGCGGCGACGTGGGCCGTCTCGCCGGTCGCTCGGCGGAACCACCCACGCGAGGTCCGGCGTCAGTCCCGGCCAGCGGTGGGCCGCGACGACGTGGGCGAGAGCGCCGGTCACTCGGCGGAACCGCCCACGCAAGGTCCGGCTCAGCGCCCACCGGTACCGTGACCGACCCGGAGCAGGAGCGAGACGACGGACCCGCGCGACGTACTCGAACTGCTCGCCGGCCCCACCGATCCCCCCGACCCGGCCGAGGGCGACCACCTCGATGTCGAGGTGGAGCCGAGCGGCCTCGTCCATCTCGAACGCCTGCCCGCCCGACCCTCGCGCACCGTGGCCGTCCCGGACGACCTACCGGCCGCACTCAGGGCCCGGCTGGAACTCCTCGGCGTCGAGGAACTGTGGTCCCACCAGGCCGAGGTACTGGAGCGCGCCCGGACCGGCGAGCACCTGGTGGTCGCGACCGGGACCGCGTCCGGCAAGAGCCTCGCCTACCAGTTGCCCACCATCGAGCGGCTCCTGGCCGACGACCGGTCCGTCGCGCTCTACCTCGCTCCGACCAAGGCCCTGGCCCACGATCAACTGCGCACGATCCGTGGGTTCAAGCTCCCGCAGATCCGTGCCGCGGTGCTGGATGGCGACACGCCCCGACCGGAACGTGACGCGATCCGCCGGACCGCCAACTGGATCCTGACCAACCCCGACCTGCTGCACCGGTCGATCCTCCCCAACCACCGCTTCTGGCGCGATCTGCTGCATCGGCTGTCGGTGGTGATCGTGGATGAATCGCACGTCGCCCGGGGCGTGTTCGGCAGCCATGTCTCGCTGGTGCTGCGGCGGCTGCGACGTCTGGCCGAACGCTACGACGCCGATCCCACGTTCCTGCTGGCCTCCGCCACGATCGGCAACCCCGCCGAACACGCGAGCGCGCTGACCGGTTTGGACGTCGCGGGGGTGGAGCAGGACGGTTCCCCGCGCGGCCCGCTCGACCTCGGGTTGTGGTTGCCGCCGCTCGAGGATGACCGTGAGGCCCGTCGCTCGATGCTGCGCGAGACCGCCGATCTGCTGGGCTCGTTCGTGGCGGCGGACGTGCAGACGCTGGTGTTCACCCGTAGCCGCAAGGGCGCCGAGGTGGTCGCCCTCGCCGCCAAGGAGCGCTTGGGCGAGGCGGCGGGCGCCGACGGCCTGCGTCTGGCCGACACCGTCGGCGCGTATCGCGCCGGCTATCTCGCCAGCGAACGCCGCCAACTGGAGGACGACCTGCGTACCGGGGTCATGCGCGGGGTGGCCGCGACGGAGGCCCTGGAACTGGGTATCGACGTCAGCGGGTTGGACGCGGTCCTGCTCGCCGGGTGGCCCGGGACCGCTGCGGCGTTCTGGCAACGGATCGGCCGCGCGGGACGCACCGGGGGGGCATCGGTCGGCGTGCTGATCGCCCAGGAGGATCCGCTGGACCACTACCTCGTGACCCATCCCGAGGAACTGGTGTCCCGACCACCGGAGGATGCCATCGTCGATCCGGGCAACCCCTACCTGCTCGGACCGCACCTGCGCTGCGCCTGCCAGGAGTCGCCGCTGGACGCCGACGAGGCGACGCGCTGGTTCGGCGACAGCGCCCCGGGGCTGCTCGCGGCGGATGTCGCCGCCGGGAGGTTGCGGCTGCGCGGCGGCAAGCACTACTGGACCGCGCGCACGAGCGCCGCCGCCGAGGTGGGCCTGCGCTCCGCGGGTGGGGAGCCGGTCCGGATCGTCGATGTCGACACGGGCCAGGTCATCGGGGACGTCGATGAGGCCAAGGCCCATCGCCAGGTCCACACCGGCGCGATGTACCTGCACCAGGGACGCCAGCTCCAGGTGACGGCGCTCGACCTCGAGGCCCACGTGGCGCTGGTCGAGGAGACCCGCGAGACCGGGTTCACCACCCGGCCGCGATCCACCACCGACGTGCGCATCCTCGAAACGGTCGAGACCCGGCCGTGGGGACGGGTCGACGTCGCGCTCGGGCGGGTCGAGGTGACCTCGCAGGTCGTCGGTTACGAGCTGCTGCGGGTCGGGACCGGCCAGGTGTTGGAACGCATCGAGCTGGATCTACCACCGATGCACCTGCACACCGTGGCGGTCTGGTACGCGTTGGGACCGTCGATCCTCGACGAGGCAGGGATCGGCGCGGACCGACTGCCCGGATCGTTGCACGCCGCCGAACACGCCGCGATCGGCATGCTGCCGTTGCTGGCCCTGTGCGACCGGTGGGACATCGGCGGGCTCTCGACGGCGCTGCACCCCGATACCGACAAGGCCACGGTGTTCGTCTACGACGGCGTGCCCGGTGGGGCCGGGCTCGCCGAGCGTTCGTTCCGCCGCCTGCCCGAGCACCTCGCCGCCACCAGGGAGACGGTGCGGACCTGCCACTGCCGGGACGGATGTCCGTCGTGCGTGCAGAGCCCGAAGTGTGGCAACGGCAACGACCCGCTCGACAAGCGCGGCGCGGTGCAACTGCTGGACCTGCTGCTCGCCCAGGCGCCGGTGACCGCCTGACGCGGCGTCAACGGGTTCGGCGAGGACGGCCGGTCGGCGTGGCCGGTCGGCGTGGCATCCTCCCGCGGCCGGTGCGTGGAAGTGGCCGCACGACCCTCGCGCATCACGAATCGCCCAGTATCCTGGTCGCCCGACTTCCTCTGCCTTCTCCCTACGAACCTGGTGTTCACCGTGTGTGGAATCGTTGCGGCCCACGGGCCGATGTCCGGAACCAGCTGTGCCTGGATGCTCGATCAGATCGCGCACCGCGGCCCCGACGGCGAGGGATCGGTGACCGTCGCCGACAGCTGGCTCGGTCACCGACGGCTCGCGATCGTCGACGTGCAGGGCGGTGACCAGCCGATCGACGCCGCCCAGGGCGGTGCCGCGATGGTCGGCAACGGCGAGATCTACAACCACGCAGAGCTGCGGGCACGGCTCGGGGACGCGGGCGACTTCACCACCCGGTCCGACAACGAGATCGCCCTGCAGTTGTTCCTGGCCGAGGGCACACCGGCTCTGCGGTCCCTCAAGGGCATGTTCGCGCTCGCCGTTGCGCACGAGGACGGTCGCTTCGTCGCGGTCAGGGACCCGCTCGGCATCAAGCCGCTGTATTGGGCCCGACGCGACGGTACGACCCTGTTCGCCTCCGAGCTGAAGGCCTTCCCGACCGACTGGCGTGACGCGGTCGAGGTCTTCCCGCCCGGCCACGCCTGGACCCCGGAGGAGGGCTTGGTGGCACTGTTCGGTGCCCCCGCGGCCGGGCTGGCCCCGACCTCGCCGGTCGCCACGGACACCGCCGAACCCTCCGAGGAGGCCTTCGCCGCCATCCGCGAGACCCTGATCGAGGCCGTGGACCGTCGCCTGATGGGGGACGTGCCGGTCGGCGTGTTCCTCTCCGGCGGGCTCGATTCGAGCCTCATCGCGGCCATCGCCGCGCGTCGTGCCGCCGCGCACGGTCGGCGCGTGTCGTCCTTCGCCGTCGGCCTGGAGGGCAGCGACGACATCGTCGCCGCACGGGCGATCGCGCAGCACCTCGACACGGATCACCACGAGATGATCTACACCGCCGAGGACCTGCTGGCCGCACTGCCCGCCACCATCCAGTGCATCGAATCCTTCGACCCGATGCTGGTCCACTCCGCCGTGCCCAACTACCTGCTGGCCGAGTTCACCGGCAAGCACGTCAAGGTGGTGCTCACCGGCGAGGGCGCCGACGAACTCTACGCCGGCTACACCCACTACCGCGACTTCGAGGAAGCGGACGCACTGCACGCGGAACTCGTCCGCAGCGTCCGCGGCCTGCACAACCTGAACCTGCAGCGCTGTGACCGGACCACCATGGCCCACAGCCTGGAGGCACGGGTGCCGTTCCTCGACCTCGACGTCATCGACCTGGCGTTCTCGCTCCCGACCGCGTGGAAGCAGCCCCGTCCGGATCGACCGGAGAAGTGGCTGCTCCGCACGGCCTTCGCGGGTTGGTTGCCCGAGCAGTACCTGTGGCGCACCAAGGAACAGTTCGGGGACGGCACCGGCGCCTCGACCGTGCTGCGCAACGCGGCCGAACTGGAGTGTTCGGTGCAGACCTACGAGGAACTGCGTGAGTCCATCGACCCACCGCTGCGCACCCGCGAGGAGACCGTGTACTGGCAGCTCTTCCACGAGCACCTCGAGGGCGTACCCGTCGGCGAGACGGTGGGCCGTTTCTCGGTCGCGTGAGCGCTGTCGTCGCTCAACGCCGCGAGGGAACGAACGACGGCAGGTAGCCCTCGAGTTCGTCGTGGAGCTCCAGGCCCCAGAGGTGATCGATCCGGGCCTCGCGCCTCGCCACGGTCTCGTGCGCGTACAACAGGTCGAACCACCGCAGGGTCAGGGCGATCATGGGCCCGATACCGGCGGTGACGATGATCGTGCCGACACCGACCGGACCGCCGAGCAACCAACCGGCGAGCACGACCGTGCCGTCGAGACTGACGCGTGCGGCCCAGATCGGCAGGCCCTTCGCGGCCAGGCTGAGGAACAACATGTCGGCCGGGCCGGCCCCGTTCTCCGATCCGATGTAGGCGCCGACGCCCACCGCCAGGACGACCATGCCGGACAGCAACAGGGCGAACTGACCCACCAGGGTCGCGGGGGTCGTGATGAGGTGGACGGCCAGCTCCAGCATGGGGGAGACGACGAACAACGGCACGAGCGAACGCACGCGCGGGCGTGCCCCGAGTGCGACCGCGGCGGCGCCCGCGGCCAACCCCACGAGGACGGCCACGACGCCGAGGGGAACCCCGAACCGTTGCGAGAGCGCCACGTTGAGCACATCCCACGACGCGACGCCGAGGCCCGCCCGCAGGATCATCCCGATACCCGTCCCGACGAACAACAGACCGAGGAACAGCTGAGCGGTGCGGGCCCGGCCCGACAACCGGTGACGTGACCGGCGGACCCGACCGGTCAGTTCGCGAACGGGGCGGGCAGGGCGGACGAAGACGGCGAACGAGGTCGTGAAGAAGCTGAGCATGGCGCGACTTTCGCGGGCGGGCGCCCGCAGCGAGAACATCGATGGGTGATCGTGGGTGGTGGCACGGGACGCGTCGGTACGCGCACGACGACGCCGTCGCAGGTCGCCCACGAGCCGAGACCCCGGCGCACGCGGATGCAGAGCCCCTCGAACCATCGTCCGCGACCGGCATCCTCGAAGGATCCCGTCCGGACTGCACCGTTCGCGTCGCCACGGACGCGGCGGCCGAACCGACGCGTCCTGTTCGCGAGTATATGGATGGGGTCGGGACACGAACGACGACCACGCCCTGTCCGCGGTCACCGTCTCGGCGGGGGCCTCAGCGATGCCCGGAGGGCAGCCGTGCGGCACCGCTGCCGTGCCGTGATCCCGCACCACGGCTCAGGGAGGCGCCCAGGCCGGCGGGCGGGTCCAGCGCGCTCGTTCACGGGTCGGACCGGGGGCGAGCTCCTCGGGTGGGGCGAGCATCGCCCGGGCGTCGGCGGCGACCCGGCCCGCACCGAGCGACGGGATGACCAACCCCGGGACGATCACACTGACGGTGACCCGGGCATGCTCGCTACCCGGGTGGCAGTCGCAGACCTCCAGTCGGCCGTTGCCGGCCGCCACCACCCGTTCGGCCTCGGCCGTGCTGGTTCGCGTCCCCGAGCCGGGGATGTCACGGGAGACCGCCGCGAGGGCCGCAGCATCCGCCAACGACTGCGCCCGCGCCGCTGCGACGAGGTAGGCGGCCACGTCGATGGTCACCACCGCGACCAGTGTGGCGACCCAGATCAGCATGGGCAGGGCGACGGTCGCGATGCCGGCCTGCGAGGCGTGCGTCGCGGCGGAACGCGGCGTCACCCCGCTCACGGCGGTGCCCGGTGTCGGGCCGTGGTGCCGACGGCGGGCTCGACCCGGGCCACGGCACGCCCCTCGATGGTGTGTCGCACCGGTCCGATGTTCCGGCGGGCGGTCACGATGACCATCGCGATGTCGCCGTCGCCGCGGACCACCGGATCCACGGTGACCTCGATGGACAGTTCAGGTGCGGCCTGGCGGGCGGCGGCGATGACCGGATCGGCACCCGAGGTGGTTGCCGCCGCCCGAGCACCGGCCCGTGCCGCCTCGTGCACGACCAACACGTCGCGGATCACGACGGCCGTCTCCATCAGCGCCATGACGAGGATCGCCAGGATCGGCAGCATCATCACGGCCTCGAGGCTGAGTATCCCGGCCTGCCCACGCGGTGTCGCCGCGGGGGCCGCCGGAGGGGTGGATGGCCCGGCCTGCCCACGCGGTGTCGCCGGGCGGGCCGCCGGAGGGGCGGGTGGCCCGGCCGTTCGCCGGACCACCCGAGATGCGCGGTTCACGCGCCGACGAGCGCACGTGCCTGGCGCAGCAGGGCGTTGAACAAGGTCACCAGGGCACCGTTCGATGCCCAGGACATGACCGCACCCGCCAGGGTCGCGGCCACCACGGCCAACAAGCCGTATTCGGTGACCAGTGAGCCGTCCTCGGATCCGGTCCGGCTCGGCGCCGGCACGTGCTCTCGGGTGCGTTCGCGCCGTGCCGAGCCGGCCGGGTGCACGACGACGCTGGCGGTGACGTCGCTGGTCACCCCGCCGATCGGTGCGACGGTGATCGGCACGGGGTTCGTTCGGTGTTCCATGGGTGCTCCTCGTAGGGTCAGATGCCTGCCGCTTCGAGACCGGCGTGCACGATCGGCGCACCGACCAGCAGCACGGTCGCGGGCAACAGACACAGTGCGGTGGGGAAGGTCAGTTGGGCCGGCAGCCGTTCGGCCGCCGCCAGGACGCGGGCCAGTTCGTCCGCCCTCAGGTCGCGGGCGAGACGCCGGAGCGTCGGAGCGATCGGGGCGCCCACCTCGTCGGCGGTGGTCAGCACGAACACCAGCCGGACCAGCCCGTCCGCCGGGGCATGGCGTCGACGAGGAACGCCGGGAGGACCGACGCCCCTGATCGATCTGGCCGATCTGGTCGGCCGGGCGGGCTCGGTGGCGGCACGCCGACCCGAACCCGGGTAGAGGTCATCGGCCGCCATGCCGAGCTCCAGGCCGAACGCCATCCGCCCCAGCCGATCGGCGAGGGCCGGGAGCTGCTCGGCGGCGACGCGCAGCGCTTCGGGTGCGCTGACCCCTCCGGCCAACGCGGTCGCCGCCAGGTCGGCGGCTTCGTCGACACCCATCACCGGCCTCGACACGGAACGCTTCTCGACGAGGTGGTGGACGACCATGGCCACCAGCGGAGCCGCGACGGGGCCGACCGATCGCCAGGCCAGTCCGCCCGCCACGAGCCCGGCCACGAGTGACGCCCGGCCACCGACGGATGCGGGAGCCGCAGCGCGACCGACCCGACGCACCAGCGCGACCACGAGCAGCCCCCCGACCAGCAGCAGCGCGCCACCCACGCCCAACACGAGTAGCCCCAGCGCCGAGGTGTAGAAGCCCACCAGGTCCGCTCCCACCAGCCGTCCGAGCGCGGGGACCAGGACCGCCGGCGCGAGCAGCAGCCCGGCCGCCACCGCCTTCGTCTGCGCGGAGGCGACGATGACCGCCCGACGCGCCCGGGCCGCGTCGTCCTCCGCGGCCTGCGCCCCGTCGATGGCATCCAACAGTGGCGCGCCGACCGCCAGTGCGACCGCGACCGCGCGCCGGCTCCGGGCCGACAGATCCGACAGGTCCTCGGGTGGTGCGCCGGCGGCCACCCGCAGCCGCAACCGGTCCATCGAGACGGCGGGATCCACGTTCGTGGTCCTCGTCAACAGGACCACCGCTCCTTCGCGACGGCGCCGTCGAGGCCGAGCACGACCTCGACGATCGTGCGTACGCGCCGCCCCCCGGCCGGGTTGCGCTCGAGCGCGACCACCAGGTCCAGCGCCGCGGCCACCTGGGCCCGCGCCGCCGCCAACGGCACCCCGGCCAGCAACGCCATCCCTTCGAGCCGGACGATGGCTTCATCGGCACCGTTGGCGTGCACGGTGGTCATCGAACCGTCGTGCCCGGTGTTCATGGCCTGCAGGAGGTCGGCCACCTCGGCGCCGCGGACCTCACCGACCACCAGGCGATCGGGGCGCATCCGCAGCGCGTTGCGCACCAGGGTCGCGACGTCGATCCCGCCGATGCCGTCGGGCGAGGCCGAGCGGGTCCTCAGGTGCACGGTGTGAGCAGCGGGGCGACGGAGCTCCGGCGCGTCCTCGATGATCACGACCCGGTCGTCACCCACCTCGGCGAGCAGGCGGGCCAACAGGGTCGTCTTCCCGACACCTGCCCGGCCACAGATGGCGATGTTCCGACGCGAGGAGACCGCCCGCACGAGCTGTTCACGCGCCTCCGGGGGCACCGAACCGGAGGCCTCCAACTCCTCCCATCCGGGGATCGTGGCCGGGACCCGCCGTAGGGTCAGCGTGGGTCGCTCCGCCAGGGGCGGCAGGATCGCGTGCAGACGGACCCCGCCGGGCAACACGGCGTCAGCGAAGGGATGCGCACGGTCGAGGCGGACCCCCAACGGTCCCAGGGTGCGTGCAAGCACCCGGATCAGGTGGGCATCGTCGTCGAAGGCCTGACCGGCCCGGGCGATCCGGCCGTGGCGCTCGACGTGGATGTCGTCGGCACCGTTGACCATCACGTCCGTGACCGCGGGGTCCCGGAGCAGCGCCTCCAGCGGACCGAGCCCTCCGAGTTCGTCCACCAGGTCGCGCACCAGCCGGGCCCAGACATCGGGTGCCGCCACGACCCCTTCGGCCGCCAACGCCCGTGCGACCGCCCGCCGCAGCGCCGCCCGGTCGGGCCGCCCGGAGACGATCTCCGCATCGTCACGAAGACGACGCGCGACCGCCTCGCGCATCCCGGGGTCGGCGGCGGCCGAGACGGCGTGAACTGATCGGGCGGTGCCTTGCTCTCCGTGCACGGTCACCGCAGGCTCCTCGATCGCCGGTGTCCGGACGCTACGAGGGGTCTCGGGGAGCGCCCCGGTGGATGCCCCGCAGCTTGTGGACAACGCGAGCCGCAGGTGCGCTCGCCGCCGGGGCCTCACCCGTGCGGGACGGCGCTGGCGCGGTTCGGCGACCGCCCGCCCGCAGCACCGGTGTCAGGGAGCCCCGTCGCCTCTCGCCCCGTCGCCTCTCGCCCCGTCGCCTCTCGCCCCGTCGGCACCGAGCCCGTCCGGCAACAGCGGCCGCAGACGCCGTAGCCAGGCCCCCGGCACCCCCGCGGGCACACGGCCGGCGAGCCCGGCCCGGGCCACTCGCGCCGACCAGGGCAGCAGGAGCCCTCGTCGTCCTGCTGCGGCACGCCGTAGGTCCTTGAGTGGCGCCGCCCCCTCCCCCACGACCACGACCGCCGCAGCGGTGGTCACCGACAACATCGCGAGTGCTGCGGCGTCCGGGCGACACACGAGCACGTCCACCTCCGGCTCGACCCCCGCGTCGAGGACCAACAGGCGGATCTCGGGGTCGGTGGTCGCCGGGACCTCGTCGTGGTCGACGAGCCGCACCGCACGAGCGCCGGGGACCCCGGACAACGGTTCCGCTCGGGCCCAAACGCCCAGACCCTCCAGCGAGGCGGTCGGGACGATCGGTGGTGCGAGCCCGGTACCGCGCACCGCAGCCAACGTGGCGGCGCCTCCCCACGCGGCGAGCCCGGTCAACGCGAGCGCGACGGTGGTGGTGCCGACCCCGCCGGCGCTGCCACCGATCCGTAGCACCGATCCCTGCGGCGCCGCATGCCGTGGCCGCGCGAGGACACCATCGGTGGCCTCGACCAATCGGTCGCGGCCACTCGGCCATGCGAGGACCACGTCGGGCGCGGTCGCGGCGACCACCTCGGCGGCGCGCAACGGTGTCGCCTCGTCATCGATCAGCAGCACGGAGGGGATGCCCGCGGCGCCCTCGGCCGCATGGGTCGATCCGAGGTCGCGCAGCACCACCGCGGGCGGGACCAACCCGGCGGTCGCCCCCGCGACGGGTTGCCAGCCGAGCGTGCTCTCGATCCACGCCCGGACCCCGTCGGCATGACGACCATGCAGATCGAGCTCCACCGGGAGCGCGGCCATCCGGTCGCCGGATGGCGGACCGGGCGATGCTGCGGCCGCGGCCTGCTCGGTCACGGACGACTCTGCGCGTGTCAAGGGGATCCCTCCGGGTCGTCGGCGACGGTAGGGCTGCGGCCGTTCGGCACTCCCGTGGATCGTCACCCGGCTGGGGACGAGGTCCGGCCGCCGACATCACCCGTGCCTATCCTCCGAACCGTCCCGGATCGAGGCGACGTGGGCACCGCAACGAGCATCTGCCAGACGTGCGGCGCCGCCGTGCCCGCAGGCGCCGCCCGCTTCTGCGGCCGGTGTGGCGCCACCTTCGAGGCACCCGGTTCCCCGGACAGCGACACGCCGGCCGACGCCGCGCCGTCGGCCACACCCCCGCGCCGACCCGCGTGGACCGGCCTGGTCGCGGTCGTGACGGTCGGGCTGATCACCGCGGCCCTCCTCGGCGCCGGCGGTCTGGGGGGCGACCTCGACGTCCCCGGCACGACCGGCTCCGAGCAGCCCCTCCCGGGGCAGGGCGGAACCCCCGGCCTCGACGCGTCCGAGGGGCCCGGGACCGACGAGGTGCTCGGGATCGGCCCGAACACCCCCCGGGCGGACCCCCGAGACGGTGCGCAACGCGGCCGACCCCGGGCCGATCCCGGACCCTTGCGGTGCGAACCCGACGGGTGCGACGCCTGGCAGCTCCCCGCCCCTTCCGGCGAGGTGGCGGGGAGCGCCGGCGTGCTCTACGTCGTGGACGCGGAGGTGTTGATCGCCCGCAGCGGCCTGTTCGGGACCGAACGGTGGTCGAGCAGCCTCCTCGGCCTGGCCCCGGTGACCGGGAACGGCGATGCCATCGCCGGACTCGAGGCTGACGACGAGCCCGCGCTGGTGCGCGCGGACCCCGATGGTGTGGTGGTGATCACCCCCCACGCGATCGTGCGCCACGACCGGCAGGGCACACGCCGGTGGCAGAACCGGCTCGGGAGCTGGCCCGTCTGGGAGACCGAGGCGGTGGACGGTCGCTACCTCGTCACCCGTTCGCGCAGCTCCGGGGGCGGAGTGCCGTTCGGCCGGGTCGGCGTGCTGGACCTCGACGACGGATCCGAGCGGTGGACGCGTCAGGTGACCCAGGTCCACGGGAGCAACGACGAACTCCTGGTGGCCGGCGGGTTGGCCGGCGAGGTCGCCGCCTTCGACCTCGACGACGGCTCGTCGCGGTGGAACCTCACGGTCTCCCAGCAGGTCGCCATCCGGGTCGTGGGCCCCGTGGTCCATCTGGACCCGATGTTCCCCGAGGCGCGGCCCCGGGGTCGCCTGCTCGATGCATCCACCGGCACGACCCCCACCCACCTCACCGGTGGGGTGCTGCACCCTCCCGCGTGGGTCGGTGACCGCCTGGTGACCGTGCTCCAGGGCCCGGCCACCGAGGACGGGATCTCCGAGGCGGCTGCGCGCGTGGTCGCGCTCGAGGCCGACGGCGCCTTGGCCTGGGTCCACGACCTGGCAGGGGCCGACGGCGCCGACCCGGAGCACGCCATCACCACCGCCGCGCTGTACGGCCTCGACGGGGGGTCGCGGATCGACGTCGAGGTGGGTACCGAACGGATCTCCCTGCGCGTCACGGACGGCGCGATGCTGGCACGGGGCCCCACGCGCGTCCCCGACCCGGCGACCGATACCGCCATCGACACCGGGATCGCCCCCTCGATCGGGACGAACGTCCCCGGCCACGCGACCCCGGGTTGGAGGATGGCGCCCGACGGCCTCGCCGTGCGCGAGAGCGTGGATCGGCTACAGGTACGCACTCCCGACGGGACCGTGATCACGGTGCGGGGCCCCGGACCCGCCCTGGTGGCCACCGATCCGGTCGTCGTGCGCGGCGGGAGCCGTTTGCTCGGTCTGCGTGTCGGTGACCCCAGCTAGGCTGCGCCGGGCACGCGGAATCCGTGCGCAACGAGGGCCGCGAGCGACGGAGGGCGCGTGAGCGACGACACCGACCGCAACAGCGACCAGCAGCCCGAGGACAGCGACGCCGAGGCGGCGCTGGCGGCGGCCGTCAACAACGAAGACACCTCGCACCCGGCGTTCGAGGCCGCCCAGGCCGCCGCGATCGCGGCCGGGTTGTCGCAGGCGGAGACCGGCCAGCGCTACGCCCGACCGGACGCCGATCGCCTGTCGGATGCGGCGCTGTCGCGTCTGGGCGCACGACGCACCGGCGCGGTCGAGGCGGCGTTCTTCGACCTCGACAAGACGATCATCGCGCGGTCCTCGACGCTGGTCATGGGCCGCACCTTCTTCAAGGACGGGCTGCTCAGCTCGTCCACGGTGGTCAAGGGGCTCTACGCCCAGGCCGTCTACCAGCTGGTCGGCGCCGATCACGAGAAGATGGAGCAGATGCGCCACGCCGCGTTGGAGCTCACCAAGGGCTGGGAGGCCGAGCGGGTCCGGCGGTTGGTCCGCGAGACGGTCGAGGAGGTCATCGCCCCGCTCGTCTACCGCGAGGCGCTCGACCTGATGGCCGAACACCGGCGTGCGGGACGGGACGTGTGGATCATCTCGTCCTCCGGCGAGGAGATCGTGGAACCGTTCGGCGAGTTCCTGGGCGTGCGCGATGTGATCGCGACCCGTTCGGGTATCGATGAGAGCGGCAAGTACGACGGCACGCTCGAGTTCTACGCCTACGCCGCGGCCAAGGCCACGGCGATCCGCCAGGTCGCCGAGGTGCGTGGCTACGACCTCTCCCGCTGCTACGGCTACACGGACTCGATCACCGACCTGCCGATGCTCGCGGAGCTCGGCCACCCGACCGCGGTGAACCCGGACCGGGAACTGCGCGCCGCGGCCGTCGCGATGGGATGGGACGTCCACGACTTCACCAAGCCGGTCCGTCTGCGCGACCGGCTTCCCGACCCGCAGGCACCCGCCAGCCAGGTGGCCGCCGGACTGGTCGCCGCGGCAGCGGTGGGAGCACTCGTCTACCGGTTCGCCAACCGGGGTCGCTGAGCTGTCGCTGAGCTTCCGTCACACGGATGCGCCCGTCGCCCCACGGCCGGCTGACGCGTGCCCGCTACGTGTAGTCGCGGTGGTACTCGATGCGACCGTCCTCACCGAAGGCGAAGAAACTCGCCCGCGGAAGGTCGCTCCACCGGCGGCCCGCGGCGTTGTAGGAGACCGTCCACTCCACCGCGAGGGAGTCACCGTCCTCGGCCTCGATCACCCGCTTGGCCTCGACGGTGACGTCCTCCTTGCCGCCCAGCCAGTCCTTCAGGTACGCCATGATGAGCAGGTTGCCGCGGTGGGGCGGGTTGTACGGCTCGAGGTACAGCGCATCGGCGGCGTACAGCGCTGGCACGCCGGAGACGTCATCCTTCTCGAACATGCCGGACAGCCGTTCCCACGCCTCCGTCGCGTGTCCCAAGGTGACGCCCTCCATCGTTGTAACCAGACCGACGGCAGACTAGTCGGGTGGAACGTGCCGCAGACAACACCGACGCGTACGGTCCGGGTCGACCCCGACCCTCGAGCCCTCCGTGACCGCCACACACCTACCCGCCGCGACCGCCGTTCCCGCTCACCTCGACGATGTGGCGCAGACCCTCGGCGTCCAACTGGACGAGACCCGGACCACCCTCGAACACCTGGTTCGCATCCCCTCGATCAGCTCGCAACCGGAGCATGCCGGCGACGTGCGCGACAGCGCGACCGCCACCGCCGAGGTCCTGCGCGAAGCCGGGCTCGAGGACGTCCGGCTGCTGGAACTCGACGGGGTCCACCCCTACGTCACCGGCTCGTGGCTCCACGCGGGCGACGACGCCCCGACGGTGCTGCTCTATGCCCACCACGACGTGCAACCGGTCGGGACCGCTCACCGATGGACCTCGCCGCCGTTCGAACCGACCGAGCGCGACGGGCGCCTGTACGGGCGCGGCACGGCGGACGACAAGGCCGGCATCATGGCCCACGTCGCGGCGATCCGGGCGTGGTTGACCACCCGGGGCGAGTTGCCCGTGAACGTCAAGGTGATCATCGAGGGCGAGGAGGAGATCGGTTCGCCCAACCTGCCCCGTTTCCTCGAGGCCCACGCGCACGAGTTGACCAGCGACGTGATCGTGGTGGCCGACACGGCGAACTGGAAGATCGGCTGGCCGAGCCTGACCTACGCCCTGCGCGGCATGGCGGACGTCACCGTGACCGTCCGGGCGCTGAAGCAACCGGTCCACTCCGGGATGTGGGGTGGGGCCGTCCCGGATGCACTGACCGGCACCATGCACCTGATCGCCGGACTCCATGACGCGCGTGGCGTCATCACCGTCCCGGGCTTCGCCGACGACGTGCGGGTGCTACCCGAACCCGAGCGCGCCCGGTTGGATGCGCTGGCGGCCGACCCGGACGAGTTGCGCGGCGAGGTCCGGATGCTCGAAGGCGTCGAGTTCATCGGCGACCCGGACCGCACCCTGCTCGAGCGGATGTGGATGCAGCCCACGATCACGCCCGCCGGCATGGACGTACCCGCGGTGGCCGAAGCCTCCAACACCTTGCTCAGCGAGGTGCGCACCAAGCTCTCGTGCCGGATGGCGCCCGGGCAGGACCCGGACCGGGCGATCGGCGCGCTGCGCGACCATCTGCTGGCCTCGGCGCCGTGGGGTCTGAGCGTCGAGGTGGAACTCGGCGAGCGGAACCCCGCATGGGTCATGGAGCCGGGCGGCGGCGCCTGGGACGCGGCGATCGCGGCGATGACCGCCGGGTACGGCCGAGCGCCGGCCACCCTCGGCTGCGGCGGCTCCATCCCGTTCA
>Ga0207421_10004806_pt1 | contig 15391 bp, 12 predicted proteins | sample SodLakKL_010_SED_4_FD_187542 | JGI IMG/M metagenome (GOLD analysis project Ga0207421, IMG submission 187542) | Alkaline sediment microbial communities from Lake Tanatar, Kulunda Steppe, Russia - 8KL_010_SED (SPAdes) (version 2) | ecosystem: Environmental > Aquatic > Non-marine Saline and...
TCATAACGAGCGGGTACTCCTTATACAAATCCGGCGTCCGGTAGGGGCTTTCCCCTGGCTCCCTGAATACGGGCAGGGGGTCATACCCAAGCTCCTCCAGGCGCTTGGAGTAAAATTCGAACTTGCCCGTCGGGCTGGGAAAACCGCCCCCCTCCCGCCAGTAGTCGGTCTTATACTTGTAGTAGACTTGGTCTTTGCCCCAGCACCCGGATACCAGCTGTTCGCTGAAATCCTTCCATTTCATGTTGCCGCCCATGCCTTTTCGCACCTGGTGATCAAGGCATTCCTCAAGCGTGTCCCACCAGTGCTCAGGCGCGGTGCGCCTTCCGATCTCATTAAAGATCCATGCATCGGACTTGGCCTCACCCGGCGGATCCACCACTTTGTTGTGGGCGCTGACAAAAAACCGCGGATGCATGTCGTAGACATCGTCAAGCTCGAGCCAATGGGCTGCCGGCAGCACAATGTCTGCCGCCTCGGCCATGGGACCCATGAAGAGGTCGACATGAACCATGAAATCCATTTTTTCGATTGCGGCAACCACTTCCTTGGTGTTGGCCATGTGCACAATCTGCTGTCCGCCGACGCTGATCCATACGTGAACAGGGGCTTTCCCGGACAAAATGGCCTTGACCATGGTATCCGGGTTGCATGTGCGCGCCGCACCCATTTTGTATTTATCAATACCGATAATTTTGCTCTGCATTTCCTCGGTCAGCGGCAGCTCAAGGAAAAAATCCTCGATCAGGCCGGTTTCCGGCAGTACCCAGCTTATCATGCTCCCCGGGCGCTCGATATTGCCGGTAAGCCCCATGAGGCAGGTGATGGCGCGGAGAGTGTGGCCGCAGTTGGCCTGCCTTTCCAGGGAACTTCCCACCTGGATGCAACCCGGCGTGTCAATCGCCCAGAGTCGGGCGGCCTCGATAATTTTCTCTTTGGGCACCCAGGTGACTTCCTCGGTTTTTTCCGGGGTCCACTCTTTTACACGCTCCTTTAGCTCATCGAATCCGAAGGACCATTCCTCGACGAACTCCCTGTCCCAGAGCTCTTCATTGATGATAACATGCATCATGCCCAGGGCCAGGGCGCAGTCCGATCCGGGACGCGGCTGGAGCCAAAGCGTGGCCCGCGTTGCATAGGCGCTTGCCCTGGGATCGATTATAATCAGATTTTTGCAGTAATCCAGCGAATGGATGAACCAGTTGCACATCTCCGAGTCAGCGCTGCTGATTTCAAGCTGCTTGGCCCACATGATCTGGGTTTTCGGAAACTCGCCGCCCCATCCGTGATAATCGCAATAAAGCCGCCCGTACCCGGTCACCAGGCCGTACAACCCCAGCCGGGGGCTGTGGCAAACATAGCCCGGGCTGATGACGTTGGCAGTACCCAGGGAACGGGCCAGGCGATGGATATAACGGTTGTACCCCCGACCCGTCCCCTGGGAGATGGAGATGGATTCCGGCCCGTACTTTTCCTGGCTCTCCTTGACCTTGCTCGCGATCGTTTCAAGGGCCTCATCCCAGGATATCCGTTTCCATTTGCCTTCCCCCTTCTCGCCGATTCTTTTCATCGGATAGTGGAGCCGGTACGGGCTGTCGATGTGCTGTATGCTGGAAAGCCCCTTGGAACACATGGTGCCCCGGGTCAGGGTGTCGGGATTGCCTTCGATGTGTATCGGGACGCCGTCTTCCACCGTCACCTTGACACCGCATCCGCCATGACAGCTTTTGCAGGTTGAATATACCACTTTTCTGTTTTCTGAAGCCATTTGATTCCTCCTTAATAAAGCCTCGTATATGTAAAATCCCGGATTCCGGTTATCGGTTTTGCATCATCAGTGCACGGGAACCCTGGAAATGATCGGCCTGTAGATCCCTACCTTCAGCACGCAGTATTTGAGTGAAAAGGCCCCTATCGTGTGGGAGATGACAGCAAATATGAGCAGGAGCGGCATGAACGGCAGCACGAAAATGCTCAGCAGGGAAACGACAAGGGGTACGAGGATGCCCAGCAGGATGACGCCGATCCAGAAGGCCCGAGCCACTTTACCCCTGATCAGCTGCATGACGGAATATTCCGCCGTTGCCGACGTGTACGAGGCATTGATCAGGTAGGTGCCGATCAGAACAACATTGAAGAGCAGCACCCACTGGCTGGCGTACTCGATGGCGTGAAAATCCACGCCGCCGGTAACAAGCCCCACGGCGAGAATCAGGGCAAGACCGTCGGCAATACCCATGAAAACGAATACGATGGGCAGAAGTCCGGTATTCCAGAAGGGAACAGCCTTGCAGTAGCTCATTACGAACCCGCAATAAATGCCGGTGAGAAGCGCGAACAGCCCGGCCAGAAAGCGCATGGCGTAGTCAAGTACGGTCACGGGACCGACCATGGCCTCAGAGACCATGTTGTGATTGAGCATATAAGTTGTTATCAGCTGGATCATTGCAAGTCCGGCAAACACCGTGGTGAAAAACATGCCCCTGGCAATCCAGGACGTTTTCCAGGCATCGGTAAACGGCGGAATGGCTCGCCAGAAGCGCCACGGGCGGCCGAGGTAGAAAAAATGAAAAGGCAGTTTCAGAAATATAATGATGAACCAGGCGGCTAATGCGCCCCACCAGTTGTCCAGATAAATCGCAACCAGGTACAATCCCATGCCCAGTGCTGAAAAAACCTCTGCCATCCAGATAAGAACCCCCTGGCCTTCGATCCACTCGGTCTGCTGCGTCGGCTTGATCATCCATTCATGGGGTGTAATCCATTGACGTCGTGCTTGCATTGATTCGCCTCCTATTCGTTGTCCCTTTTCAACCAGGGGAAAAGTTCCTTGGCCCGGGCTTCCACCGAGCTCAAATGCTGAATGTGGCTGCCGGTCATGGCGTGTTCCGGCGCCCTGTTGTCATTGCCGCCGTGTTTGCCGTCCACGTAGTATACCGACGGGTCGGTTCCCAGGCCCGACTGCAGCTGCTTGCCGTGCCTTTGGATGATCAGCCGGGAAACATTGCTGTTGGGGTCATCGAGGTCACCGAAAGTCAGCGCTCTGGCCTGGCAGGTGTTCACGCAAGCCGGTGTGGCATCGCGGTCGATGCCGGGCGTAAGGCCATTGGCCAGGCCGTAATCGATCTTTTCGGCGCAGAAGTTGCACTTCGTGGTGGTTCCCCGCTGGTGGGGGTATAGCTTCTTCCCCTTGATCTCGTAGCCTGTCTGCGGATACCCGGGAAAGTATCCGGGGTCACTGGATTTGCGCAAAAAGGTGCGGTTCTGATAGGGACAGGCGATCACGCAATAGCGGCAACCGATGCATTTGTTGGCCTCGATAGCAACGATTCCGTCCGCCCGCTGGTATGACGCACTCGTCGGGCAGACATCCACGCAGGGAGCCTCCTTGCACTGGTTGCAGCGGACTGGATACGTGGTTACATCCAGCACCCCACCGTCCTCGGTCTCGTAAGCAATCAGCTTGACCCATGTGATATGGAGCGGCAGAAAATGCTCAACCCGGCAGGCCGCTACGCAGCCATGGCATCGCATGCATTTTTTGATGTCAATTACCATTCCCCATTTCATGATTCGAATCTCCTTATTATACGTATTACCTTGATGTAGATGCATTGCCGGGGGCAATGCTTGACGGCTTCGTAAAAAGTCCAATGCCTGCGTTACGCGCAATCCATAGAATTTCACGTACGCCAGGTACGCTGCATTCTTCGAAACTGCGCAAGCCTTGATCTTGAACTTTTTACAAAACCGTCAGATCGAGACTTTTTACAAGTGCATCAATGCTTTGGCTTCAACATTTTACGACTGCTATCATTTCCGTTATGTAGCTTGGGGCAATGGCGGCTGCCGTTTGCCCCGACCTTATTTTACATGCAATTTTACATAAAACTTTGAGCCCCCTGCCGGCCGTTCCCTGAATTTGTTTTTTAAGTGATCGGGAGGCAGTGCGGCAACTGCTTTAGAAATGAAAACCATGGGCAGCACCCGGATTGCCGATTTTCTGGAGCGGTAATACAGGCGTTTTAATAACGATATTTTAAGGTTTTTTATCGTTCAATTACATGCAACCAAGCCGGTTGTCAAGAAAGTTGTTGTGCTTTCGAAAAAAAAATGGATTTCCCCTCACATCGCGGGCATTGTTTGATGACAATTTATTACATGCAATTTACTCGGATGTCAAGGCGGTAATTTCTCTGCTTGAATAAAAATCCATTAACGGACGATTTTCTGTTTGCCGTCGCTTGGTCAGGTAATCAGCTGAGCTGGCGCTTCGACTGGAAAACGGGCCTTAATTTTTTCCAAACTCTCTTCTTCCTTGAAAATAATAGAGAAAAGGTTTTCCCTTGCATTGTGGTTGTGTTGTTTGAGGATGTTTTTTGCCCGTTCCACATCCCGCATTTGCACCGCCTCAAAAAGCACTTCGTGCTCCCTTGCGATCTGCTTCATCCGCTGGATTTGCAGATCCTCCGTCCGGAAACGCAAGAAAATAAGCCGGCAGGTTTCACGGTAGCGCTCGACAATATAAGGATTGTCCATCATACCGATGATGGCTGCGTGAAATTCCGCATCCAGCACGAAGAGCTGGCGGTGGACCTGGTCGGTGATCCCTTTTTCGAACAGGGTCTTCTTTTTTTCAAGGCGGGTCAGCTTGTCAGGGGTCATCTCCCGGAGAGCCTTGCCGATGGTCCCGATTTCTAAAATTTCGCGCAGTTCGTAAAGGGACTCGGCCTCCTTGCGGGTCAGTTTGTGAACGGTATAGCCTTGATGGGGTACAAAATCAAGGTACCCCTCCTTAGCGAGCATGTTCAGGGCATTGTTGACCGGTGTACGGCTGACGCCGAGTTTTTTTGCCAGATCAGTAAAAACAAGCCGCTGCCCGGGAACGATGTCATAGTTCAGCATCATTTCCTTGATGGCGTCATAAGCTGCCAGGGTCAGATTCTTTTGTTCTTTCAAGGTTCTTGTTCTCCGTTATGGCGACAGGGATTGCCGCCGTGAAAAAAGGGGTTGCCGGGTTCATTCTGCATGCTGCGGGATTGATAAGCATGATCTTCAGAATAGCAAATTTGACAGCTTCGTAAAAGTACAATATCTGCGTTACGCGCGATTTCTCAGGATTTCATGTACGCCAAGTACTCTGCATTATTAGAAATCGTGCAAGCCTTGATCTTGAACTTTTTACAAAGCCGTCAGATCGCGACTTTTATGAGTGCATCAAATTTATGTTTGCATCAAATTTATGTTTGACAGATGTTAAATTGCATGTAATATAGCATAAAGATTTCTCAAAAACAAGAATATCATCATCACAACGGATAGTGAGCATTCTCTTTTTATGCAAACCAAAATCCAAAAAGAATGGCAGATTCGCTCGAAACTGTGGCTGGAAGTGAACGGGCACCCGGTTATCGGCGAAGGAAGAATGGCCATGCTTGAAGCGATTGACCGCCATGGCTCCATTGTTCAGGCTTCCCGGGAAACAGGCATCGCCTATCGGAAAATCCGGGGGGCGATCCGTGAGATGGAAAGCATTCTCGGTCGGTCCATGGTCCATGCACACCGTGGCGGAAAATACCAGGGAGGGGCCAATCTTACGGTCGAGGCCCGCGAGTTGATGGACTCCTACACGAAACTCGCCGAGAGCCTCCAGGCAGAAATGAATACCCGTTTCCAGGAATTTTTCGGGTGATTTTTTTTACCTTCGAACGGCAGAAATTGCCGATCGGCCTTATGGGAGAAAAGCGGGACAGACATTATGAAACCATTTGAAAGCTTACTGGAAGAGTCGGTTAAACGGCATGGGCACATGTGTGCCGGACAGGTTATCGGTGTTCGGATGGCCATGCTCGGTTGCCGGCTTGTGGGTATCGAAGACCCTAAAGCCCCGGAATTCAGGAAAAAACTGATTGTATACGTCGAGATTGATCGGTGCGCCACGGATGCCATTGAAAGTGTCACAGGGTGCCGTATGGGTAAACGGACGCTCAAATTCAAGGATTTCGGGATCAATGCCGCTACCTTTTTGAACCTTGACACCAAGGCGGCGTTTCGAATCGTTTCCACCGAAAAATCCCGGGATCTTGCCGGGGAATACGCACCAGGGGAGACGAGTCCCCAACGTCAGCAACTGGAGGGATATAAACACATGCCCGATGATTTACTGTTTGATGTCCGGAAAGTGATAGTTACGCCTCCCGAATGGGAGATGCCCGGCCCTCCCAGGCGGCATGCCGCATGCAGCCATTGCGGGCAGATGGTCCGGGATGGCAGGGAAGTGATGGTAGAAGGAAACCCCCTTTGCCGGCCATGCGCCGGAGAGGCTTATTTTTCCGCTGACGGCGGCACGATCCATCCGTAATCACAAGCGCCAGGCGGCTATGATATTATAAGGAGGAAAACACACCATGATACAGATTGTAAAAATCGAGGATGCGGTTGGATATCCGCTGGCTCATGACATTACCGAAATCGTCCCCGAAAAATACAAGGGGCCGTCCTTTCATAAGGGGTACGTCCTGACATGCCGCGACCTGGACCATCTTCGTCGCCTGGGAAAAGACCATCTATACATCCTGAAACCCGAAAAGGACGAGATGCACGAAGATGAAGCCGCAATGGCGATTGCGGATGCGCTTTGCGGTCCGGGGGTCGGCTGGGAAGGCGAACCCCGGGAAGGGAAAATAGCCATTAAGGCCACCCGAAACGGTTTGCTGAAGATCGATGTGGATGCCCTGATGCGTTTCAACCTTTTCGGCGATGTGATGTGCGCGACACAACATTCGGACAAGATGGTAGAAAAAGGGGAGCAGGTGGCCGGCACCCGGGCCATCCCCTTATTGATTCCAAGGCATCGCGTCGACTCGGCCGTTGCCGCGGCCAGGAGTGCCGAAGCTGGCGTGCTGAGAGTTTTACCCCTTCTGGAGGCGAAGGTCGGCGTCCTTATCACGGGAAGCGAAGTTTATTATGGACGCATCGAGGATAAGTTCGAACCGATTATCCGGAAAAAGGTCCAGGCACTGGGTGGCCAAATCCTTGAGGTGGCCTTGCTGCCGGATGACGACCAGATGATTGCCGATGCGGCCAATCGCCTTTTGGACGCAGGCGCCAACATCCTTGTTACCACCGGAGGCATGTCCGTGGATCCGGACGACCGGACGCGCTTTGCATTGAAAAAGGCCGGCGCAACGGATATCGTCTACGGATCTGCGGTATTGCCCGGTGCCATGTTCATGATCGCCTACCTGAGGAACGTACCGGTTTTGGGAATACCCGCGTGCGGACTGTTTGCCCGGACGACCATTTTCGATCTCGTGTACCCCAGGGTGCTTGCCGGCGAGCGGATCACCCGCAAAGAGGTAGCCGCCCTGGGCCACGGCGGGTTGTGCATCAAGTGCGAACCCTGCGTCTATCCGCGCTGTCCTTTTGGAAAATAAGAAATCGGCGATCCATTCTCAGCAATCGCTTCAGTGCGGGAGACGCAGATGGAAAAACACCTTGCGACGGGACTTGATGAAGCCCTGAAACAAATCGTCAAGCAGGTATTCCCCCTTGATACGGAAACCATTGACTTGTCCGACAGCGTGGACCGGGTCGCAGCCGGTATAATGTTCGCCAAGATCGATTCGCCGTCCGTGCATGCATCCTTAAAAGACGGTTACGCGGTCGTTTCCCGAGACGTGGCAGAGGCGACCCCGAACAACCCGGTTCGCCTCAGGCTCACCGGTTGTGCCACGGCCGGAGACGAACGGGACCCCCGAGTAACTTCCGGTACCACGGTGCAGGTGCTTACAGGCGCCAAGATCCCCGCAGGGGCCGATGCCGTGGTTTCCTCGGAGTTCGCAATGCCGGAAACGGAGCATGTGCGGTTTGTCAATCATGCCGAAGCCGGTCGGAATATCCTCCCCCGGGGGGCCGATGTGACCGCCGGCACAAGTCTTGTTGCCCCCGGCAGCCGGCTTTCACCAGGCATGGTGGGCCTTCTTGCAGCCGCCGGTCACAGCCGCGTGAAGGTGTTTCATTCCCCTACCGTAGGCATCGTGGCAACCGGCGATGAGATTGTGGCACCCGGTCTCCCGCTGCCCGAAGGAAAGTTATACGCCAGCAACATCACGGCGCTGGGCGCCTGGTGCCGCAGGTTCAAAATGGACGTCCGCATGGCAGTCATCCGTGATGATCCGGAGGAGATTCTCCATACGCTGACGACCATGTCAGGCTATGCCGATGCCATTATCACCAGCGGCGGTGCGTGGACCAGCGACAGGGATCTGGTCGCCCGAATACTATCAAAAATGGGGTGGGAGCAGGTGTTTCACCGCATCCGCATCGGTCCTGGGAAGGCCGTCGGATTCGGCATGCTTTCCGGGAAGCCCGTATTTATCCTGCCCGGGGGGCCGCCCTCCAACCTGATGGCATTTCTGCAAATCGCCCTGCCGGGCCTTATGCGCCTCGCGGGGAGCCGCCGGCCGGGCCTTCCTGAAACGATGGTCCGTCTGGATTCGGAGCTTACCGGTTCGCATTCAGACTGGACCCAGTTTATTTTTGGAACAATTGAAACGAAACAGGATCTCCCGGTGTTTCATTCACTCCGCAACGAGAGCCGGCTGCGTTCCATGGCCGAGGCCGAAGCCATCGTTTGCATACCGGAAGGCCGTAGCATACTTGCCGCCGGATCGGTTGTCCCGGCCCAAATCATTTCATAGCTGCAAAACCGGCTTGGAGAAAATATATGAACCCGTTCGTTGAAAATATTCTTACCGATTCCTGTCAGCGGCGAGTCAATTACCTCAGGATATCCGTAACCGATCGGTGCAACCTAAGATGCAGATACTGCGCGCCGCTCATTCCGAAACAGATCAGGAAAAACGAACTTCTCACTTTCGAGGAGATGTATCGAATCGTTGAAACGGCCGTCGCGTGCGGTATCACCAAGGTGCGCCTAACAGGGGGCGAGCCGCTCTGCCGGCGGGGGATAATCGACTTTATCAGGCGCCTTCGCGATCTGCCTGAGCTTACCGACATTTCGATGACCAGCAACGGCACCATGGTTGCCGCCCATGCTGCCCGCTTGAAAGAAGCCGGCCTGAACCGTATCAACATCAGCCTGGACACCCTGAACCGGGATAAATTCCGACGACTTACCGGCGCCGACCGTTTTTCCGAAGTCTGGGAAGGAATTGAAGCCGCCTCGGAAAGCAATTTCGATCCGGTCAAGATCAATACGGTCGTAATGAAGGGGTTCAACGACGATGAAATTGAACAAATGGCCGGTCTTGCCGTCCGTTTTCCCCTTCACGTCCGGTTTATCGAGTACATGCCCATTGGTATCGATCCGTCGGACGCCCGTTCATCGTTTCTTCCTGTTTCCGAGGTGGAGGCGAAAATCCGGCGACTTGGAAAACTGACACCCATTTCCGGCGCTGCCTCCAGCGGACCCGCCGTGCAATACCGGATCGGAGAGGGAAAAGGACAAGTCGGCTTGATCGGGTCGATGAGTTCCCATTTCTGTTCTTCGTGCAACCGGCTCCGCCTGACAGCGACGGGGTATCTGCGGCCGTGCCTGTTATCAGACGATCAGGTCAATGTGATCGAACCGATTCGGCGCGGGATTACCAACAGTGAAATCAAGGCCCTTATCCTGGAGACGCTTTCGAAAAAGGGGAAGGAGCATCTTCTCAGCTTCACGGGCGGGCCGTCTCTGCAAAGCTGTATGGGCAGTATCGGAGGATAATGAAGGTTCCGGATGGTACGGGCCGGGAAACCCGCTGCAGCGCCGTGATTCTGGCCGGAGGTCGCAATTCCCGGATGGGGGGGCAGAATAAGGCCTTTCTGGAAGTGGCTGGCCGGACAATCCTTGATAGGCTTTTGGATACGCTGGGGGAAGTGTTCGATGAGATTCTGCTAGTTACCCGTCAGCCTGAAGAATATGTGGGCCTTCCCGCTCATATCCGGATCGTGACCGACATTTACAAAAAACGATCATCCCTGACCGGCATACACGCCGGGCTTGTCAACTCCAGGGCGTTTTTCGCCTTTGTCGTTGCCTGCGACACGCCTTTTATCGAACCCGCCCTTGTCCGCCTCCTGGCCCAAGAGATCGATCCTGAATCCGACGTGATCGTTTCTTCTTTCGAAACGCATTATGAACCCCTTTGTACAATTTATTCAAAACGATGCCTGCCTCATATCGAATCGCAGTTAAATGCCGAAGATTTCAAGATCATCCATTTTTTCGACAAAATCAATCTGAAAACGATTGATGCGGATCAATTGAAAAAAGCCGATCCTGATCTTCGCTCCTTTTTCAATGTGAACACTCCGGATGCCTACCGGGCTTCTCTTGAATACACGAGGCAGACATGATTGATACCGTCGTTTTCTCAGGCTTTCCGGAGAAACGCCTTTTCGATAAAATCGGCCAGGCCGGATATGTCGTTGATGTCATAGCAGGGTACGCCCAGATCAACATCCACGTCTGACACCATGGCCACCAGCGTACTTTTTTTTCCTTTTTCATGAATCGGAAAGGCGTGGGCGCTGCTCCGGAAAACCTCGATCTGGGGTTTCCCCCCGAGCTTGTAGCCTTCCGTTAATATTATATCCTTGTCCATGAGGTAGTTTTCGGCAAGCTGATCCAGGGTTAGTTCCTGATCCACATCTTTTATGACGGAAACCAGCCAGGGGCATGATATGACGACGGTTTCGGAACCGGCCGCCTTGTGGCGCCATGTGTCCTTCCCCTCGTGGTCGATGCTGAAACCATGGGTGTCGTGTTTGATGGTCCCTACCCGGTATCCCCTTTGTGTCAGCTCGGGAATGATTTTTTCAAGCAGGGTGGTTTTCCCGGAATTTTTTTTGCTCACAATGGATATTATAGCCGGCTTCATGGATTGTTTCCTGTCCGAATGGATTCCTTTTTGGAGTTGGCGGAAATAGCGGCCGAACGAAAACCAGGATTTTTCGTCAAGGTCAAGGGCGGCTCAAATTTTAACCGCATGAATACTTGGTGTATTCCTGCGGTAAAAATTTGAGCCGGACGCAGAATTTGACGCAAAAAACGGTTTTCGTTCGTTCGGCCACTGAATATTTAAATATAAATGGTCAGGGGCCGGGTTAGTTGGAAGCAGGCTCCGGCGGCACTACCATTACCGGGATCCTGGATTTTCTCAGAACGCCCTTTATATGAGACCCGACGGCCGTATCCCTGGAGAGGACTCCCTGCCTTGCGCCCATGACAATGAGATCGCAACCGTATGCCTTCGACTGATCGATGATTTCCTGAACGATTTCCCCGTCACGGATAACGACTTCCCTTGAAATATAACCGCATTCGGTGTCATTGATGCCGGCGTCGGCGCAATACTGCTCAAGGGCCTCATGGATAAGCGCGTTGGACGATCGCTTCCCGATTAAAATCTGGCGTGCCGATTTTTCGTGGGACTCGATGGTTTCCTTCCATTTTTTTTCCCCCAGGAGTCCTTTAAGGCGGCCTTCAACGGAATCGGGCATTTTTTCCATTACATGGAGCAATACAATGGATGCCTGGTACCGGACCGCAAGGGAAATCACATAGTCGAATGCATCGGCACAGTTTTTGGAAAGATTGGTGGCAAACAAGATGGTTTTAATCGGTTTTACCATTGCAGAACCTCTTCTTCATAAATTATCATTCTATTTTGACGGCTTCGTAAAAAGTTCAATATCTGCGTTACGCACGATTTCTCAGAATTTCACATACGTCAAGTACGCTGCATTCTTTAAAATCGCTCAAGCCTTGATCTTGAACTTTTTACAAAGCCGTCAGATCGCGACTTTTTACGGGTGCATCAATCTTGACGGGGGGACCCGCTCTGATTGCCGGAATATTCGGAATCCAAGGCCCGATACGACCCCGTTTCCGAATAATTCGTCTATCAGATCACTATAGTATTTTTAAGAAAAAATTCAAGAAAAAGAGCCCTCATTATTTATTACAAGGCTTGATTCAGCTATCGGTACCGGGTATATCGAAGCAATCTCATTAATCATGCCTGCATAATCCTTCGGTAAACTTTCGTTTTCATATCCGAACAATTCACTTTTTTTTCGGAGAAAATGCGGTATTATTGAAAGCATTTATTGCCTGATGCAATGGGTCGTATGTCAATATACGCCAAGGGGGTTATTATATGCCGAACAGGCCGGATTTTTCGCGATCCGACAAAGTTGTTACCGCGAAGGCGGCGGTTGCCAATATAAAAAACGGCAGCCGGGTCTTTATCGGATCAGGCTGCGGGGAGCCCCAGCATCTTATCCATGCCATGGTAAAGGATACGACGATCCAGGATATCATGGTGTTTCAGATGCTTTCCCTTACGCTGGATCAATATCTCAATGAGGCTGACTTTCTGGAACGGTTTTCCCTGAAGCTTTTTTTTGTCAGCATACCCATGCAGGAGGCTGCATTTGAAGGGAAAATCGACTATATTCCGGCCTATTTGTCGGAGATTCCGCATTTTTTCCGAAGCAACCAAATCGGTTTGGACGTAGCCCTGATCCAGATCAGTCCCCCGGATCGATTCGGTTTTGCGAGCCTCGGAATATCGGTGGACGTAACCCGCGAAGCCGTTCGAAACGCCAAGCTGGTCATCGCCCAAGTCAATCCCCGCATGCCGACGACTTACGGAGATGGTTTCATTCACGTGAAAAATGTTGATTTCCTCGTTTATTTTGAGGAGGAAATCGGCGAACACGGACCGGAGGCGCAGGATCCTGAAATCACCCGACGCATTGCGCGCTATGTTTCCGAACTTGTGGATGACGGGAGCACCCTCCAGGTCGGTTACGGGCAGCTCCCGTACTCGGTTTTGCCTTTTCTCGGAAATAAAAAGGATCTTGGTGTTCACACGCACATGATCACGGATGCATTCCTTCCCCTGCTTAAAAACGGCGTCATTACCAACAGCCGGAAGAATTACCTGCCGGATCGGGCGGTTGCCACATTTTGCATGGGCTCCAGGGAAATATACGACTACATTGACAAAAACCCGAGCTTTTATTTCGGTACCGCTGATTTCGTGAACAACCCCGGCATCGTCGGACAAAATGACAATTTTATTTCCATCAGCTCCGCGCTGGAGGTCGATCTGACCGGCCAGGTCTGCTCCGACAAGGTCGACAGGATGTTTTTTAGCGGGACCGGGGATCAGACGAATTTTATCCGAGGTGCCGCCTTATCCAGGGGCGGTCTGTCCATTATCGTTCTTCCGTCGACATCTCAAGACGGGACCGCATCCAGGATTGTGGCCACCCTCGGGGAGGGGGCGGGCCTGGCGACGCTTCGGGCCGATGTGAACTTTGTCGTAACCGAGTACGGGATCGCCCAGCTCCAGGGCAAAAGCATTTACCAGCGGGTTGTGGAACTCGCTCAGATTGCCCACCCGGATTTCAGGGCAAGCCTTATCGATTCGGCGAAACGTAACCGCTATATTTTTGCAGACCAGCTTCCTCCTCCGGCAAAAGACCTGATTTTCATAGAAAAATACAAAAGCAGGGTTCACCTGAAAAACGGCAAGGTGATGGCGATTCAGCCCCTGCTCCCATCAGATGAAATCGCCTTTCGCAACTTTTTTTATTCCCTGAAAAAGGAAACGGTATCCCTTCGGTTTTTTGCCGATATCAAGACTTTTTCCCGTAAAATGGCTCAGAGTCACTGGTCCCAACTGGATTACCGTGAAAACATTTCCCTGATAGGGGTCGTTCGAAACAAGGGAAACAAGGAAATCGTCGCCATCGGTACATACAGCGGGTGCTCCGACAGGCGCGCCGAAATCGCGTTCGTTGTCCACGATGATTTCCACAACCTCGGGGTTGCGGGCTTTTTGCTTGAAATGCTTGAAAAAATTGCCATGGGCAATGGTTTCAAAGGGTTTCGTGCAAATGTGCTGCCCGGAAACAAAGGCATGCTGAGCGTTTTTCAACGGCGCTACCCGAATGCAAAGCAGCATATGCGGGGCGGCGAGATCGAAGTAGTGATGGATTTTAAGCAATAAGCTTCCGCCTTGCACTTTCAAAAAGGAAAACGGGCCTTTCATATACCCTACGGACGGGTTTTTTCGGTATCCGGTGGGTTGCGGCCGTCAACGGTGGAGACGTAACTCCCGACCCGCTATGCGTTTTTCAGGTGTCATGAAAGCGAAGCAAGGCGGGTGTGGTGCCGGTCCCGAATCAGAATCCCGCAGATGGCGGCGGTAAAGGATGCGGCCGCGTAGGCCAGAAGGACGGTGTAATAACTGCCCGTCAGGTCGAATCCAACCCCTCCCCACCACGCCCACAACCCACCGCCCACGTGGTGGATGGTGGTGATCAGACCGCTGATAACACCCATGCTGGCAAAACCATACATCCTTGCGATGAGTGTGGTGGTAATCGGCGCAGTGATCAGGTGCGTAAAGCCGAATCCCAGGGTGAAGATGTAAAATGACAACGCATCCTGATATTTCAGTACCAGCAAAAAAAGCAGGCCGCGGAAAATAAATGTGCCCACGATCGGAATCTTGTTGCCGAGCCTGTCGGCCATCCATCCGGCAGCAAGAACACCTGCAAAGCTTGCCAGGCCGAACCATGCCAGCATGCCTCCTGCTGTGGATGCCGGGATCCCGGCATCCGTCACCATTGGCACCAGGTGCGTGAGCACCAAGTAATCTCCGCCCCCGCATATGAACATGACCATGGCGAAAAGCCAGAATGAAGGGGTTTTCATCGCTTCCCCCAGGGTCAGGTTTTCCTCGTTTGTGGTTTTAGCATGCATTAAAGCGCTGGCAGGGGGGAAAGCGGTTTTTTTCCCTCGGTAGGGCAATAGTCCGATATCCCCGGGCCGGTTTCGGATGACCAACCCCGCCATGGCAGTGCACACCAGGAAAATCAGAATACCGCAGACCAGGAACGCGGATTGCCAGTTGTATCCAACTACCGCATAGGTGGAAAACAAAACGACCACGAAGTGCCCGATGGAACCACCCGCCAGCGCCATGCCGATGGCAAAACCTCTGTGCGTGTCGAACCACCTGCCGATCAGGGCCGCAAAAAGGGGTATCGACGCTCCGCCAAAACCGACGGCCGCGACAATGCCGTAAAAAAACAAAAAACCGGGCAGCGTTTTCACGAGTGTCAGCCCTGCAAACCCGCCTGCCACCAGAATGCCGGAGGCGAAAATGACCAGCCGGGCGCCGTACCGGTCGTAGCATTTTCCCGCCAGGGGCAGCATCAGTGCGAAAACCGTCATATTGATGAAAACCGCCAGCGAAACCGAACCGCGCTGCCAGGCGAACTCATCGATGATCGGCTTGAACGCCACCCCGACAATCGCCCGGCTCCCCTGGATGAGAAAAAGAACGGCAAACGACGCGGCAAG